>ERZ773168.2469-NODE-2469-length-14059-cov-18.497215_pt1 | contig 14059 bp, 14 predicted proteins | sample MGYA00511261_ERZ773168 | MGnify/ENA primary metagenome ERZ773168 (study PRJEB29015, sample SAMEA2737855) | human gut metagenome | biome: human gut; feature: human-associated habitat; material: faeces | place: China | collected 2012 ... | reverse complement strand
TCTTGTTGGCGGTGGACCACCAGTAATCGTGGTTGCCCTTCATGATGATCTTCTGTCCGGGCAGCTGCTGCAAAAAGGCAAAGTCCTTGCGGGTATCGGTCAGGCGCATGGCCCAGCTGATATCCCCTGCCAGCACGATGGTGTCCTGCGGGGTGATGAGCTTGCTCCAGTTTTTCTCCAGCCGGTCCACATAATCGTTCCAGCCGGGGAAGATATCCATCGGCTTGGATGCGCCCAGAGAAAGATGGGGGTCGCCAAGCACAAAAAGTGCCATAGTCTGTTTACTCCTGTTCTGTCTGTCCGCAGAAGCTTATGCCTGATAGCCCAGCGCCACCTCAGCGATCTGTGCCGGGGCAATGACGGTATCAAAGCGCTCCGGCTTGCTGCGCAGAGCGGCAAGGCTTGCCGGTGCGGCGTGGCCGGTGGCAGTCTCCAGCTGCTGCATGGCTTCAAAATCGTTTTCCGGGGCAGCTTTGCCCAGTGCGCTCAGCACGCTGCGGGGGAACTTGAAGGGCGATGCGGTGGAAAGCACCACCATGGGCACGCCCTGCCGCTTTTTCTGTGCAGCCACATGGAAGGCCACGGCGGTATGGGTATCGCACAGGTAGCCGTCCTTTTCGTAGCGGGAGCGGATCTCCCCTGCCACCTCGTCCTCACTGCTCCAGCCGCAGGAGAAGGTCTCCTGAATAGCTACCAGCGTCTCGGGACGGACGGTGTAGCTGCCGGTGACAGCCAGCTGCTGCATAAAGCCCGCCACCTCGGCATCGCTGCCGGTCACATGGTACAGCAGGCGCTCCAGATTAGAGGACACCAGAATGTCCATGCTGGGAGAGGTGGTCTTGAAGAACTCCCGCTTTGCGGTGTAAGTACCGGTGGTGAGGAAATCGGTCAGCACGTTATTCTCGTTGGAGGCGCAGACCAGCTTGCCCACAGGCAGACCCATCTGCTTTGCGTAATAACCGGCGAGGATATCGCCGAAGTTGCCGGTGGGCACGCAGAAGTCCACCTCATCACCGAAGGTGATCTTGCCGGCTTTGAGCAGCTGGGCGTAGGCGGCAAAGTAGTAGACGATCTGCGGCACAAGACGGCCCCAGTTGATGGAGTTTGCGCTGGAAAGACGGATGTTGCGCTTTTCCAGTTCGGCAGCGATGGCCTTATCGCCGAACACCTTCTTCACGCCGGTCTGGGCATCGTCAAAGTTGCCGCGCACGGCGTAAACAGCAACGTTAGCGCCCTCCTGCGTTGCCATCTGCAAACGCTGGATCTCGCTGGTGCCGCCGGTGGGGTAGAACACGGCGATCTCCACACCGGGGATATCATGGTAGCCGTCCAGCGCAGCCTTGCCGGTATCACCGCTGGTGGCCACAAGGATCAGGGTCTTTTCGGTGCGGCTCAGATTCTTTTTGGCCTCAACCAGCAGCTTCGGCATCAGCTGCAGGGCGTAATCCTTAAAGGCGCAGGTCGGGCCGTGCCACAGCTCCAGGGCATAGGTGTCCCCTTCCACCGGGGCAAGATAGCCTGCCTTGCCGCCAAAAGCAGCGCCATAGGTGCTGCGGGTGGCCTCGGTCAGGAAGGCGGGGTCGTAATCAGTCAGGTACTCCCGCACAACGGCTGCTGCCAGCGCGGGGTAGTCCAGCCCGCACAGAGCTTTTACATCCACCTGCGGAAAACTTTCCGGCACAAACAGACCGCCCTCATCGGACAGCCCCTGTGCAATTGCCTGAGAAGAAGTTACTTTGCGGTTCTGATCTCTGGTACTGAAAAACTGCATGGTCATCGCTCCTTTTCGCCACGGAACGTGCCGGGCACGTTCCCGGTTTTACGGCAAAACCCTCGCTTTGCCGCATACTTCCCACCGGTGCCACGGTTTCTGCCTAAGGTTCGCAGAGAAAGGCACCCTTTATAATATGTACCATCCAGCGCCCGCTGTCAAGAGGAACTACCTCTGCAACGTCAAAACGCACCGGTTCTTCGCTTTGGCCAGTCTGCTGCAAATACCTTTGTGCAGCGCAGATCAGCCGGTGCTGCTTGGCCGGGTCTACGGCGGCAGCGGGGCGCTGCAGCATCCCTTGGCTGCGGGTCTTTACCTCGCAGATGACGATGGTGCCGTCCGGCTCCCGCAGCACAAGATCCAGCTCTCCCATGCGGGTATGATAGTTATGCGCCAGCAGCTGCGCGCCCTGCTTCTGATACCAGCGGGCAGCGGCAGCCTCTCCCCTGCGGCCGGTCTCGGCGCGGTTCATTTGCCGCTCTCCGGCCAGTAGCCCTGCTTTTTAAGGAAGCTGCGGCGGTAGAACGGCTGGATGCCGTACTGCGCGATCAGCTCGTAGTGCAGCTTTGTGGGGTAGCCCTTGTGCTTTGCCAGCTGATACTGCGGGTACTGCTTGTCCAGCTCCAGCATATAGCAGTCTCGGCTGACCTTGGCCAGTACCGAGGCCGCGCCGATGCTGGCGCTGGTGGCATCGCCCTTGACCACCGGCTGTGCCGGGATCTGCAAGCCTGCGGGGGTACGGTTGCCATCCACCAGCACCAGATTGGGCACGATATCCAATTCCTCCACCGCCTGCTGCATCCCGCCCATGGTGGCGTTCAGGATGTTTTCCCGGTCGATGACCTCCGGCCCCACAAAGATGATGCGGTAGGCCAGCGCCTTTTCGCAGATCTCGTCAAACAGCGCCTCGCGCTTTTTCTCGGTCAGCTTTTTGGAATCGTTGATGCCATACACCGGGTTTTCCGGGTCCAGGATACAGGCCGCTACGCACACAGGGCCGCAAAGCGGGCCGCGCCCGGCCTCATCTACACCGGCAAAACAGCCGTACTGGCTGCGCACCTCGGCGTCAAAGGCATACAGCGGCGCCGAGATCTCCTCATCTGAGCGGCGTTTCATTCCTCGTCCTCCTCGGCAAAGTCGGTCAGATCATCCCGCTGCGGCGGGCGTTCCAAAGAGATGCGACCCCACTTGCAGGCGCGGAACTCATCCACCAGCATGATAGCGCAGCGCTCGGTATTCACCTCGCCGCCGCGCACCAGCAGCCCGCGCTTGCGGCCGATGGCCTCCAGCAGCTCATAGGGCGGCAGTGCCAGCGTTTCGGCATCCAGCTTGTAGCGCTGTGCCACAAGGTCGGGATAGTTGCGGCGCACCTCGTCCAGCAGGTTCATGGCCAGCTCTTCCACATCCAGAATGTCGTCCTTGATGGAGCCGATGAAGGCCAGATTAGAGGCGATGGTCTTGGAATCGAACTTTTTCCACAGCACGCCGGGCATATCCAGCAGGTCAAACTTTTCGGTGCTGACCCACTGCTTGCCCTTGGTCACGCCGGGGCGGTCTGCCGCCTTGGCGCGGGCAGAGCCTGCAAAGGTGTTGATAAAGGTGGATTTTCCCACGTTGGGGATGCCGCACAGCATTACCTGCGTTTTGGCACCGCCCATGCCGCGGTTCTGACGGCGCTCCAGCAGACCGGAAAGCTCCTTTTCAATGGCCACCTTCACGGCGTTTGCGCCGCCCTTCTGCTTGGCGCTGATAGCCACGCAGCCGGCATCTGCGGCGTGGAAGTAGCGGATCCACTCCTCGGTCACAGCCGGGTCGGCAAGGTCGGCTTTGTTCAGCGCATAGAGCTTAGGCTTGCGGTCGGTGATGCGCTCGATCTCCGGGTTCAGGCTGGAAAGCGGGATGCGCGCGTCCAGCAGCACAAGGCTGGCGTCCACATGCTGGATCTCCTGCTCCATCATGCGCAGGGTCTTGGTCATGTGGCCCGGGAACCACTGAATATTGAATTGGTTTGCAAACCGAGTATCCATTTCGTTCATGTTACTTTACCACTCCAAAATCCGAAACGGGCAAAAAGCACAGCAGCACCTTGCCCAGAATATCGCGTTCGTCAATGCAGCCGACGTAGGAAGAGCGGCTGTCCAGCGACTCGTTGCGGTTGTCGCCCATCACGAACACCGTGCCCTCCGGCACCGTATACGGGAACTCCACGTCATAACCCAGATGGGTGGGGGCTGCAATGTAGTCCTCCTGCAGCAGCTCCCCGTTTACTTCCACAGTTCCGGCATCGTAGTCGATGGAGATGGTGTCGCCGCCTTTGGCGATGACCCGCTTGACCAGCGGTTTGCCGTAGGAAGTATAGCTGTCCACGATCACCACGTCCCCGCGCTGGGGCGTATAGCCCGCGCCCCAGACGATCAGCTTGTCCCCATTGACCAGCGTGGGCACCATGGAGCTGCCGTCCACCTGAATGATGCGGAAAAAGAACGAGAAGACCAGCACCAGTACCAGCGCGGCCGAAATGAGTGCTTCGTACCATTCCAGCACGCCCTGCCCGCGCACAGGCTTTGGTTCCTGTACAGTGGTCGTATTTTGGGTTTCCATATCCGATGCACCTCACCTTCCGGTTTTGCATTACTACCCCGATGATAGCGCAAAAATGCAGCGTTTGCAATGCATTTCTGCGAATTTTTGATAAAGAAAAAAGGGACAACAAGTTGTCCCTTTTCTCCCGGTTTCAAATCGGGGATGATCAAATATCGCTCTTGACCTTGGCAGCCTTGCCCGTACGGCCACGCAGGTAGAACAGCTTTGCGCGGCGGACCTTGCCCTTGCGGACAACGGTGACCTTCTCAACGAAGGGGCTGTTGATGGGGAAGACACGCTCGATGCCGACACCGTAAGCCACGCGGCGAACGGTGAAGGTCTCAGCAACGCCGCCGTGCTTCTTTGCGATCACAGTGCCCTCAAAGGCCTGGATGCGCTCACGGTCGCCTTCCTTGATACGAACATCAACGCGGACGGTGTCGCCAACGTTGAACTGGGGCTTTTCAGCCTTGATGCTGCCTTCAGAGATAATCTTCAGTGCGTCCATTTTGAATCCTCCATTTGTTTTTAGACGTTCATACACGGCAAGACGCCGTCAGAGGACCGCCCGTTTAATGATAAATACTTGTCATTAACCCCGCTGTGGTCTCAGCGGACACTAACGCCTAAATAGGATAGCACAAAACTTGCTTGAATGCAAGCGTTTTGCCCAAAATAAATGCAAAAATTTTCTGTTTTGTCCAAGGGGCCGCGTTTGCGAGCGCAGCGCAGCACGGAAAGCCCCAGTGGGGCTTTCCAGTGAATGTCATTCGCCCCGGCTCAGGCAAACAGCTGCTTGTCCTCGGTGAGGAACTTTGTGCGCAGGATGCCTGCACTGGCGGCCGGCAGGCCGAACTTTTCTTCCAGAAAACCGGTGAGCAGCGAGGGGTTCAGGTTGAGCTCCTGCGAAGCCGGCAGGCACAGCTCGATGCGGACGGCATCGCCCTCCGCCGTGTAGGCCACCTGCGGGATATGCTGTTTGAGCTCAATGATCTTGTTTCCCTTTTTGCCGTGCTTTTCCACCGGGGCGCTTTCCAGTGCGTTGTACTGGTCCAGCACTGCGGCAGCCTCAGCCGGGTAGGTGATCTGGTAGCAGGCCCAGGCAATGCGGTCGGCCTTCATCTGCACGGGGGCCACCCGGGTCACATGGATGCCGGCCGGCATGATGGCGTTGAGTGCCGTTTTCCACTGTGCAAAGTCCGGGGCTTCCGCCTCGGTCTTGACATCCACGCACTCGCACTCACTCTCCTGCCCCAGCGAGAGCGGGCAGGCAAAGGTCATATAGATGTGGGGGTTGAAGCCCAGCGTATGCCACACCGGCAGGCCGCTGCGCTTGAGTACCCGCTGCATCACCCGCTGCAGATCCAGCAGGGAGATGTAGGAGGCCTCATTCTTTTTTTCAAACGAGATTCTGACTGTAATCAAAGCAGGGACCTCCTAACAGATGGTTGGCACCGCAGCCGTGGCAGGCACGGTTGCAGGGCTGGGTGGTCTGGGCGGCAAGAGCCTTGTTGTACTCCCGCACCAGATATTCGTGGGTGACGCCGTAGTCCATGTGGGACCAGGGGGTCACCTCGTCCAGGCCGATGGCACGCTGGCAGTAGAACGCCGGGTCGATGCCCAGATCCGCAAAGGTCTGCATCCAGGTGTCATACTTGAAGCACTCTTCCCAGCCGTCGAAGTAGCAGCCGCGCTTGTAGGCCTCCACGATGACCGGAGCCAGGCGGCGGTCGCCCTTGGCGAATACGCCTTCGAGGAAGCTGGTGGTGCTGTCGTGGTAGTTCACCTTGATCTTACGGCTGTGCACGCTTTCCAGCAGATGCTTCTGCTTGGCGCGCAGCATCTCCTCGGTGTCCATGGGCACGAACTCAAAGGGTGTGTGGGGCTTGGGCACAAAGCAGGCGCAGCTGATGGTCACCTGCACGCCCTTGCCCTTGCCGCGCTTGGGCAGTGAATAGTACAGGTCCACCACCTTCTGGGCGGTCTCTGCAATGCCCTCGATGTCCTCCATGGTCTCGGTGGGCAGACCCATCATGAAGTAGAGCTTGACCGCCGTATAGCCCGCATTGAACGCGATGGTGCAGGTCTTTTCGATCTCGTCCCAGGTCACGTTCTTGTTGATGACATTGCGCAGGCGCTGAGTACCGGCCTCGGCCGCAAAGGTCAGGCCGCTCTTGCGCACCTTGGTGGTTTTTTCGATGAGGCTCTCGGAGAAATTGTCCACACGCAGGCTCGGCAGCGACAGGCTGACGTGCTCCTTGGGCGCCCATTCGTTCAGGTCGTCCAGCAGCTCTTCCAGCTGGCCGTGGTCAGAGGTGGACAGACTGGACAGGCTGAGCTCTTCATAGCCGGTGTTGGCGCACAGGTCCTGTGCGGCCTTGTTCAAAAGGCTGGCGTCCCGCTGGCGCATGGGGCGGTAGAGGAAGCCTGCCTGACAGAACCGGCAGCCGCGCACACAGCCGCGCAGTACCTCGACACTGGCGCGGTCCTGGATGGCGCCCACCATCGGGACGACGAAGTTGGTCGGAGGTGCAAAGTCGTTCAGGTTCTTGATGATGGCCTTGGTGATGACCGCCGGGATGCCCGGCTCGTTGGGAGTGATGGACTTAACGCGGCCATCCTCGTAGTATTCGATGTCGTAGAAAGCCGGGATATAGACGCCGGGGATCTTGGCAATGCGGAGCAGCAGCTCTTTCTTGGAGACGCCGCCCTCTTTCTTGGCCTTTTCGATCTCGGCGCAGATGCCGGGCAGCTGGTTTTCGCCCTCGCCCAGCTGGACGACATCGAAGAAGTCGGCGATGGGTTCGGAGTTGCAGGCACAGGGACCGCCCGCCACGATGAGGGGCCAGCTCTCGTCGCGGTCTTTCGAATAGAACGGGATGCCCGCCAGATCCAGCATGGCGAGGATGTTGGTGTAGGACAGCTCATATTGGAGCGTAAAGCCCACAGCGTCGAAAGCCGTGAGGGGGTCTTTGCTCTCCATCGTGTAGAGGGGCAGGCTCAGGCGCTCCATCTCAGCCTTCATATCCAGCCACGGCATAAAGGCGCGCTCACACCACCAGTTTTCGTGGCTGTTCAGCAGCTCGTAGAGGATTTTTTCGCCCAGAAAGGACATGCCTACTTCGTAGGTGTCCGGGAAGCAGAACGCGAAGCGGACGTCTACCTCGTCTTTATTTTTATAGACGCTGCCCGGTTCGCCGCCGGTGTAACGGCCCGGCTTCTGCACCCGGGACAGCGCTTCTTTCAGTTTCGGATCAAACATCAAGTTCCTCCATTTAACAACACGGATTGCATATTTATATATTTTACCCTATTTGGGCGAAGATTGCAACAGACATCTCAGCATTTGAGCTCCATCCAGCGGTGGGATAGGCAGAAGGTTGAACGCCCCGGTGAGCAGATTGGCCGCAAGGAACGCACTGCCCCGGATGGTTGCACACTGCTCCATCCTCATTGTCCAGATAGCGGCCAAGAGGCCATTCATGCCCGGCCCGGCGGCAGCGAGCAGAAAGGTCTGCCCTCGGGTGAGAGCCTGTCCCCGTGTCCGCATACAGAAACCGGTCATGGTCACTTCGATGACGGGAAAGCGCCGGAACAGGAGCAGATAGACGAAGATATGACCCATTTCGTGGAGGACGGCGGCGCACAGGCCGATGCGCAGAAAGCCGCTGGCATCGAACCAGAGCAGCAGATACAGCGCTCCGCAGAGCAGCAGCGGGTCACGGAACACCAGCGGCCCCAGCCGGACGAGCCGCCTCATGGCAAGCCCAGCAAAGCCCCCGCATCATAGCGGATGCCCTGTTCCAGAAGCTCAAAATGAAGGTGCGCCCCGGTGGAGCGGCCCGTCTCCCCCGCTGTCCCCAGCGGCTGACCTGCCTGCACCACCTCTCCGGCCCGAACGAAGAGGTATTGCAGATGGGCGTAAAGCGTCTCCTGCCTGCCGCTGTGGCTCAGGCAGAGGTAGTTGCCGTAGGTCGCGCTCCGCCGGGCAGCAGTGACGACGCCATCCATCGCGGCCAGCACCAGCGTGCCTTCCGAACATGCGAGGTCTGTGCCGCGATGGAACGTCTCTTCGCCGGTGATGGGGTCGGTGCGCCAGCCGTAGGCGTCCGAGACCCGCCATGCCGTCGTACCCAGCGGGAAGCAGGCCGTCTGCGCGGGCCTTACCCGTTTCAGCGAACAACCCTCGGGCGCGGCTTTTGCAGCACAGGCCCGCAGAGCGGCCATGCAGAACAGGACAGCGCAGAACACCGCAAAAATCACCCATCCTTTTGTTTTATGCTGTCTTGTCCCCATCGGCGTCCCTCCTGTTTCCTGTTACTGTATGCGGCAGGACAATATAAAATGCCGCCGGCCTTGCGGGCCAGCGGCATCGGGGATTATTTCAGGAAGTGCTCGAGCAGGCGGCTCAGCAGACCGGTGCGTCGGGGGCGGCTCTCGGTGACGACGATGGGCATCGGGGCGGGAGCGGCCTTTTCCGGCTGTGCTGGCTGTTTTTCCAGTTCTACGGGCTGAGGTGCCGCCTTTGCCGGTGCGGCAGGCTTTTCCAGAGTCTTGACGGGCTGGGGCTTCGGCGTCTCGACGATGGAGGCCAGTACAGGCGCTTTGTCGCGGGCCGTCCAGTCGTCGCGGAGAAGGTCGTACATTCCCATCTGGCTGTTCACCAGCAGCTCGCCGGGGGCGGGCTTGACTTTCTGGTAGCTGCCATCCGGCTGCATCTCGCGGGCGTTGACGCTGTCGCTGAGCTGGAGGCGGAGGATACTGTCCAGCTTCTCCTTCAGCACGGGGTCTTCCACCCGGACGCCGACTTCCACGCGGCACTCGGTGTTGCGGGTGAGAAAGTCGCCGGATGCGATATAGATGCGGGTGTTCACGCCGTCATAGAAGCTGTAGATTCGGCCATGCTCGAGGTAGCGGCCCACGAGGCTGCGGATGTGGAGGTTTTCGGTCTTGCCCGGCACACCGGCGCGGACGCAGCAGATGCCGCGGACGATCATGTCGATGCGGACACCGGCACAGCTGGCTTCCTCAAGCTTTAAGATGATGTCACGGTCAGAGATGGAGTTGTTCTTCAAAATCATGGAAGCCGGGCGGCCCAGACGGGCAGCGTTGATGACCCGGTCCATCTCATCCAGCAGCACGCTCTTGAAGCGGAGGGGTGCTACCAGCATCTTTTCGCTCTCTTCCGTCAGTTTCTGCACGGCAAGGTTCTGGAAGACGTTGGACGCTTCCTCGCCGATGCCGAGGTCGGCGGTGATGAAGGAGTAGTCGGTATAGAGCTCACTGGTCTTCTCGTTGTAGTTGCCGGTGCCGATCTGGGTGATGTAGGAGTAGCCGTGGGCGCTCTTTTTGGTGATGAGAGTCAGCTTGGAGTGGACTTTGTAGTCGTCAAAGCCATAGATGACCGTACATCCGGCCTCTTCAAGGTGCTTCGACCAGTCGATGTTGTTCTGTTCGTCAAAGCGGGCGCGCAGCTCCACCAGCGCCACGACTTCCTTGCCGTTCTCGGCGGCTTCCACGAGGGCCTGTACGATTTGAGACTCGCGGGCCATGCGGTAAAGCGTCATCTTGATGGAGATGACGTCGGGGTCCTGCGCGGCCTTTTTCAGCATCGCAATAAAGGGGCGGATGGACTGGTACGGATAACTCAACAACACATCGTGCTTTTCCACCTCGGCGGCAAGGTCATAGTCCTGCGGGGGCAGCATAGGCCGGGCAGGCGTATAGAACAGCTCGGGGTGGCCGTCGGACTCCATGCGGGAGGTGAGCTTGTAGAAGAAACTCAGGTCAAGAGGACTCTTCTGGACGAAGACCCGCTTGTGGGTCAGCTCGAGACGGTTGCAGAGCAGCTGAGCGACCTGCGGTGCGGCGGGGATGACCTGCAGACGGACGGCGGCCAGCTTGCGGCGGCGCTTGAGCAGATCGGCCATGATCTCGCGGTAGTCGATGTCATGGTCCATCATGCCCTCTTTCACGTCGATGTCGGCGTTGCGGGTGACCCGGAAGAGGCACTTTTCCTGCACATTTTCCTTTCCGAAGATGAGGGCCGCATAATGGAGCACCAGCTCCTCCGTCAGGGCAAAGCAGGTCTCATTGTCCATCCGGACGAAATGCATCCGCTCCATCTGGCTCGAGATGGGTACGATGCCGAGGGTGTGCTCCGAGGTGTGTTTTTCGTGAAGGAGAACGCCAAGATAGATCTCCTTATTGCGCAGGAACGGGAACGGGTGGCGACTGTCCACGATCTGAGGACTGAGGATGGGGAAAAGCTCGCTCTGGAAATACTTCTTCCAGAAGTGCTCGTCCTCTTTGCTCAGCTTATCGAAATCCACCTTGCGGTAGCCGCAGGAGGCCAGATTTTCCAGCGCTTTGGCGTAGTATTTGTCGCAGTCCTCCTGGAGCTGAGCGGTCTTGGGCATGATGGCGGCAAGCTGCTCTTCCGCCGTCATGTTCGTCTTGTTTTCCCGCTTTTCCTTCTTGCCGCGCATGAGGTTGGCGCGCTCCTGAAGCGAGCCGACGCGCACCATGAAGAACTCGTCCAGATTGGAGCCGTAGATGGCCAGAAACTTGAGCTGTTCGGCCAGCGGGACATTTTTATCCTTGCCCAGCACCAGCACGCGGCGGTTGAAGTCCAGCCAGCTCAATTCCCGGTTGATAAAAATGCTCTCTTCACTCATGATAACTCCTTTTTCCCGAGAAGGTCTCCCCTCTCAGCTCACATAGGCGAGGCCCTGCCATTCGTCTATCATATCCTGCGTAACGCCCGGCACCTGTGCCACCTCATCGAGGCTCTGGAACCGGCCATGGGCAAGACGATATTCCAGAATAGCTCTCGCTTTCTTCTCCCCGAGGCCGGGCAGTGTGGTCATAGCGTCTATCCCGGCGGTGTTGAGGTCCACACGGAAGGACTCCCGCAGAGGCTCGACCACCGCTGACGAAGCCTGCGCCGGGGATGGCGGCACGGCATACCAGAACGCCAGACTGACAATGCAGACCGCCGCTGCTGCCGCCAGTGCCAGAAAGCGGCGCTCACCAGGACTTAACATAGTTTCTCTCATTGTACTCGAAATCCTTCCAAAAAGAAAGTCTCCTGCGGAAAATTTGCAGGAGACTTTACACAATCTTTATGATGCGGCTTCGGCACTTCGCACAAGGCCATAGAAAAACTCTGCGGCTGCGCCGGTGTCGTGGTCGGTCAGGGTCGTCTGGCTGGCAGCAAGGCGCAGCTCCACCGGGGCATCTGCCGGAACAACGCTCTGCTTGGCCTGACGGACCAGCTCGAGCATCTGGCTGCACCCGGCGGCGACGGTGAGCTGGTCAGCCGTGCAGTTGACGGGCAGACAGACCGCGCCCAGCATAGCTTCCGCCGAGACGGCACCCGGTGTCAGCACTATGACATCCATGCCGGTGCGCTCCGAGCGCAGCATGGCGGCATTGTCCCCCAGCGCCTTTTCCAGAAGGGCCTGAATGGGCAGCTGCTGACGGTCCTGATAGAGCAGGATGCGCAGCACGTCCTCGCCCTTGACGTCGGCGGGACTGCACAGCGTAAAGGGGGTGAACTCCCGGCGCAGATGGCGCTCGAGGGCGGTGCTCATCCGCAGCACACGGGTAGAGCCGTCGGCCATCTGCAGCGCAATGCCGAGGCCCACAGCTGCGGGCAGCTTTTTGAAGATAGACTCCTCACAGCCCGCGAAGCTGCACAGCGGCTGGCCGCTGCCTTCCGAGAACCGGTAGGCCAGCGTACCGCCGCAGGTGAGCGCGGGCGCAGCAAGGCGCAGTCCACCCAGCACGGCGCGGACGGCCCGGGGCGAACGCTGGCTGAAAACCGTCAGCCTGCCGCCCCGGCTGGAAAACAGCTGGAGCACATCCCGCACGACCTGCGGCATGTTGCCGTCACCGGCCAAAAGGAGATGGTCCAGATCGCAGAGTACGAGCGTAGAATCGAGAAGTTTCGTCATACAATCCCCCTCCTGAGCGATGCAATAAAGTGGGTGAAATACTCCGGCAGCTCCGAGTCAAAGCGGAGATGTTCCCCTGTGATGGGGTGGATGAAGCCCAATGTCTTTGCGTGGAGACACTGGCCGTGGAGCTTGGTGATGCAGTTGTGGGGGCCATACACCGGGTCGCCCGCCACGGGATGCTGGATGGACGCCATGTGGACGCGGATCTGATGGGTGCGGCCCGTCTTGAGGCGGCATTCCAGCAGGGTGAAGCCGCCGAAGCGCTCCAGTACCTTATAGCCGGTGTAGGCATACTTGGTGTGGGGCTCGCCGGCCGGGTAGACCGCCATCTTCTTGCGGTCGGTCTTTGAGCGGCCCAGATTTGCTTCCACAAAGCCCTCGTCCTGCGCAAAGCCGCCGTAGACAACGGTCTGGTAGGCGCGTTCCACGCTGTGGACCGCCATCTGCTGGGACAGGCCGATGTGGGTGGCGTCATCTTTCGCTACCACCAGCAGGCCGCTGGTGTCCTTGTCGATGCGGTGGACGATGCCGGGGCGTATCTCACCGCCGATGCCCGAGAGGCTGCCCTTGCAGTGCCAGAGCAGGGCGTTCACGAGCGTGCCGTCCGGGTTGCCCGGGGCCGGGTGGACGACCATGCCCTTGGGCTTGTTCACCACCAGAAGGTGGTCGTCCTCGTACACGATGTCCAGCGGGATGTCCTGCGGCACAGCCTCGATAGGCTTTGCGTCAGGAATTTCCAACAGGATGGTGTCCCCCGCCTTGAGTTTGAGGCTCTTGGCGATGCTTTTGCCGTTGCAGAGCACATGACCCTCAGCCACGAGGCCTTGCAGCGCACTGCGGGAAAGGCCGGTGTCCTCCCCGCTGAGGAAGCGGTCGATGCGCTGGCCTGCGGCCTCCGCTTCCACGATGAATTCACGCTGTTCCATGGTTTACCGCTCCTTCGAGGGCTTATCTTCCGCTTCTTCCAGCAGGATGACCAGCACCCAGAGCGCTACACCGACGCAGACGAGGATGTCGGCAAAGTTGAAGACTGCAAAGTCGATGAACAGCGGGTTGATGTAGTCCACGACCTCACCGTTCAGCACACGGTCGATGAGGTTGCCGATGCCGCCGCCCAGTACAAGGATCAGTGCCGCCTGCTGCAGGCGATTATTCCGGCTGCGGAACAGCAGCCAGTATGCGACGAGGATCAGCGCAGCGCTGGTGGCCACGATCAAAAACAGCTGCCTGCCGCTGAGCAGGCTGAACGCCATGCCCTGGTTGAGCACGAACCGCAGCTCCACCACATGGGGGATGAGCGGCAGCGTGCCCACGGGCATCAGCACATGCACCGCCCAGAACTTGATGCCCTGGTCGATGCCGATGAGCACTGCCACACACAGCAGGTTAAAGATCACATAAGCCATAACGAAATACTCCCAACAGCGGGCCGGACCCGCCGGTCTTCTGATATCAAAAAGCGGCGCTCCCCTGCTCGAAAGGAGCGCCGCAGCGTTCAAACGGAAAAAGCCTTAGCCTTCCACCACGCTTGCGCAGCGGGCGCAGAGAGTGGGGTGAGCCGGATGGGTGCCGATGTCTGCGGAATACTTCCAGCAGCGCTCGCACTTGTCGCCGGTGGCGTGAGCAGCAGCCACGCCCAGCCCCTCGACCGCAGAGGCAGCGCCGCCCTCGCCCTTGACCAGCTCCACCTGGGAGACGATCATCAGGTCGGCCAGCTCGTCCATGGGGATGCTGTTCAGCAGGT
>ERZ773168.2462-NODE-2462-length-14087-cov-3.571266_pt1 | contig 14087 bp, 13 predicted proteins | sample MGYA00511261_ERZ773168 | MGnify/ENA primary metagenome ERZ773168 (study PRJEB29015, sample SAMEA2737855) | human gut metagenome | biome: human gut; feature: human-associated habitat; material: faeces | place: China | collected 2012 ... | reverse complement strand
TATTTCTTTTTGCATATAAAACATTTTCTTCTGTAGTCATATTATATTTATCTTTTAGCATTATAATTTCCCCTTCTCTATAGCCAAAATTATACTATAGAAAGCTATTTTACACAATATTATATAAAAAACATTATCAAGTAACAAAAAAATGTGGAAAATTTATCATAATTAGTGTAAAATATTATAGTATAATTTTAGAATTAAAAGGTAAGTAATCAAATTGCTAGGAGGAAAAGAAATTTAAAATGAAATGTACAAAGGAGGAATGACCGTGGATTTAGCGGCAATCAAAGAAAAACCGTATTATTTTTCCAATCGCGCCCTGAAGCGTTTGATTGCTCCCATGATTATCGAGCAGTTTCTGGCTATTCTGGTTGGTATGTCCGACTCCATTATGGTTGCAACGGTCGGGGAGCATGCAGTTTCGGGTGTCTCTTTGGTGGATAATATTTTCATTCTGCTGATTTATTTGTTTGCAGCTCTCGCAACAGGCGGTGCGGTGGTTATGGGGCAGTATCTGGGGCAGAATAAGCATGAAAAAGCAAATAGGGCGGTCAATCAGCTTATCCTGTTTACGGCGTTGTTTGCGATCTGCATTATGATTGGGCTGTATCTGGCAAGAAACCTCATCCTGCATCGGGTGTTCGGTGCCATTGAGGCGAATGTAATGGAGGCATCCAAAACATATCTTCTCATCGTTTCCGCCTCCATCCCTTTTATTGCCTTGTATAACGCAGGTGCGGCAGTATTTCGTACTATGGGCAATTCCAAGGTGCCGATGTATCTCTCCATGATGATGAACGCCATCAATGTGGGCGGCAATGCCATCCTGATTTTCGGCTTTGGCATGGGGGTTGCGGGTGCGGCAACCTCGACGCTTGTTTCCCGTGTCATTTCCGCTGTTGCAATCATTTTTCTGCTTTGCTCTCCGGAGCATCTGCTGCATCTGGAGCGTCCGTTTTCCTTTAAGCTGGATTTCGGTATGCTGAAAAAGATTGCCTATATCGGCATTCCCAATGGTCTGGAAAACGGGATGTTTCAGCTGGGGAAAATCATGGTGCTGAGCATGATTACAGGCTTTGGCACGGCGGCGATTGCGGCGAATGCCGTTTCCAATATCATTGCAACCTTTCAGGTGCTTCCGGGGATGTCCGTCGGCATGGCGGTGATTACCGTCTGCTCTCGCTGCGTCGGGGCAGGGGATTATGAAGCGGCAAGATATTATACCCGTAAGATTCTGAAGCTGGTGCATATTCTGATTATCGTTTTCAGCGTCACCACGCTTGTGGCGTTGCCCGGCATCATGCACCTGTATAACCTTTCCGATGACGCAATGACCTTTACAAAACAGATTATCTGGTATCATGGTATCTGCTGTATGCTCATCTGGCCCGAAGCGTTCACTCTGCCGAATACGCTGCGTGCCGCCAGTGATGTAAAGTTCTGCATGATTTTGTCGATTATCTCCATGTGGGTGTTCCGTATTGCCTTCAGCTATATTATTGGTGTCAGAATGGGCATGGGCGTTCTGGGTGTTTGGATTGCCATGACCATTGACTGGGCAGTGCGTGCCGTTCTTTTCATCATCCGCTATCGTGGAAAAAGATGGCAGCATAAAAGCATTGCATAAAAAATTAAGTCGAAAAAGCTCCCTTGCGTGTTGTCAAGGGAGCTTTTGCTGTCATGCTTTACTTAAAATAGGAATATCCGTAAATCTTCCCCTTCTGGGGTGTTTCCCCGTGCTTTGCCTCCACCAGCTCGGAAACAGTCACAAGCTCATAGCCCTGCTTTTGCAGATAAGGCACAAGGGTTGCCGTTGCCTCTGCGGTAGAGCCGTAAATGCCGTGCATCAGGATGACCTTCCCATCCAGATTTCCGGCGGATTTCACCACATCCACAATCGCCTTGGCATCTCTGCTTTTCCAGTCGAGCGTATCAATCGACCAGAGGTAGATGGACATCGGCAGCTGTTTTTTTACGCTGTCCTTACAGTTGCCGTAGGGCGGACGGAAGATGGCAGGGTCTCTGCCAAGCACCTTGCGGAAGGCGGCGGCGGTTTTCTGCACATCTGCCGCAATTTCCGCATTGGTCAGCTTATTAAAATTCTTATGATCGTAGGAATGACTGCCAACCTCACAGCCGAGTGCCTCCTCGCGCTTCACCACATCGGGATATTTTTCCACCAGACTGCCAAGATCAAAGAAGGTTGCCCGTGCGTCATATTTCTCCAGAACATCCAGAATGGCATTGGTTGCCTTGGGGTTCGGGCCGTCATCGTAGGTCAGCGCAACCATTTTTTTGTTGCGGATTTCCTTGGGAACGGGAGTTTCCTTTTTCGGTTCTTCGATTTTCTTCTGCATTTCCGCATACGGAATCGTCAGGCGCACTACGCCGTAGCTGCCGGGGAAAAGGTCATAGCGGTCGAAATAAAACAATACGCCGTCCTTCGTGAGCGCAAAGCGGTCAAACCGTCCTGCGTCGGGTGCAAGCAGGGTTTTGTAGTTGCCAAAGATACCGTTTTTATAAGGCTCTGTCGTTGTGAAGTATTTTTCCGTGTAGGCAGAAGCATTTTTCGCAAAGCTGTCCCCTTGCAGGCTTTCCGCCGTTACCTCTGCATCCTTTTCCAGATCAAAATGGAACACCTGAATTTGTGTGTGCGGCGAAAGCGCGCCATTTGCCTCATGTGTTTCAAAGAACACCAGACTCAGCTGATTTTCCTTCGCAAGATAGCTTTCATAGCCCAGATACAGAATTGCATCTGTCTTTTTTTTCTCTTTTCCGGCCTCATCTGTCGGGGTAAATTCCGCATCAAAGGCATTGCGGATTTCCGTCACGATTTCCGAAATGCGTGCATCAATCCTTTCCTTCCCGATTTCGGGATATTGCAGCAGATAGGAAAGGTGATCTTCCTGCTCCACCACATCCTGTGGCTTGCCGACATCCTGCTGCTCCAGATACTGCGCCCAGTAGGAGACACCCTTCTCTGTCAGCTCCAGTGTCTTTTTGCGGTTCAGTAAAGAAAAGCTGCTGCTGTTTGCGCTGCATCCACAAGAGAGCAACAGTATGCCCATCAGAAGAAAAGCCAGCATACGTTTCATTCTCATTCAGATTCCCCCTTTCGGTTCTGGTAGATCGGGTGAACATAACGTCCCCGCTTGGTGGTGCCTTTGCCATATTGGATTGCTGTTTGGGGACAGCGGTTCACGCATGCCATGCACATATTGCAGCGCTTTTCTGTCCAGACGGGAATTCCTGCCGTCAGCCGAATGCAGCCGCTGGTGCAGATCCTTTCGCATAGACCGCAGTGGCTACAGCTCTCCGTTACATAAAAAGGCTTTGTTTTCAGCCCTCTACGAAACGCAGGATTGACGATTTTACTTAGCACTCCTGCGCCCCTTCCTTTCTTCACACGGAAGAAATTGCTCCAGTTCAGCCGGATGGCACGCAGGATGTTGTCCAGTGTCCTGTCTGCTTTTTCCAGAAGCGCATATTGCTCTGCCTTCGTCCCTGCATCAAAAAGCACCGTAAAGCTGTCCGGCATCACAACGGAAAAGCCGCTGTCCAAGGTAAGCCCGTTTTCCTGCAATGCCTTCCGCAGCAGGTCAATGGTCTCCCCTGCGGAAGAGCCACAGGTGCAGACAGCGAAAAGATAGGGATCGCCGCTGTAATAAAGCTCCAGATTTTTCACAAAATCCGTCACCGTCTGCGGAGGAGCCCATGCGTAAACGGGAAAGACAAAGCCCAATCGTTCCCCCTGTAGCATAGTATGCTTGTAATTGCCTGCTTTGACCGCTTCTGCAATATCCGTCAATTCCTCCCCCAGAGCTTCGGCAAGCTTTTTTGCCACAGCATAGGAATTGCCTGTTCCGCTGAAGTAATAAATCATAAGGTGTTCCCTCCTTTTCGGTGATTTCAAATACTATTTCTTAAAGATATCATATCATATTTTTCGGCTAAAAACTTTGAAGAATTTATTAAATTTTCACTACATTTTATAGATACCTCCAGGCTGCGGAAAGTTTGCCTTTACACCGATTTTTTCCGATATTATACTAAGATGAGTGAAGTCGGAAGGGGGGGAGAGAGCTATGTTGGAAAAGGCGTTGATTTTGGCGGCAAAAGCGCATACGGGGCAGGTCGATAAGGGCGGTGCGCCCTATATCCTCCATCCCATTCGGGTGATGCTTGCCTGCGAGGGGGAAAAGGAAAAAATCGTTGCCCTTTTGCATGATACGCTGGAGGATACCACTTTGACCGCGGCAGACCTGCGGCGTGCGGGCTTTCCGGAGGAAATCGTGCAGGCGGTGTGCTGCCTGACGCGTGGGCAAAAGGAGGATTACATGGATTATATTGCGCGCATCTGCGAAAATGCGCTGGCGGCGAGAGTGAAGTATGCCGATTTGCAGGATAATCTGGATATCAGACGCATCCCTAACCCGACAGAGAGGGATTTTGCCAGAATCCGAAAATATGAGCAGGCAATGAAAAGGATTACGAGATCAGTCAAGGGAGGACGGGAGCATGGAGCATTGGACACAGGAACGCTATGACGCGTTCCGCAGGGAATTGTATGCACAGCAGGAGGAAGCCTATCGGCAGTTTCATACAGGGCTGCTCCGCTCAGATTTGCCCGTCATTGGTCTGCGCGCGCCCCTTTTGCGGAAAATAGCGGCAGAAATCGCCAAGGAGGACGGCGTGGGCTTTCTGCGTATCTGCGGCAGAGGAACCTATGAGGAACGTCTGCTCTATGGCTTGGTGGCGGCGGTACTGCCTGTTTCCTATGCGGAATTTCTGCCCTATTGCGACACCTATACGGAAACGATTGTCGAAAACTGGGCGCATTGCGATAGCTTCTGCGCCTCCTTGAAAAAGCGAATTAAGGGACATGAGGCGGAATTTTTCGAGCATATCAAAAGATATCTGGCTTCCGAAAATCCGTGGGCGGTGCGCGTCGGTCTGATTCTGATGCTCAATTATTATCTCACCCCTGCATATCTTCCGGCGGTGCTGGAGCGGACAGATGCCGTCCAATCCGAGCAATATTATGTCCGCATGGGACAGGCGTGGCTGCTGGCAACGGCTTGGGCGAAGGACAGGGACACCTGCAGGGCGTATCTTTCTCATCATCATCTGGATGCTTGGGTATTCCGTAAGTTCATTCAGAAGGCGTGTGAGTCCTATCGTGTTTCGGCGGAGGATAAGGCATATCTGCGCAGCCTGTGGAAGAAATGAAAGAGATTCTTTGCTTTGAAATCATGTAAAAAAGGTGTATACTAAGATTCTGAATCAATGAGAGAGAAGAATCGAGCGGAGGAGAAGTATGAGTTATTTTCCCTTTTTTGTGGAGATTGGGCAGAAACGCTGTCTGGTTGTGGGCGGCGGAACGGTTGCTTTCAGAAAAATTGAAAAATTGCTGCCCTTTGGTGTGGAGATAACGGTGGTTTCTCCTTCTTTTTGTGCGGAAATCGAGCAGACAGAGGGCATCTGCCGCATTCGCAAAGAATTTCAGGCAGAGGATGTAGAGGATATGTGCTTTGTCATCGGTGCAACAGATTGCAAGGCTGTCAATGCGAGGATTGCTGCTGTTTGTCACGCAAAGCATATCCCTGTCAATATTGTGGATGATGCCGAAAGGTGCAGCTTTTTCTTTCCGGCACTGGTGAAGCGGGGCGCATTTGTCGCAGGCTTTTCCACAGGAGGCGCAAGCCCCTTAGCGGCGCGCTTCATTCGCGAGCAGATGGAGGAGGCTATCCCCGCAGGCTTTGCCGATGTGATAGAGCTTATGGCTGCGGTGCGCGGTCGCGTGAAGGCGGCCTTTGCAGACAGCGGAAAAAGAGAACAGGTGCTGCGGTATATTTTCCGCCTTGCCTTAGAAAAAAACGGAAATGTATCCCAAGCAGAAATCGAGGAAATCATAAGAAAGGAGGGGGAGCAATGAAAAAGCTGAGAGTCGGCACAAGAAAAAGCCTGCTTTCCGCCAGACAGACGGAGCTGGCGCTGGCGGCATTGGCACAGGCGCATCCGACCTTGGAAACCGAAATTGTCCCCTTCCACACAAGAGGGGATCTGATTTTGGACAAGCCCCTCTGGGCAATTAGTAATCAGGGGAAGGGCGTTTTTGCGTCCGAATTTGAAGAAATGCTTCTGCGCGATGAAATTGACATTGCCATCCACAGCGGCAAGGATTTGCCGGTGCTTCTGGCAGATGGTCTGGAAATCATCGGCGTGCTCAAACGGGATGACCCGCGGGATGTGCTTGTCATGCCGAAGGGGAAAAAAGCTGAGGCCTGTAAAATCATCGGCACGGGTAGCCTTCGTCGGGAGCAGTGCGCGGCAAAGGTTTTCCCCTGGGCGGAATGTCGGCTCATTCGCGGCAATATTCAGACGCGTCTGCAAAAGCTGAAGGATGGGGAATATGATGCCATTCTCCTTGCCAAGGCAGGGCTTGACCGTATGGGCATCACCGAAGCGGATGGCTATGCCTTCCGTGTTCTTTCCCCTGAGGAATTTCTCCCTGCGGCATGTCAGGGGATCATCGTTGCCGAGGGCAAACGGGAATTGTCCTCTCTTGTCGGCGCAATGACCCACCCTGAAACGCAGTATATTTTTGAAACGGAGCGCGCGGTGCTGCGGCTTTTGGGTGCGGATTGCAGTGCGCCTGTGGCGGCGTTTGCGGAAATTGAAGGTGAATCCATCCGTTTGCGTGCCATGTATGGCAATGCCTATGCGGAAGGCAGAGCACCGATTGCGGAGCATTTGGCTTTGGCGGCGGAGGTAGTCGGGAGGTTGCGGAAATGAGCGGAACGGTTTATCTGGTCGGTGCAGGCTGCGGCAATCCCGATTTGATTACATGGAAGGGTCTGCGCCTTCTGCGGGCATGCGATGCAGTGCTCTACGATGATTTGTCCTCCCCCAAGCTTCTGGAGGAAACCCGGACGGACTGCGAAAGGCTTTTTGTCGGCAAGCGTTATGGCAGACATTCCATGCCGCAGGCGGAAATCAATACCCTGCTTGTTGCCAAGGCACGGGAGGGGAAAATTGTTCTCAGGCTAAAAGGCGGCGACCCTTTTGTGTTCGGCAGAGGGGGCGAGGAGGTGCTTGCTTTGCAGGCGGCAGGCATCCCGTATGAGGTGGTTTCGGGTGTAAGCTCTGCGGTTGCGGTGCCTGCGGCGGCAGGGATTCCCGTGACCCATCGGAAAACGGCACGCAGCTTTCATGTTATCACAGGGCATACCACGGCAGACGGTGCAGAAACACTGACGGAACAGATAGATACCCTTGCAAAATTAGAAGGCACGCTTGTTTTTCTGATGGGTCTGCATCATCTGGAGGAAATCACAAACGGCCTATTGCAGGGCGGCAAGCCTGCCGATACCCCTGCGGCTGTCATTTCCGAGGGAACAACCCCTAAGCAGAGGGTTGTCCGCGCGAAGCTGTGCAATCTGGCAGCGGAAACAAGAAAAGCCAATCTCGCCGCCCCTGCTGTCATCGTTATTGGCGAAACGGCAGGAATGCAGCTTTCGGGCACAATCGAGCATCCCTTATACGGCGTGAAAATCGGCGTAACCGGCACAAAATCCATCACGAAGAAGCTCAGGAACCGCTTAGAGGAATTGGGTGCGGCGGTCACGGAGCTGGATTATGCCACTCTCGTTCCCGATTGGGAAAATGAAGCCTTAGAACAGGCATTGCAGGGCATCACCGCCTATACATGGGCGGTATTCACAAGCCCTAACGGGGTTGAAATTTTTTTTCAAGCGCTGCAAAAGCGGAGAATCGATATCCGCACACTGGCGCAGCTGCGGTTTGCCGTCATCGGCACAGGCACAGCCGCCACTCTGGAAAAGCGCGGCATTTATCCAGCATTTCTGCCCGAAACCTATGATGTGGAAAGCCTTGCGAAGGGGCTTTGCAGTGTGGTCGGTGCGGATGAAAAAATTCTGATTCTCCGTGCGGCGCAGGGTTCTCCTGTCCTGACGGAGATTTTAGCAAAAGAAAAGAAGCAATACACAGATGTAAAATTATATGACATTGCCATTGATGCCGAAAAACGCCGCTTTGCCCATGAAGCAGCCAAGGGAATGGATTTTATCACCTTTGCGAGCGGCTCAGGCGTGCGCGGCTTTTTTGCACAGGGCGGCACGATGCCTCAAGGCACAACGGCGGTCTGCATCGGTACCTCCACCGCGAAAACGCTTGCGTCCTATGGAGGTTTTCCTGTTCTGACGGCGCAGACCTTCAATGTGGACGGCATCATAGAGGTGATTTTGGAGGAAGCAAGCAAAACAAAAACAACCGAAAAGGAGACGGACAAATGAGAAGATTCAGAAGACTGCGCGGCGCAGAAGTCATGCGAAGGCTGGTGCGCGAAACCAGAATTTCCGCAGAGGAGATGATTTACCCCATTTTTGTGATAGAAGGGGAGAATATCAAAAATCCGATTCCTTCTATGCCGGGCGTGTTCCAATATTCCGTTGACCGCATGGATGAAATGCTCGCAGAGGTGGCGGCAAGCGGCATTGCAGGCGTGCTGATTTTCGGGATTCCCAAGGAAAAGGACGCGGTCGGCTCGCAGGCGTATGCTCCGGACGGCATCACCCAGAGAGCCATTCGCCATATCAAAAAGAAGTATCCCTCTCTGCTTGTGGTTGCGGATGTCTGCCTTTGCGAATATACCTCGCATGGGCATTGCGGCTTGGTTGAGGGGGAGCATATTTTAAATGATGAAACCCTGCCCCTTCTGGCGAAAATGAGCGTTACGCTCGCGCAGGCAGGCGCGGATATCATCGCCCCTTCGGATATGATGGACGGGCGTGTGGCGGCAATTCGTCATGCTTTGGATGAAGCGGGTCTTCTGCATATCCCCATTATGGCGTACAGCGCGAAATTTGCCTCCGGCTATTACGGCCCCTTTCGGGATGCGGCACATTCCGCACCGCAGTTTGGGGACAGACGCTCCTATCAGATGGATGTCTGCAATAAAAAGGAGGCGCTCCGTGAAATTGCGGACGATATCGAGGAGGGCGCAGATTTTTATATCGTCAAGCCTGCCCTTGCGTATCTGGATGTGGTCGAAGCGGCGGCAAACCGCTTTGATTTACCCATTGCCGTCTATAACGTCAGCGGCGAATATGCCATGGTAAAGGCGGCGGCACAGCTGGGCTGGATAGAGGAAAAGCGAATTGTCATGGAAAATCTGATTGCCATGAAGCGCGCAGGAGCATCCATCCTGATTACCTATCACGCGCTGGATGCGGCAAGCTGGCTGAAAGAGGACTGATTGTATGAAGAAGGAGAAAACAGCTAAAACCGAAAAAAACGAAAAGCACTGGGAGCGGGTGACGCAGGAATTTGCCCCCGTCTGCGACGCAGATTGCAGGGTGCTGATTCTGGGGACAGCGCCCTCTAAGAAATCTCGTGAGGTTGGCTTTTATTACGGACATCCGCAGAATCGCTTCTGGAAAATGCTTGCGGCAGTGACGGGCGAGAGGGTTCCCCAAAGCATCGAGGAAAAGAAGGCAATGCTGCTGCGCAACCATATTGCTTTGCATGATGTGATTCATAGCTGTGATATTATCGGCAGCAGTGACAGCAGCATCCGCAATGTGGAGCCTGCCGATTTGGAGCGGATTCTTGCCGTTACAGGCAGGGTCGCTATCCTCTGTAACGGCGGCACATCCTATAAATTATATCGAAAATATCAGGAAAACAGACTCGGCATCCCTGCGGTGCAGCTTCCCTCTACCAGCCCTGCCAATGCGGCATGGAATTTGGAGCGGCTCTCTGCGGCATGGGGCGAGGTGCTTTTGCCCCTTTTGAGAAAAGAGGAAGAATAGAAAAAATTTTCTTGACAAATGACTGTGGTTTCCGATATAAAAAATATAAAAAACAAAAGAAAAAAGAGAAAGGAAGAGATCAATATGGCATATACGCCGGTGGAATATCCTGCGGAAAAAGGTGCATTTTACGCGCTTTTGAAGGAACAGCTTGAAAAATATACGGAGAACGAAACAGACGAAACAGCAATCCTTGCGAATGCGTCCGCGGTTCTGGGCATCGCACTCAAGGACATTAACTGGGTTGGCTTTTACATGGTAAAGGGTGAGGAGCTTGTGCTTGGGCCTTTTCAGGGTAAGCCTGCGGTCAGCAGAATCGGCTATGGCAAGGGGGTCTGCGGCACAGGCTGGGCGGAAAAGCGCACGCAGCTGGTAGCGGATGTGCATTGCTTCGCCGGACATATTGCCTGTGACTGCAATTCCAATGCGGAAATCGTTGTGCCCTTGCTGAATGATGCAGGAGAGGTGCTTGGCGTTCTGGATATCGACAGCCCCGTCAGCGGTCGCTTTGATGGCGATGATTTAGATGGTCTGGAAGCAGCGGCGGCGCTTCTGGCAAAGAAAATCGCAGGCTGAGCAAAAAAGATATAATGAAAAACTGTCTTGTTTTTCCGCTGTTTTGTGGCAGTGTCCTATGCAATTTGTGGGAATTGTCGCAATCAGCGGATTTTTTATTGACAGACATCCATTTTCCCGATAAAATACAACAGGAAGTGAATAAAGGACTTATCAAGAGTGGTTGAGGGACAGGGCCCTGTGACACCCGGCAACCGGCGGAAACGCATCGGTGCTAATTCCCCCGCAGCATTGCGGAAGATGAGATTGATGTAAAAGCCCTGCGGGGCTTTCTTTTGTTGAAGAAGAAGCAAAAAAGGCTTTCGGAAAACAATGCAAACACGTCTCTCCTTAGAAAACTTTATTCACAGTCACTAAACATTTGTGTAAAAAAGGAGAACAAAAAATGAGCAGAAGATTATTTACATCTGAATCTGTTACAGAGGGACATCCCGATAAAATCTGTGACCAGATTTCCGACGGCGTGCTGGACGCACTTTTGGCAAAGGACCCCAATTCCCGTGTTGCCTGCGAAACCTGCACCACAACAGGCATGATTATGGTTATGGGCGAAATTACAACAGAGGCTTATGTTGATGTTGAAAAAATCGTCAGAGAAACCTTGACAGAAATCGGCTACACCAGAGCAAAATACGGCTTTGACAGCGAAACCTGCTCCGTTCTGACCGCTATCCACGGACAGTCCCCCGATATCGCACTGGGCGTTGACCATTCTCTGGAAAACAAAACAGGCGCGGATGACAGCGAATTTGATACAGGTGCCGGCGATCAGGGCATGATGTTCGGCTTTGCCTGCGATGAAACAGAGGAGCTGATGCCCCTGCCTATTTCCCTGTCTCATAAGCTGACAAGAAGACTGGCAGAGGTGCGTAAAAACGGTACACTGGCATATCTGCGCCCCGATGGCAAGGCACAGGTGACAGTGGAATATGAGGACGATACACCCGTAAGAGTGGATACCGTTGTTGTATCCTCTCAGCATGATCCCGATGTGGAGCATAGCCAGATTGAACGGGATATCATTGAAAATGTAGTGAAGAAGGTAATCCCTGCCTCTCTGCTGGATGAAAACACAAAATATTACATCAATCCTACAGGCAGATTTGTGATCGGCGGCCCTATGGGTGACTCCGGTCTGACAGGCAGAAAGATTATCGTGGATACCTATGGCGGCTATGCGGCACATGGCGGCGGCGCATTCTCCGGTAAGGACCCTACAAAGGTTGACCGTTCTGCTTGCTATGCGGCAAGACACGTTGCGAAAAATATCGTTGCCAGCGGCATTGCAAGAAAATGTGAGGTACAGCTTGCTTACGCAATCGGCGTGGCACAGCCCGTTTCCATTCTGGTAAATACCTATGGCACAGGCAAGCTTTCCGATGAAGAAATCACAGAAATCGTAAAGAAAAACTTCGATCTGCGTCCTGCGGCAATCATCAAGAATTTCGATTTGAAGAGACCCATCTATAAGCAGGTAGCGGCTTATGGTCACTTTGGCAGAACCGATCTGGATTTGCCTTGGGAAAAGCTGGACATGGTAGATGTGTTCAAAGAAAGAGTATAAGTCGAAAGCAGGCTTTCGGCTTGTTAAGACAGAACGTTCGGGACAACGCTTCATTTCCCGAATCCTTCCGCTATTTGGCAAAGGGCTATATACGAAAAGCCTTCCATTTTCATGGAAGGCTTTTTTGTGTGATTTTAATTGTATAGTCCCTTAATGCTGATTTCCCCACTGGAAAGTGCCTCACTTCGTCCATCGGCATAGCGCACCCGCAGTGAAAAATCATCTCCGATGGCAACCGCAAAGGCAGGTGCTTCCTCTGTACCGCGTACAACGGTGATTTCCTTTCCCGTTGTGATGTTGTCCCTGCGGTAGGCCTCCAGATATTCCGTTTTTTCCTTCGGCCATGCCCGACACATGCTGTCCAGCTCCCGAATCAGTGCGGCGGCAAGCGCTGCGCGGGAATGGGTTTTCCCTGTTTCCATTGCAAGAGAAGTGGCAGTGCTTCGGATTTCTGCGGGGAAGTCCTCCGCCTGTCCGTTCACGTTAATGCCAATCCCGATGATGAGGTACTGAATATAGCCGCTTTCGCTTTCCACAGACATTTCCGTCAGAATCCCGCAGATTTTTTTGCGGTCGATGACTAAATCATTTACCCATTTGATGCCTGCACGCACGCCGCAGACCTCCTCGATGGCATTATTTGTGGCAACCGCCGTCCATGCCGTAATTTCCACGATATCCGTCGGCAGGGTGTCGGGATGAAAGAGGATGGAAAGATAAATTCCGTTATCCTGCGGAGAAGCAAAGGCGCGCCCACGTCTGCCTTTTCCCTGTGTCTGCTCGTTGGCAAGCACCACCTGCCCGTTTGGTGCGCCCGCAAGTGCCAGCTCACGCAGGCGGTTGTTGGTCGAATCCACAGAAGCCAGACATTCCACCGTCTGCATGCGTGCTTCATCCAGATAGGCGGCAAGCTCCTGCGCGGAAATACTGTTCGGTACGGCATCCAGATGGTAGCCCTTATTTGTCGAGGAGGAAATCTCATAGCCCTCCGCGCGCAATGCTTTTACGGCAGTGTTGACCGCCGCGCGGCTCACGCCAAGAAGTCGGCTGATGTGTTCCCCTGAAATGTAATCGTTTTCTTTTCTCAAAATCGCAAGAACTGCGTCCTTTGTCATAGTATCACCTCTTGTTTATCCTACCATAGAAATCACAGACGGTACAGAGCCTCTTTTTCTTTGCAGATGCTGCTCCATTGACAGCCGCCGCAGATTTCGCTCCGCTTCCCTTGGGAAAGAATATATTCTGCCACGCGTGCCGCAAATTCTCGCCAGGGCAAGCTGCTGTGTTCCCCCATGCCGCATAAAGCAAGCACTGCTTTGTCATAATGTTCCACCAAAGCTGCTTTCCGGCAGCGCCCGTCCGTCAGGTTGGGGCAGCCGCCGCAAATGCAGTCCGCCTCCGCAACAACTGTAACGGTTGGGTTTTCCTGCTCCAAATATTCCAGAATCCGCGCCATGTGGGCAGTAAAGCCGGCGCTGTAGCCCTTTCCCTCAAAGAAAGCAAGGCACATCCCATGATGTGCCCGCAGCTTTATTTCTATATTTTTCATGCAATCACCTTCCGAAAGCGGTCTGTCAGGAAAAGGGCAACTGCAATTTTAATCAGGTCGGGGATAATGAAAGGAATGACGCACCATCCCAGAACGGTACCCAAGCCAACTGCGCCGGAGGTTTTTGCGTAAACCGCCATAAACCAGAGCGTCCCGATGGCGTAGCAGACTACCAGACCAAGTACCATGGAAACGGCAAGCACAATTTTACCTCTGCCGCAGACGGTCTCTATGCCCCACATCAGCAGAGCGGATGCCAGAAAGCCGATAATATAGCCGCCTGTTGTGCCGAACAGAACGCCGACACCGCCGGAAAAGCCTGCAAATACAGGCAGACCTACCAGACCCAGCAGGATGTAGACAAGAACTGCAAGACTGCCGCGCTTGCCGCCCAGAAGCCCGACTGCCGTAAAAACACCCATCGTCTGCAAAGTGAAGGGGACGGTTGTGGGAATGGAAATCCACGAGCAGATGGCAATCAGTGCGGCGAAAATCCCGATAAAGACAATATCTCTTGTTTTGTTTTGTTGCATTGTTGTTGTATTCATGTTTTTTACCT
>ERZ773168.2453-NODE-2453-length-14134-cov-3.262306_pt1 | contig 14134 bp, 19 predicted proteins | sample MGYA00511261_ERZ773168 | MGnify/ENA primary metagenome ERZ773168 (study PRJEB29015, sample SAMEA2737855) | human gut metagenome | biome: human gut; feature: human-associated habitat; material: faeces | place: China | collected 2012 ... | reverse complement strand
TTGCAAAAACGCATTTTTGCGTATTGCTAAAAACCAACTTTTTTGAATTGTCGAAATTTATCAAATTTTCACAGTTTTCTTATTTTGAAAGAAATCCTATTTTTTGTATACAAAATCTGTTTTTTGATGTATAATGATAAAAATTGTTTTTTTAAGGGGATACGCTCACATTTGTTGAGGTATGATTTATTTATTTTTTTATTTTAGGAGAGATAGTATGAAAACTTCAGATTCTTTACAGGATTTCGCTTATGAAGAAATTAAAAAACGAATTCAAAACGGGGAATACGCCCCCGGAACAAAATTAAATACGCAGGAAATATCCGATTCGCTGGGCATCAGCCGCTCCCCTGTCCTCGCTGCAATCAACCGTTTGATTGCGCTTGGTCTGGTAGAAGCAACGCCGAGAAAGGGCACAACCGTTGCACAGCTTTCCGATACCCAGATTAGAAATATCATTGAAGCTCGTCAGATGATGGAGCTTTTCTGTGTAAAGCTCTGTATCCGCAATATTGAGTATCACCCCGGCATCATCAAGGAGATGGAGACCGTTGTGCAGGAATTTGAAACCGCACTGGAAGCCGGATATCCCGCTGCGGCAGAGCTGGAAACGAAATTCCATACACTTTATATCTCCCTCTGTGGCAATCCGCAGATTATGAAGCTCTATGAATCCAACTGGAGCATCGGCACCATGTTTTATATGTATAGCGCAACCAACCTCCCTCTGGATCAGCTCAAAACCTCCTTCCATCAGCATAAAGAAATTCTCAATACGCTGAAGGCAAAGGACGAAACCGCCTTACGGAAAATTATTGAAGAACACATGAGTATTGTTTATGAAACATTGGAATGGTATTCTCAGGCAGCCAAGCACTGATTCCTACAAGGATTGATTGCCCTTGCGCCAACGCAGCAGTAGAGCCTGTCAGCACAATGCAGCCGCCCGTATTGGTTGCCATGGCGGTTTATATCGGCAAAACCAGATTGATTGATAACTTCATTTACGAAGGCTGAGGATATAAAAACGGTCTGAACCGCAGGGTTCAGACCGTTTTAAGGTGTCGACAAAGTCGACCCCTAAGTCGAAATCAGGATTTCGACTTGTTGAAACAGAAGAATAAACAGATGCGTTCCGGCGGTGGCAAGCACCTTGAAACGCCCTGTTTTCCTCGAGTGGGCAAAGCTCCCTCTGCGGATTCCATTCCGGAGAATACTTACCGCCCAAGAAGGGGCGGCAGGCAAAGCCTGCTTTGCGGAGCAAAGTAATGAGCTATTCGTTTCCCGAACCCTTCCGCTCAATACCACCCAAACAGGGTTTTTCCGCCATCCAATTTCTCAATATTTTTCATATCCTCCTGCGAAATTTCAAAATCAAAGACAGCGAGGTTTTGTTTCATGCGCTCCTGATGGACGGATTTCGGAATTACCGCAATTTTATTCTGCACCAAATACCGCAGTGCAATCTGTGCAGATGTTTTTCCATATTTGTTCCCAAGCTCCTGCAATAACGGCTCCGCAAAAATATTTTTTCTGCCCTCCGTAAAGGATACCCAAGACTGCATTTGCATTCCGGCTCCTTCCCAATTCTATGATTCTGTCTATCCGCTTTCCGAAAGCCTGCCGAAAATATGCTTCTGTCACAAGCTTTCTCTTAAAATTTGAATAATCTCCTCTCGATTTAATACCTTATATCCCTAATGAAAGATAAGAGGTTTTTGTTTTTATTCTACTGTTTTGCATACCTTTTGCGGAACACAATGAAATTTTCTTGCATTTTGTTTATCCGCATACTGCTTCAATAAGAAAGCAATGCCACAGGTCATAAGCTGTGCGCCTGTCATGCTCCACCAAACAGCCGTCTGACCGCCAAAACGTGGCAAAATCAGAAGCAGCCCAATCAGAAGCACCGGCTCTGCATATACCAAAATATAAGAAAAGAACCCGTTTGCGGTTGCATAAAATCCAGAGGTAATGATGCGTGCAAAGGATAAGAATGTTACCCCAATCAAAAAAAATGGGAATGGCCTCTGCCACCTGCGCAGAAACCTGAGGAGATGCGCCGAAAACAACACCGATATGCACTCTGCCGCAAAACAAAATGGCTGCACCTGCCAAAGTCAATATTTCCGATAAAACATAGGCATAGCAGCGAATCCGCTTGACCGATGCCCAATTCCCTTCTCCATAATATTGACTCATCAGAGGCTGACTGCCATCGCCCACGCCTTGTATCAAATAATATAATATCGTAAGCATATATGCGATGCACGCATAGCACGCCACTGCCGTTTCCCCGCCATAAGCCATTGAAAAACGGTTAATAAAAATGAGGGAGATAATCGGGGACATATTTAATCCAAACGGTGCCAAACCAACACGGGCAATCTTGCCGAATATCGAAAGATTTTTCACGGAAAGCCTTCCGCTTTTTCCTTCTCCCCCATTGCCAAACGAATGGAGTATAAAACCGCACCACCCATGCCGATACCGGTTCCCATGGATTGAATCAAGGATACAACCGGATAAGCTACATTGATGGAGGAAAGCCCAATATCCCCCACACTATTTCCAACAAAAACCATCCACAATCGCATATATTCCCGATAAGGCAAATGCCAATACCGACGGAATTACATACGAAATAAAAATCTTATATTCCTTCATACGATTCCTGCTCCAGTTCCTTTTCAAATAATGTAATAAACAGCTTGATTGTGTTCATCATTTCCTGCAGGCGTTCCTCCTGTATATTTCCAAAAACACGATCCTCCAAACGGAACAGGGGCGTCAATACCTCTTTGGCATACTGCTCTCCCTTTTCGGATAAAATAACCTTCTTTTCCCGTTTATCCGCTGTTTCCGGAAGCAAAAGAATCATTCCCTCCTGCTTTAAGGTGCGAATTGCACTGTTTGTTGTCTGCTTTGGCCAACCGTAATACCGACTGATTTTTTTCTGCGTCATGCCGCCGCTGTTGATTTGCAGCACCCACAAAACCAAAAGTACAAAATAATTGATATGCTTTTGCACTGCCCATCTGCCATAAAGCGCATCTGCACGACACCAAACGGAACACATTTCATTCGCAAATTCTCTGATTTTCGTTTCCATAGCTGCCTCCTGTTCGTATATTTCAATACTGTATTAGTCTGTATATATACTGAAGTCAATCAAAATTTTCACTTTTTTACATATCCCATAAAGGTCTTTCCATAATAAAAGGCCCTTCTAATGATACTTGTTGTATCATAGAAGAACCTTCCTAATGCCATTATCTATTCGCCAGCCCACTTATATTATTTATTATTCTCTAACTGCGTTTTAAACTGGTCTTTCATAATTGAAACGCCTTTTCCGGAAGTAATCTCGTTTTCGCTTAATTTTCCTAATTTTACTAATTTACATACTTCAATAAACGATTTGCCCATCGCTAAGGTTACAACGCCTGCGGTACCCGCCGAAACAGCTCCACCTATAGCAGTGCCGGCTCCCGGAATCAATTTTAACAAATTTGTTGCAAGCGTTTTTCCGACAATGGCTGCCCCACCTGCTCCAATAACTGTGGTTGCAAGCATTTTTAATCCATCCTTATCTATGTCAATACCATAAATACCACAAATTGCAGCCATCAGCGTAACCTGCTGTGCAATCAATAATGGTGCATCCGCAAAAGGAATTGGAATTGCACCTGTAGCTGCTGTCGTTGCAACCGCAACTGCAACTGCATTTTCTGCTTTTTCATTTAAAGCTGTAATCTCATATTCTTTTAAATCTCTGGTCAATTCATGTTCCATAATACAACCTCCTCTGAATATCCGTTATTGCATAAAAAAACAATCAATATTTTCCTTGCTCTTTAATATCTTAGTATCTGCAACCCCAACTTCTGCTGCCAACGATGCAGACGCTATAAATGCCTGATTTACATCCAAATCAAATGCAAGCTTTTCAAGCTCATTAAATCTCCAAAGAGCCTTCTTTATTTCTAAAAGAACCTGTAAATATTGTATCGCCAGCTGTTGCTCCAACTTGGTCATTTCCGTGTTATAGCCTTCAATGATTTGTTTGGACCGCGTGCTTCCCACTTTTTTGCACAGTTCATATACAAACTCTCCAGCTATATTGCCCATAACTGCCCCCAATACAGGAATTGGGATAATGATTTGCCCAGCTACCGATGCAATCGCACTAATTGTTACATCCAAGCATATCGTTTCACAATTTATAATAAAATCCTCAGCAGAAATATTGCCTCCTTCTAATGCTTTGACTTGAGAAGCAACACCAAATGCAGCTGTAACATATGCTGATGCAACATTCGCAGGTGTTGCTGTAAAATTAGATAAAAGGTAAATACTGCCGCCTCTGATGCCTCCCTTAGTTGCCCCTTTCCCTGTATCGATGCCGATTTCTTTCCAGTCCTCTGAAGTAAAATCGCAAAACATCTTTTCCTTTCTCTTTTTCGCAACAGCCATGCAGAATGTAACGCCGCCTTCCGCAGCAGCACTTACACCAGCTATTTTCGCCCCCTCCTTTAAAGAGGGCTTCGAGGCATTGTACGCCTTCTCTCTTTGCTTTCTATCTTCCTTTTTGATATTCTTTTCTTCCTTATCAACTGTTTGATTTGCGGCTCCAAGTTGAACCTCGCGATAATTAACAACAGCCGGTTTTATATCTTTCCCCAATTCAAGCCCATTACTTTGAAGAAACTCATTTATTTTCTTAGCAAGATTATAATCACCAGTACTTAATTGAGAAGGATTATTCTTATATTTATCCAAGATTTCAAGCATTTTCTCATATTGATCTTTCGGTATATCATAAGAGCCACCATTTTTCAAAAAATCAGGATATTTCTCAAAATGCTTTTCTAATGCATTACTTCCAAAAAAAGTATTCCTCAACCCATTATAAAACTTTGACTGCACTTGTTGCCCATCTCTTATATAATCTTCAGGTGCTGTCCTACCAACGCCTTCAAACGTATATCTTTTATCCAGCCCCTTAATTACTTGCCTTGCATTGGAAATATTGACCTGCATATTCTCTGCAATCTCGCCATGTTTTGTCTTTTGGCTTCCTAAAATCCCATTTGGATTTGCCACAAATTTTTTAATTTCACCAAGACAAGCCAATGCTTCTTTTTGATTATCATCTTGCTGATCTAAGCTTTCAATAAGGGTATCCAATCGAATTTGATTCAAATTGGTAATCCAAGCTGCAACCGCCTGTTCCTGCGAGCTTTTAATCGTTCTATTTAAACCATCAACCATAGTATCGCCCCTTACTCTATCGTCTCATTTAATAATACAGACAAACTGTATGTATTATTTACTAACGCCCCCAGAAAATATTGACTCTCCGTATCAAGAGAACTATAATCCAAATTCATATAACCCGCAATTTTAGGTCTTTGCTTATTCATATCTCGATATAACAAATCCGTCTTCGCCCTTAATGCCTCAATTTTCTCTGTTGTTTCATCTAATACTTCCCTTGCCTTTGATATTTCCTTTGCTTCATCTACTGCTGCATCCGCCAACTCCTTATTCTTATTGGATAAGGATATCAGAGAAACGCCCGTAGATGCAGCTGTAATCCCCCATCCAATCGGACCTGCCAAAGCCAAAACCGCTTCTCCTGCAGCCATGCCTGCTCCTTTTGTTACTGCAAACTTTGCAAATGTTCTGCCAATCCAAGCCTTTGCCGCTTTTTGTGCCGCTGCCCCGGAAAGCGCACTGATTGCAGTTCCTGTTGATGCTGTGCCAAAAGTAGTTGCAATTCCCATCAAAGCCGTCGGAGCCATAGAAGCCACGCCTAGCCCTGCCGCCGCACCACCTACAATGTTCACACCTGCTTTTACCGAAGCATGAAAAGCCTCTTGTGCATACTCTTCTGTTTCGCTGAACTTAATTAGTTCTTTTCCAATTTTCCCCAATTCGGTTTCAAATTCTTTGGGCGTATTTGCAATGCTATTGATTACTCTCTGCACAAATTTAATGAAGCTTACAGATTCCCCTCTAATCCGATAAAGATTCTCACAGGATTCTCCCATCCGTTTATAAGAGCTATTGTATCTTTGTAACGTCTGTTCATGGATTTTTAACGCTTCCTTCTTTAATCCGACATTAAACACGAACCTCATCCTTTCTAAAATGCTATATACCGTCCTTCTGTTAATAAATATTGTTTGAAAATCACTGCTAACGCATCTGCCCCCTTTAATAAATAGCATTTTTCGTTATCTTATAACATATTTTACTGTCAAACCACATATTTTACAATAGGAATAACGAACAAAAAGGTGGTAACCTATCATGGAAAAACAGCAATTAATCGAAATCGGACATCGTTTACGCAAGCGCAGACAGGAGCTTGGCTTGACCCGGGACAAAATGTCCGAATTAGCAGACATCGGCTCAGGCTATTATGGGCAGCTTGAGGTCGGCACGTCCCAAATGTCCATTGATACGCTCATCAAGCTTTCCCGCTCCATGCACCTTCCGATGGAATATATCATCTTCGGCAGCGGCTACGAGGCAGGCGACCCCTCTGCGATCATTGATTTGCTCCAACGCTGCACGCCCAGAGAATTATCCTTGGCGGAGGAAGTCCTCAAGCTATTCCTGATGAAGGAACGCTAACATCATCCGATTACCGACATTATAAATCATTTTTCTTCCAAAAAAGTGTACTCGCAGTACACTTTTTCCCATCACGGTTATGTTATACTGGTGGCAGAGGTGATATTTATGAAAAGTACGGATGAATTATTAAATGAAATCAAAAGCACCAAAAACATTTTGGACTACATGGAACACAATCAAGAGGAAATGCACTTAAACACGCTTGCAGAAGCCTTGGATGCGTGGACTGCAAAAAAAGACCTCAGCACTGCAGATGTTATAAAAAAATCGAATCTAAATAGTTCTTATGTTTACCAAATTTTCCGCGGAAAGAAATACACCTCCCGTGACAAGGTCATTGCGTTGGCATTCGGCTTGGCATTAAGTGCCGATGAAACACAAAAGCTTTTGAAGCAGGCAGGCTATCGGGAATTATATCCCCGTGACAAACGGGATGCCCTTCTGCTTTATGCAATCAACCAAAAAATGAACATCATTGATGCAAATGAAGTGCTTTATGACCATGAAATTGAAGTATTGGAATAAAAAAGGGTACCGACCATTCCTGAGTCGGTACCCTTTCTCTGCTAAAGCAGCGGTGTATCAAATACATTCAGATGATATAGCTGCAAAACCGCAGGCGCAAAGGGTTCACAGTCCTCCGGCGGAATCAAGACCGCCTGATCCTCTGCCGTCAGATAGCAAAGTCCTCGAAATTCCTGATAAAATTCCTCTCCCGTATCTATATAATAGCTTTTTGAAAATACGCCAAACAGCAAATACCCCTCCTCATTACAATAGCCTGTGGAAATAAGGTTTGCATTGGGGCACTCTTCCTTTAAGCGGTTATATATTTTCTCAGCGTTCCCCGAAAATAAATATAACTTCGCATTCGACTACTTGATTTTTTTCATATCCGCCGTATCAAAAATCAAATCCCTTCGAGAACGAAGAACAATATTGATTGCCTCATGCACATCCGTATCTGTCGTATAGCTCCAAAGCAGAAAGACTGTCACAAGCACAAGCCATGCAGTCACCAAGGGATACACCAGTCTGCGGCGCACTTGTCCGAATCGAATCGCCCACGCAATCTGCCAGACATGATGATAGCGTTTCTTCGGCTCCAATGCCGTACATTTTTTCAAAATATGCCGCCAACGCAACTTTTCCGCCTTTTCCCCAAGCAATTCCCGTACGGTAATGCCAAGCGCATAAATATCTGTTCTTTCATCCGTCTGCGCAAAACCATATTGTTCGGGCGGTGCATAGCCACGGGTACCAAGCAGGCGCGTGTCGCTTTCCGCCTCTGCCTTTTCCTCTCTTGCTGCATCAAAATCAATCAAACGAATATGTCCATCCCCGCCAAGCAATAAATTAGAAGGCTTAATATCCCTGTGCAAAATGTGATGCCGATGCAGAAAACGCAGCACATCACAAAGCTCAAACAGCCATCTCGTCACCTGCTTTTCCATTGCCGGAATCTGCTCCAACGATTTTCCTGTGATATATTCCTCCCATACGATCGTTTCGTCCTCCGTATAGGAAACCGCATACAACTGCGGCAAATACGAATGTGACAACGCCTTTAGCTGCTCATAAATCAATGCCTTCCCCTGCAAGTGCTTCTCCACCGCCATACGGTGATGCTCTACATCATAGACAAGATAAACCTTGCCCTCTTTAAATGTATCCACTCGTTCCATCTCGCACCCCCCTTGCTGCTTTCAGTATAACAAGGAAAAAGGTGTTATACAAGCAAGCCTTTTGTCCCATTAGGGTTATCCTATCAAACAGAACGTTCCAAAATATGAACCCCCATGTAAATGGGCCACATTTCAGCTGTTCCGATAAGGTGTACTCTAACGGGACGAAATTTTCTCTATGAATTACATTATCAGTCGATTTACAAATACTTTCGTACCATACGATAAAACGTTGTTTTGCTTACTCCTAAGGTCTGCATAGCCGCAACAGCTGTCATTTCCTTTCTTTTCCATTTCTTTATGACCTTTTCTGCATCGGGATGGGCTTTTGCTTTTCTTCCTTTATATTTGCCCTGTTTCTTTGCCTCTGCAATTCCCTCCCTCTGCCTTTGCAGAATATATTCTCGTTCCAGCTCGGCAACAGCGGCAAAAATCGTCAGCATAAATTTTCCGGCAGGGGTAGCGGTATCAATGGATTCCTTTTGAGATATAAACTCCACCTCTTTCGCAGTCAGCTGTTCAACCAATTCTAATAAATCCTTTGTGTTTCTGGCAAAACGGCTGATGGATTCCACAATAACCGTATCCCCTTTGCGCACATAGTGCAGCATCCTTTGTAATTCTGGACGATTCATATCTTTTCCGCTGACGCGGTCAATGTACACTGCTTCGACACCTAAGGCTTCCATCAGAACCTCCTGCCGTATTGTATTCTGTTCCTGCGTGCTGACACGAATATACCCAATTTTCATAAAAACTCTCCTTTCGCAATTATAAAAAATAAAGGAAGTGTTTTACCTTCCTTTATTTTTTATCCTTTGCCCCATTACGGCACAAATCTTCCTTTACCATTCTTCACCATAGAAATATTCCTCCAATTCCTCCGGTGTAAAGCCATTTTCCAAAAGGCAATCTATATCATCTGCACAAAAGCCAAATGCACCTGCTACGGATTTCAGTTCTTCGATGTAATCCGCTCCATAGTAATCCTCAAAGGAGATGCCATCATTTCTGCCACACTGCCAAATCCAAGGGCGAGCACCATAATAGGTATTTTGCAGGTTATCTGTGCAAAAGCAGTCTCTCGTGAGATTCCCCTTGCAGTCAATCTGCAAAAGCTCTCCGCAGGATATATTGATTTTCTCCGGCTTTTCCAGCGGCAGGCGCAAAGCATCCAGTGCTTTTTTCAGAATTTCCTCCGTAGAAGCATAGAGATAAATGCCAGTCTTAGGGTAGTGATAAATGCAAAGCGGATTATCCCCCTTCACAAAATAGAGATTATTCTGTGCATCCATCACCGTAAATGCAAAAGAGCCCTCCACCTGCTCCGCCATTTCCTTCAGACTGTTCAGGTTCAAGGCTCTATTCTGCTCCAGGACAGGTCCTTCATTTCCTCATCAGAAAATGCAAGAGCCACATCACAGATATGATTCACCATCTGCAATGTGGCAATAAAGGTGTTGTATTTCAGAGTGCCGCGGAAGATGCGGAACTCTATCGTATTGTAATTCTGCAAATTTATGCAAGAATACCGTCCGCCGCCATAGCCCTTCTTGGCATGGTCTAAAATTTCTGCAGGGTACTCCTTATAGCCATACCTTGCCGCCCAGCGATTCATCTGATATTGTGTGCGGCGAGAAAAGCGCAGCAGCTCATTCCAGTTTGCCTCTATAAAATACAGAATCCTTGCAATGCTTCTGTCCTGCACCATTTCCGTATCGCCGAAGGCAGTCCGTTTGACATGGATATGCAATCCTGCCGTATCCGTACTATGGGATAAATAGCCCATCTCCGCAGCACGATACAAAATCTCCTTCCACGGAAACACCTGGGTATGGAAATTCAGGGTAAATGGATGGGATACGATTTCAAAGCCTTCTGAAAGAGAGCCGTCATTCTTGCAGTAAATCAATTCATCCTCTTCACTGTCAGCTAATTTCAATAGCTCCCTTGCATTGCCTTCATCCTCGCCGCCCTCATCAATCTCCAGCTCCACACCAAAGAACCGCGTGCCCTCTCCCCGAAAAATAGGGTTTGGTTTATAGGAATATGCGTGAATACCGCTGCTTCTTCTGCATCCCTCTGCGCATTGAGCGCAATAGGGCGTATCCTCGTCATCATCCAGATAATATGCCTCGCTTTCATAAATAACCTCATTGCAGTCGCTACAACGAGTGTAATACATATCATAGCAGGACTGGCATAAGGGCGTGACCACATCACCGGCGTTATCTCCGCGCCAAATGCGTGTACCGCAATGCTGACAAATTTCCGTTTCCTGTCTCAGGCAATCGGGGCAAATCAATAGTCCTTCCATGTCATACGCCTCTGTAATGAAGTGCTGTGCACCACAAAGATCACAGTTAAAGGTTGTATCCATAAATATCCTCCTCATTTTTTATTACAATCAGTCGATTCCCGATTTTCATAAACAGCTCCGGCTGCTTATAATATGCCGTATATTTTTGCAGCTGTTCAGGCGTTAAGCTTGTAAAATGCTCGCAGCCTGTAGGTGCACCGCAAAGAAAACAGGTGCCGCAAATAAGTACCACCTCCTCATGAAAAGGAAAAACAGCCTGTATCATACCTCCTACAACGGATTGCATGAATTCCAGACTGCCGTCAATTTCCATCTCTACCGGCGACTTACCGGGTTCTATTTTCAGAATTTTCATTTTCCTTCTCCCTCCTCCTTTAGCAGAATATCTACCACAGCACATAAGGCTGCTGCGATTCCGACAACAAAAATGCTCCAAATCTCTTTGGAAGTAGTATTTAGTTTTTCATTGGCTGTTCTCTCCCTTCTTTTTCATTTGCACTTAGGCGGTTCTTCTTTCCTGAAAGAATTTCATTGCAACTTCCCAAAGGATATCGCGGACGAAAATCAAAATCAGCTTCAGCATAGATGCTCCCCCCTTTCTTTTTTCATTAAATAAGCTTACCCTTCCGCTTTACGGGATAGTTATATCGTTTTTTCCCAAGAAAACAGAAAATTTTTCTTTTTTGTCATTGCCGTAAATTGTGAAGAATCCGCTTTATCCTATAAAAAATACATGATTTCAAAAGGAAGAAATAACACTTAACAACCTAATAAAATACAAAACAGAAAATACCGGAATCATAAAATCCAGGAGGGATAACTATGGGTAAAAAAGAGAGTATGATTTTTTTGATTTAGAAGATATGGAAATGGAAAACGACTGTCTCACCCCAAGGGAATGTATGAATTACCTCTATATCGGGAAATCAACCTTTTATAAGTTGGTAAACTCTGGAGAACTTCCCGCCTTTCGTATCGGATGGAGAGTCCCCAAAAGCGGTTTACAGGATTTCATTCGTAAGAATATGTAACAGGCAGATGGACAGATGGGCAAATAAAAATTAAATTTATGGAATTTTATAATAATATACACATAAAAATAGTTTTCAAATGCCCATCCGCCCATCTGCCCTTTCTTTATATCGCGCTTCCTTTTCTGTAAAGATATTGTATAATTAAGATAATCATGAAATGAGGAGGTAGAATGCTTTGAAAAAAATAAAGACTGCTATTCACTAAAGGAAGTTTGCATGGAGCTAAATATCCCTGCCGATTTAAGTTATAAGAGCAGCCGCGATCAGCTTCGTAAATATTTTGTTGATTTTCTTGGGCGATTGGGGATTCCTTCAGACTGCTTTAAAAACGACTCCAACAGATGGTGCTTTAATCGTGACGGAAAAGAATTGTTTATAGATTTTTGTAAGCATAGATCCGAAAAATATTCCGAAGAAAACAAAGATTTCGTTTATAGAAATCTTCGTAAAAAAATAACTCATGAAGAATGTATAGGAAAATATGCTTGGATTGCAGATTGCGTCTGTTCAAATTTACAATACAATATAATCCATAGTGAATCTCCAGAAGATTACCCAACCGAAGAAGATGTTTCCATTAAAATGGAAAATTTCTTCATGCATGCATTGCCTTCCATAGATAATCCTCTTAAATTACCCGGTATAATTTATTTATTAAACGCTATCAAGGAACAAAAAAATTTTCTTCTTTTCTCGAAGCTTACTAAAGATGTCCTTCATTCCGCACCAGAAGATATTAAATTTATAGCCGACCCGATACACTCTGAATTCTCTGCTATCTATTCTGATTTTTCAAAAAAAGAGATGCCGCAGTAAAAAAATGGGTCTACTATATTTCTCAATTTAAAGAGTACCTAGATACAGAACATCAAATACTTATGGATACCACTACTCCGGAAGAAGAAGAAACCATCGACGCTCTATTACAGCCAATTACTTCCGTGTATGATTTGTCTCCATCGAAAGAATATGCTCCTAAAAAGCTTAGCTTCCTCATATCCACAAAAAAGCTGGAGGAACTTTGCAAAAACTACTACCGAATCTCCCTTGTTCTAGAAGATATTTACTTAGAAAAGCAGAAAGAATATCCGCAGCTTGCTTCCTTATCACTACAGGAGTTCCTTGAAAAATTTTCCAAAAGACTAACCAGTGAAGAAATTTATAGAGAAGTATCCAAAAAAAATGCAGCTTTAGAAAAAAACAGTTAATTCGCTTTACATTCAAACACACCTTCTATAGAAATACAAGATACCTTAAAATATCCATCTGGACTCGCCGATGGATATTTTTATATAAATTTTTATTTTATCATAAGAATTTATTTTTCAAAAGAGTGTAAAAATATATTTTTTAGCGTGATTTTTTCATACTTTTTCTTTTATTATATTCCGCTTATACTAAGAGTATAAGCCGTCATCATCTGTACTTATAACATCTACATCTGCTTTGTCGTCTATTACAATATTCTTGCCGGCATATATTCCTCTATCCTTCACATTGATATCCACTTTGCCACCATCAATATATACAGTACCGAATTCATCTTTACTATTTTGGGACGCATATATTCCGTGAATATTGCTTTCTTCCGAACGGATGGTTACCGTTCCGCCGTTTATGGTAACATCGCCTTCTTTTGCACGCAAACCTGCCCTTGTAGCCCCGACAGATTGAAAATCAGAAATTTCAATCGTGCCGCTGTTTACAGCAATACCGCCTTCCGACTCAATTCCATCTTCCGTACCCTTAATTTTAAGTGTCCCTTCTCCGATGATATTGAGATTACCTTCGGATGCTATACCGTTATTTGCCGTAAATACGTTCGTGCCCTTTAATTCAATATCCAAATCCTCCTCGGACTTGAAAGCAATTGCAGTGAATCCAGGGCAGCTTATCTCAGCATTATCAAACACAAGCTTTGCATTTGTTCCATTTTCACCTTCTGTTGCAGGAGGAATTGCCGGAATAAAGGTAACTGTTCTGCCTCCTGCGGCGTATGTTGTTTCTTCCGTCGGCAACGGGTTATCAGTGTTGCCTAAAGTAAGCCCTGTTTTTGTTATATTTTTCGTTTCCCCATCATTTGCCTGCACCGCCACAGCATTGCTTCTCTGTTCCATAGTGTTCAGCTGTGGTGCTGTTTGTTCTTCTTCCTGCGGTTCTTCCTTTCCTTCTTCTTTTATTTCTTCCTTTTCTTCTTTTACTTCTTCCTTGGGTGCTTCCTGCGGCTCTATTTTTCCTTCTTCCTTGCCCTCTGCGGCACCCTCATTTACCTCCGCCGCTGCGTTTGTTTCCTCGGCAAGCGCCGACACAGGCGTAAGAGAAAGCGCCATTGTCACGCACACCAACTGACTGATTAGCTTTTTCTTCATAAAATTCCTTCCTTTTTGTAATAAAAAAATCGGCTTCCGCCGAAACCGATTTTTCTTCTTACATATTCTGCTTCAAGC
>ERZ773168.2447-NODE-2447-length-14153-cov-6.934459_pt1 | contig 14153 bp, 9 predicted proteins | sample MGYA00511261_ERZ773168 | MGnify/ENA primary metagenome ERZ773168 (study PRJEB29015, sample SAMEA2737855) | human gut metagenome | biome: human gut; feature: human-associated habitat; material: faeces | place: China | collected 2012 ... | reverse complement strand
GGGAGAAGCGGCGGCAGGTGATGATATCCGGCAGCTGCTCCGCACGGTTCAGCAGGTCGCGGTAGTAGTCCATGGTGTTGAAACCCTGAATGAAGGTGAACGCATACTCCGGGAATTTTTCTTCCAGCCACGGAGTGAGCGCTTTCATCATGGAGCGATCCCACAAATAAAAGGTGATCTGGATCTTGCCGTTCTGGCTGCTGTTCTTGCCGCTTTCGGCCTTGCCGCCGCCGCAGGCGGTCAGCGCTGCCGTAGCTGCCAGGACACCGGTGGCCTGTAGAAACGAGCGGCGGGAGAGCTTTTTCATCATACTATCGTCCTCACAGTTTCCTGATATTTCCAAGGCTGTCATTTTTTTATTTTACAGCAAAATTGGAACAAACGCAACATAAAGTTCGTTAATGTTTCTGCAAATCCATGTGGATTTTGGCGAAATGCGGCGCAGTGGAGCGACCCGAAAGAAGACGTGCGCCTCCGACTTGTGTGAAAATGCTGCGCCCAAAAGGCTGTCGGATGCTGCAGAATGCGCGGGCAAGCATCCGAAGTGAATCGAAACAGTAAACAAAAATATGCGTATTGTCGCATCTTTTTTCTTGACCTTGCGGCGGATACTGCTTATAATTGCCCTAGCGGAACGCCCCTGCCGGAGAGGGGGCGGGCCGGTAGAACGTTGAGGATGAGTGAGGAACTGCTGTGGAGATTCTATTGACCGGGAACACCTGTTTCGTGACCCCTGCCTGGGTGGAGATGGCGTTCCCAGAGGACCATGTCCTCATTACCTGCGCACGGGGCCAGCCGCACCCGCCGCGCATCCGGACCATCACGCTGGACAGCAAGGAGCGCATCGGCCAGCTGGTGGACAGCTACGAGTTTGACCGCATCGTCTATTTCTCGGAGTATCTGACCCCGCACAGCGAGCAGGAGGGCGAACTGGACCGCCTGCGCCGTGTTTTGCAGGCCAACCGGGAGCGGCCCAGCCAGCTGCTTTATCTGGCTGGGCCGGAAGCCGTGCTGACGCCGTTCATCGGCAAATCGGTGCTGGCGCAGGCGGCGGAGGCTCTCTGCCGCCATTACGCCGAGACGAGCAGGGTGCAGATCAAGGTGCTGCACCTGCCCTATCTCTACGGCACCGACTGCACCGGTGCGCCGGTGGGCATCGCGCAGCTGCTGACCCGCCCGAAGAGCGGGGAACTGCATTTTGAAGAGCAGGCCCTTGCCCCGGTGGCGGCTCTGTGCATGGAAGACCTGTCCGAGCTGGTGCTGCGGGTGTTCGACAACTGGACGCCAGAGTGGGAGAGCCTGACCGCCCCGGTGGTCTTCCACTGGAACTATGAGCAGCTGGGCGAGGCGTGGAAAGCCCTCTGCCCCGGCCTGACCGTGACCTACGGCAGCGACCTGATCCGGGAGTACCCGCCCGACGACGGCCAGCTGCGCCGGGCGTATGGGTGGTTCCCCCGGTACGACCTGCTGGACGACCTGCCCCGGTTCTTCCGGCAGGAAAAGCAGCCCCGCCGCAAAAAATGGCCGGAACGGCTCAGCGGCTTTGCCGCGCGGCACCGGCTGCTGGTCCCGGTGCTGGAACTGCTGGGGGCCTGGGGCGTATCCGAACTGCTGGTGCGGATGACCAGCACCCAGGCGCAGTTCCGGGTGGTGGATTTCCGGCTGGCGTTCATCGTGCTCATCGCCGATGTCTACGGCCTGAACGCAGGCGTGGCGGCGGCGTTTCTGGCGTCGCTCTCGCTGGCGGCGGGCTATTGGGCCGAGGGCGCGTCGCCGCTGCTGATCTTCTACGAGCCGTCCAACTGGCTGGCCTTCCTCGTGTATTTCATGGTGGGGGCGGTGTGCGGCTATGTGCAGCTGCGCAGCGCCGAGGACCTCCGCTTTGCCGAGGAGGAGCAGAAACTGCTGGAAGAGCGGCTGCGGTTCGTGCGGCAGCTGTATCAGGATACATTGGAGGACAAGCGCTCGTTCCGGCGGCAGATCCTGGGCCGGAGAGACAGCTTCGGCAAGGTGTATGCCGTGACCAAAGCGCTGGACGCGGCCCCGGCGCAGGAGCTGCCCCGGAAGATCGTGGAGGTGCTGGAAGATGTGCTCGAAAATCACAGCGCGGCGGTCTACCGCGTGGACGCCCGGCGGCATCTGGCCCGGCGGGCCGCCTGCAGCGCAGACTTTGCCGCCCGCTGCCCGCAATTGTTGGAAGGCACGGGCCTTGGCCCGGTGCTGCGTGGCATCGAGCAGGACGGGCTGTGGGTGAACCGGGAACTGACGCCCGGCCTGCCCATGTTCGGCGCGGCCGTGCGGGAAAACGGGGAGCTGCGGGCGCTGATCCTGCTGCACGATGCGGCAGGGGAGCAGCTGTCGCTCTATTACCAGAACATGTTCCGCATCCTCTGCGGGCTGGCCGAAACGGCCATGGTGCGGGCCGGAACGAAGCCCGCAGCAAAGCAGGAGGTGCGGGTATGAGACGGAACGGACTGCACACAGACCTTGTGGAAAAACTGCGGGTAGACGATGAGCTCCACCGCAGCATCCGGGTCGAAGACCGGGCCGGCACGGCGGCAACGGTGCCGCTGGAAGAGGCGCTGATCCTGGACACTGCCGAGCAGCGGCGGAAGCTGATCCTGTCGGTGCTCACGGAGGACCCGGTGCAGTATTACGACCTGCTGCAGCAGGCCCGCATGAACGACGACAGCGAGGTGGTGCACTACGCGGCCACGGCCATGGCACAGATCTCCAAGCAGGCGGACCTTGCCTTGCAGCAGGACGCCCGCCGCTTTGCCGACGACCCGAACGACCGGGAGGTGCTGGCGGCTTACGCCAACGCGCTGGAACGCTCGCTGAAGCTGGGGCTGGCGCAGGGCCGCGCAGCCGAACTGCAGCGCCGACAGCTGGAGCGGCTGCTCAAGCTGCAGCTGGCCGACAGCCCCAGAGAGGAGGGCTACAGCCTCGGCTGCCGGTTGGCAGAGGTGCAGCTGCAATTGCAGGAGTACAAGGCTGCGGAGCAGACGCTCGAAGCGCTGGTCCGCCGCTGGCCGGTGCGGGAAACGCCCTGGCTGCTGCGGCTGCGCAGCGCCGCCGCCCGGAAAAGCGGTGCCGAAGTGCGGAGCATCCTGCAGGAGATGGAGCGCACCCAGGTCTACCTGAGCGCTGCGGGGCGGCAGGAACTGGCGTTCTGGAAAGGAGGTGCCGCATGAACCGGCTGTGGAAGGGGCGGTTCCGGTGGGGCAGGCTGCTGCTGGTCTGGCTGGTGTTCCTGTTGCTGGCAGGGGCTTTGTTTGCGGAGCGCAGCGGGGTGCAGTACACCGCGGCCCATGTTCAGATCGGGGCGCTCGACCATGCCCTGACCAAGGAAGAAGCACTGGCGGGGCAGGCCCCCGTCTGCCTGCTGCTCTGCGACAGCCGCCAGGTGAGCGTGGCAGAGGCAAAAGAACAGTTGGAACAGATCCTGCAGGATATGAAGGTCCCCGCCGAGGCCGCAGACCTTGCCGACACCGCCCCGGAAGCACTTCCGGCCTTTGAAAACTACGAGACCATCGTGGTGTTGGTGCCGAACTTCGAGCCGCTGGGCCTGCGCCTGCTCGACCTGATAGACTGGGTGGAGCAGGGCGGCAATGTCCTCTTTGCGATGACGCCCGAAAAGTGCGGGGCGTTCGATGTGGTGGCCCAGAAACTTGGGGTGCTGGCCTCGGCGTGGAACTGCAAAACGGCCGAGAGCATCGTGCCGGCCGAGGGCTTCCTGCTGGGCGGCGGGCAGCGGTATGAGCTGAGCGACCCGTTCGAATCCTCCATGGCGGTGCAGCTGCGGGACGATGCGGCGGTGTATGCCGTCACCGGGGACGAGGGCGTCCCGCTGATTTGGAGCACCGAACTCGGCAAGGGCCGGGTGGTGGTGGACAACATCGGCGTCTACGACAAGGTCATGCGAGGCTTTTATGCGGCCTCGTACAGCCTGCTGGGGGAGGCCTGCGCCTACCCGGTGCTCAACAGCGCCGTCTTTTTTCTGGACGACTTTCCCTCGCCGGTGCCGGAGGGCGACGGCCAGTACATCCGGCAGGATTACGGCCTGAGCATCGCGGATTTCTACGCCAAGGTCTGGTGGCCGGACCTCGTCCAGCTGGCCGAGCGGTTCGGCATCCGGTACACGGGCGTCATGATCGAGAACTATGAGGACGACACCACCGACCCGCCCCTCCGCCAGAGCGATACCCAGCCGTTCCGCTATTTTGGCGGGCTGCTGCTGCGGCAGGGCGGGGAAGTGGGTTTCCACGGCTACAACCACCAGCCCCTCGTTCTGCCACAGACCGATTACGCCGGTCTGTACGATTACAACCCATGGCCCAGCGCCGACGCCATCGTCGCAGCCATGGACGAGCTGACGGCGTTCCAGCGGGCGGTCCTGCCCTATGCCGCCGGTTCGGTGTATGTGCCGCCGTCCAACATCCTGTCGGCCTCCGGGCGGGCAATCTTAGGCCAGCGGGTGCCGCAGGTGCGCACCATCGCCAGCTCCTACCTCGAAGACGGCACCGACCTGCCCTATGTGCAGGAATTTGGCGTGGCAGCGGACGGCATCGTGGAAGAACCGCGCATCGTGTCCGGCGGCATGGTGAACGAGCCTTATATGCAGCTGGCCGCGCTGAGCGAGCTGAACTTCCACTTCGTCAGCACCCACTTCATGCACCCGGATGACCTGCTGGACGTGGACCGCGGCGCAGCGGAAGGCTGGGAGGTCTACAAGGGCGGGCTGGAACGCTACCTGACCTGGCTCTCGACGGCAGCGCCCGGCCTGCGGATGCAGACGGCCAGCGAGTGCGCCGGGGCCATCCAGCGGTTTTCGGGCGTGAATGTGACGCTGCAGAGCGCCGCCGACGCCTGGACCCTGACGCTGGGCAATTTCACCGACGAAGCGTGGCTGCTGTTCCGCGCGAACGAGGGGGTGCCCGGCCGCGTGACCGGCGGGCAGCTGACCTGCCTGACCGGGGAACTCTACCTGCTCAAGGCGGAAAACACGGTCGTGACCATCGAACGAAAGGAGGGGTGAATCATGCGCATCTGTCTGGTATTGGAAGGTTCCTACCCGTATGTCTATGGCGGGGTATCCACCTGGATGCACAGCTGCATCCGCTCCATGCCGGAGCACGAATTTGTTCTCTGGGTCATCGGTGCGAACGCGAAGGACAGAGGCCGCTTCGTCTATGAGCTGCCGCCCAACGTGGTGGAAGTGCACGAAGTATTTCTGGATGACGCGCTGCGGCTGCGCGGGGAGGCAAAGCCGCAGCCGTTCACCGAAGAGGAGCAGGCCGCGCTGGAGGAGCTGGTGCGGCTGGGCAGCCCGGACTGGGCGGTGCTGTTCCGGCTGTTCGGCGAAAAAAAGGCGCACCCGCTGGCCTTTTTGCAGAGCCGGGCGTTCATGCAGATGTTCACAAAGATCTGCGCGGAGGAGTACCCCTACACGGCCTTTGCGGATGCGTTCCACACGGTGCGGTCCATGCTGCTGCCAGTGCTCTATCTGCTCACGGGGGAGGTGCCCAAAGCGGACCTCTACCATGCCATCTGCACCGGCTACGGCGGGCTGCTGGCCTGCCGGGGCGGCAGTACCTTTCACCGGCCGGTGCTGCTGACGGAACACGGCATCTACACCCGCGAGCGGGAGGAGGAGATCATCCGGGCCGAGTGGGTGCGGCCGGATTTCAAGGAGCGGTGGATCCGATTCTTCTACATGCTGTCGGAGCAGATCTACCGGCAGGCGTTCCGGGTGACGAGCCTGTTCACGAGCGCCCGCAGCATCCAGATCGGGATGGGGTGCCCGGCGGAAAAGTGCGTCGTCATCCCGAACGGCATCCCGTACGAGACCTTCTGCGGCATCCCGCTCAAGGCGGAGGACGGCTGGGTGGACATCGGGGCGCTGGTGCGGCTGGCCCCCATCAAGGACATCAAGACCCTGCTCTATGCCTTTTGGGAACTGAGCGCCCGGCGGAAGAACGTCCGGCTCCACATCCTGGGCGGGGTGGACGATGCGGAGTACGCGGCCGAGTGCACGGTACTGGCCCGGCAGCTGGGGCTGGAGAACGTCCGGTTCACCGGGCGGGTGGACAGCGCCGCGTACCTACACCGGCTGGACTTCACCGTCCTGACCAGCATTTCGGAGGGGCAGCCGCTCTCGGTGCTGGAATCGCTGGCGGCCCGCCGCCCCTGTGTGACCACCGATGTGGGCTGCTGCCGGGAGCTGCTGGAAGGAGCCCCCGGTGACACACTGGGCCGGGCCGGGTACTGTGTGCCGCCCATGTACCGGCAGGGCCTCGCGGACGCGATGGAGAAACTCTGCGCGAGCCGCACCCTGCGGGAGAAGCTGGGCGCGGTCGGGCAGAAGCGGGTGGCGCAGGATTACCGCTACGAACAGATGCTGGAGCAGTACCGTGCCCTGTATGCAGAGACCGCGCAGGCGCACGGCCTGCCGGATCAAACGGATTCGGAGGAATTATGGCTGGAATTGGGTTCGAACTGAAAAAGCTGTTCCGCCGCAAAGGGCTGCTGGCGGGTCTGCGGGCCTACGGCTGCGCGGGCATCCTCTGCACCGGGCCGATGCTGCTGGGTGTGCTGCTGCAATTGGGCATCCTGGTGCTCTGCGGCTGGGCCGGGGCGGCGAAGACCGAGCAGGACCTTCTGGTCTGCATGGTGACGGACACCCTGCTGGCTTCGCTCACCGTGACGAGCCTGTTTGCCATGCCGGTGACCCGGTTTCTGGCGGACATGCTCTATGAAGAGCAGGAGCAGCTGGTGCTGCCCTCATTCTGGGGCGCGAACGCTCTGCTGCTGGCGGGCGGATGTGGGCTGTATGGGCTGTTTCTGCTGGTGTCCGGTGCGACGCTTTTGCAGGGGCTGCTTTGCCTGGCCCTCTTTGCGGAGATGATCGTGAACTGGAACGCCATGAGCTTCCTGACCGCCCTCAAGGACTACAGCAGCGTCCTCATCGCCTTTGCGGCGGCGGTGGGCACGGCCTTCGGGGCCGGGGCGCTGCTGGTGCTGCTGGCGCGCGCTCCGGCGCTGGAAGGCTTTCTCTTTGCAGTGGCGCTGGGGTACGGCGTCATGCTGATGCTGGACGTCTGGCGGCTCTGCCGCTATTTTCCGGACCGGCAGGGCAGCCCCTGGCTCTTTCTGCGCTGGGTGGACCGCTTTCTGCCGCTGGCCCTGACGGGCCTGTGCACCGACATCGGGCTGTTTGCCCACCTCGTGCTGGTCTGGCTGGGCCCCATCGGTGTGCAGGTGAAGGGGCTGTTCTACGGGGCACCGTATTACGACGTCCCGGCATTGCTGGCCTTTCTGAGCATCCTGGTCACCACGGTGAACTTCGTGGTGTCGGTGGAAGTGCAGTTCTACCCCCGCTACCACACCTACTACAGCTTGTTCAACGACGGCGGCGTGGTGGGCGACATCACCGCCGCCGGGGAAGAGATGCTGGCGGTGCTGAACCGGGAACTCTTCTACACGGCCCTCAAGCAGCTGTTCACCACGGCAGGGGTCATCTCGCTGGAAGCGCTGGTGATGGGGTATCTGCCGCTCGGCTTCAACGACCTGATGCACGGATACTTCCGCACCCTCTGCGTGGGGTACGGGCTGTATGCGGTGGGCAACACGGTGCTGCTCATCCTGCTCTATTTCACAGATTACAAAGGGGCGCTGGGGGCGGCGCTGAGCTTTGCGGGGGCGGCTGCGGGGCTGACGGCCCTGTCCCTGCGCTTTGACCCGGCGTATTACGGCTTCGGGTTCCTGGCCGGGGCAGCGGTGCTGTTCCTGACGGCGCTGCTGCGGCTGGACCGGTTCACCCGGAACCTGCCCTACCGCATCCTCGGCCAGCAGCCCGTCGTGGCCGAGGAAAAGGCCGGGGCATTCACCCGGCTGGGGCTGTTTCTGGAGCGGCACAGCCTGCAGAAAAAGGAGGAAGCATGATGCAGGGAAAAACGATCCCCCGCCGCAGGGTGCTGGCTCTGGGGGCTGCACTGGCGGGGTTCTGCGTGGGGTGCAGCGTTCTGCCCACGGCGGAGGAAACGGCGGCGTCGGAGGAGGTTTCCACGATTTCGGGAACGCCGGTGGAAAAACAGCCCGATGACAGCATCCACCTGCGGGACAATGACGGGCTGTATACGGTCTATGACGACAGCGGCGTCGTGACCATGTATCTGACCGTCACCCGTGGGAACGAAGCCGAGAACACCGACCATACCTGGGCGGAGATCAATTCCTATTCGGTCTACGACTACGAGTACATGCAGGTGCCCCGCTACCAGACGGCGGCCTTGCTGCAGGTGGGAGACGAGAACGGTCCGCTCTTCTCGGAGGTAGGCTATGGCGAGACGGTGCCGAACGCGACGGTCCAGATCCGCGGCCAGACGTCCAGCCGGAACGCCCAGAAAAACTATAAGATCAAGCTGAAGAAGAACAAGGGGACCTGGCGGGGCCAGCGGACCATTGCACTGAACAAGCATCAGGGCGACGGCCTGCGCTTCCGCAACAAGATGGCGTATGACCTCATCCGGGGCATCCCTCAGATGGTGGGCCTGCGCACCCAGTTCGTGCATCTGTATGTGAAGGACCTGACGCAGGCGGACAGTGGGGCCTTTGTGGACTATGGGCTTTATACCCAGGTGGAGCAGCTGAACCCGACAGCCCTGAAGGCCCATGGGCTGGACCAGAACGGCCAGCTGTACAAGGTGAACTTCTTCGAGTTTTTTCGGTATGAGGACGCCATCCGCCGGAAGACCGACCCGGCCTATGACCCGGTCGCCTTTGAACAGCATCTGGAGATCAAGGGCAGCGACGACCACACAAAGCTCATCGAAATGCTGGAAGCGCTCAACGACGAGACCGTGCCGATGGAGGAACTCTTTGAGACGACTTTCGACACCGAGAACATCGCCTACTGGATGGCGTTTCAGCTCCTGATGGGCAACACCGACACCCAGAGCCGGAACATGTACCTCTACAGCCCGCTGAACAGCGCACGGTGGTATATCCTCGACTGGGACAACGACGCCATGCTTTCCCGCACCGAGTGGGCGTTCCGGAACTATTCCGACAGCCTGAGCTGGGAGCGGGGCGTGAGCAACTACTGGGGCAACGTGCTCTTCCGCCGCTGTCTGCAGACCCGGTGCTTCCGGGAAAAGCTGGACGCCGCCGTGGAGGAACTGTTCCGCTTTTGCAGCGCGGAACGCATCGGGGAGATGACGGCGCAGTACCGCAGTGTGGTGGAGCCCTTCGTCTGGCAGCAGCCGGATATCCTCCACGAGCCGCTGAGCCGGACGGAGTACGACACCGTGGCCAGAGGGCTGCACCGGGAGATCACCGAGAACCGGGACGCCTACCGTGAGAGCCTGCACAAGCCGATGCCGTTCTACATCGGGATGCCGGAGCCAGCCGGTGAGCAGCTGAGGCTGCTGTGGGATGCCTCGTTCGACCTGAACGCCGAGGACATCGTCTACACCGCCGAGCTGGCGAAGGACTACCAGTTCACGACAACGTTCTGGTCGGAGGCGGACATCCGGCTGCCGGAAACGGTGGTCTATGCCCTCCCGGCGGGGCACTATTTCCTGCGGGTGCGGGCGACGAACGCCTCCGGCTACACGCAGGATGCCTTTGATTACTACGTGATGGAGACCGGCAAGGCCTACGGCATGAAGAGCTTTTTTGTGGAGGCCGACGGCAGCGTGACGGAGGACCTGTATGAAGAGTGAGACCATCTTCCCCGCACCGGTCCACGCAAAAACGCAGCCGCGCACCTGCACCGGCGAACGCTACCGCCATGAGCTGAAGTACCGCATCTCGTACGGCGAAAAGGCGGTGCTGGAGCTGCGGCTCGCGCCGCTTTTGCAGCGGGACGCCCACGCCGGGCCGGGCGGGTATCTCATCCGGAGCCTTTATTTTGACGACTGCTGGAACTCCGCCTATGCCGAAAAGGATGCGGGCATCCTGGCCCGCAAAAAATACCGCATCCGCATCTACAACGGCAGCGATGCCGTCATCCGGCTGGAGCGGAAGAAAAAAGTGGGCAGCTGGATCTGCAAAGAGGAGGCCGCCCTCACTCGTGCGGAGCTGGAGAAACTTCTGAGCGGGGACTACGGCTTCCTGCTCGCTTCGCCGCAGCCGCTCTGCCGGGAGTTTTACTTCGAGTGCGTCTCCAACCTGCTGCGGCCCCGCGTGGTCGTGGACTACGAGCGGGAACCGTGGGTGCAGAAGGAGGGAACGGTGCGCATCACCTTTGACCGGGACGTCCGGGCGGCAGTGGGCGGCTGGGACCTGTTCGACCAGCACCTGCCCACCCTGCCGGTGCTGGACCCCGGCACCCTGGTGATGGAGGTGAAGTTTACGGAATTTCTGCCCCAGACCCTCCGGGAGCTGCTGCCGCCCAAAGCGCAGGAGTGGACGGCCGTGTCCAAATATGTGCTCTGCTGCGACAAAACGGCCTACTGCCACGGCAGTTCCGGCTGGCAGGGCTGAACCAACGCGAAAGGAACAACGCTATGAGTGTGAAGGATTTCATCAAAAAATCGGTGCTGGAAAATTTCAGTCCCTACAATGTCCCGCAGATGGCGGCGGCTCTGCTGGCGGCTGTGCTGCTGGGGGCGCTCATCTACTGGGTCTACCAGCGGTTCTATGCGGGGGTCCTCTTTTCCCGCAGTTTTGCAATGACGCTGGTGGGCATGTCGGTGCTCACCTGCATGGTCACGCTGGCCATCAGCTCCAATGTGGTCATCTCACTGGGCATGGTGGGCGCACTGTCCATCGTGCGGTTCCGCACGGCGGTCAAGGACCCGCTGGATCTGCTGTATCTGTTCTGGGCCATCACGGCGGGCATCACCACCGGCGCGGGGATGTACCTGCTGGCCGCGTCGGCGTCTGCGGTGATGATCGGGGTCCTCGCCCTGCTCTCCCGCTGGCAGACGGCAGGCCGCATCTATGTGGCGGTGCTGCACTATCAGGGCGAAAAGCCGGGAGATGAAATCGTCCGTGCCCTGGGGCGGAACCGGTACGCGGTCAAATCGAAGACGCTTCGGGGCGAGGCGGTCGAGATGGCGGTGGAGGTCTGCTGCAGGGACGATGTCCGGGATGTTACCGACCGGCTGCAGGAGATCGAGGGCGTGGAGGACGTGACCATGATCCAGTACAACGGAGAATACCATGGCTAAGCGGCACACCGCTGCGGCGGCCGCCTGCCTGCTGCTGGCCGGGTGCCTGGTCTGGGCGGGGCGGAAGCGGACCGTGACCTATCTGCCGGACGAGAGCGCCTTCCCCAATGCGCAGATCGGCTATGCGCCCGGTGTGCTGGACAGCGGCACCGAGGGTGCCACCCTGCGCTATCTGGGCCTGACCTGGCGGCAGCTGGAACCCGAAGAGGGGGCCTACGCCTGGGAGGCCATCGAGCAGACCTGCCATCTGGCGGAACTGCGGGCGCGGGGTGTCCATCTGGTGCTGCGCATCTCCTGCGACGAGCCGGGGGACGAAGCACATCTCGACATCCCGGACTGGCTCTATGAACAGACCGGCACCGGCCGCTGGTACGACATCGCCTACGGAAAGGGCTATGCGCCGGACTATACCGACCCTGTGTTTTTTGCCGCCCACGAGCGGCTGCTGCGGGCGGTGGGGGAGCGGCTGGGGGCCGACGGTTTCGTCAGCTATGTGGAGCTGGGGAGCCTCGGCCACTGGGGCGAGTGGCACGTCAAGTCCGGGGAGGGGCTTCCCTCCATGCCCGATGAGGCTGTCCGGGACCGCTATGCGGCGCTTTACCGGGAGGCATTCCCGCAGGCTGCGCTGCTGATGCGGCGGCCCTTCCGGTTCGCGGCCGAACACGGGCTCGGCCTTTACAACGACATGACCGGCTTGCCCGAAGACACCGAAGAGTGGCTGGGCTGGATCGCCTGCGGCGGCTGGTATGAGGGCGACCCGGAGGGGCTGGTCCCCATGCCGGACGCCTGGCAGACGGCCCCCATCGGCGGGGAGCTGACCAGCCGACTTTTGATGGAGCAGCTGCTCACCACCGACCTGAGCCGGACCGTTTCCCTCATCCGGCAGTCGCACATGAGCTTTCTGGGGCCGAAGACGGCGGAGACCGCTTTCCGGGAGGGGTATGATGCCGTATTGGCCGCTCTCGGCTACCGGCTGCGGGTCACGGAAGCGTCGCTGCGGCGGGTGACGGGCGGCACGGTGCTGACCCTGACTTTTACGAACGATGGCACGGCCCCGTTTTACTGGGACTGGCCCGTGAACGTCTATGTGGAGGAGGCGGACGGCACGACCGTGGAGGCCCAGCCGCTGGCGCTTTCTCTGCCGGATCTGCTGCCCGGCGGCTGCCAGACCGTGAAAACGAAGCTGGCCGGTGTGCCAGGCCGCTGGTGGGAGGAGCAGGACCGGCGCATCACGCTGGGCATCGTGGACCCGATGACCGGGCGGGATGCCGTCCGATTTGCGATGCAGACGGCGCAGGAGGACGGCCGCACCGTCCTCTTTGCGGGAGAATAGAGCCAAAAAAGCCTGAGACCTTGCAGAAAAGGTCCCAGGCTTTTTTGGCTGCGGATGCAGCGATCAGGAATATAGGAAACGGAGAATGGCAGAAAATTACAGGATGCGCACCCGGATGACAGCGGGGATCGCCGCCAGCTTGTCGGCCAGGGCCGCGTTCACGGCACCGGTGGCATCCAGCATGGTATAGGCCATGTTCTTTTTGCTCTTGTTGACCATGTTCTCAATGTTCAGACCGGCCTCGGTGGTCAGCGCTGTGATCTGGCTGATCATGCCGGGCTCGTTCTTGTGGATGATGCAGATGCGCCTGCCGCCCGCACGGGGCTGAACGACCTCCGGCAGGTTCACCGAGTGGGTGATGTTGCCGTTCTTGAGGTAATCGCTGATCTCCTGCGCGGCCATGACGGCGCAGTTGTCTTCGGCTTCCGGGGTGGAAGCGCCCAGATGCGGGGTGCAGATGACGCCCGGCCTGCCCAGCAGCGCTTCGGCGGGGAAGTCGGTCATGTAGCCGGAGACCCGGCCGTTCTCCAACGCTTCCAGCAGGGCGGGGGTGTTCACCAGCTCGCCGCGGGCGTAGTTCAGGATCTTCACGCCGTCCTTGCACAGGGACAGCGTCTGGGTGTTGATGGTGTCCTTGGTGGTGGGCAGATAGGGCACATGGATGGTGATGTAGTCGCACAGGGGGAGCATGTCGTTCAGGTTCACGCAGTGGTGTACCTGGCTGGAAAGGTTCCAGGCGGCATCAATGGAGATGTAGGGATCGTAGCCGTAGACCTCCATGCCCAGCTCAATGGCGCAGTTGGCCACCCGGGAACCAATGGCACCCAGACCGATGACACCCAGCGTCTTGCCTTTGATCTCGTTGCCCACGAACTTTTTCTTGCCCTTTTCCACGGTCTTGGCCATGGCGGGGTCACCGGTCAGGCCCTGGCACCACTGGGCGGCGGTGGCCACATTGCGGCTGCCTGCGATCAGCATCCCAATGACCAGCTCAGCCACGGCGTTGGCGTTGGCACCGGGGGTATTGAACACCACGATGCCCTGCTCCGAGCAGCGATCCAGCGGGATGTTGTTCACACCGGCACCAGCACGGGCAATGGCCAGCAGGTTGTCGTTGAAGGTGGTGTTCAGCAGGTCGGCGCTGCGCACCAGAATGCCATCGGGGGCATCGGTGTCCACCGAAACATCAAACAGGTTCTTGTTCAGCTTTGCCAGGCCCACCGGGCTGATGGCGTTCAGGGTCTTGATCGTAAACATACTTTCCTATCTCCTATACACAAATCAGGCATTTGCCTTGCGGAATTTCTCCATGAAGCCCACCAGCTTCTCTACGCCTTCGGTGGGCATTGCATTATAAATGGAAGCGCGCATACCGCCCACCAGACGGTGGCCCTTCAGGTTGACAAAACCGGCTTCGGCGGCTTCGGCGCAGAACTTCTTGTCCATGTCGGGGTCAGGGCTGGTAAAGGTGACGTTCATCGTGCTGCGGTAGCGGTGCTCCACAGGGTTGTGGAAGAACTCCTGACCGTCCAGATAATCATACAGGATCCTGGCCTTGGCTTCGTTGATCTTCTGCATGTTTTCCAGGCCGCCGATGTCGTTTTCCAGATACTTGAGCACCAGACCGGTCATATAGATGCACC
>ERZ773168.2445-NODE-2445-length-14162-cov-4.388034_pt1 | contig 14162 bp, 6 predicted proteins | sample MGYA00511261_ERZ773168 | MGnify/ENA primary metagenome ERZ773168 (study PRJEB29015, sample SAMEA2737855) | human gut metagenome | biome: human gut; feature: human-associated habitat; material: faeces | place: China | collected 2012 ... | reverse complement strand
GGAATCTGACAACACCCAATACCAAAACAGAAACAGAGCAAACATATACCTACAGCGGCGGTACTTTTTCCACCAAGTTTTTGCCGTATTGTTTCGGAAAAGTGAGTGCAAGCGGAAAGTATAGCACCAACTGCTTCCTGCCGTCTGCGGCAGATATTGCCAACGAACCGAAGTTCGGAGCAGATTTGTACAGTGACGGAAAAGGTGGCGTATATTTTACCATTACATACTATACCGGTTATGAAAAAAATGCGATTCTTTTTGTGCGTAGTTCTGTCGGCCGCGGCGCTTTGGTCATGCGGCGGCGACGGTGACGGCGAGCCCGGGCCCGAACCTCCCGTGCCGCCCGTCGTGGATCCCAATGCCGTCGAGGTCGTCAACAGCGGCTTCGAAAAGGGGCTCGAAGGCTGGACGCGCGTCGATTTCCACAACGGCGGCAAGGTGACGGTCGAGGTGGTCGAGGGTGCCGGCGTCAACGACAGCCGCTGCATCAAGATCCAGCAGTTCCCCGAGAACGGCCGTTGCGGCGTGGGCATCAAACAGAAGCTTACGGGGCTGGAACCCGACCAGATGTACCGCATGTATGCCAAGGTCAAATATTCGGACATTCCGCAGGACGAGGGGCGCGGCGCCATCCTGTTCGACATGTCCCAGAAGCAGTTCTGGGGCGCCTCGAAATTCCTCTACGGCACCAACCTCAGGAACTGGACGTCGCTCCATTTCGACTTCCTTTCGCAGGACGACGGGACTGCCGAGATCGTCTGCGCGCTGGGGTTCCGCTACGGCGGGACGACCAACGGCGGCTATTCGACCGGCACGGCCTATTTCGACAACGTGAGCGTGGTGAAGGTCACCGACGAACTTTTCATGCAGGAAGGCGAGCATATCCGCCTCTTCGTCGAACCCTCGCAGGTCTACGCCTCGGCGTCGCAGATCACCGAGTGGATCGCCAACCTGGACAGGATGTACGAGTCGTATGCCGACCTGATGGGGGCGACCCCGCACGAGGGGCGCAAGCTGGCGATCCTTTCGTCGCGTGGGCTCGAAAGCGGTTATTGGGCGCTGGCGGGCTATCCCATCCTGTGGAGCAGCAACTATTCGGCCGTCACCTCGACCTTCGAGGAGCTGGCGCAGCACGGCACCTGGAGCTTCGGCCTGATGCACGAACTGGGGCACGTCTTCAACCTGGGCAATTCGAGCTGGAACTGGAACGACGAGATGTTCGCCAATTTCCGGATGCAGTACGGCCTGGAACAGAACCAGGGCAAGGTCTGGATGGACGAACGGGTCTACACCGGGCGCGAGATCCTCGACATGTACAAGAAGGATTACGACAATACGGTCTACACGCAGGTCAACGACAACGGCATCCATTACATGCTTGGGCGCCTGGCCGGCCCGGGCGGCATCGGCTGGGAACCTTTCAAGGCCGCTTTCCGCGAACTGACGACCACGGGCGGGGCGCCCTCGGGCAAATACGACAAGTTCGAATACCTGCTTTCGCTGCTTTCCAAGCACGCTACCCGGCTGACCGGGCGCGACGTGGATGTCAAGACGCAGTATTTCACCGAGGCCGAGCTGGCCTCGATCCGCAAACAGTTGCAATAATAACCGCCGTATCCCGTCGCGGGGCGATGCGTCGCCTCTGCCGGGCGGCAATTAATACCCAATGCGAAAAATGAAGAGAGTGGTATTTCTACTCGCCGCCATCGCGGCGTGCGTGCTGTGCCTGTGCGCCTTCGGCTCGAAGGTCAAGGTCTTCTCCGACAATTTCGACCGGCCCGAAAGGTTCGCGCGCTACTGGAACCATAACGCCGGGGAGGTGCCCGGCACGGTCGAATACCTGCCCGAAGGCGGTGCCGACGGCAGCGGATGCGTGAAGATCGCCAGCGCCGAAAAGACCGCCCTGGCCATCAAACACAAACTTACGGGGCTGCATCCCGGCAAGCTCTACCGCCTGAGTGCGCTGATGAAGTGCGACAGCGTGCAGGACGGCCGCGGCGCCGTGCTCTACCTCGACCCCGAGGGGCTGGAACAGTCGTGGAATGCCTCGGAGTTCGCCTACGGCACCAACGACTGGACGGAAGTGTATATGGATTTCGTGCCCGACCGGCAGGGCGAAGCCGTCGTCTGCTGCGGCCTGGGATTCCCCTGGGGCACCTACAACGGAGGCAAGGCCTCGGGGACGGTGTGGTACGACAACGTGAAGGTCACACCGGCGCCCGAAGAGGCCCTCTATACCCGCGAGGGCGAACACATCGTGCTGAAACTCGACCGCGACAAGGTGACCGTCTCCGATGCCGACATCGACGCCTGGCTCTCGAAGCTCGACCGCACGTACGAGGCTTACCGCGACCTGGTGGGTGACGTGCCCTTCGACGGGCGCAAAATCATGATCCTCAACACGCCGGGCATCGAACCCGGTTACTGGGCGCTGGCCGGCAACCCGATCCTGTGGAACAGCCACGTCGCCGTATCGAAGCTGCTCGACCGCACGGTCGAGTTCGGCGACTGGGGCTTCGGCATCATCCACGAGATCGGCCATGTCTTCTCGCAGGGAAACATTTCGGGTACGGGACGCTGGAACTGGAACGACGAGATTTTCGCCAATTTCCGCATGTCCTATGCCCTCGAAGCGTGCGACGGTACGATGTCGCAGCGCGACATCTGCTACCGGGGTGCCGACGTAATCAACTACTACAAGATTTTCTACGACGAAACCATCGGCGCCGGCATCCCCAAGAACAACGGCGATGCCCTGCATTACACCTTCCTGCGCATCAAGGAGCGTTACGGGTGGGACGTCTACAAAAAGGCGTTCCGCGAACTCTACGCGCTCGGCGACTCGGGGCAGGAAGGGCTCGAGACGCCCTACGACAAATTCCTCTTCTTCCTCTCCTACGTTTCGAAGGCCGCGGGCGAAGATGTCGTGGCGGCGACCTATACGCCCGGGGAACTGGCCCTGATCGAGGAATCGCTTAGAAACTGATGCCGATGAATACCTTGCGAACAGCCCTCCTGGCCCTGGTCGTGGCCGCCGCGTTCCGCGCTGCCGCACAACCGGTCTATACCTTCCGCGTCAAGGTCGGCATCGACCGCGAATCGGTCGATTCGCTGGGCGGGCGCGACCGGGTCGTGCAACTGACCGAAGATATGTTCCGGCGCGTCAACCGTGCTTTCAACTACGGGGCGCAGCTGCGTGCGGTCTATGATTTCGTGGTGGACTGGGACGCCTTCTACATCTACGACGGCGTGTCGGCCGACCAGATCCGCAAGCCCCATCCCGACCACGATTATCTGGTGGTGATGGACGGTTACAAATCCGATCCCCGCGAGACGGGCGGCGGCTGGTACGGCGACGGGATCCAGGCCATCTACCATTCGCGCACGCACAACGACCGTTTCAACAGCCCGTTCGAGAAGAACGCCATCGACGGCATCATCCACGAGTTCGGCCATGCGCGGGGCGTCCCCGACATCTATGCCATGAAGGTCGACGCGGACAAGAACCCCGTCAACGGACAGGCGTTTTCCGGCGTGCGGTGCATCATGAATTATCCCTATGGCGAGGAGCTCTGGAGCGACTATGCCGTCCGCATGATCGACCATGCCGCCGACCGCAATGTCGACATCGACGACCTGGTGGCGGACGTGTTGCCCGACCGTATCCGGGTCGAGGTGGCGGATGCCGACGCAAGCCCGGCCAAAGGGGCTGTCGTGCGGTTCTATCCCGTGCGATGGTACACCTATACGGTGACCGCCGAGCCGCAGGCCGGGGCCGCGACCGACCGCCGCGGACGCTGTACGGTTCCCGTTGCGCGAATTTTCGAACCCGAGCAGGAGTTCGGTGTGCGCTATTGCAACTGTCTGGTCGAGGCGGAATACGGCGGCGTGAAAGCCTATGGCTGGCTGCCGCTCTACGAGTTGCAGAACACCCGTTTTGCCGGGCAGCGGGAGCATACGCTCCGGCTGCGGCTCAAACGCGGCTGCGGGCTGGTTCACGCCGTAGGAATTGACGAATAATTGCTATCTTTAGGGCTCTCAATCACAAAACACCGAATTATGACCCGAAGAACCTTACTGACTTGCATTTTCATGCTGTCCGCAGTTGCCGTATGCGGACAACGCTGGCAGATCGCCCCCGACGGGCGGGGCATCGTGTGGAAGGTCGGCAGCGACATCCCGCACGACGACCACATCGAGATGAGCGGCGAGCGGATGGCCTTCGTGCTCCGCTGGGGCGTCGACTCGCGCGGGGCGTTCCGCCAGGAGCGTTCGCTCGTGTTCCCCCTGCTGCGCACCCTGCCTAACAACACCCACGCCAGCCTGATGTACCGCATGGCCGCGGACATCCCTTCGCTACTGGGCGTCAACGGCCTGGCCTTGCAGGACGAACGGGTCGGGCAGGTGGCCATCGACGGTGCGCTGGAGGTGCGGAGCCGCTGGGGCGTCGGTAAGATGAACGTCGGTTCGGCGCGGGACATGAAACCCGAGCCCGTCGTGGAGATGACGCGTACGATCTTCCCTTCGCGCACGCTGCCGCTCATGTGCGAGCGCTACACGCTGCGTAACGTCGGGGCGAAGCCGCTGACGGTTTCCGTACCCGAATTCTCGCAGGTCGTGACGACCGATCCGGCCAAGGGCGTCACGGGCAGCTATGTCGTGCGGGGCGACATCGCGGGCAGCGGTACCTTTACGCTTGCCGCGGGGGACTCGCTCGCGTTCGACGCCGTGTTCCAGGCCTACCCGGGCGGCGGAGAGCCCCTGCACCCCGACGTGGCGGCCGAATTCGCCGCCCGGATGGCGTTCGTCAGGGAGTGCATCGACGCGAACCTCGTGCTCGAAACCCCCGACCCGGTGATCGACACCCAATTCCGCTATGCCAAGCTGCGGGCTGCCGAGAGCATCGTTGCGACCAAGGGCGGCTACATGCACGCCCCCGGCGGCGAATCCTACTATGCGGCCATCTGGGCCAACGACCAGGCCGAATACGTCAACCCCTTCTTCCCCTTCCTGGGTTACGGGGTGGGCAATGCCTCGGCGCTCAATTCGTTCCGCCATTTCGCCCGCTTCATGAACCCCGCATACGAACCGCTGCCCAGCTCGGTCATCGCCGAGGGCGACGACATCTGGAACGGCGCGGGCGACCGCGGCGACGCCGCGATGATCGCCTGCGGGGCGGCACGCTACGCCCTTGCACGCGGTGACCGTGCCGAGGCCGCCGAGCTGTGGCCGCTCGTCGAGTGGTGCCTCGAATACTGCCGCCGCCAGCTTACGGCGGACGGCGCCGTGGCTTCCGACACCGACGAACTAGAGGGGCGTTTCCCCACCGGCGATGCCAACCTCTGCACCTCGACGCTCTATTACGATGCACTGCTGTCGGCCGTGTCGCTCGGCCGCGAGCTGGGTGTGGAATCCGCCCAGACCGCCCGCTATGCCGCACAGGCCGGGGTGCTCGCCCGAGCTATCGACGCGCACTTCGGCGGCGAGGTCGGCGGGTACGACACCTACCGCTACTATGCGGGCAATACGCTGCTGCGCTCGTGGATCTGCATGCCGCTGATCGTGGGGCTGAAGGAGCGCAGCGAAGGCACCGTCCGGGCGTTGCTCGGCCCCGAGCTGATGACCGACGACGGCCTGCTGACCCAGCAGGGCAGCTCGACGTTCTGGGATCGCTCGACGCTCTACGCCCTGCGCGGGATCTACAACGTGGGGCAGGCCGTGCGACCGAACTGCTGCACCGCTATTCGCAGCGGCGCCTGCTGGGTGACCATGTGCCTTATCCCATCGAGGCGTGGCCCGAAGGCTCGCAGCGCCACCTTTCGGCCGAGAGCGGGCTCTACTGCCGCATCATCACCGAGGGCCTGTTCGGCATCCGCCCCACGGGGCTGCGGTCGTTCGACCTCACGCCTTCCATGCCCGCTGCCTGGGAGAGCATGTCCCTGCGCCATATCCGGGCGTTCGGCTCCGATTTCGACATCACGGTCGCGCGCGTGGCGGACGGCAGGCTCCGCATTACGGTGGCCCGGCCCGGCGCAAAACCGAAAATATACCGCGCGGCACCCGGCGCGACGATGCGGGTGAAACTAACCGATTAACAATCCGATTTACCTATGAACCTTTTCCGCTGCTTCGCCATTTCGTTTGCATTGTCCTTCGCGGCCGCCTGCTCGTCCGGCCCCGGGACTGATTTCAAAGTCGCCTCGCCCGACGGGACGCTCTGCGTCGGGATCCGTGCGGCCGACTCGCTGACCTATACCGTGACCCGCCACGGTACGCCCGTGCTGCAGCCTTCGGCCATCGGGCTGCACTTCGCCGACGGTACGGTGCTGGGACGCGGTGCGAAGGTGACCGATGCGCGGCGCGAAACGGTGGAACGGGTCGTCGAGGCCCCCTTCTACCGGCAGGCACGCTTCACGGAGCATTACAACCAGCTGCGGCTTACCTTCGAAGGCGGTTATGCCGTGACTTTCCGGGTCTTCGACCAGGGTTGCGCCTACCGTATCGAAACGCATCTGCCGGGCGAACGAACCGTGGCCGGTGAAGTGGCCGAGTTCAATTTCGCGGGCGACCCCGGGTTGTTCGCCGCCTATTCCGACGGCCTGTGCAACGCCTACCAGAGCCAGTATGAGAAGTGCCGCCTGAGCGCGCTGGGGACGGAAAAACCCGTCCTGCTGCCGCTGGCCGCCGACTGCGGCGCCGCCGGCCGCGTGTTGGTCTGCGAAGCCGACCTGGAAGCCTATCCCGGCATGTTCCTGACGCCCTCGGCGGGCGGCCTGCGGGGGCTGTTTGCCGCCGTGCCCGACAGTTGCTACCTTCATGAGCGCCGCTGCCAGGAGAAGGTCGCCACGCGCCATGACTATATCGCCCGCGTCGAGGGCACGCGGACATATCCGTGGCGTATCCTCGCCGTGGCCGACGAAGACCGCGAACTCCCGACCAACGACCTGGTCTATGCCCTCGCCGCAGAGAACCGCATCGGCGACTGCTCGTGGGTGAAGCCCGGCAAGGTGGCCTGGGAGTGGTGGAACGACTGGGGGCTGACGGGCGTGGACTTCGAGCCGGGCATCAACACGCGAACCTATAAGGCCTATATCGATTTCGCGGCCGACTACGGGCTCGAATACGTCGTGCTGGACGAAGGGTGGTCGGATCCGAAGGCCGGCGACGTGATGTCCGTGGTCGAGCAGATCGACCTGCCCGAACTGGTGCGTTATGCCGACGCCAAAGGTGTCGGGCTGATGCTGTGGGTCGTGGGCAACGTGCTCGACGCCAAGCTTGAAGAGGCGTGCAGCTACTATGCCGGATTAGGTGTCCGCGGCTTCAAGGTCGACTTTATCGACCGCGACGACCAGAAGGCCGTCGAGCTGGTCTACCGCCTTGCCCGGGTCGCCGCCGCGCACCGCCTGGTGCTCGATATCCACGGCGTCTACAAACCCACGGGTCAGAACCGCACCTATCCCAATATCGTCAATTTCGAAAGCGTCTTCGGGCTGGAGGAACTCAAGTGGAGCAATCCCGACATGCCGCTCTACGACGTGACCTTCCCCTTCATCCGCATGGTGCAGGGCCCGGTGGACTACACCCCCGGCGCCTACCGCAATGCCACGCGCGAAGGCTTCCGGATCGACTACCGCAACCCGATGAGCCAGGGCACGCGGGCGCACCAGGTGGCGGCTTACGTGGTCTTCGACGCGCCGCTGGTGATGCTCTGTGACTCTCCGACGCGCTACATGGCCGACGAGGCCTGCACGCGCTTCATCGCTTCGCTGCCCGTCGTGTTCGATACGACGCGGGTGCTCGCGGGCGAGATCGGCGAATATATCGTCACGGCACGCAAACGGCAGGATTGCTGGTATGTGGGCGGGCTTACCGGCTGGACGCCGCGCACGCTCGATGTCGACCTGTCGCTGCTCGACCCCGGGCGGGAGTATACGGCCACGCTGCTCGCCGACGACGGCCGCTCGGCTGCGGAGCCCGCCCGCTATGCGCTCTCCACGCAACGGGTGACCTCCGCGACACGGCTGCAAATACCCGTGGCGCCCGGCGGCGGCTTCGCGCTGAAGATCGAACCGGCTGATAACAAATAACCCTATCCGAAAAATACGACCCTTATGAACCGAACCCTGAGAAAATGCTGCGCCGCCCTGCTGGCCATCCTGGCCGTATATGCGGCACCTGCGGCGGAAAAAACCGTCTACCTGAAAGATTTCCTTGCGCCAGGCGCTGCCGGGACGGATGCCGTGCCCGCCGTGCGGGCCGCGCTGGAACATTGTGCCGAGGTCGGCGCCTCGCGGCTCGTGCTGCCCGGCGGCCAGCTCCGCATGCGCCCCGACCGGGCGGTCGAAAAGTACCAGTTCATCAGCAACAACGACGAGAGCCTCAAGCGCATTGCGTTCGACCTGGTGGGTATGCGCGACTTCGAGATCGACGGCAACGGCACCGAACTGCTCTTCACGGGCTTCATTTCGCCGTTCAGCCTCGAAGACTGTGAGAACATTACGGTGCGCGACCTGACGATCGACTTCACCCGTACGTTCAATTCCGAGGGCACCGTTGTGGCGAAGGGCGACGGTTGGCTGGAAATCGAGTTCCCCGAAGATTACCTCTGCGACATCGTCAACGGCTGCCTGCGTTTCCGCGATGCCGAGGGTACGGTGTACCCCTTCTCCAACCTGCTGGAGTTCGACGCCGTGCGGCGCGAACCGGCGTTCCGTGCCACGGACTACTGGCTGTCGAACCGGACGATCCCGGCCGAAAAATGCGCCAACGGCAACATCCGCATCCTGCGCAAAGACCTGACCGCCACGGTCGGCAACGTGATGGTATTCGGCGCGGCTGCGCGTTACAACCCCGGTTTCACGCTCGCCGACTGCCGGGGCGTTGCCATCCGCGACGTCAACCTCTACCACTGCGGCGGCATGGGTGTGATCGCGCAGCGCAGCCGCGACATCGAGCTTCGCAAGCTGGTGATCGTCCCCTCGCCCGGCAAGGGACGCATGATCAGCATTACGGCCGACGCCACGCACTACGTCAACTGCGGCGGCTACATCCGCATGATCGACTGCACGTTCGAGAACCAGAAAGACGACGCGACGAATATCCACGGGCTGTACATGGCCGTCGAAAAGGTCGGGGGCGCCGACAAACTGCTGCTCCGCTGGCGCAACTCGGGGCAGTACGGCGTGGATTTCATCGTGCCGGGGATGACCCTCGAACTGGTCGACAACAACAACGTGGAGACCTATGCCCGCCGGACGGTGAAGTCCGTCAGGCGCCTCAACAAGGTTTACACCGAAGTCACCTTCACCGAGCCGCTCCCCGACGGGGTCGAGCCCATGCATGTCGTGGCGGCCGACGATGAATATCCCGAGGTGCTCATCAAGGGCTGCCGCATGCGCGGCAACCGGGCGCGCGGCCTGCTGCTGGGCTCGCGCAACCGCATGGTCATCGAGGATAACTACTTCCACATCGCCGGGGCGGCCATCCTGATCGAAGGCGACGCCAACTACTGGTACGAGCAGTCGGGCGTGCGCGACGTGGTGATCCGCCGCAACCTCTTCGAGAACGGCAACTACGGCAGTCCCGCTCGGCATGTATTGCCGTGGGCAGCGGCATCCCCGACCGCGAGACCAGCCGCTACCACCGCAACATCCGGGTCGAGGGCAATACCTTCCGCGTGTTCGACCCGCGTATCGTCAACCTCTACTGTGTCGACGGGTTCGTGTTCACGCGCGACAACGTCATCGAATACACCGACGATTATCCCTATGTACTCGACGAAAAGCGCAATTTCATCACGCGGAATTGCGACCGCGTGGTCGTCGATAAGAAACAGACCGATAAAAAATAAACGACTTTTTCCGATGAAACGGCTCTTTTCCGTCGTGCTGGCGCTATTGCTGGCCGTGCAGCTCCCGGCGCGGGTGAAACTCCCCGCCGTGCTGGGGAGCAATATGGTGTTGCAACGCAATGCCGAAGTGAATTTCTGGGGCGAAGCATCGCCACGCAGCCGGGTACGGGTCACTGCCTCGTGGGACGGCCGCACGCATGAAACCCGGGCCGATGCCTCGGGCCGCTGGGCGCTGAAGCTCCCCACGGGCGAAGCCGGAGGCCCCTATACCGTGACCCTCAGCGACGGCGAACCGCTCGTGCTCGACAATGTCCTCGTGGGCGAGGTGTGGGTCTGCTCGGGACAGTCCAACATGGAGATGCCCGTGAGCGGATTCATGTTCCAACCCGTCGAAGGGGCGGTCGATGCCATCGCCGATGCGGGCATGTACCCCGGCATTCGGATGTTCACCGTCCCCAGGGTCTCGTCCAAGACGCCCCTGGACGATTGCGATGCGGCCTGGCAGACCGCGACGCCCGCCTCCGTCGGCCAGTTCAGCGCCGTGGGCTATTTTTTCGGGCGTATGCTCTACAAGGCGCTGGGCATTCCGGTCGGGCTCATCACCTCCAACTGGGGCGGTTCGACTATCGAGGCGTGGATGACCGTCGAGGCCATCGACGCGACGCCGGGCATCGACCACGCCGTTGCCAAGTCGGGAACCTACGACAACAGCATTCCCCAGCGGCTCTACAACGGAATGATCCTGCCCGTCTGCCGCTATACGGCCAAAGGGTTCATCTGGTACCAGGGCGAGTCGAACCGCAAGAACTGGTACGATTACAAGGCATTGCAGGTCTCGCTCGTCAAACTCTGGCGGGAAACCTGGGGCGACGGGAAGATGCCGTTCTACTATACGCAGCTGGCGCCTTACCGCTACGAGGGCGACGAGCTGCGTTCGCTGCCGCTGGTGATCGAGGCGCAGTACCGGGCGCTGGCCGAAATCCCGCACTCGGGGATCGCCGCCACGACCGACCTGGGCAACCCGACCTGCATCCATCCGGCGCGCAAGCGCGAAGTGGGGGAGCGGCTGGCGTTCCTCGCCCTGGCGAACGATTACGGGGTGACGGGGCTGCCCGCCCCGGCGCCGGTATACAAGTCGATGGAGCGCGACGGCAATAAACTGGTGTTGACTTTCGACAACCTGCCCGTCCGGGCCCAAAACGGCGTCGACAGCTTCGTGGCCTTCGGCCCGGACGGCTATCTTCGTCCGGGCGGCTTCGAGATTGCGGGCGAAGACCGGGTTTTCCACCCTGCCGTTGCGAATTTCAAATATTGGGACAACCGGATCGAAGTGAGCTCCGACCGGGTGTCCGACCCGGTGGCGGTGCGCTACGCCTTCCGCAATTACTGCCCCGAAGCCAATGTCATGACGACGATGGGGCAGCCCCTTGTTCCGTTCCGCACCGACGACTGGCCGCTGGACGACATCGGTCAGATCAGGTAAACATCCGGCGGCCATGCATCCCGAATTTCCCCCCCCCCTCCCGGCTGATTTCCGGGTACTCCCCGTTGTTTGCGGGGATAGCGCCCCTTATCCTGCGCCTGCATTGCGGACGGCATCGGCCGTCCGCCCGGGGGCGTCATGTCTTCGGGGCGGGGCGGCGGACTGCGGCGCGTAGGGGCGGTGCCCCGACGGATAATGCCTTCCGCTTCGGAGCCGGACGGCGCATTTCTGCTGCCCGAAATAGGTATAATGATGCCTTGTATTTGTATATATTAAGGAAAGAAAGTATTTTTCCCATCGGATGCTTCCGCCCCGGGAAAGGTTGCGTCGGTTTTACGGGATGGAATGATAAAGATTATAAAGTTCTCTAAAGGGTCGGCGCTATGGAATCGAGGGTGAAATGTGCGGTATGTGCGGTCGCTATGTGTCTGGTGTTGCGTGCCGGGAGCGGTATGGAGCACAAATTCAGGTATTATACCGACAACAGCGGGTTGTCGTCGAACACCATCCAGTGCCTCTATCAGGATGACAAGGGGTATGTCTGGGTCGGCACGGCCGACGGCCTCGACCGGTTCAACTCCTACGATTTCACCAACTACCGCTCCGATTACCGCCGCCGCAATACGCTCGAAAACAACTGTATTTACAGTCTTTGCGGCGAAGGGTTCCCCAACGGCGACCGCATATGGGTCGGAACCAGCGACGGGGTCTATATCTTCGACTCGAAGGACGAGTCGTTCGTCCACCTGCCCATCCTGGGCAGCGATGGCCGGGAGCGCCGCAACCTGCTGGTCTATTCGCTTGCGGCGGACGTCGCGGGCAACATGTGGATCGGGACGCTCGGCGACGGCCTCTACCGTTACAGCCTCAAGAGCGGCACGTTCGAACACTATAACGCCGCGAAATACCCCGAGGCCTTCTCGTCCGACGTCATCGTGAAGATCCTGCTCGACCACGACAACAACATCTGGGTGGCTTCGGGCGGCGGTTCGCTGCTGAGCCGCTACAACCCCGAGAACAACCGTTTCTCCACCTTCCGGGTCGAGGACACGCTCACGCGCGAGCCGATTTCGCGCATCAGTACCATGTGCCAGGATTCGTTCGGCGACATCTGGATCGCAGGGTATGCCTGCGAGCTCTACAAGTTCGAACTTTCGCGGCTGACGTTCACCTGCAACCGCCCGGAGGACGGCGAGGCGTACGGCCGCGTGCGGAGCATGATCGAATACGCCCCGGGGATAATCATGCTCGGGACGGATCACGGCCTGGTGAATTTCAATACCAAGAACCGCAGTTTCGAGCATGTCGACAACGGCACGACCAACCGGAACGGACGGCTCAACGACAAATTCATCCACTCCATCCTCAAGGATCGTGACGGCGGCGTGTGGATCGGAACCTATTTCGGCGGCATCAACTACCTCTCGCCGCTCAGTTCGCTTTTCACGCTCATCGAGGCCGGCGAGGGGTGCGGGCATATCATCAGCAAATTCTGCGAGGATCCCGAGGGGAATATCTGGATCGGCAGCGACGACGGGGGGCTGAGCCTTTACAACCCGCGTACGGGCAGCTATACGCCCGTGGCGGTCGACCCGCGCGACCGGGCGCTCAACATCCATGCGCTCACCATCGACGGCGGATGGCTGTGGGTCGGGACGTATGGCGACGGGCTTTACCGTATCGACCTGCGCACGCGGCAGATGAAGCACTTCACGCAGGCCGGCACGGGACTCGACAATCTCGACGTCTATTCGGTTTTCCGCGATTCGCGGGGGCAGTTGTGGATCGGCACCAAAATGGGCATCTGCCGTTACGACGACGTTTCGCAGACCATCACGTGCGCATTCGGCCTGGGACATAACAGCGACGTGGTGGACATCTGCGAGGATGCCCGCGGGCACCTGTGGTTCGCGTCGCTGGGCAAGGGGTTGATCCGCTACGGGTTCGACGACGGCCGGTTCGCCCTCTGTTCGCACGATTCCGGGGGCGGGCTTTCCGATTTCGTGAGCTGCCTGGCCGTCGAGGGGGACAACCTGTGGATCGGCACCCACGGCTGCGGGCTTTGCCGTTACGACATCGCGGCCGACACGCTCTCCAGGGAGTTCGACATGCTGCCCTACGGCAACTGCGCCGTGTTCCAGATCGTGCAGAACGGCGGCGAACTGTGGCTCACGACCAACCGCGGGCTGCTGAAATACAGCCCCGGGAACGGCCCGCAGTCGATCTACAAGTTCACCTCCGACGACGGACTGCTGGCCAATATCTTCAATGCCAATTCGGGCATCAAGTCCTCGACCGGGCATATCTATATCGGCTGCAACAACGGCATCAACAAGTTCTATCCCTATGATTTCACGCGCCGCGAGAATTCGGCCAAGCTCAGCGTCGTCTTCCCCGATTTCAAGCTCTTCAACCGCAGCGTGCCCGTAGACGGACGACTGCTGTCCAATACCATCGACTGCCAGCGCTCGGTGCGCCTGCGCGGACGGAAGATGTCGTTCAGCCTCGATTTCATTGCGCTCAACTTCTCCTCGCCGCTGAGGACGGTCTACCGTTACCGGCTGGAGAACTTCGACGACAAATGGATCACCACCGGCCTGGACGAAGGGGCCGGGGTGCAGCATGTCTCCTACACCAACCTGCCGCCGAACCGTTACCGCTTCGTCGTGAGCGCCTCGACCGGCGGCGAGCAGTTCGGCGAGGAGGCCGTGGTCGAGATCCTCGTGCTGCCGCCGTGGTGGATGGCTCGCGCCATGGTCGTGGCCTACGGCGTGCTGGCTCTGCTGGCCGTGGCGGGCGGCGGCCTGTGGCTGCGCCGCAGGATCG
>ERZ773168.2442-NODE-2442-length-14171-cov-3.364055_pt1 | contig 14171 bp, 15 predicted proteins | sample MGYA00511261_ERZ773168 | MGnify/ENA primary metagenome ERZ773168 (study PRJEB29015, sample SAMEA2737855) | human gut metagenome | biome: human gut; feature: human-associated habitat; material: faeces | place: China | collected 2012 ... | reverse complement strand
CATTCCAAATAATGTAAAAGTTTCCGACAACTTCATAATCATTCATAAGTCCCGATTGATATTTTTTGTACAGATTTGTGAGGTGTGTGCCCGGAAAACCTGTATTAAATTCGTAGTGTGGAAAATACCAATATTCTATTACTGGCGTTGTGATTATGGGCTTTACATATTTTTCATACATAAAAATATTTGATTTTAGCAGATTTGGATGAAAGAGCATACATGTAAAGATACACTCCTTGTTGTGAGTGGCATATCCAAAATGCATCTGATGAGAATTTACGATTACCGTGTCTCCGGCTTTTAAATGAAGGATTTTTCCATTTATATCGTACATCATTTCACCGTCAAAAACATATATGATTTCAATGTCATAATGCCAATGGCACAGGGCTCTCATATCAGTAAAGTTTGAAAGCTTTCGTGACTGAATTGTATATGGAATATCAGGGGAATCATATTGAATGATTTCCGCTGCATTTTGTAATGTATTTATATCGAGCATAAATTTTGCTGTTCCTTTCATTTATCAAAACATCTAATATAAATAATGTTAGGGTCAAGCCGTCAGATAGCAATTTGTATGTAAACATACATTGCTATCTGCTTTTGCCACTTGCATCATATAAATTGTATCATATTACAAACTGATACAAAAGTATAAAAAACTGATACTTTCGTGATAGTAGTTTTTGGTGTCTCGTTTTATGATAGAAGTAAACAGAGAAAGGAAGGGTAGTATTTATGAGAAAATACGGAAAAAAATTATTAGGCTTACTTTTAGCTGCCTCTTTGTTAGTGACAGGTGTCAATGTTTCCGGTGTAAATTCATCTAAAGCAAGTGCGGCAGATGATTCGCAGAGAAATAATACAAATGTTGTAAAAGATGGAAAGCTTTCAGACAGTAACTTGACAACAGAGCATTTATCAGCAAACGGTATCAAAACAAAAGATAACGGTCTGATGCGTGCAAATATTTCTTCAAAAGAGTTCATGACAAAGGATGGTATGGGTCTTGGATGGAACTTAGGTAATCAGTTGGAGGAAAGCAATGTATCGGGTTACCGTAAAACTGTTGAAGAGTGTGAGACAAATGCAGGAAATCCTGTTGCTACACAGAAAACCTTTGACGGATTAAAGAAAACAGGCGTAAATACAGTTCGTGTACCTGTGGCTTGGTCAAATTTCCTTACTATGGAAATTCCAAAGGAAGACGGAACTGTTGAGAAAGTAACAGGTGCAAATAACATGTACAAGGCTGTAGATGCTATCAACACACCTATGGAGGGTGTTACACCTGCTACTGAGGATACATATTACCGCATAAGCACAGAGCTTATGGATCGTATTGAAACAGTAATCAACTACGGATTAAATGACGGAATGTACATTATCTTTAACATCCACTGGGACTGCATCTTACGGATAACAGGTGCACCACAACGCTCACATACACCATTTACAACTTCCTCATTTGCAAGCCCTACCTTACAGGAAGTACACCAGTTGATTGGCATTTCACTCTTATAAGCCAATCCCTTCTTGAAAAGCTGTAAGAAAATCCACTGTGTCCACTTATAATAGGAAGGATCTGTTGTGTTGATCTCTCTTGACCAGTCGAAGGAATAACCTAATGACTTTAACTGATCCTTGAAATGTGCCACATTGTTCTTGGTTACGATCTTCGGATGAATCTTATTCTTGATCGCATAGTTCTCGGTCGGCAGACCAAATGCATCCCATCCCATCGGATAAAGCACATTGTATCCCTGCATACGGCGCTTTCTTGCCACAATATCGAGTGCCGTGTACGGTCTCGGATGCCCTACGTGCAGTCCCTGTCCGGACGGATACGGGAACTCCACCAGTGCATAATATTTCGGCTTGCTGTAATCGTCTGTCGCCGCAAAAGCCTTGTTGTCATCCCAGACTTTCTGCCATTTTTTCTCGACAACTTTGTGATTGTAAAGTTCTGACATCTTCTCTCTCCTCATCTTTCATTAACGCTTGAAATAACAAAAAAACTCCGTCTCCCGGCATCTGCCGTAAGAGACGAAGTAACGCTACTCCGTGGTACCACTCTGCTTCGCACCGCGCTATGCGCAGGTACGCACTTATCATTCTTAACGCGAATCACACGCTCTGCCTTACACACCGCTGGCGCTGCCACTGGCTTCCGGCAAAGGACTCAAAGGCGAGTTGGGAACTTCCAAATACCGTCTCACACCATCCGGCGGCTCTCTGTCATTCTTCCGTTCTTAATGCTCCTTCTCACGGTCACATACTTTGATTCATTTTATGCATGAACATGATTTATTTTAACATACTGGATGTATTTGTCAACCGGATTTTGGCATCCACATAAAAAAGAATCTCGCTTGCGAGATTCTCCGCGCGCTCGCGTTTCGCAAAGCGATATTTTCCTTACCGCGAGCTGCGCATCCTCGCGGAGCGTTTTTTATTTCATAGGAAGGTTCTGCTTTCACATATTAATATATCACAGTATTTCCTATGAAACAAAAAAATCCCCTCTCCGCCGGCAATCCGGCAAAGAGGGGATCTGTCCTAACCTGACTTCTTAATTGCGTTCATGTAAGATGGATTACATAATCTTGCGGAACAGCTCTTTTAAATCCTCCACCGATGCATCCTTCGGATTGCCCGGTGCGCAGGCATCCGCATGCGCGGACTCTGCAAGGAAATCAAGATCTGACTCTTTGATAGCTTCCAGTTTTGACGGAATTCCCACATCCTCGGAGAGCTTTCTGACTGCTGCAACAGCGGCTTTCCGGTACTCTTCCTGGGACATGGCATCCACACCTTCTACGCCCATCGCCCGTGCAATTTCACGGTACTTCTCGCCTGTGCAGTCTGCATTATACTCCATCACAATCGGAAGCATCATCGCACATGCCACGCCGTGCGGCGTATCATAAACCGCACCTAATGTATGTGCCATGGAGTGGGCAATTCCAAGACCGACATTGGAAAATCCCATACCTGCGATATACTGTCCGAGTGCCATACCCTCGCGCCCTTCCGGCGTGTTTGCCACCGCGCCGCGCAGAGATTTTGAAATAATCTCGATGGCCTTTAAATGGAACATATCTGTCATCTCCCATGCCGCCTTCGTCGTGTAACCCTCGATGGCATGTGTCAGCGCATCCATTCCGGTCGATGCCGTCAGCCCCTTCGGCATGGAGGACATCATTTCCGGATCTACCACAGCAATGATCGGCATATCATGCGGATCTACACATACAAACTTTCTCTTTCTCTCAACATCCGTGATAACATAGTTGATCGTAACCTCTGCAGCGGTACCTGCGGTTGTCGGCACAGCAATGATCGGCACACACGGCTTCCTGGTCGGCGCAACGCCCTCCAGGCTTCTGACGTCCTCAAATTCCGGATTTGCGATGATAATGCCGATCGCTTTTGCCGTATCCATAGAAGATCCGCCGCCGATTGCAATAATATAGTCCGCTCCGGATTTTTTGAACGCAGCTACACCGGTCTGCACGTTCTCAATCGTAGGATTTGCCTTGATGTTGGAATAAATCTCGTAGGAAAGCCCTGCCTGATCCAGCAGATCCGTTACCTTTGTGGATACCTGAAACTTAATCAGATCCGGGTCTGAGCAGACAAATGCTTTTTTGTAGTCGTGCGCTTTCGCCTCATTCACGATCTCCGCAATCGCTCCCGCCCCATGATAGGATGTCTGATTCAACATAATTCTGTTTGCCATTTTTTGTTCCCCTTTCCCATACATAATGATCTTTGATCGTATTTTAACAACACAATGTACAAAAGGGAAGTGACAGAATCCGGGAAGTGTAACTATTTCTCACAATTTCTATTTCTAAATCCTCTATTATCAATACAATATTTCTAATTGTTCAAACAACTCGCTTATTTTCTCGGGCATCGCCTTCACCATAAGCTCTGCTAAGCGCTCCGGCGGCATCTTCGTCCCCTCCGTCACCCATTTCACTGTCATATACACGGAACTCTGGCAGTACATCTCAAGTAAAAATCCAATCTCCTCATCGGGCATTTTCCCTGTTTTCTGTCGGATCAGATCCTCGTAAAACGCCAGAATCAGCCTGAAATCATGATCTTTGAGATTGTTCTGGTCCGCAGACTTAAAACCGGCAGAAAAAAAGACCCGCTCTTCCCGAATATAGATAAATTTTTTCACGAGGCTCTCATAAATATTTTTCCCGCTCCCCATATGCTCAAAAGACTTGTGAAGCAAAATATCAAAATACCAGTTGATCAGATCGTACTTATCAATAAAATTGCGATAAAACGTCTGCCTTGTAACACCGCACAATTCCGTCAGCTGTGTCACGGTAATGTTATCGACCGGCGTCGTCTTCATGCATTCCTTCATCGCCTCCGCCAGACGGTATTTTGTGCGAGTTCCCTTTGTCGTCGTATCCACCTTCCGTCTCCTTCCGCTTCGCGTCCTGCGCTTCTTTGTCCGGTTAAATGCCTGCTCTTTTTCTACAGTTCCTGTCCATCGTCTGCCTCCGTATTCTCGTCCCACACTGGATCAGGCGTCTCATATCCGCCCGTGATTCCCTCCTGTGTGATATGATATACGGTAATTCCCGTCACCACCGCCACTGCGAAGGCGATGGTTACCGCAGTAAGCCAAAGCACCACCCGGGCGCTTACCTTCTTTTTCGGATAAATGATCTCCGGCTTTGTGCGCCGCGGCTGCGCCACCGGCACACCACCGCCCTGCGCGGATGTACTGCCGCTTCCCCCGATATTTCCCATGTATCCCTGGGTCATCGGGACCGACCAGATTCTTCTCTCCAACGGCACGTACATTCCCGCCGGTGCCCCCTGAATCAGCGTAAATCCCGTGTGGTAAAAATAATTCGCTGCTGCCGGCGCAGCCTGCACCGTCACTCGCCCGCACTGCAATCGGGATGCCGCAAAGTTGCACATCCGGTCCACCAGATTGCTGCCGATCCGTCTTCTAAAATACTGCGGTCTTACATACAGCGCCGTGATATGTCCGACATTCTGCATGGCACTGACGCCGCACATCTGCCCGTTTTCAAATGCGCCCCATAAAAACAGCCTTCCCGCCAGCATCTCCTGTGAAAGATTGGGCAGATTCATATAGTCATAATACTGCTGCACCTCCGCCGCATTTCTTGTATACGGACGCACACACTGCTCATAGACCTCATGCGCCGTCTGCACCGCCCACTGTATCTCATTTCCGTATAATAATCGAATCTCCATCTGTATCTGCTCCTCTTTCACAATGCCCGATCCATAGAACTCTTCCATCACATTTTAACTCATTCTACCATGAATCTGAAAATTCAACAATATCCCGGATACCGGCAGCTGCACAGGAAGCACCGCATCCTCTGGAGTGAAAAACCGCGCGAGTCCGTTTCCGGCTCTGCGCGGTTTCGTTTCATCCTATAGTATATGGTAAGCTTGCTTCTAACGCGTCTACTATTCCTCTTCTTCCTCCGGCTCGTCTTTTGCCCATCCGTACGCATACTTGACTGCCTTATTCCAGCCCTTGCGTTTTGCCTTGCGCTCTTCCTCCTCCATCTCCGGGGTAAAGATGCGGTCGATCTTCTGGTTGTTGACCACATCCTCCTTATCCTTCCAGTATCCGACTGCCAGACCTGCCAGATAAGCGGCTCCCATTGCAGTCGTCTCGACGCACTGCGGACGCTTCACCGGCGCATTGATCATATCCGCCTGGAACTGCATCAGGAAGTTATTCGCACTTGCACCGCCGTCGACTTTCAGGGACTTTAAGTCAATGCCGGCATCTGCACGCATCGCATCGATGACGTCGCACACCTGCAGTGCAATCGATTCGAGCGTCGCGCGGATAATGTGGTTCTTGTTCGTTCCTCTCGTCAATCCCACGATCGTGCCTCTCGCATACTGATCCCAGTGCGGCGCACCGAGTCCCGTAAACGCCGGAACCACATAGCAGCCGTGTGTTCCGTGAACCTTCTTCGCCATATATTCTGAATCCATGGAAGAATCAATCATCTTCATGTTGTCGCGCAGCCACTGAATCGCAGCGCCCGCCACAAAGATGGAACCTTCCAATGCGTAATTCACCTTTCCGTCGAGTCCCCACGCAATCGTAGTGACCAGGCCGTTCTTGGAAAATACCGGCTTCTCTCCGGTATTCATTAAGAGGAAACATCCGGTACCGTAGGTATTCTTCGCCTCGCCCTCGTGGAAACAGGTCTGTCCGAAAAGCGCCGCCTGCTGGTCGCCTGCAGCTCCCGCAATCGGGATCGCATCTCCTAAAAACGAAGGATCTGTGTAGCCGTAGACTTCGCTGGACGGACGCGGTGTCGGCAGCATGCACTCCGGAATCTCCAGCTCCTCCAGGATCTCCTTGTCCCAGCACAGATCGTTGATGTTGAACAGCATCGTACGGGATGCGTTGGAATAATCGGTCACATGCACCGCACCCTTGGTGAACTTCCAGATCAGCCAGGTCTCCACCGTTCCGAACAGCAGCTTGCCCTGCTCTGCAAGCTCTCTCGCCCCCTCAACATTATCGAGAATCCACTTGATCTTCGTCGCGGAAAAATACGCGTCAATGATCAGTCCCGTCTTCTGACGGTATGTCTCCTCGAGACCCTTCGCCTTCAATGCATCCGCAATGTCCGAAGTTCTGCGGCACTGCCACACGATCGCATTATAGACCGGTTCTCCAGTCTCCTTGTTCCAGACAATCGCCGTCTCACGCTGATTGGTGATACCGATCGCCGCAATATCCGCCGCCGTCGCGCGGATCATGTTCATCGCCTCGACCGCCACGCCAAGCATTGTAGACCAGATCTCATTGGCATCGTGCTCCACCCAGCCCGGATTCGGAAAAAACTGCCGAAACTCTTTCTGTGCCATCGAACAGATCTCTCCCTGCTCGTTAAATAAAATACAACGGTTGCTCGTCGTTCCTGCATCCAGTGCCATCACATACTTTGCCATACCATGTTCCTCCTTGTTTGCCCCTTATTGCTTATTTATGCTTCCCTCTATTGTGAAATCCGTTCCTGCCCCGTGCTCCCCATGCGCAGCGCATAAAAAAAGGAGACATCGTCATAAAACCTGTAAGCACCCCTCATGTGTACAGGAATTAAAATCATCTCCACTCTCAGATCCCACAATATCTAATTATATTTTACAAGAGCTGTGCGTTTCCACTGCTTCATGTATAGGCATATTATACCATACCGCAATGAAAACGCAAGCTTTTTTTGACACATTTACTATAAATCTACAAAATCTTGCTGAATGCCAGCACCACAAACAGGGCGCCGCCGATCCAGGAGTAATCTCTTTTGCACCGGTCCGCCGCATATTTCCCGACAGCGCTTCCGCCAAGCACCGCAAGTGCACTGAATACCAGATTCAGGCATACCGTGCCGGCAATCGAAATATCCAGAAACGCCGCCCCCAGACCGCCGAAAAATCCGTCCACCGACATGGCGAGCGCGAAACATATTCCTTCCGTCACTGACATGGTCGCAGAGCAATCCCTATCTGCCGCCGCCGGATTATTGTAAATGCTGATGATAAAATTCAGCTGTGAAAATTTCATTTTTACCTGCTTGCACAGGAAATGGTGTCTCCTGATATACGCCCGGATTCCGTACTCCGTCAGCTTATAAGCGCCGACCAGAAACAATCCCGCAAAACACAGATACGCCGCATATTTTTCCCTGACCACTCCATCGATCAGTTTTCCGCACACTAATGAAAAAAACAGCACTCCGCTGCATACCGCGCCGATGCAGAGTGCTGTCTTCTTTTCGATCCAGATCTGTTCCGCCCCGCACGCCACGGATGCCAGAAAGACGTCCATAGAGAGCGCTACGATCAATAAAACTGTCTGCACATTTTTCCTCGAAACGGCTTTCTCATTCTATCTTATTCAAATCCGCGGCTGCTGCCACTTTGTATTCCGGATCACCCTTTTACCGCGGCTGCTGCCACTTTGTATTCCGGGTCACCCTTTCACCGCGCCCGCTGCCATGCCGTTCACCATGTCCTTGACCAGGAAAAAATAAAGCAGGACAATCGGCACCGCGATGAACACGCTTCCCGCCGCAAATCTTGCAAATTCCGTCTCATCGAGGCTCATCAGACCAACCGCCACCGTATACAGGTTCTTTTCCTTCAGCAAAAGCTTCGGCAGAATAAAGTCGCTCCACGGCCAGGTAAAAGAAGAGAGCGCAGTATAGACGATGATCGGCCGGGAGAGCGGCAGATTGATTTTCATAAAAACCTGAAAATTCGTGGCTCCGTCAATTCTCGCCGCCTCGTCGATCGCCTTGGGAATCGTATCGAAAAAGCCTTTCTGCGTCAGATAGCCCATCGGCGCTCCCGCACTGTAGATTAAGATCAGTCCCCAGAGATGATTGATCAGATTAAACTGCGTCATCAGAAGGTACACCGCAATCATTCCCATAAAGGAAGGAAACATTCCGAGCACCATCGTAATCTTCATCATCGGTTTGCGCGCCGCGAACGTAAAACGCGACATGGTATAGGCGGTCAGGATCACCAGAAACGTGCCGAGGATGCAGCTGCCTGCCGCCACAAAAAGTGTATTGGCAAACCAGCGCGGATAGTTGTACAGTGCCGTATCCGTAAACAGCCGTTTGAAGCTCGCCAGACTGTATCCGGCCGGGAAAAAACCGTCAAACGAATAGATCGTTCCCGATTTGGAAAACGATGCAAGGATCAGCCACAGGCACGGAAAGAAGAATACAAACGCCACTGCAAGCAATATGAGATAAGTCATTCCGGTATCGAGGACTCTTCCTGCGGACATCCGCCGCTTTTTCTCTGTTTTTCTGCTCATTGAAACGTATCCTCCTCCCTGTAAGACGGTGACTTTATGTAAACCACAAGTGATATTGCCGATGTGATAAAGAAAATAATCAGACTGATCGCCGCGCCGATGCAGTAATAATTGTTGTCGATGGACAGGTTGTAGAGCCAGTTAATCAGAAGATCCGTATCGCTCGCAAGGAAATAGCCGTCCATATACAGCCCGCCCCGCAGGAAGTAAAAGATCCCGAAATTATTGAAATTTCCGATAAACTGTCCGATCAGCACCGGCATTGTCGAAAAAAGTACGAACGGCAGCGTCAGTTTCCGGAACTGCTGCATGCGTCCCGCCCCGTCAATGCGCGCCGCTTCATATAAGGAAGCATCCCGGTTTGACAGGATTCCTGTGGCGAGCAGCATGATCTGCGGGAATCCGGATCATAGCCGCCCGGCACGTTTTTGTGTCATAGGAACGAAGTTTGCTATGACACAAAAAAATCCACCTTCCTACCCTGAATAGGAAGATGGATTTTTCTTACATCTGCAGCAGATATTCGATCAGTTTATGTCCCTCCGGTATAAAGTTCGTTGTCTGTGCAGCCTCGCGCTCATTGTAATGCCAGCTCTCACTGCGCTCTGCCGTGCTGTCATAGAGCAGATACGGCACATTGTCCGCCGTGTGTGTGCGCAGGGAAATCGGTGTCGGATGATCCGGAAGCACCACCATGCGGAAATCCTCTCCTGCCGCCGCAAGTCCCTCGGCGATCGACCGGATAATGCGCTCATCCAGGCGCTCGATCGCCTTTACCTTCTTCTCAACGCTGCCCTGGTGTCCCATCTCATCCGGTCCTTCCAGATGCACGTAGACAAAATCATATCCATCCCTGGTCAGAACGTCCAGCGCTGCTTTTGCCTTTCCCTCATAATTCGTATCCAGACCGCCGTTCGCTCCGTCCACTGTGATGACTTTCATGGAAGTGCCGACCGCAATTCCCTTCAGAAGATCGACTGCGGAAATCATCGCGCCCTTTTTGTGGGTGCGCTCCGTAAACGGATAGAGTGCCGGCTTTGTGCCTGCGCCCCAGAACCAGCAGGAGTTCGCAGGATTTAATCCCTTTTTCCTGCGCTCGATGTTGATCGGATGGTTCACGAGAATGTCATAGCTTTTCTTCATCATGGTGCGAAGCGCTTCGTTCTCCGGAAGCTTGTCTCCGATCTTCTGTCCCAGCACATCGTGCGGCTGCACCAGATCCACCACCTCGCCGTTCTCCCAGATCAGACAGTGGCGGTAGCTTGTGCCCACATAAAAGTGAAAAATGTCTGTCTCCAGCTCCTTCTTCACCGCCTCCAAGAGCACTGCACATTCCTCGGTACTGATCTCACCCGAACTGTGGTCGATGATCGTGCGGTCCTCGTAATTGTCCTCCTCCTCGGAAAGCGTGACGATGTTGCAGCGCAGAGCCACATCCGTATCTTTCATTGGAACACCGATAGAGAGTGCCTCAAGCGGAGAACGCCCCGAATAAAATTCTCTCGGGTTGTATCCCAGCACGGAGAGATTGGCAGTGTCGCTGCCCGGCTTCATGCCGTCCGGGATCGTATGTACCATGCCGATCTCACCTTTCGCTGCCAGTTCATCCATCTTCGGTGTCTTTGCATACTCTAACGGAGTCCTGCCGCCCAGACTCTCGATCGGGCGGTCTGCCATGCCATCTCCAAGAATTACCAAATACTTCATCTCACACTTCACTTTCTGCTGATATCAGCCTGCTGTTTCACATCGGATCCCTGTTTTACTGTGCCACGCGGATCATCTGAAGTACACTGCCAAGCTCCGCCGCCTTTTTCTCATAATCAGCTTCGCTCATGCGCGCCGTCACAAATCCGGTCTCTCCGGATACGCCTTCCGCCGTTACATAACTCACTTCACCGAAGACTTCTTCTATGCGCTTCGCGTCTGCGGACGTGCGCACAAAATAGCAGTTCTCGACGTTGCGGTAATCCACCAGCTCCAGTTTCTTAGAGCTCCACTCCACCGCGATATTGGTGTCCAGATGCTTCGCCATATCCACGATATCCGCCACAACCGCACTCGCCGTCGGGAGCTTGCCGGCGCCGCTTCCGTAAAACATGGCATCGCCGAGCACATTGCCGTGTACAAAGATGGCATTGAACACATCGTTGACATTGTAAAGCGGGTGTGTCGCCGGCAAAAGGAACGGCGCTACCATCGCCACATATCCGTCTCCCACCTTGTGGCTGGATGCTAAAAGCTTGATGGCTCTGCCCATTGCCTTCGCGTACCGGATATCGGTCGCTGTGATCTTCGTAATACCCTCTGTGTGAATATCCTCAAAGTCCACCTGCTGTCCGCATACCAGGGATGTTAAGATGGCGATCTTGCGGCAGGCATCGTATCCTTCAATGTCAGCGGTCGGGTCTTTCTCCGCATAACCCTTCGCCTGCGCATCCTTTAACACATCGTCGAACTCCGATCCCTCCTCGGTCATTTTCGTCAGCATGTAGTTCGTGGTTCCGTTCACAATTCCGGTGATCTCCTCGATCTCATCTGCCGTCAGACAGGAATTGAGCGGCCGGATAATCGGGATACCGCCGCCGACGCTCGCCTCAAACATGAAATTGACATTTTTCTCCTTGGCAAGCGCAATCAGCTCCGCACCCTTTGCCGCAACGAGCGCCTTGTTGGAGGTCGTCACATGTTTTCCTGCGGTAAGCATTGCCTTTACGAACGTGTACGCCGGCTCCACACCGCCCATCGTCTCGACGACAATCTGCACTTCCGGGTCATTTGCGATCACCTTATAATCATGTACCACCTTTTCCTGAATCGGATCCCCCGGAAAATCTCTTAAGTCCAGAATATATTTCACACCAATCTCTTCTCCGGCACGCTTTGCAATGCTGTTCTTATTGATGTCTAATACTTCCACTACGCCGGAACCGATGGTTCCATATCCCATTACTGCTGCTTTCATTTTTCATCCTCCAAGTTCGTCTGCCAGACTATCGCTTCCATCCTCTCAGACAGACTTTATTATCTTTCTATCATTTTACACATCTTACATGCATATTTTATGAACTACAATATATGACGCATCTGCCATGTCTTATTCTCTTGCGAGAATCTTCACATAATGGATGCCTTCCTGTTCCTCAATGTGCTCTAACATTTCAGCCACATCACCAGTCTGTGGCAGGACATCCACACTGAGTGTAAGAGAAGCGATACCGTTGATCGGTATACTCTGATGTATCGTAAGAATATTAGCATGAAACTCTGCTACGGTCTTTAATACAACGGATAACAGCCCCGGTTCATCATCCAACTGGATGACTAATGTGATCGTCCTTCCTTTTGCCGTGTCATGAAATGGAAAAATATCATCTTTATATTTATAAAAAGAACTCCTGCTGATGCCAACTTTTTCTGTTGCCTCCTGCACGGATGCAATCTTACCGGATTCAATCAGCCGCTTTGCCTCGACCACCTTTAAGAGGACTTCCGGAACTGCTTTTTCTTTCAGCACATAATACTGACCTTTTTCTTTCATGTGACTCTATCCCTCTCTTTAGAAATTCATCTGTTGTGTTTGTTGCACGCTGACACTTGTCCTCATGAGGAAGATAATAACATAAAGAGGCTGCATACGCAACCTCTTTTTTATCATGTCAGGAACATTTTTTTATTATGCTGTTAAAATTTTTTACTGCCTCCACCATGTTTTACGCCGCTGCTGCTCGTATGTACCGTACTCCTGCCGCTGTCTTCTGCTTTCTTCTCTTCTATATGACGGTGTGTCACAACAGTGTTCACAAGCACATCGCTGTGTTTCTTTATATTCACTGTTCCGGACTCATGAGCGTCATATTTATATTTGCCATTCCTTAATTTACAAAATAGTACAAGCACCAGGAATACAATAGCGCCTGGGATCAGAGCTAAAACAACGGATGTGATGACATATTCTGCCGGCGTGATCTCAATATCCGCCTCCTCATACTCATACTGATTTGACGGGATTCCTTCATCATAATAAACCAGCACATCTTTTAACATTACAGACAGACACTGTTCATATTCTCCATCTGAGATCGGTTCATATCCGTCATTTAAAATATCTTCAATACGCGCATCCGTAAGATACCTGATTGCAATGCCACCGGTAGAAATACAGATTTCACGGTTCTGCATATCGATCAGGAGTGCAACACCATCACCGTTTTCTGCAATCGCATCAAAGAAATCATCCGCATATTCCTGCGTGGTTTTTCCATTTGTGTCATCCGTCGTCAACATCAGCATATTCCATCCGGTCTTCTCTCCCGCAGCGTCCAGTTCACTCTCAAGCGTCTCGATCTCTTCCGGTGTCAGAAGCGCAGCATCATCATATACCGTCTGTTGTGGAACATTTTCTTCTGCTGCAAAGCATACATGCTGTCCGCCCGCTGCAAGTAAAATCGTAAACAGCCAGGCAAATACAATACCCTTTAAACATAAAAATCTTTTCTGTCTCATGCTAGCCCTCCCAGTAATAAAATGACCAGTGTTACCAGACTGACGATTCCACTGACAAGTGAGATTTTTTTATAGTCGATCGGGAGTTCGCCGTACACCTTTCCAGTCTGTCCGTTCATGGAAAAATAATAGATTTTTCCTGCCGTGCGAAAGCGTACTCCTATTACTGTTACCATAACTTTCTATCTCCTATCTGTTCCCGGCATGCTCCTGTTACGGTTCACGCCTGCGGTCAATCTGCTCTTTCATGACCAGAAGCATCAGCTCCATGGCAAGCTCCATATTTACATTTGCATCCAGACGGATACGCGCTTTATCGATTGCCTGTAAAATCTTTTCCAGACCCTCGTAAGAACACTTCTGCCCCATCTCATTGATGCTGCTGTACTCATCCTTAAAAATAAGTTGGTTCATGTCCCTCGCTACCTTGTAAAGCAGCACATCCCGGTACCAGAGCTGCATAAAATCCAGACACTCATAAATATCCAGATTTTCCTCTTTCATCTTGCGAATGTAATCCAGCAGTTCCGAAATATCCATCTCCTTCACATGCTTTAGGAGATGCAGCATCTCCCCATGCAGAAGCTTAAAATCTTCGGACGAAGCCAGCGAAATGGCTTTTCCCAGATTTCCACGTGCAAAAGCCGCATAGATGTCCGCATCTGCCTCCTCCACATGCAGGGTATCGGTTAAATATTTCTTCACGGTAAAATCCCGAAGAGGTTTCAATTTCAGCTGCACACAGCGTGACAGGATAGTCGGCAGAAATGCCTCCTGGTTCGTT
>ERZ773168.2434-NODE-2434-length-14201-cov-3.507140_pt1 | contig 14201 bp, 10 predicted proteins | sample MGYA00511261_ERZ773168 | MGnify/ENA primary metagenome ERZ773168 (study PRJEB29015, sample SAMEA2737855) | human gut metagenome | biome: human gut; feature: human-associated habitat; material: faeces | place: China | collected 2012 ... | reverse complement strand
GCCCGGAAAAAATTTTGCATGCAAAACTTTTTCCGGGCTCTTTTTCTGCCTTTTCTTAAATTGTATCTGAATTATAACACCATTTTATGCGGTAACCGTATTCTCCAGATCTCCCACCAGATACTCCATGATGTCGCACAGCGTCACGATTCCGGTAACCCCGCCGTAGGCGTCTGTCACAACCGCAAAATAATTCTGCTGCTGTTTCATCTGCTCAAAAAGCCGGTTTGCCTTCATGGAATCCGCTGCCAGCATCGGTTTTTGTACCGCGCACTGCATCACTTTGTCACGCGTGTGGTCTTTCATGCGGAAATACGCTTTTCCATCGAGGATTCCCACGACATCCTCGCTTCTCCCCGCAAAGATCGGATAATAGGTATGTACGCTCTCCGCCAGAATCCGATCCCAGACGGCTTCATCCTCCTCCGTGGACAGAGATACCATCTCCCTGCGGTGCGTGCAGATCGTTCCGACCGCAATATCATCAAACCCGAACACGTTCTGTATCATCTCTGTCTCCTCGGTCGGAATGGTTCCCTGCTCTCTTCCCTCGGCGAGCAGCAGCCGGATTTCCTCCTCCGACACCGTCTCCTCTTCCTCCTCCGGGTCAATGCCAAACCGTCTTAACCAGAAATTGGTCGATGCGGTAAGAAGCCACACCAGCGGTGCAAAGATCTTCGCCACCAGGGAGAGCATTCCTGCCATTTTAAGCGCCAGCTCCTCCGCCTTTTTCATCGCCACCCGCTTCGGCACAAGTTCCCCGAAGACCAGATTAAAATACGCTAAAATCAATGTAATCACCACGATGCACGCGGATTTTAATGCCTCCTCTGCAACCGGTATTCCGGTGCCCCTCAAAAGCGTCACCAACGGCTGTGCAAAGTTTTCCGCGGCAAACGCACTCTGTAAAAATCCGGCGAGCGTGATCGCCACCTGGATCGTGGCAAGGAATTTTGCCGGCTGCTTTATGAGCGCCTCCAGCTTTCCGGCGCGCCTGTCTCCCGCCTCGCAGAGCTGTCGGAGTTTTAAATCACTCATCGAGATTACCGCAATCTCCGCGCTTGCAAATACGGCATTCAAAAAAATCAAAACCATCAATAAGAATATGGGCTGCAACATGTCTGCTCCTTTCTGTTTCCGGCGTCCTGTGATACGCCCTCCTGCTGCCTGTTACGTGTTGTGTCATTTACGCACAAAAAGGTATGACCTTCCGGTGTCCAAAAAAGACCTCCGGTAAGCCATACCTTTACCTATTCATAACACTGCATGGAGCAGCCGTATTCTCTTTTTAAAAGCCTGCATATCTGTGTATCGCTGTCACTGTCCGCACTATCGTCCATGAAACTGTCACTCTCCTTCCTGCGATGCTAAATGGACCGGGGATCCCGCCATTCACGTCATTTAACATACCACAGGAAGCTATAACAGTCAATAACTGCACCTCTACAGATACTGCTAAGGTTTCAGGCAGCGGACGTTTTCTCCTCTTCCTGCCGCACTCCGCCCTTTTTCACCAACAGAACCGCAAACGCTGCCACCACAAACAGCAGCACCGTCACCGCAATGCCTGCCGCCGTGGGCTGGTAGGCAAAATCGAGCCAGCCGGTCTCGCTGCGCACAACCGCCATCACATTCGCCCCGATATGCGCCAGAACGGGCGCATACAAAAAGCCGGTTCTCTCCAGCAGCCATGCGAGCAGCAGGCCTAAAATGCCTGCATACAAAAACTGTACCACGTTCCAGTGCATCACGCCGAAAATAACCGCCGACAGCACGATCGCCGGCACACTGCCACACAGCAGGGATAGTCTTCTCTCCACGACACCACGGTACAAAAGCTCCTCCGCCAGCGGAATCATAAGACAGGAGCCGAGCAGTTCAAACACAACCCCTCCGGCAAAAAACGCCTGATTTGCGCTTTGAAAACCTGCGGACGTCTCAATGAGCGGCGTCATGACAATCACGTTGTTGACAGCCATGCCAAGAGATGCTCCCGCAAACAGCGAGCCAGCCACAGTGCAGAAAAACCTTGCGTCCGGTCTGATGCCGCGCCTGCCATAGACAATCTCCCGAGCAGCGCGGTCCTGCCCGTAATGCATCCAGACGAACGGAATCGTGGCAACCGCACAGAGCATCTGCCGCAACATGTAGGATTCCTCCCCCGCGCCGAGCAGCAGCGTCAGAAAAAAGTAGGCAATCGACGACACCACATAATAGATACCGATCGGATATACGATTCTCCAGATTTTATAAGCGCCTGTCGTCTTCACTCTGCCTCTCCTTCTTTCACTTCGTCATTCTCAATGTATGCCTCCACCTCTTCGATGCGGCCGAAAACCGCCTCCGCACCTGCGGCGAGCAGTTCTTCCCTGGTACCGAAACCATAGCTGACGCCGATACAGCGGATTCCAAACGCCTTTGCTCCGGCAGCGTCATACTTCGTGTCCCCGATCAGGCACAGCTCGTTTTTCCCGATATGGCTGCCCGCCATGCGGCGCCCCCGTTCTTCGAGTACTTCCGCCTTCGTACTGATCGAACCGTCCAGCGTGGAACCTACCACCTCATCAAAATATCCCAGCAGATCGAAGTGCTCTAATATTCTTCTGCACGCCGTCTCAGGCTTTGAGGACGCAAGCGCGAGCAGATAACCATGCTCCTTGAAGCGCGCGATCGCTTCCCTGACGCCGTCGTAGAGGCTGCACTCAAAGATTCCCTTCACGTCAAACCTCTCTCTGTACTTTTCCACAGACTGCCACGCTTCCGCTTCCGTCATGCCATACTTTTCCCGGAACACCGGATCTAACGGCGGTCCGATAAAGCAGCGCAGCTTCGTGCGGTCCGGCTCATCGATCCCGTAGGCATGCAGTGCGTATTGCACGCACTTTGTGATGCCCTCCTCGGAATTGATGATCGTTCCGTCCAGATCAAATAATACAGCTTTTATCATCGTTATTTCTTCGTTCCTTTCGTGTCGCGGCCCGCCACATGCAGCCGGTTTAACATCACAGACTTTCCTTTTACTTCCGTCTGGACGCTCTCGCCCTCTCCGAGCAGATGAATCGCGGTAAGCGCATCTCCGTCCGCAAGCCGCATGCCGCGGACGCCGACCGCCCCCTTTTTCTTCTCCGGAATGCTATCCACCGCAATCCGAAGGAAGAAATCACGCTCGGACTGCATGACGATCGTCTCATTCCCGGCAACAGGATGCACTAAAAGCACCTCATCCCCGTCGGTAAGCTTCGTCGCCGCGGTCGTGCGCTTTGCAACATCAAACTCGCTTCCGTCCACAATCTTAAGCATCGCCATCTTCGTGCCAAAGATCAGCTTGTGGTTGCAGATCGCTCCCAGATTCGTGATATAGACAAAGTTCTCCTCACTGCTGTTATAATTGCTCAGATTGTCAATCGGCGTTCCCTTGTCGCGGAACTTGCCGAATGGCAGATCCAGCACCTTGAGCAGATGCATCTGTCCCTTGTTCGTAAAAATACAGATCTTATCGGTATTCTTACAGGTCAGCACATAGCGGTTCTCCGCATCGGCCGCCTCGCGGTTGCGCTCATACGCCGCCATGTCGATCGTCTTCGCATAGCCAAAGCGATCCATCAGGAATACCACGTCCATCTCCTCAATCTTCTTCTCCTCGACAACCGCCTCTTTGAGATTGTCAATGACAGTGCGCCGCGGTCTGCCATACTCCTTTTTGTAAGCTTCCAGCTCACGGATAATCACCTTTGCCATCGCCGCACGGTTGCTTAAGATTTCATTATACTCCGCAATGTTGGCAAGCGTCTTCTCGTGCTCTTTCAGCAGCGCCTCGATCTCGAGTCCGATCAGCTTGTACAGACGCATCTCTAAAATGGCATCCGCCTGACGCTCCGTAAAACGCAGGCTCTGCGCGTCCTTTTGGGACTGCGCCGACTTAAAGACAATCCCATCGGTGATTCCCTCGGTCAGACAGGCTCTCGCCATCTTGACGTTCGCACTGCCGCGCAGGATCTCGATGATAAGATCGATCACATCGCAGGCGTGGATCAATCCCTCCTGCACTTCCTTCTTCTCCAGCTCCTTAGCGAGCAGCGTTGTATACTTTCTCTTTGCCAGCTCATACTGGAAATTCACATGATGACGTATGATCGGCACAATTCCCATCGTCTCCGGTCTTCCGTCCACCACCGCAAGCATATTGACACCGAACGTGTCCTCAAGCTTGGTCTTCTTGTATAATAAATTCTCCAGATTGGCAGCGTCCGCTCCCTTGCGCAGCTCGATGACAATGCGGATGCCCTCCTTGGAGGACTGGTTCGTGATATCCACAATGTCATTCGTCTTCTTCGTCTCCACAAGGCTGTAGACATCGTTTAAGAACTTTCCGATGTTTGCGCCGATCATCGTATACGGAATCTCGGTAATCACCAGGCGTTCCTTTCCGCCTTTGACCTGCTCAATCTCCACTTTTCCGCGGATCTTGATCTTCCCCACGCCGGTGGAGTAGATGGCTGTCAGCTCGTCCTTGTTGGCGATCACACCGCCGGTCGGAAAATCCGGTCCCGGGATATACTGCATCATCTGCTCGGTGTTGATGTCTGGATTCTTCATATAGGCAATCACACCGTCAATGACCTCGCCGAAATTGTGCGTCGGAATGCTCGTCGTCATGCCAACCGCAATTCCCTCCGCACCGTTGATCAGAAGATTCGGCACCTTTACCGGCAGAACCTCCGGCTCTTTCTCCGTCTCGTCAAAGTTCGGCACAAAATCCACAACATCCTTGTCAAGGTCTGCTAAGAACGCCTCCTGCGTCAGCTTCTGAAGTCTCGCCTCCGTGTAACGCATGGCAGCCGCTCCGTCTCCCTCGATGGAGCCGAAGTTGCCGTGTCCGTCCACCAGCGTCTGTCCCATTTTAAAATCCTGTGCCAGCACCACCAACGCACCGTAGATCGAACTGTCTCCGTGCGGGTGATACTTACCCATGGTATCCCCGACAATACGCGCACTCTTACGGTACGGCTTGTCATAGCGGATGCCGAGTTCATACATATCATAAAGTGTCCGCCTCTGTACCGGCTTTAACCCATCCCTGATATCCGGCAGTGCACGTGAGATAATCACGCTCATTGCATAGTCGATATAGGATTTCTGCATCAGCTCCGAATACTCGGTGCGGATAATCTGTTCTTCCTGTTTCATGGTAATCCTCATTTCCTGCCGCTTCTTCCTGCGGCTCTCTCATCCCGCGCATGATCCTGCCGCACGGTATCGCATCTGTCATGCGTCCACGGTCGCATCCGTCGCATGCTCATAGATAAAGGTCTTGCGCGGCGGCACGTCATTGCCCATCAGAAGCTCCGTGATGTCGGACGCCATGCGACCGTCCTCAATCTCAATCCGCTTTAACAGACGTCTCTTCGGATCGAGCGTCGTCTCCCAGAGCTGCTCCGCGTCCATCTCGCCGAGACCTTTGTACCTCTGCAGTGTAAAACTGCCCTTGTGGCTCCGTCTATAGCGCTCCAGCGCCTCATCATCGTAGAGGTATTCTTCCTCTCCGCGGCTTGGAATCGCCTTGTAAAGCGGCGGCATTGCCACATAGACATGTCCCTCATAGATCAGTTCTGGCATGAACCGGTAGAATAACGTCAAAAGCAGCGTGGAAATATGCGCTCCGTCGACGTCGGCATCCGCCATGATGATAATCTTGTCATAGCGGAGCTTCGTGATGTCGAAATCATTGCCGTAGCCCTCGGAAAATCCGCAGCCGAACGCATTGATCATCGTCTTGATCTCCGCGTTGGCTAAAATCTTATCGATGCTCGCCTTCTCCACGTTTAAGATCTTACCGCGGATCGGCAGAATCGCCTGAAAGCTGCGGTCTCTCGCTGTCTTCGCGGAACCTCCCGCAGAATCTCCCTCGACGATAAAAATCTCGCAGATCGATGCGTCCCTGCTCTCGCAGTTCGCAAGCTTGCCGTTGGAGTCAAAGGAGAACTTCTGCTTTGTCAGAAGATTCGTCTTCGCTTTCTCCTCGGTCTTGCGGATCTTCGCCGCCTTTTCCGCACAGGAAATGACGGTCTTAAGCACTTCCAGATTCTTGTCAAAATAGAGCTGGATCTCGTCGCCGGTCACCTTCGCCGTCGCCCGCGACGCGTCCTGGTTATCCAGCTTCGTCTTCGTCTGTCCCTCGAAGCGCGGATCCGGGTGCTTGATGGAGACGACTGCCGTCATGCCGTTGCGCACGTCCGCACCGGTAAAATTGGCGTCCTTATCCTTTAAGATGCCAAGCTCTCTCGCATAGGCATTAATAACAGTCGTAAACACCGTCTTAAAACCGGTGATGTGTGTTCCGCCCTCCGCGTTGAAAATATTATTACAGAAGCCCAGAATATTCTCATGAAATTCGTTCGTGTACTGGAACGCCGCCTCGACGGTAATGCCCTCAGTCTCTCCCTTAAAATACACGACATCATGCAGAACTTCCGTGCTCTTGTTGAGATCCTTCACAAACCCCTTGATGCCTTCCGGCTCGTGGTAGACGATATGCTCGGTCTCCTCCCCTCTCCGGTCCTCATAGATGATCGTAAGCTCCGGGTTTAAATATGCCGTCTCATGCATACGGCTCTTGACCTCGTCCTCCTTGAAACGCGTCTTCTCGAAAATCTCCGGGTCCGGCAGGAAATTGACCTTCGTTCCGGTCTTCTTCGTCTTACCAATCTTCGGGAGCAGTCCGTTCTCAAGCTCCACCACCGGCACACCGCGCTCATAGCGGTCGTGATGAATATAGCCGTCTCTGCTGATCTCGACGTCCATATAGGTGGACAGTGCATTCACGACCGAGGAACCCACTCCGTGCAGTCCGCCGCTGGTCTTGTATGCGGAATCGTCAAACTTGCCGCCCGCATGCAGCGTCGTGTACACAATTCGCGCTGCCGACACGCCCTTCGCGTGCATGCCGACCGGCACGCCTCGTCCGTTATCTTCCACTGTACAGGAGCCGTCCGCCTCCAATGTGACATATATGGTATCGCAGGCACCCGCCAGATGCTCGTCCACTGCGTTGTCCACAATCTCGTAAATAAGATGATTCAGACCCTTTCTGGACACGCTTCCGATGTACATTCCGGGTCTCTTCCTTACGGCTTCGAGTCCTTCCAGAACGGAAATGCTACTCTCGTCATAAGTCTCTTTCTTTGCCATGTTCTTCTTCCTTTCCTTGACATTCCTCTGGATAATATAACATACTGGGAAAACCCGTGCAAGCAACAGAACGTATGTTTTGTAAAAATTTTCTATTTTTGTGCAAACAGACGAAATACGCGGAAAAGAATCCGATTGCTTTCTTTGTCCGCGTATTATCATTTGCTTTTCTGTTGTATCTTACATGTTCATCAGCTCGGCTGCCTTATCCTTCAGATCAGAGGAAATCTCCTTCACCGAATCTGTGGATGCGGCGATCTCCTCGGTGCTTGCCGCCAGATTGGTCATCCGCTCATCCACTTCCCGGATAATCTCTGTCAGATGATCCGACTCCTCCAACAGCTTTCCGATCGCCTGACTGATCTCATTCTTGTTATCGTTGCTGTCGTTTGCGGTTGCTCTGCTGTTCTCCGAGAGATTCTTGATCTCCTCCGCCACCACCGCAAATCCTCTGCCTGCCGCACCGGCACGGGCAGCCTCGATGGAAGCGTTCAGTGAGAGCAGATTGGTCTGGTTGGCAATCTTCGTGATGTCGTTGTTGTTGTTCTCAAGCTTATCCAAAAGCTCCGTGATCGCCTCAAACGACTGCTTCATCTCCTGGCAGAATCCGGTCACGCCGGTCATCGCATCCGTAATCGCCGTGCTCTCGCTCGCATTGCTGCTATTCCCGGCAGCCATCTGCCCGATGGCGGAATCCAGTTCCTGAAAATCGGAATTCAGTCCCTCGATAATTCCTGCAATCAGATCGCTTCTGCGCTGGATCTCCACATTCGCCTGCTGGCTTTCCTCCGCAGCCGCCTGTGCCGCACGCCCTCTTTCCTCCGCCTCGTTCTTGATAAAATGAATACAGGAATTCTCACTGTTGCACCCGTTGTAGATCGCTGTCGCCATATCCCGGCAGGTCTTATAACCGCAGGCGCTGCAGTCGATCGCACGATCCATCGCCGTCTGCTTGTTCAGACGGCTGTATACTGCTTCTAACTCCTGTCCCTCCGGCACGCGGATCTCATTCCCCTTCGACCGGTCGGTATACCGGCGCGTAAAATCCGCCGGATCAAGCTGCGCAAACTGACGGTTCAGCTGTGCCAGCCGCTGCTTCGGCGTCGCCGATCTCGCCCACGGTCCCTTGACCTTCTTGCTCTTCTCCCGGATCTTATGCAGCTCGTAGAGCACATCATCCCCGGCAGTCTTCTCCGGCTCAACGCCCGTACCGTAGATGCATCCCATCGCACAGTTCAGCGCATCGACCATAAACGGCAGTTCCTTGTGCTCTGCGACACGCTTGCGATAGGCATCCAGGAATTCATAGACATGGCGCTCTCCCTCAATCTGCCGGATAAATACATCCTCTCCGCAGAACCAGTAGACATTCTCCTTCAGTCCTCCCGGCATCGGATAGATCGAGCCGAGACCGTATTCGATCTCATCGCTGACCCCCGGTCCACTGATCCGGTGCTTCCTGCAGTAATCCATCAGGTGATCGAATGTCACATTATAAGAAACATAGCCGTCTGTATCCGGATCGGAAATCTCGTTCTTCTTCGCAATGCACGGACTGATGAACGCAAGCTTGTCCATGATATGTAAATACTTCTTCGCGTAGATTGCCGCACACATCATCGGGCTGTGTACCGGCATCAGCTTCGGAAGCAGTTCCGGTGCATACATCTCGATGTAGTTGACCACCGCAGGACACGGCTGCGAGATCCCGCCCGTAAACTGATTCTTCGTAATATAATTGATATACGCCCAGGTCGTAATGTCGGCGCCAAAGCTGACACTGATGATCCGCTTTGCCCCCATCTGTCTTAAGCCGCCTAAAATCTGCTCATACTCTCTGGGATAATTCGCCAGAAATGCCGGCGCCAGAAGCAGTGAAATGGATTCGCCTCTCTGCAGATCCGCAAAAAACTGCTCCGTATCATCGGCATATTCCCTCGCCTGATGTTCACAGGCATCAAAACATGCACCGCAGTTGATGCACTGTGCATGGTTGACCTCAATGCGTGACTTCCCGTCCACCACGACAGCCTGATTCGCTGTCAGAATGGGACAGACGGAAATGCACCGGTTGCACCCAATACAGTTCTCATTCGTGTAAACATAGCCAGCCATAACTCTTCCACTCCCTTATGCTGTCTTTTGTTTAATTTTAACATATAGTGTTGTTTTCATCAACTAATTCAGTGCATTATCACTATTTTTGACATACTGCATGTGGGAAATGACCATCATTGCAATCTTGAATGTCATCGCATCATCAAACTTGCGGATATCAAGCCCGATCACCTTCTCCAGGCGCTCCAGACGGTACACCAACGTGTTCCTGTGCACATAAAGCTGTCTTGCCGTCTCAGAGATATTCAGATTGTTCTCAAAGAACTTCTGAATCGTTGTCGTCGTCTCCTCGTTGAACACATCCGGAATTTCATCCCCAAATACCTCATGAATAAACATCTCGCACAGAGACATCGGAAGCTGATAGATCAGTCTGCCAATGCCCAGATAACGGTATGCGATTGTCTCTTTTTCCACATAGAAGATTTTCCCCACCTCAAGCGCCATCTTTGCCTCCTGGTAGGATTTCGCAATATCCTGCAGGTTGTTCACACGGTTGCCGTAGCCGACCCGGACGCGTACCATCGCCTCCGCGTGCATATTGTCCACGATCATTGACGCCAGGGAGGCCAGATCCTCGTCCTCTCCCATCTCTCTGGTATCTTTGATGAGCACAATGCTCTGCTCGTCCACCTCTGTGACGAAATCCCTGGTCTTCGCCGCGAACAGATTCTTGACCAGTTCGATCGCCGTACCGTCCTTTTTACCTTCCAGCTCGATCACAAATACCACGCGCTCCGCCTGCTCGATGTGAAGCTTCTGCGCCTTGTTATACATATCGACCACGAGCATATTGCCGAGCAGGATATTCTGCATAAAATTGTTCCGGTCAAACTGCTCCATATAAGCAGACACAAGCGTCCGAATCTGGCAGACTGCCAGTTTTCCGACCATGTACGCGTCCTCCGCAGAAGATTTGGTCAAAAGGACATATTCCAGTTCCCCGTCCACATACACCTTAAAGAAATGACATCCGGACAGCATCTGGCTCTCCGCCATGGAACCCGCAAAAGAATTCACAGCGTACTCCATATCCCCTTCCGTTTCAAACGTCGCTGCCACCTGCTTTCCCTTATCCGTATATAGTGCCAGATCAATCTTGGAAATCTCTTTTATCTCATCTAATGCTGCCTGTATCTTGTGATTCGAAATCATGTGTCTCACCTTTCCTGTCAAATATTACTGTACATTGACATGCCTCATGTGTTCCATACGTTAATAAAAACTGGGTACAACATGTGCACCCAGTTTTACTTTTAAGTCCTATTCAATTCTAACGGATTAGTTGGTAATTGTCAATTCTGTTTCTTTGTCGAATACGTGAATCTTCTCCGGATCAATTGCCATCTTGATGTGGTCGCCCATACGTGCAGTTGTTCTGGAATCAACCTTTGCAGTCATGCTTGCGCCTGCAACTTTGAAGTATAACAGTACCTCAGAACCTAATAACTCATATCCTGTCACATCTGTCTCGAATGCAGCATCCTTATGAGCCTCGATCTCGATCTCGGAATCACCGATATCCTCCGGTCTGATACCCATAACAACTGTCTTGCCATTGTATCCGCCGTCAGCTAACTTCTTAGCTTTTGCAGGAGGAAGAATAACAGTTGTGTTCTCGAAGGAAAGGGTTACCTTCTCACCCTCAACCTTGCATACAGCATCTACGAAGTTCATCTGCGGAGATCCGATGAATCCTGCTACGAATAAGTTATTCGGCTCGTTGTATAACTTCTGCGGGGAATCTACCTGCATGATAACGCCGTCCTTTAATACGACGATTCTGGTACCAAGTGTCATAGCCTCGGTCTGATCATGTGTTACGTAGATGATGGTTGCTTTTAATCTGTTATGTAAGGAAGCGATCTCGGAACGCATCTGTACACGAAGCTTTGCATCCAGGTTGGAGAGCGGCTCATCCATCAGGAATACCTTCGGGTTACGTACGATGGCACGTCCCATGGCAACACGCTGTCTCTGTCCACCGGAGAGAGCCTTCGGCTTACGATCTAATAACTTCTCAAGGTCAAGGATCTTTGCAGCCTCCTCAACTTTTCTCTTAATCTCATCCTTCGGAACTTTTCTTAACTTAAGACCGAATGCCATGTTGTCGAATACGGTCATATGCGGATACAGAGCGTAGTTCTGGAATACCATTGCGATATCACGATCCTTCGGCTCTACGTCGTTCATAAGCTTTCCGTCGATGTAGAACTCACCGGAGGAGATCTCCTCAAGACCTGCGATCATACGAAGTGTAGTAGACTTACCACATCCGGAAGGTCCTACGAAGATAATGAACTCCTGATCCTCTACTTCAAGGTTGAAATCCTTAACAGCCTCAAAGCCGTTCGGATATACTTTGCAAACGTTTTTCAATGATAAACTTGCCATTGGTACGATACCTCCTAAAATTTGTTCGTTTTTAACTACTCTTACTATACAAAAAAAACAGCCAAAATACCATAGACCGCCTACACAAAGAATTTTTGCTTTTCTTGTAGAATGTCACAGTGTTTTGGTTGTTTTTTCTATTCTTTCGTCAAACCGACAGGTTTTCCATCAAAAAGTAAGCACTTTGACGAACGCATTACTGTTTTCCAGTGCTTCCGAATCCGCCGCGGTTTTTGTTGCCGAGGCTCTCCACCTCGTCAAACGTGATCTTCGGCTGATTTTCAAAAATGCGGAACTGGCAGATGCGGTCATTGACGTGAATCACCGTGTCGCGCACCGCATAGACCGGCATCCGCCACATATCGTCATCCCCGCAGTAGGTGCCATCGATAATGCCGCAGCTGTTCGTCTGGATGATTCCGTAATTTTTGAAAGTGGAGCTTCTCGGTACCACATGCGCCTCATAGCCCTCCGGAAGCTCCATGGCAACGCCGAGTGGAATCAGACAGAACTCCCCCGCTTTCAGTGTCACTTCCTCAGACGCCCGAAGATCGATCCAGTCCGACTTTCCGTCAATATAGGTCAGACGTTCAATCGCATCCGTAAAATATTTAATCCTGATCTGTGGCATGTATGTTCCTCCTGTTATGTCGATTTCTTTATGTTTCCCACTCCGGGGCGCCATGTCGCATTTCTATGCTTCCCACTCCGGGGCACCATGTCGCATTTCTATGCTTCCCACTCCAGGGCACTATGCTCTGCACGCCGGTCGCGCATCATCAGTTCCCGCACTGCTTCTTTTGCAGGCTTATCCTCAAAAAGCACACGGTTGACTTCCTCGATGATCGGCATATCGACCCCGTATTTTTTTGCAAGCGCGATCGCCGCCTTGGCGGAATACACGCCCTCGACCACCATCTTGACCTCATCCATCGCCTGCTTCATGGTATAGCCCTGCCCGATCAGCATTCCGGCTTTGCGGTTTCTGCTGTGTCTGCTCTCACATGTCACGATCAGATCTCCGATTCCGGTCAGACCGCTCAGTGTCTCCGCCTTTGCCCCCATCTTGATGGCAAGACGCGACATTTCCGTGATTCCGCGCGTGATTAACGCCGCTTTGGTGTTGTCCCCGTAGCCGAGTCCGTCCGCCATGCCGGCTGCCAGTGCAATGACGTTCTTCAGAGAACCTCCCAGTTCCATGCCGAGCACATCCGGGCTTGTGTACACGCGAAACACCTCATTCATGAAAATATCCTGCACGCCCTCTGCCACCTTGCGCTTCTTTGCTCCGGCAACAACGGTCGTCGGCAGTCCGACGCCAACCTCCTCGGCGTGGCTCGGTCCGCACATCACGGCAACCTCCGCCGCAGGTACTTCCTCTTCTACAATATCGGAGAGCGTCATCAGCGTATTTTCTTCAATGCCCTTTGCCACACAGACAATGATCTGTCCCGCCTTCACAAAAGGCGCCATGCTTTTTGCCGTGCTTCTGGTGAAGACAGACGGTACCGCCAGAATCAGATATTCCTTATCTTCCACTGCCGCCTTAAGATCCGTGGTAAATTCCATATCCTCCGGAAGCTTCACCCCCGGAAGCTTATCCACATGCTCATGCCGTTCGCGCAGCATCGCGATCTCCGCTTCCACAATCGACCACACCGTCACCTGGCTGCCGTTGGTGTGCAACACCTTCGCGAGCGCTGTCCCCCAACTTCCCGCTCCGATTACCGCTACTTTTGCCATATCTTTTATTTTCCCTCCTGTTTGTTCTTCTTGAACGTGAACTTATTCTCCGTGCCGTGCAGCAGACGTCCGATGTTGCTTCTGTGACGCCACAGCGCCATCGCCGTAAAGCAGGCGCTCACCACATAGAACTCCGGAAGGTACGCGGCATCGATATGCAGATATCCCATATGTCCGAAGATCAGTACCTGCACCAGATAGCTCGTCACCACCAGAATTGATCCGAGCGACACATATCTTGTGATCGCAATGGAACCGATGAATAAGATCAGACAGACCGGCGCCGCCAGCGGACACACGGCAAGAATCATGCCCGATGTGCAGGCAATTCCCTTTCCGCCCTTGAACTTGAGGTAAAACGGAAAATTATGTCCGAGCACAGCTCCGAAACCGGCATACAGTTCCAGAATCCTGACTGCATCCGGGTAAGCGTTCCGGAACAGAACCTTCACCAGAAGAACCGCCAGAATTGCCTTGCACAGATCTCCCGCAAACGTGATCAGTCCCGCCTTGATTCCAAGCACGCGCAGGGAATTTGTCGTCCCCGCGTTGCCGCTTCCCTCATTGCGGATATCAATCCCCTGGCTTTTTCCGTAGAGATACCCCGTCTGAAACAGTCCAAACAGATACCCGATTCCCAATGCAATAACCCTTGCTCCTATCATCACTGCTCTTCCTTTCTCTCCCGAATAATGAATTTCAGTGCCGTTCCGCGGAAACCGAACGTCTCACGGATACGGTTCTCCAGATATCTTGTG
>ERZ773168.2418-NODE-2418-length-14275-cov-4.563432_pt1 | contig 14275 bp, 10 predicted proteins | sample MGYA00511261_ERZ773168 | MGnify/ENA primary metagenome ERZ773168 (study PRJEB29015, sample SAMEA2737855) | human gut metagenome | biome: human gut; feature: human-associated habitat; material: faeces | place: China | collected 2012 ... | reverse complement strand
GCAACCAATAAATATTCACCGACCATGAATTGGTCTTTGGCCTCTTTCTTCAATGCCATTGCATAGGGATTTGCAGTTGCATCAAGTTTACCTTCTTCCAGCTTACTTTCTTCCTGATAACCTTCTTCCAGGTTCATGGCGCGTACAGGCGGTATTCCCTTAAAAGCATAATTGGCAAAAGTTGTGTATAAATAAGGTATCAGTTGCATCCTTAGTTTGGCAATATCATTAACTTGTTGTGTCACTTCAGGAAAGCTCCAGGGCTTGGTACCATCTGCCCAGGCATCGAGCATGGCAATAGGTGAGAAACAGACGGTCTGCATTCTTCTTAACCATTCTTCTGCGGTTTGGGAGGCTCTGACTTCCGGTGTCCATAAAATACCTATGAAAGAGCTGTTTATTAGGGCAGTGATAAAATCTTTGTGATTGTAATAATCATTATAGATTACATATGGGAAGGAGGAGGTGCCTGCATTACCGGATCTCACCAACCCATAAGTACGTTTATTTTGTTTATGATACATTCGGACGGTTATATTTTGTAAAAGTGATCCGTATATTTGCCGGATTTGTTCGGCTGCATTTCCGGATGGGAAAGTTGCCACATCAGGCCATAGCCAATAGTCATAGCCATCATTTTCATCTAGTTTGTAACCACTGACACCTATATCCAGTTGATTTTTCTTGAAATGATTATCAGCGATTTGTTGTGCCTCAGGCAGGGTGTAATCAGGTACGATACCACACCAGACAGAATGAGAGGCTGTATAGGGTTCCATTTTCTCATAAAGTTCTGTTGCGGGCGATATATATGGATTAATCCATACACAGATCTTTAATCCCTTTGCTTTCATACGGGAAAGCATCCCCTCCGGGTCCGGGAATACACGCTCATCCCACAGGAAATCGGTCCAGTGGAAATCTTTCATCCAGAAGCAGTCAAAATGGAATACGGATAACGGGATCTTGCGGTCAAACATTCCATCGACAAAACTGTTGACTGTCTTTTCATCATAGTTTGTCGTAAAGGATGTGGACAGCCAGAGACCGAATGTCCACGGTGCCGGAAGTGACGGTTTTCCGGTAATGTCTGTATAGCGCATCAGCACTTCTTTCATCGTCGGCCCGTTGATCAGGAAATAGTCAAGGTTTTCACCCGGTACGGAAAATTCAACCTTGGTTACCATCTCTGTTGCAACTTCAAAGGACACGCGCTCCGGATGGTTTACAAACACACCGTATCCTTTATTGGAAATATAAAACGGGATATTTTTATAAGACTGCTCTGTGGAAGTACCGCCGTCCTCGTTCCAGATATCCACGCTCTGTCCATTTTTTACAAACGCAGAAAAACGCTCGCCAAGTCCATAGATCAGCTCGCCAACGGAAAGTGATAACTGCTCTCTCATATAAGCATCTTCCGGTCCTTTATCATAGGCAAAACCTTTCCAGTCGGTCTTCATGTATGCAAGATCTCTCCATCCGCTTGCAGTGATTTTCTCCTCACCGCGGTAAAATGTGAGTGCTCCGTTCTCTTTCTGCACTTCCAGACGCAGTGTACCGCTTGAAATGACCAGTTTGTCCTCCGTATCTTCTGCCTTTAAATGTCCGCTCTCCGCAGGTGCGATCTCAAATGACGGTGCCTTTTTCTGCACGCCCATGTGATGATAAGTCTGAACCCTGAGCACTTCCTCATACGGTGCTGAAATCACGATCGTGAGGTTGATTCCGCCAAGGGTATCGCCGCGCTGTGTGATCTTGCTTGTCGGCGCACAGATCGTCACCTGATCTTTCTCGATTTTTGAAAAATATCTGCAAATATTGAAATTAAGATTTGACTTTCCGCCTAGAATAGAGTACACTGGATTCAGAAAATCATCTGGGAGGAATTGCGATGCTGCTTCAATTTTCAGTCACCAACCACCGTTCCATCAAGGATACAGCCATCATCAGCTTGAAAGCATCTACAGATAAAAGTCTGGTCGACTGCCTGATTTCACCGGACGAAAAGAAACAGCTTGTTCCAGTGCTGGCACTGTACGGCGCAAATGCAGCGGGAAAGAGCAATGTCCTCCATGCACTCCTGCTCATGCGGGAAATGGTCTGTGGCCGATATGCCAAGTTGCTGAAGGGCAAACCGCTTCCGCAGGAACCGTTTGCTTTCACAGACCAACCTACACAGCCGACCAGCTTTGAAGCTATCTATTTCTATGGCGGCATCAAGTATGCCTATGGGTTCTCGTTTGACAAGTCCAGAATCTTGACCGAATATCTCTATCACTGGCCTAATGGCCGGGAAGCACTGATTTTTTCCAGAGAAAACAATGACTATCAGTTCCGCGAGAACATTCAAGAGCAGTTCACGCTTGCTGGACGAACTGCCGAAAATCGTCTGTATCTGTCCAGCTCGAACGAGTGGAACTGTCCGCAAACCGAAAAAGCGTATCTGTGGTTCTTTGAAAAGCTGACAGGTTTCATGGGAACAGAAATGCGGCTGGATGCCGCTCTGTCTGCCATCCGGCAGGGCGGCTCCGAAAAGAGCCGTATCCTGCATGAAATGCTGTATGCCGATCTAGGCATCAAAGACATCCGCATCACTGGTTCCAAGGAAGAACCTATCATTTCTGCCCTACACACTCTCGATGCTGAAAATGGCACTTCTAAAGGCTTCTGGCTCCCGTTGGGGCAGGAATCCGTTGGAACACAGCGATTTTTCTCTCGCATCGGTATGTGGCTCGCCGCTCTGGAATCCGGGTCTGTTCTGGTGGTAGACGAGATTGAATCCAGTATGCACCCACTCCTGACCCGGCACTTGATCGAAATGATACAGGATGCCGCCATCAATACGAACCATACACAACTCATCTTTACGACACACGACACCGGGCTTCTCGACTTGACTTTGCTTCGGCGTGATCAGATCTGGTTTGCAGAGAAAGATGAAAAGACCATGCAGACCGATATTTACGCTCTGACCGAGTTTTCTCCCCGGAAGGGGGAGAACATCTCCAAGGGGTATCTGCAAGGCCGCTACGGCGCGATTCCGTTCATTGGAGGGAGTGCAGCATGGGCAGAGTAAAAGAAATCAGCCGCAAGTCTGCTCACACCAGAAAGCGCAACCCGGTGGTGTATCTCATCTGCGAGGGCAGTGAAACCGAAATTCGCTATTTCAAGCGTTTCCGCAGCCGAGGATGCAATATTGACATTATCCCGATTTCTTCGCAGTATAAGTCCGCTGACAGGCTTGTGCAGAAGGCCAAGGCAACGATGGGCAATAATCCGTATTACCCGGAAGATGGCGATTCCATCTGGTGCGTATTTGACCGTGACGATAATTCCAACGAGGTTCTTCTGCGCGCCAAACAGTCAGTTCAAAAGGAGGGCTATCATCTAGCCTACTCCAATCCATCCTTCGAACTATGGTTCTTGTTACACTTTGTAAATCAGCAGACAGAGGTCGAAGATTGTCAGGCATTGATTCGCTTGCTGAAACAGCCAAACAGAATCCCCGATTATGAGAAGAACAGGGATTGCTTTGACGTTTTGAAGCCTTTGCAGGCCGTTGCAATTCAGAGAGCGAAAGCTCGTACCGAACAGGTTCGGAGCCAAGGCATTGAGCCGATTTCACGGCAGAGCAACCCGCTGACAACGGTTTGGGAACTTGTGGAGTATTTGAGCTCCAAGATTTGAACTGCATCAATTTGAAAATATAGCAAAGCCCACAGGCTGGATACAAAATCCGGCCTGTGGGCTTTGCTTATTTCTTTGTTTTATATGAGTGCATTTCTTACCATTTCAATAAAGTAATTAGAAGCATCTTGTCCCAAGCACTGTTTGCACCACTCCTCGACTAATATGCCCCATACGACATCTTTGCTTTTTCGTACTCGATCACCTACATATTCTGTCCACTTATGGTGATCCGGTTCTAACATGGCATCTTCTAAATACTTAAACAGTGTTCCAGCTCCAATTCCAAATCTGTCATCAAGTTTATGCCACTCTATATTTTTCAAGTCTGTAAAAATCTGTTTTTCTGGAGCCATCGTTCCGGGAAGCGCTAAAACTTCCGGCATAGTTTCACGTTTGTCCCCATCGACCACACACAAACTCTTATAGGGTAATCTATGATTTTTTGCAAGTCCATCTAATGTGCGTACTACATCACAGCTACCAACGGCACTTGCTGATATTTTAGAAAGATACTCACTATAATGCTCATTATCTCGTTTTAGTATTTCCCAAAATTCCAAAACGGCTTCATCATCTTCTAAGAAAACGTAAAGTTCAGGGTGGTCAATATCATCTATAGTCGATAACGCAAACTGAGTCGATACTTCATAAACTACGTTTTTCTGTTCTGCTGTTCTCATCAGCATAATTCGGGCGACAGGTGGAAGTTCTTCAAGCACAAACGGACTGTGTGTTGACAAAATGATCTGTATCTTTTTTGTTCTTGCAAGTTTTAGGAGATGCTTTATAAATCGGCGTTGTGCTTGTGGGTGCAAGGAATTTTCAACCTCATCAATTATTAAAAGCGATTGAGTGGGAATATCTTGTAACAATCTAAACATATCAAGAACAGAATCTTCACCTGCACCTTGATGAAACTGAGAAATTTCTCCATTTTCTCTTGTTAATAGGCCCACTTCCCTATCTACATTTACATTCGTTCCAACAAAACGAGCCCCTTCATAGGATTGCCCCAGAACATACGAAAGGTCGTGCAGGGTTTCGGCAGTAAAGACTGTTTCGGTTCCTGCTTCTCCTGTCGCTTCTTTTGCTATTTTTGCATAGCCCGCCGTTGCATCAAGTGGAAGTGTTCTCGAAATGTCTAGGAAATACACATATCGTTCCGGTTTTCCTGTTTTCGGAGCAAACCCCCAATCATTAGTTTTCTTCCATCGAAGTGCTTTTTCCGTTGTTCCCTGTCTTATTTTATAATTTATAGTCGCATGAGAAAGAGCCGCCGCATCCCATCTTGTACTAACAAACATTTTCGATGGGTAAAACGATTTCCCAGCAGAATTTTTGTATGCACATGCGGCAGCTTTTAGGAAAGTACTTTTTCCGATTCCGTTTTCTCCAACGATAGCCACTACTGGAAAGTTGAATTTAACTTCTTGGCCTGTCCATCCATGAATGTTCTCTATTTTTATCGACCTCAAAAATTTGTGCCATTGGCATCCATCTCCTCCGTGGCAAAATTGCCTCATAATCTCTTGTGTTTCTCCCATATTCTTCCTCCTTCTTTATTGTTATTGTTGTAATGTTTTTCTTACATCAACTGCTTCTTGAATGTCATTGACACATTCTTCCAATTCTTTCCGAATAGTATGCTCCCAAAAGCGCAGAACAATCCAGCCTTGCTCAACAAGAGCTAGCTATATTTGAGAAGAAGGTCACCATTTTACAAGAATCCGAATCTTGAATTTCCGTCAACCTTCGAATCCGATTTTCGTGATTCTTTTTCTGTACAATCAAAAAGTCTGACGGATAGTTTTCAGGCTTAGTATCTATCAGGTGATGATGCTCGGCGCAAAGAAGCATTAAATTATCTATATTGTTTATTTCATCCTGCGTCATATCATCAACATGTCTTGGCCCTGTTTTGCCAACCGCGTGAATATGGGCATTTTCAGCAAAATTTGCATCATCGCCATAACGCGAATCCAAATACAGCAGTTTATTGCAAATTTCGCATCTACCTGCTGACATTCCCCACAATCGCAATTTTACTGCTTCATGAATTTGTGTTCTCTTGATCTCTGATGATTCATCCTTCCCCATAGGTAACGCTCCTTTTACGCTCTTCCAAAGCTAATATCATAATACATCAGCAGGTTAGAATCCTCCCGAATGGTCTACTCCGGCATCTGCTCATACTTATCAACCACCTTGACTTTCTGCATGAACTTCGGATGAAGTTCTGCATAGATCTGGTGGATCATCAAAGGATGCAGATTATAAAAGCGAAATCCGCTTGTGTAGCCGACAGATCGCTTATTCAGCCTTGCGTGTAAAACAGCATTTGGGTATTCACTGCATTCCCACAACTGACCGTATTTTCCATTGCGCAGAATCAATGGTTCGCTACAATATGGATACTTAGTCTGCAAATCCTCAATCATCTGTTTTCATTCGAAAACCCTCTCTTATTTACGCATCCATCACATGATCTGTCCACATCTCGCACTGACTGATAACCGTACTGATTGCTGTATCGTAATCTTCCGGGGGATACTTATACTTTTTCAGAAGCCGCTTCACCATCTTACGCATACTGGCGCGAGCGGTTTCTTTTTTCTGCCAGTCAATCGTGCGGTTCTTCCGCAGCATATCGGTTAGCTCATGGGTTAAGGCAATCAGTTGGTCGTTCTCGTAAAAATCCTTGATATGCTCCGGCTTCGTCAGCGCATCGTAGAAAGCCAATTCTTCCTGCGTTAAGCCCAGCTTTTCACCGTTCTTGTACAGGTTGGTAATCTCCTCGGCTGTTTTCAGCAGTTCCTTGATGACTTCCTCATTGTCGATCAAACCGTTGTAGTAGGCGTTCATCAACTGCGTGATTTTCTCGGAGAATTTCTGGGATTGTACAACATTGGTTCGCTTGTACACGGACACCTGCTCGGCCATCAACTTTTTCAAGATCTCGACTGCGATATTCTTCTCTTTCATCTTCGAGATTTCTTCCAAGACGGCTGGGTCAAACAGGCTGATGTTTTCGCCGGCGGATTTGCTGTCAAACAGGCTGATAACGCCCTCGCTTTGGATGCTGGCTTTCAGAAGTTCGTTGATTTGCGCATTGATTTCTTTCAGAGAAAGCGTCTTGCCACCGTTACCGCCATAGGTAACCTTTATTACCGTAGAGCGCACGGCTTCCATGTAAGCCGCTTCGTGGCGCTCCTGTTCGTTGGTCATGCTGGAGCACAGGGAGTGTGCCTGTTTTAACAGCAGCGCCTCTTTCAAGAACAAATCCTTGCGCTCCGGATGCTTTGCATCCAAAACAAAGTTCACGCCGCCCGTAACCTGCTTTGCCATCGTCAATGGTGTGCCGCCAATAAAACCGCTGAAGTCGTACCCATGCAGCAGATCCTTGCAGACCTGTAATTTTTCACGGAACTTCGGGTAAGCAACCTTGGCAATATTCATATCGCCATAGCGGGATTGATCACGCTTTGTGTACTCTTTCATGGCCGCTTTCAGCGCCGCAGCAATGCCCACATAGTCAACGATTAAACCGCCCTCTTTGTCCTTGAAAACGCGGTTTACGCGGGCAATAGCCTGCATCAGATTGTAGCCGTGCATGGGCTTGTACACATACATGGTGGCTAAGGACGGCACATCAAACCCGGTCAGCCACATATCTACCACGATGGCGATTTTCATCGGGTCGTTGTTGTCTTTGAACTTACGGGCAAGTTCTTCTTTGTGGGCTTTTGTGCCAATAACCTCTTTCCAATCCTCCGGGTCATTGTTGCCGCCCGTCATAACAACGCCAATTTTCTCTTTCCACGATGGACGCAATTCCAAAATCTTGCGGTAGATTTTCATGGCGATGGGGCGGGAATAGGCAACAATCATTGCCTTGCCTGTCAGCAGATTGGCGCGGTATTTTTCGTAATGGGCAACAATATCTTCACACAAGGACTGAATGGTAGAGTCTGCCCCCAGCACACTCTCCATCTGCCCCAGCATTTTTTTGCTTTTCTCAATGGTGTTGGTGTCTGACTGCTGCTCCAAAATATCATAAGTGGAGTCAATCAGCGCCAGCGTGTTTTGATCCAGCTTCAAGTGGACAACGCGGCTCTCATAATACACGGGACGGGTAGCGCCGTCCTCGACCGCTTGGGTCATGTCGTAAATGTCGATGTAATCGCCGAATACCTCGCGGGTGTTGCGGTCTTTAGCGGAAATCGGTGTGCCCGTAAAGCCGATAAAAGTTGCATTGGGCAGGGCGTCATGGATAACACGCGCATTGCCTACGACTGTGTGGGCTTCTTTTTCGCCTTGCGCATTTTCAGTCAAAACAATCTTTTCATCGAAGCCATATTGCCCGCGATGGGCTTCGTCGGCCATGACTACAATATTCCGGCGCTCGGACAGCGGACGCTCGCCGCGCTCAAACTTGAACATCGTGGTAAAGATAATGCCGTTGGCCTGCCTATCTTCCAGCAGTGCTTTCAGGTTTTCCTTGCTTTCGGCCTGCACAGGGGTCTGCCGCAGGAACGGCGCGCACTTGCAGAATTGGGTGAACAGCTGATCGTCAAGGTCGATGCGGTCAGTCATAACAACAATGGTGGGGCTGTCCAAGGCATCTTGAAGCAAATGGGCATAGAACACCATGGACAGCGACTTGCCGCTGCCCTGCGTATGCCAAAATACGCCACCCTTGCCGTCCGTGCGGGTGGCTACAATCGCGCGTTCAATAGCCTTGCGCACAGCGAAATACTGATGATATCCCGCCAGAATCTTTATAGGCTTTTGCGCGTCGCCGGAGAATAGAATAAAGTTTTTCAGAATATCCAGCAGCCGGGATTTCTGGAACATTCCCTCATAGAAGGTATCAAACTGGACAGCCGCGTTGTCCTCATATTGTCCATCTTTACTTTTCCACTCCATAAAGCGGTCAAGCCCGGAGGTGATCGTTCCGGCCTTGTTGGTGGAAAGGTCGCTGATTACGCAGATGGCGTTGTAGTAGAACAGGGATGGAATATCCTGCATATAGTTGCGGATCTGATTGTAGGCGTTCTCTGCGCCCACTTCGTCCTTGGAGGGGTTTTTCAATTCCATCAAAACCAGCGGAAGACCGTTGATGAACAGAATAATGTCCGGACGGCGGTTGTTGCCGCCCTCCAAAAAGGTAAACTGATTCACCACATAAAAGGAGTTGTTCTGCACATTCTGATAGTCCACCAAACGGACAATCGCAGAGCGTTCTTCGCCCTTTTCAAAAAACTTTACCGTAATACCGTTTTGCAGATAGTCCATAAAGACCATGTTTTTCTGCACAAGGCTGCCGCTGTCGAAGTTTTTAAGTTTGGAAAAGGCATCTTCTATGGCATCCGATGGCAGGGCTTTGTTCAACCGCGCCAAGCTGTTGCGCAGTTCGTCGTCCAGCAGGGGGCTGGCATAGTCCCTGTCCATATCCGGGGCATAGATATGGGGGTAGCCCATATTTTCAAATAGTTCAATGATGGCGCTCTCAAATGCCGCTTCACTGAAAATCATAGAATCAGCCCTCCATTTGTTTATGACACATCATTTTCAGATAGCCACATTGCTACTTCAAATTGAAGCCATAAATGCCAGTTGTTTTGCGAAAAATCAAAGGTGAAAGTCGAAGATAATGCATCGGCTACATTTTTCAAGAGTCGGCGGGCATAGACTGGATCGCCATATCCTCTTGCAGATTCGTCTGTGTCATCAATAAAATCAAAAGTCCAATTTGGGTTTTGTTCTAATTCATAAGATGGAATTAAATCTGGAAGTTTGCCAAGATGATAGTGAAATTTGTTGAATTTTGGAAATGAATATGCGTTGCTAAAGTCGATTTTAAAATCAGAATCATTGACGCAGTCCATAGTTTGCAGAGCATTGTGGACACAGGCAATGTGCTGTTTTAACGCTGCTTTATATTGCTCTAACGCCTTTTGCTGTTCAGTATCAGAGAAATTTGTTTGGTAAATTGCGGCCCAATATTTTGCTATAGAACAGTAACTTTCATAGCGCACTTTTATTTCTTTATCTAAATAGTGGAGATATTCATCATATGAGGGAAACGAAGACGGAGACATTAAGCTGCTGGCTTTTAATTTACTGATACAATCTTGATTATAATTGTCAATGGCCTTAATTATATCATCTACCTCGTTGTATCGACTTTCTATATAAGAAAAGACTTGACCAACATAAATAGGAAGATACTTTTGTAAGGTCATATCATTTCGATAAATGATAGCCACAAAATCAGCGTTTCTGTCTTTTGCTGGAAGTGTCCATGCGGTTACAGCGTTCACAGGACCGATATACGGGCACCACTCGGGTTGATTACCTTGATATTCTTTGTGGTGATTTGTTTCAACAGGATGGACGGTACAAAGGGAACGAAGGTATTTGAAATACTTTTCATCTGTTCCTTTATTGTTGTTCCCACTATTTTTAAAGTGAGAACAACTTGTACCTACATTGCTTTTATAATCATATATTTGAGCTATGAGTTCGATACAATCAATCAATGTCTGCCCATAATTTAGCAAATCATAAAAGGCGAATATCCCAGAAGTTGAAGAATCAATCTCTAAAGAACAACAGTGTACAACCAGAGAATCTATGCGATCAAGCACCGCACACACAGCGTTAAAGGACGCTTGCTCAATTTCTTTTCCATCCGGACATCTGAATTTCGCTGTTTTTGCCATAGAAAAGTTGAGCCGTTCATTGAATTTGTTTCGTAAATTACGAGACAAATTTACATCTAATGACAGCTTCATAAAGCACCTCGACTGTGAAGGAACAACCTTAGGGCATAAACGATAATTTAGCGGCTTAGAAATCAACACTTGATAGATCAAGCTCACCAGTCATCAATTCAGGAAGTAAAGCATCTCGTGTTGTGTTAAGCAGACGATTTTCCGATTGTAGTAATTCGATTTCCTTGTGCAACGGTAAAGCTAAGCAATGATACTGATGAATTGTAGCCACATCACTATGTACTGACAGTTGCTTTAATAAAATTTGACTTATATTTTGTTGTGCGGAACCAATAGCGAGATTGACAAGATTTTGTTGATTTTCTTTGGCAATTTGAAACAAATATGTATATGGATAATCCTTATTCTCAAGTAATGCACAAATCGCTTGATTGCAAGCCATTTCTTTTGTGGTAATGCCATGTTCTCCAACAGTTGCTCCATACATAGCAATTAGAACGCTGTGTGCAGGAAGAATCTTGGCCGATGACATCGCGACCCCTAAAGAGGTAAGAGATTCTTCCGTGTCAAAGAGATATTGACCAGTGAGTTCCTTTGATTTTACCCAATTAATAGTTCCATTGCTATAGTATTCTCTATGTTTCCTTGCTGGTGTTCCACCCGATGTGGTTTTTACCACTTTGCCAAGTGAAATGTTTGTGTCGCATCCATTGAATGTTTGAATAAAAAGCTGATGAAGTTGTTGCTCTAAATTATCGTTTATTTGCCTGTTTTTGTTGATTTTGTCATCTATTGCATTTAAGATAGCGGCAATTCTATTCTGTTCTTCAATTGGTGGAACAGGAACAAGCATTTGTCTAAAATTCGTTTTGTTGAATTTCGGTTGAGCGCTTCCGGTAACGATAGATTTTATCATTTGTTGCCCATTACGGCTTTTAAGCCAATGAAAATAGAAATCATTATTTTCATTGAATTTTACCATAATTGAATTTGGAGCTAAACTCATTTTATATGGCAGAGTTGGGCAACGGAATACAGTTCCGACATTGGCGCCAACATTTGAGATTATGATTTCTCCGCCATATAACTTACTTTTAGATAAAAAATTATATGCATGATCGTCTATATAAACGAAGTTTCCTTGGAAATTATTGTTGTAATCAACAAGGCGAATTAGGACTGCAACATCTTTATCATCTTTGTACGAAACATTAGCCGCCAAGGAAGCAAAGCTGCCATTTGCAACATAATCTGTAACAGCCATTGTAACATCCCTAATCGGAAGAACTTTCCAATGTTCTGGGATACATCCGATTTCAGTCTGTTTAAATTTCATACCCAATCGCCCCCAACTTTTCTCGGATTTCATCTTCCAGTCGGTGAGATTCCTTGAACAAATCCGACAATTCGGCGGTCAGTCGCCCCATCTTTGCCTCAAACGGTTCGCCATCGTCTTCCTGCTCCTCAATGCCAACATAACGTCCGGGGGTTAAGATATAATCCTGTTTAGCAATTTCGTCCGTGGTTACGGCAGCGCAATACCCTTTTACATCCTCCAGTGTGCCATCCACAAAGGCATTGTAGGTGTCGGCAATCTTTTTGATATCCTCATCTGTCAGTTCGCGCAGCTTGCGGCTGACCATCGTACCCATCTTGCGGGCGTCAATGAACAAGGTTTTCCCGCCTTGCTTTTTCTGATTGTTCAAGAACCAGAGCGAAACCGGAATCTGTGTCGTGTAAAACAACTGGGTGGGCATGGCAATGATGCACTCGACCAGATCCGCGTTGATAATATTTTTGCGAATCTCACCCTCGCCGCCGGATTGGGAAGAAAGAGAACCATTCGCTAACACCATACCAATCTTGCCGCCGGACGGGTTCAAGTGATAAATCATGTGCTGCAACCATGCAAAGTTGGCATTGCCAGCCGGGGGCGTACCGTATTTCCAGCGCACATCTTCCCGCAACTTATCTGCGCCCCAATCGGACAGGTTGAACGGCGGGTTAGCCATAATATAGTCCGCCCGCATGGTAGGGTGCTGATCGTTTAGGAAGGTATCTGCCGCATACTTGCCCAAATCAGGCTCGATGCCGCGAATGGCAAGGTTCATCTGCGCCATTTTCCAAGTAGTAGGGTTGGAATCCTGTCCGTAAATGGAAATATCGCTGATGTTGCCGCTGTGGTTCTCGACAAACTTCGCCGACTGCACAAACATACCGCCGCTGCCGCAACAGGGGTCATACACGCGCCCCTTGAACGGCTGCAATATCTCAACCAAGGTACGCACAACACAGGACGGCGTGAAGAATTCGCCGCCACGCTTGCCTTCCTGCTCGGCAAACATGGACAGGCAGTATTCGTAGGTGCGACCAAGAACATCCTTTTCGCTGCTGTGATCCAGCATTTTGATATTGGTGAACAGGTCTACCACATCCCCCAAGCGACGCTTGTCCAGTTCCGGACGGGCGAAGTTCTTGGGCAAAATGTCCTTCAGGCGCTTGTTCTCTTTTTCAATAGCACGCATAGCATCGTCAATTACCGTGCCAATCTCCGGCGTGTGTGCTTTTGCAGCAATTTCGCTCCAACGCGCACCAGCGGGGACGAAGAAAATGCCCTCAGAAGTGTATTCGTCAATGTCTTCCTCGAAGCCGTCGCCCTCTTCGACAAGCTGATTGTACTTGTCCTCGAAACGGTCAGAGATATACTTTAGGAAAATCAACCCCAAAACAACACTTTTATATTCCGAAGCATCCAGATTGCCGCGCAAAACGCAGGCAGCATCCCAAATCTGCTTTTCAAACCCGATATTTGCAGTGTTCTTGTCAGCCATACATACAGCCCCCAAACTTTTATTCTAATTAACTACATTATACAATTTTTGTGTCGAATGGGCAATATTAAATTGTGCAACATTTCAATGCGTAGACAAACAAAAAAGAGCCTAAAGATTCCCGCAAAATGTAGTATCCCTTCAAGCTCTATTGTTAAATCAAGGATTGCCCTTCATCTAGGCATTGCCTTAAATTTCCGGCCACATAATCTTCCACTCAAAATACTCAGCCTGTGTAATCTCCCCAGCATACAACTTCTTCTGAACCGCAGCCCAATCCTTTAGAAAATCATCCAGAATCGTATCATCAAACCACATCGCCACGGGGGAGCGTGGCGGCCAGCTATCGTTGTCATCATAGTGCAGCGCAAAGTTAGGGTTAGCATTATACCGTGCTGTGCCGCGCTCGGTGGGAACCAGCTTGATAACGCCGGGCTGCTCCTCGTCCAGCCAGAAAAGCTGCTCCAGAATATCGTTTGCCGGGCCGTTTCCGCCATCGGAAAGTGCCAACGGGGAAACACGCAAAGCCTCTGCTATCTGATTTAGCAGGGGCTTTTTTGGTACGCGGTAACCCATTTCGTATTGCGCAATGCGGTTTGCGCTGAGGTCGACCAACTCGCCCAACTCTTTCTGGGTCATGCGGCGGTGCTGGCGGATGCGCTTGATTTTCTCTCCGATGTTCATTCCGTTCACTCTCTTTGCAGGATTTTCCTTATTGTACCACACCATAACATAAAAGCGCAAGAAAAAAGTAACAATTTTGCGAAAACTATTGACATTCGCATAAAAGCGCAGTATCCTATATTCACATCGCAAATATGCGAAAGTCAAAATTCAAGGATGGTGATCGAATGGATTGTAAAGAAATCAGGGAAATGTACAAGCTCATGTTTGCGGAGTACCCCGACATTGTAACGGTTAAGGATCTGCAAGCCATGCTGGGCATCAGCCGTCACGCTGCCTATGACCTGCTGGGGGAGGGCGAAATCAGCTGCATCCGGCTGGGAAACGCCT
>ERZ773168.2417-NODE-2417-length-14278-cov-3.085144_pt1 | contig 14278 bp, 6 predicted proteins | sample MGYA00511261_ERZ773168 | MGnify/ENA primary metagenome ERZ773168 (study PRJEB29015, sample SAMEA2737855) | human gut metagenome | biome: human gut; feature: human-associated habitat; material: faeces | place: China | collected 2012 ... | reverse complement strand
AGGTAGTACCATTAGAGTTTAAGACAGTCATTCGTACCGCATCTCCCCAAACCGTATCGAAACGGTGGATTTTCACACGCAGACCGGTAGGAGCCTTACCTTCGTAAAGGGGTTTCCATGTACCACCCGTACGGTATTCCAGACGGTATTCCTGCAAACGGTCATTGTTACGATCCGTAATAACCACCATATTGAAAGGTTTCTCGCGCTCAAAAGTAACCGAATACCAGGGCACTTTCACTTCAGGATTTGAATTCCAGCAGGTCCCGAAATCATCGTCATTGGCAAAGTCCATGATAGCATAGTCACTGCTCCATGTGCCTTCGGCAGGCTGATATTTGGCAATGTTGGAAGATATAATAGGAGCATCCGCTTCGGGAACCGTTGCTACACGACCGTCGTTCTTCCACAGTTTACCTATTTCCTTCAGAGCTTTCAAGGCGTTGGCATCCATCAAGCCGTCTCTGTTGGGAGCTACGTTCAGGATAAAGTTACAGTAGGATTTGCCCATCGGGATGATATTATCATTGACCATTTGTGCCGGAGACTTCACAGGGGTAGTCGGGAAACTTTCTTTCCAGAACCAGTTCTGCTGTAACGGCAGGCAAGACAAGGCAGGCAGACGGTTGGTATCTTTCGAGATATGCTGTCCGGCTCCTTGTTCGTAAGACTTGATGTCCGTGTAAAACAAAGCCTCGGCAGGATATTTCGCTGCATTCAAATCCATCACCAGACAGTTGGGCTGGATTGATTTGACCAGACGATAAATATCTTCAAAAGGTACGTCATCGTAAGAGATACGTGACCACGGGGCATCCCAACCGTCAATGATCAAAGCTGTTATTTCACCATAGTTGGTCAACAGTTCGCGAAGTTGCTCCTTGATCATTTCGATATGCTGCGGAGTTATACACTTGGGACGCAGCCGGGCATGCGTATCGAGGATCGAATAATAGAGCATCACTTTCATCCCTTCGGCACGGAATGCGTCGGCATATTCTTTTACCACGTCACGTTTGAACGGGCTGCTCATTACACTATAATCGGTCGTTTTAGTATCCCATATACAGAAACCGCTATGATGTTTCGTTGTCAGACATCCGTAGGTCATGTTGGCTGATTTTGCCGCTTTTGCCCATTGTTTGCAGTCCATCCTGACAGGGTTGAAAAGCTCGGGAGCAGCATCCGGGTCCGGCCAGTCCTCATTAAAGAAGGTCGGCATGTTGAAATGAATGAACATACCACAGCGTAAATCAACGAATTCCTGTTGCAGCTGGTGCAACGACTTAGTTTGAGCATTCAGGCATAACACCGAAGTTACACCCAGGATCATCAGTAAAAACAGTCTTTTCATCATCTATTCATTTATTAATTATTAATTAGTTAAGTACGTTAGCATCATTAGCTTATACTATCTTATTCACATTCATTCTCAGTCTCTCTGATACTTCATCCACATTCCACCTTTCGAAGTGGCTTCCGTATCGGGACACAAAAGATAGATGTAGAATTTATCTCCTGCACTCTGACGGTCGTGACGAACAACAAAAAGCCCTTTCTCATTGAACCAGGTATCTATCAGGTCTTTACAGTAGGCATTTATCTCAGCTACTTCAGTCGCGTTAAGAGTACCGCCGCCGCAAGTCTGTCCGCTGCCGGATATGTTCTTAAACAAGACACGGTCTTTATCGGAATTATTCATCAGGATGCTTGCTCCTTCTTCACTGCTCGGGAAAGCGAGGTTTGCAAACCACCATGTCCAGATAACGAGCGGTCTTTGCTTCGCGCTTCCACTCCATCCGAAATCATAGCTCATGGCATTTATATCGGCGATTGTTCCACCGGAGCTTGTAGCCTGTCCGCCTGTTCCCGCCCATATTTCATCGCAAGCGGCACCATGATCCTGCGCTTTTCCGAGTGTGAATTTTCCTCCGGAAGTCACATAGTCGAAGTCATTGACCGCTCCCTTGTTGGAGGTCAGGGTTACATTTGACATACCGTCTACCGCCACCGCATCACCGGTGCAATCAATGGCTTTGAAGGCATAAGTGGCTCCGTTCACCGATTTAATCTGTTCTACCGGCGTGTCCAGTTTGAAGATTTGCCCTTCTTTCGTCAGTTTAGATTCATAATATTGCGTATGGCCGTTCGCATCGCTTCCATCCTTGTTTTCAATCGTTATTACCTTGACAGAAAGATCATTGACACCATTCAGTACCAAGCCATAATAACCGATAAAATTGCCGGAAGCGTCACAGATGGACTGATTATCCAATAAGTTTTTCTCAAAGAGTTCGGTAAAGTCCGCTTTTGAAGCAACTTTACCATCGATGTATGCCTGTGTAGTCGGCTGCAGTTCAATGGTATTGCCGGTAGATTCACCGTATAAGTTCAGTTGTGGCGCCTCTCCTTCTGCCGGAATCTCTGATACGACAAACTTGGTATCTGCAAATTCACTACCCAGGTTTTGCAGATGGACATCGCAATTCTCAATATCCAGTGCCACTTCCTTGCCTTTGGCAGAGAATGATGTTTTTCCTTCTACCGCCATCTCCAGAAAGTCCGAATCCAGTGTCACTGTTCCGTCTTCATGAAACTGGAAGTAAAACTCGTGCCCCTGATAGTCAGCTTTCCAACAGCCATCAGCTGTGCCATACAATATTTCTTTAACGGAGGAAGCCTTCAGACGGTCACCATCTCCGTAGCCCACGTCATTCAAATCCAAGGTATTGCAACTCCAAAAGCTCGTGCACAGCACAGCTAATGCAAATAATACTTTCTTCATCATAGTTGTTTTTTAAAGGTTGCTCTATTAGTTATTTTGCAGGAACACTTCCACCTCTGTCTTGTATTCGTTCCAGAGTTCTTCCATCGTAAGGTCCGGGTAGCTCTCCTTCAGGATATACTTCACCGCATCCTCCAGGCTCCACTGGTTGGTCAGTTCGTCCATCAGCACCGTCCACGGCAACATACGTACGAAGTCGCCATTATAAAGACGCAGCCAACTCATAAAAGCACCGGAAGTATTATAGTCAACCTGCCAGACAAAGTATTTATCACTCTGCGGATTCCGGTAAGACTTGGCGATAGCAGCCTGATATTCTTCTTTTTGCGTAGCCAGAATATATCCTTTGCTCGCTACTTTCACAGCGTCCGGCCATCCTTCCTGATATCCCTGCCGGTCACAATCCTGCACACCTTCCATGATATATTTTCCTTGTTTGGGCATCCACTGCACGCAGTGTCCCATCTCGTGCATAAACACATGCTGCATGTCCGGCAGTTTCCACCACGCATCGTTCGGATTGCTTTCCGAAGCCGGATAAACAATACCTCTTCCTTCGTTATGGGTGGGGTAATCTATCGCATACGCTCCTCCGGTCTGGTCTTTCTTGATAAAGACACGCAGTTTGCTGTAAGGGTCGAAAGCCAGATTATAGGGGTCGAATGACATAGCCGCACAATCCATATAATACCATTTCCGGAACTCTTCCTGAGTAGCAGCCTCATCTCCGTTACCTATCAGATTATACAATGCAGAAACGGGACGTATCTCCGAATCACTCTCAAAGGAAATCTGAACTTGTGTCGCCTGGCTGGTTTTAAAATACTGCCAGGCAGCATAGTTCATATCCACTTGAAGTTCATACTTATCCGCCTGATCGCTCAGATTCGTCCAGTCACTTGTCTGCCGGGCACCGTCGGCATCTTTGTAGATAGAACGGAAACGAAGTTCCTCTACACCGTAACGGTCTGTAACCACTACTGTACGATATTTACTCAGACGCAGAGTGGTCGGCTCGTTGCCATAATCCCGCCTTTTCACAGTCAGGTTGCCAAAATCACCGACATTCGGGATCATGACGCGCTTTATCTTTTTGCCGGAGAGCAGGGAGTTGAATTCTACTTCCACTCCCACATATTCATCTCTCTTTTCCCAGCCAGAGTTACTGCCGTCCCACGTGAGGTAAAGTTCATTCAGCACCTCATCATATTTCGCCTCTTTGAGAGGGGCAGCCGCATATCCGGCTACGGTATTCCCGTCTTTCAGTACAGGCTGATAATCTTTATAGATGTCAGGAGTTGCGAAGCTGTCTTCCTCACCGTAGCAGGCAGCCAGTGTCAGTGAGACAACCCGAAAGCTATATCTTTCCAATGTTTCATAATCTTCTTGTTTAAGCGTTATTGTTCGAATATCGTATTACCATCCTAAGTTTTGTACCAGTGACGGGATACGACGGAGGTCATCATAAGGTATCGGCATGAAATATTGCTTTTTCGTAAATGCTACACGAGTCTCAAAAGAGGTCCTTTCGAAGAATGCCGGATAATCCTTGTCCATATTCATACCGTATACTTTGCCTCCTTCGCCTCCGGTGTGATATGCCGGATAGATCCAATGTTCGGGATCATTCTGTCCTTCCGCCACTTTCCAGCGACGCACATCGAAATAGCGGTTCCATTCGAAGACTAGTTCAACCAAACGTTCGCGGCGGATACGGTTCAGCAGATCGGTCTGTGTCTTCGGACAGGTTATTTTGCCGGCTGTTGCGGTAAATGTATATTCGGGGATGCCTGCACGGACACGGATTTTATTCAGATAAGTCAGGGCATTGTCGAGATCGCTGCACATACAAAGTGCTTCGGCATATCCCAAATACATATCTGCCAGACGAAGTACCGGAGAGAAGTGTTTCGAGCCGTTGTTGTTAGAAGCTTTCGCACCCCGACGGATCAAGTATCCCGAATCCGGACAGTCGCCGGAGGCTTTGGACTTGCCGCAGGTTCCGTTTGCACCGTTGGTGAAGTCTGTGCGCATTTCCTCATTGTACTTACCTTCGTTCAGCCAGATAGAGCCGCTATAGGTAATATTCACATAAAAGCGCGGTTCACGGTCTTTCCACTGTTTCAGCACTTTGGACTTATCGGCGTCAAAGTAAAGACGGGAAGGGTTATTGGGGTCATAATATCTTCCGGATGTGAAGTTGTTGGCGCTCGGTATGCCCTCGAATTTGTCATAGCCGGGATCTTCTTCGATGGTCAGTCCGTCTTTCGTAAAGAACAGGTCTACCGTTTCCTGTGTTGTATAATAGCCACCGCCGCCAGTCACATCGGTATCCTGGAAGTCGGTAAACTTAGGGCATACCCAGTAGGTATAGTCGTACAAATCTCTCAGTTTCACAAAAATCAGTTCATCAACAGCTTCCCAGGTTGTGGTGAAAAACTCGCCCGCAGCCCTGCACGAAGCATAAGGGTCTAGTTTTCCATTCGTATAGACCTCGGTCAGCTTGTATCCCTGTCCGGTTGCGAAGGTCATAAACCGTTCATATGCATCGCGTGCCTGAGTCCATTTGGAGTTATCTTCGGTCTGAGGGAAAAGTTGTTTGCCGTCTTTATTCTTGACTGACGCCTGATCCGTATTTCCGTTGAAAAGCGGACTTGCCCAATAGAGGTACAGCTTTGCCTTGAGTGCCATACAAGTGGCGACATCCATACGTCCCAGGTTTGCCTTTCCGGCTCTCTGGAGCAAATCGCCGGAATCAATGGCGCTCTGCAATTCCGTAGCAATGAAGTTTACGCATTCATCTACCGAATTACGTTCTTTAATCAGTTCTTCCAAGGAAGCGTCCAAAGGAATGGGATCTTCGCCAATCAACGGAATGGGACCGTAAAGGCGCAGCAATTCAAAATAATAGTATGCCCGCAATGCACGTGCTTCCGATTTCCACTTTCCACGTGTAGAGGCGGCGGCTTCTGTACATTTATCTACGTTCTGGATGAACGTACTTGCTTTGGCTATTGCCTGATAGTACTTTGAAAAGTATTCACTTGCCTGAGCTGAAGCGGAGTTAAAGGAGCCGTTGGTCCATTCCGCATACGTTTTGTTCCAGCGGTTTGCTCCGTCCAACGATGCTTCCGTAAAGATACCTCCGTAGGTGTTCGGATGAATGGCATCTGTCACTTCACGCACGTAGCTGTATACATTGTTCAGATATTCTTCCGTCCTTTGCTTGGAGGCAAACGTTTCGTCCAGTCCAAACTGCACACCGGGAATCGGTTCAAAGAAATCACTGCAAGCAGTCAGTCCGACACACATCGATGCAGCCAACAGGTATTGTTTTATTCTATTCTTCATAACGATTATTTGACTTTAGGGTTAAAAACTAAACTTGACTCCGACCGAATAGCTGGATACATTCGGATAAGCTGTTCCATTACTTGAGTTCAGCTCCGGATCCCACAGCTTGAAGTTAGAGAAGGTAAGCAGATTCGTACCCCATGAGGTAGACGCTTGCACTTTTGAGGAAACATCTGTCCAGCAGCTTTTTCGGTATATTATAGGATATGTTCAGTTGCTTCAGACGCAGGAAGCTGACGTCTTTCACCCACCACGAACTTTTCTGAACATTATTCGTGTTGGCGTCACTGCCGACATACATGCGCGGATAGAACACATCTTGATTGGTCGGATCGTCGGGACTCCAGCGGTCGTGGATGTTGGCAAAGACATTGTCACGGCCTTCGTCATCCCAGAAAGGCTTGATACAAATGCCGTCCAGATAGCGGTCGGCCTGTCCGGTTCCCTGAAACAGGGCGCTGATAGAAAAGTCTCCGATCTGTAGGTCAGCACCGAATCCGTAATAGATTCTGGGGACATCACCGCGTCCGATGACGGTCTTGTCATAGTTGTCGATCACCCCGTCTCCGTTCAAGTCACGGTATTTGATATCGCCTACATGTACTGTCCCGAACTGGGTAGCATGGTCTTCAATCTCCGCCTGACTGGTAAAGAGCCCATCGGCTATGAATCCCCAAGTCGCATTTACATTCGTACCGCGTGTCTCCATCCAAGGATAGTCTACCGGCGGTTCGTCGTTCTCTATAATCTTGTCTTTATTGAAAGTCAGATTGCCACGTACCGTAAGGAATGTCTTCTTACCCAGCCGTTGTGTATAGTCCATCGCCAGCTCTATACCTTTATTTTCTACGACACCCAGATTAGCATAAGGGTTTTCGATCCATCCGGCGTAGCTGGGGATTGTACTGCGTTGCAGGAAGATGTTGTCGCGACGTTCCTTGAAAAAGTCGACTACAAAGGACAGATTATCATTCAGGAACTTGATATCGATACCCAAGTCTTGCTTTCTGGATTTAGACCAAGTGACATTCACACCATACTTTTCTTCTCCATAACCGTTGGCACTTGTATAATTGGTTCCGAACATGGTTCCTGTCAGACCGGTGAACACCCCCTGATACATGAAGCGTCTGCCTGTTGCGGTATCACTGCCGACCCATCCGTCCGTATAGCGGAATTTGAGGAAGGAAATGTATTTGCGGACCGGATTCCAGAAAGATTCATTGGAGACTGCCCATCCCAGACCAAAAGCAGGGAAGACACCATAACGCTTGCCCGGACTGAAGTTCTCCGAACCATTGATACCGAGATTGAATTCTGCGAAGTAACGGTCGTTCCATGAATAAGTAGCACGTCCGGCAAAACCGCGTTGCTTGTAAGGCATACCGCCAATGACATCCGTCGCATTCAAATCCCAATATACTTTCTGATTGTAAAGCAACAGACCTCCTACCCGATGAGCACCGAAACTACGATCATAGTTCAAGGATGCTTCTGTATACACCGTGCGGCTGCTCCATTGCTCCGGTGTCTGAAGTGACAGGCTACCATCCGCTTCTTTCAGCACCGAGTAGAGGTAATCGCCTGTTTCTTCATCAAACAAGGTGTCTTCTATCCAGATTCCGTTTTCATCCGTTTTACCGGCAAAGGTGTACATCGGTTCATTCCGGTTATACTTTCTCTTACGTGAATTGTAAGTATCGAAAGCTACCATGGCAGAAGCGGAAAGTCCTTTGCTCCACTTCCAGAAATCCAAGTCCTGCTTCACGCGGATATTAGAATTTAACTGGCTGGAAAATTCATCATAATAACCTCCGCGAGCCAGCAGACCGTAAGGGTTGAACTTTTGCTGTGAGTTGATACCGGACACGGTACCGTTGGGCAGCAACAAAGGATAAATAACCGGATTCACATCCATACAGGCTGCGTACAGCGAACTGGTGCTGCTCTGCGGATAGTGTCCCTGTCCCAGATAACCGGAAAAACCCAGATCAACCGTCGTCTTGGAAGTCGGCTTCAGATTCAGGTTGGAGGTGAAGTTATAACGGTCATACTTCATCTGAGTATTGTAGTTCTCCAGCTTGAAGTTGCGGGTCATACCGGTTTCTCCGTAGTAACTCAATGAAGCATAATAGTTTGCATTAGGTACACCACCACGGATATTAATATTCCCGCGACGGTTGTGTCCCCAGTCATTGAACAGGTTATCTGCCCAGTCGATGGCCGGATACAGGTAAGGATTATACAATCGGGGATTGTCATTCGGCAATAAACCGTTGGCCTTCTTTGTCGCTTCAATATAAGCAGCCGAATATTTAAGTGTACCGCTTGTATTCATCTGCGCCTCGTTGCGTGCATCCATGTAAGTGTAGGCATCTGCCATATCTACTTTCTTGGTCAGGCGGGTAAAACTTTCGTAATAGTCCACACTAAACTGCGGTTTGCCTACTTTACCGGGTTTGGTTTTCACAATCACGACTCCGTTGGCACCACGTACACCATATACTGCAGTTGCGGAAGCGTCTTTCAGCACTGTAAACGATTCGATATCTTCAGGGTCGATATTGTTGAAACTACGTTCTACTACGTTCTACCCCATCAACGAGCACAAGGGGACTGGAACTCTGTCCGAGCAAGGAAGATAAACCACGAATCCAGATATCCGATTCATCGTGACCGGGTTCGCCGCTACGCTGAACGGCAACCACCCCGGCAATGCGTCCGGAAATAGCAGAAGACAGACTTGCAGCAGGCATCTTAATGTCTTTCACATCCATCGTAGACTGAGCGCCTACCACGGATACTTTACGCTGATTGCCGTAACCCACTACTACCACTTCATCCAGTGACGACACATCTTCCACCAAAACGACATCTACGATTTTTTGCTTTGCTACCTTTACCTCTTGCGGCTTATATCCTATATAAGATATGAGCAGAATAGGATTCCCTGTTGAAAGCTTCAAGGTATACTGACCATTCATATCGGTAATGGTACCATTCGTTGTACCTTTTTCCTGAACACTCACCCCTATGAGCAGTTCTCCTTTTTCATCAGAGACACGGCCTGTGACGGAACTTCCTTGCGCCCATACTGTTACACTACACGTAAGTAACAATAGCAGTAGCCATAATGACCTGATGCGATGTTTTTTCATTCCAAACAAATTCATACTACTTGTTTTTAATTAATAATAATAAGGTTACCAAATACGTTTAATACGTTGACGCAAATTAAAGGAATAACCAAAGAAATGAGATACTCCTGTGCGCCAAAAAACAGAGAAGAGAAAAAATGTCTGTTTAAAGTACAGATGGTAAAATAGAGTACTGGATAATACCCTATATATCAGAATAATAAATAATGGAAAACAAAAGAGAGTACAAAGGAGACCAACCTTAAAAAGCAGCACAGATCAGCATGGGAATTTATTTCTTGGCAACTAATACCAGACCGCTTCCTGGCTGTTCACTCCTGATTTTTATGAGTGTCATTCCCTAAAAGCTTCTCTCTATATACCTTAGGAGTTACGCCAAACTTACGGGTAAACTCTTTGTAGAAGTAAGCACGACTGGATATACCTACATCGGAAATTACATCCTGAATAGACAGTTCCTCGTTCTGCAACAAACGGGCGGCCTTCTCCATCCGGTAATCTTTAATCAAATCGCTGGGTGACATACCCGAAATCTCCTTAAACTTCCGGTAGAACTGACGGGAACTCATCAACATTTGTTCTGCCACAAACGTGGAGCCCAAATCTTCACGATCCAGATTCTGCTCCATGACCTGCAAGAACTTCCTGACAAAATCCGCCTGCTCCGTAGTGGTACAAACAATAGAATCTGCCCAGCCTTCCAGGTCTTCCATATAAATCTGTCTGGCTTCCCGCTTGCCATAAATCACTTTATGGATCGTTTCTTTCAGGAATGGTATATCATAAGGAAGAACAATATAAGAATCTGCCCATAGAATCAACTCCCGCTGCATAGACGCACTGACTTTCCATGTCAACATCGGAATAAACGCTGTCCTCGACAACATAGAACGATTCTTATTGACATACTTTATAAAAGTACTTTCCGCATCGGCATACATAAGCATATCCACCAGAAATAAAGTCGGTGCGGACTTATGCATCTCGTCAAATGCCAACTGCACACTCCGCACTGAACGGACTTCATACTCATCGGAAAGTAACGCACTGATCAACCAGACGATCTCTTCCCTGTCTTCCAACAACAAAACTGTTTTTCTCACTTCATTCTGCTCTGCCACAACAACCGGATCAAATGTGATAGTCAACTGATTATCCTGCCCTACAGGGGTTATATAGCGCATCACACTATTCTGCTGCTTCAATGCAGAAAACACGAAACGTTGCATGGTCCGTATCCTGAACATATCATCCGAATCTTTCGCCCTGATAGACAAGAGTTCTTCTCCGGACAATACATCCTTCAATCCTTTCACTGTTTCATCCGGAGAAACAAATGTCAGCATCATACAACCTGCTTCTTCTGTCACCGTCACCGATACCTTCTCTGTCTTACAACTGGAAATATAAAGGTAACTGAAATAAAGGATACAACGTAACGCATTCTTATAGGCGGGATAAGTGAAATTTTCCGGAATGTCTAACTGTATCGAAGAGACATCATGGCCTTCTTTTTCAAGTACTTGAAGCACCTCTTCCGCCATCTTCAAAAGAGACAAACGCCCCGAAACCGAAAAATGCAGCGACGACAACAAACGGAAACATTCATCACCCAACCCACACCCAAAGAGCAAGGACATCACGGATTCACGAATCTGACCTATTTTCTCTGCATGTCCTTCAGAGGAGATATTCTTGTCGTTTAGCTGATCACAAGCCTGATAAATGAGAGTACAAGTATTGAGCACCTCACGCGCCTGATAACTATCCGCCGCCAGAGATATATTTCGATTTTCCGACTCCAGCAGTTTCTTCATCATCCGTTCATGACGAAAATACTTGCGGAAAAGATGAATCACATACATTACCAATACGATACCCAATAGTATATAAACAATGTACGCATACACTGTGCGATACCAAGGGGGCAGAATGTGTACGGGAATCGTGAAGGTCTTGTATTCTGTAGCAAACACATCTTTCTTATAGCGAACCTTAAACAGATAATCTCCGGACGGGACGCTGAAATAGGATGCTTCATTCACACTGCTGAAAGCTCCCCAGTCCTTATCATAACCTTCGAGCATATACGAGTATTCCACATCGCCACCACTGGCATAATCAGGTACAACAAAGAATAAAGAAAACGAAAGATTGGCTCCCTGCATCCGCAGCCCTTTCCTGTCCGGCAAATAATGGTCTTGCAAATTGACAAATGTCTTTTCTATGATCAGCTTACGCAATAATATTTCCGGATAATATTCCGGTGCTGCCGACACCTTCTTATCAAGGTAGAGCAATCCGTCGATTCCTCCGAAGAAAAGACAACCGGTATATGGACAACGGTAATATGCATCATCGCTAAACTCTCCTATCTGAATGCCTCCGCTGTAATAATAGGCATGAGAAAATGAATTTTCCGGATTGAATTTGATCAGTCCGCGATTCGTACCCAGCCACAGCAGCCCGTTGGCATCTTCCAGAATACTATGAATCATGTCATTAAGCAACCCTTGTTCACGACCGATATAATCCGCTTCCAGTTTGCGTTCTTTAAAAGTAACGCGCACCAAGCCGGAGGTAGTGCCCACATACAATTGCTCTCCATGCCAGTGCAAACAGAGAATATCGTCAACAGATTTATGCAGAATCTCATTCAGGGAATAGATCTGATACTCTTCCGTTTTCCGGTCAAAACGTATCAATCCCTTTTGCCTGCTTCCCAGCCACAACAGGGAATCTCCTTGTGGCACCATACTATAAAAGAGGTTAAGCTCTTGTTGCTCATGGTAAAAACGATAATTCTTCCACGATTTGATTTGAACGTCCTGCTTACTGTTATCTACTATTACTTTATAAAAACCTTTACCCGAAGTCGCCAGATAAAGGACACTGTCACTTTCCTCAAAGATGGAATGCACTTCTGCCACTTCTCCTCCAGTTCCTGTTTCCCTATTTGAAAGTTCATGCAACTTTCCATTATCAAAAGAATAATAGCACAAGCCCGAAGAGCCGGTTCCAACCCAGAATCCATTCCTATAACGGCTCTCCAACATGGAGTATACCTGAAATTCCCTGTTCTGCTTGACATACGACATCGCATTCTGCTTTTTATCCAGCGAGTAAACCTCTGTGTTGGATGCGTGTACCCCGTCCCGATAGTTTTTCACATGCAGCAGCCCGTCTCCCTTTGTTCCAAACCAAAGTCCCCCGTATTTGTCGGTCATTATCGACCTTACCTGACGGGTCAAATTAGGTGAGAAACTGTTTAACATCAGATTAGTGGCAATAGAATACTTCTTGGAATACATAATGGCTCCTTGCCCGTCGGTTCCTACCCACAGTACCCCTTGCCGGGAGTCATTATAAATACCATAGATACGCATATTCTGATCGATAATCTCCTCTGCATACTTTTGAGAAAGACGCAAGCGAATCAGACCATTCGTCTGGAATGCGATAACAATATCCTCATAGAAAGGTACAATTCCCGTTATTTGCCCATATTTATGAACCATCTCACCAATGTTACGGATGTAAATCTTAGACTTTCTTGATATATCATACACAAAAAGATCATAATCCGAATCATAGAAACAGAATACACCATTCTGATAGCAGACATACTGTATCTGCTTGGAGTGAAAATGTGAGGGAGTAGTAGTGAGACGCGTAGACAAGGTATCCTGATCGAAAGAGTTTAAAGAGAAACGATACAGGTCACCGCTTTCATAAGGGAAAAGGTATAATTCACCTTCGTCGGTAACAAACGCGCGAACATCTACTTTCAGCATTTTAATATCGGGCATCGGAATCCGCACAAAACGGCGATGGTGGGTATTGTAATAGGCAATCCAGTCATAACTCAACGCCCATGTATTACCTGCATGGTTGGAATGAATCACGAAATCAGTGTCAAATTCGTAATTGCAGATTACCTGCCGTGAATCCTTCGAAAAACGATTGGCTCCCAAATGTGTAGTTATCCATAAGCAACTGCTGTCTGCCTGCTGAATAGAATGAATAATGTTATTGCTCAGCGTCTTTTGTTCCGAAAAGTCTGAACGAAACACTTCCATACTTTTCCCATCGTAACAATTTACCCCATCATAGGTACCAAACCACATCAATCCCTCATTATCCTGAAAAAGACAAAGTACAGCGCTATTGGACAATCCCTGCTGGTAGTCCACCTTTTGGAAAAGATAGGCATCCTTTACATTGTCAGCTATGCTAATCAATGGACAAATCAATGTGATAAAAACTAGAATCAGGCGTATTCTCATAGCATTTTGGAAAGTAATCAGATAATAATATGCACAAAGGTATATTTTCGGTAGCAAATTACCAAAAGTTTTTTTCGCCTTCAGCGGTTACAAACCTCACATTAACAAATAGGTATCTCAGAAAGACATGAAAAAAGGGAGGACTCGTTTATTAGTCCTCCCTCTCTTTATTATGCTTAAAACAAATTGTGCTGTTACTTGGCTAGTTCATTGATTACATCCATAATCTTCTGACCGATCTCTTCAGCAGCTTCCATAGTCGAAGCCTCGCTGTACACACGGATGATCGCTTCCGTGTTGCTCTTGCGCAGGTGCACCCACTTATCAGCAAAGTCTATCTTCACACCGTCGATGTCATTGATTTCTTCGTTCTTATAGATTTCCTTTACTTTAGCCAGGATAGCATCCACATCGATTTCCGGTGTCAGGTCTACCCGGTTCTTGGCAATGAAATAAGGAGGATAAGTAGCACGAAGCTCGCTCACCTTCTTTCCTTCGTGAGCCAGATGGCTGAGGAATAAAGCGATACCTACCAAGGCGTCACGTCCGTAATGGCTGGCAGGATAGATCACTCCACCGTTTCCTTCACCACCAATTACAGCATTAGTTGCTTTCATCTTGGTGACTACATTTACTTCTCCTACAGCAGAGGCGCTATATTCCATACCGTATTTGCGGGTTACATCACGCAAAGC
>ERZ773168.2415-NODE-2415-length-14278-cov-3.716305_pt1 | contig 14278 bp, 9 predicted proteins | sample MGYA00511261_ERZ773168 | MGnify/ENA primary metagenome ERZ773168 (study PRJEB29015, sample SAMEA2737855) | human gut metagenome | biome: human gut; feature: human-associated habitat; material: faeces | place: China | collected 2012 ... | reverse complement strand
GGCGCGTGCCGGAGCTGCGGGCCGTGGCCGCGCACTTCGGCGGCTGGCGCAGCTGGCCCCGGTCGCTGGCGCATTTACAGCCGGAAAGCGTTCTGTATGACACATCCTCCACGCTCGGCATGATCGACCGGGAGCTTGTTCTGCGCTTCATTGACAAAATCGGCCCCGACCGGCTGATTTTCGGCACGGACTTCCCCATGTGGAGCCCGAAGGAGGAGCTGGAGCGGTTTCTTTCTCTCGGTCTGGACGAGGCCGAGCAGCAGAAGATCCTGTACGGAAATTTCATGAACCTGCTGCATTTAAAGGACGGGGCATAGACCGGCCGGCACGCAGCAGTTCGATCAGCTAAAAAACTTACAGCAGCCCCGGATACTTCAGTATCCGGGGCTGCTCAGTCACTCTGCCGTATTTAAACCTTTGCCAGACGGTATGTGCTCTGCAGCATGAACAGGCTGTACAGGAGCATGACGGCGAAGACGGCGTAGGCCGGTGCATAGCCGCCCGCAAGATCGGCGATCGCGCCGGGCAGGAAGGACAGCACAATGCCGCCGAGGCCGTAAGCCCCCTGAAACAGCCGGAGCGTCTTCTCATAGCGCTCCGGCGTGCTCAGATCGCCCGCCCAGATCGAAACGCCAACGGTAATGAGCGACCCGCCGAAGCCCAGAAAGACCGCAGAGGCCAGCATCAGCGCCTCACTTTTCAGCGGCGCCAGCACGCACAGCGTGCAGCCGAGGATAAAGCTGCCGAACAGCAGATAATTTGCCCGGTAGCTGCCCAGCTTGTCGCACAGCGCGCCGCAGACGCACTTGCCTGCCATCAGCGCCAGTCCGCACAGCGAGAACGCCGCCGCGGTGCGCATGGCGTCCATGCCCTCCGACATATAAAGCGTCATCAGATGGGTAAAGCCGGTCGCGCCGATGCCGCTGACCAGCAGAAACGGCAGGTAGGAGAGCAGCCCCGCGGTCTGCGTTACGGCAATGGCGGCTGCCAGCTGCCCGACGTTGTGCAGCGCACCGCCGGCGGCGCTGCACAGCCACAGGCGGCGTTCCGGGATGACGCGGCGCAGCGGCAGCGTGCCGGCCAAACAGAACATTCCGCCCGACAGGCTGAAGATCAGCGCGGCCGCATTGCCGGTGAGCAGCGCGCCGAGCAAGATGCGGGCCAGCAGCACCAGCAGCGCAAGGATCACAAGAGCCAGCTTCTGTGTTCTTGTCAGTACATATTGCATTAAGAATCTCATCCGTTTTCTTCCCCACTCTCTAAAGGAACTTTAAAGTAAACCGTCACATGTGCCACCACCCTTTTACTGAGTGCCAGCTTCGTGCTAAATACACCGGCAGCGTTCGCATCATCCGATGCTTCCAGCGATGCCGTCACATAACGGACAGACTCATCCTCCTCAAGCTGTCTTACCAGCTCCGGAAGCAGGCTTCCGCGCTCCAGCCCGCCAAGAAACTCCACATGGTCATCCACGATCGAGACGGCCGGAATACATTTACAGAGCGGGAAGACCCGCTCCTTTATGAGCGCCGTGATTTTCAGCCGGTCCGGGATCTGGTGCTCCTTCTCATTCTGCCAGGCACTGCCATAGTGGGCATATGCCTCCTGCACCTCCGGCATGACGCTGTTTGCCAGCTTCATGGCAGCAAGATCGACGGTGCAGCCGCGGGAGGCGGAAAGAAGGTCGGCCGGCAGTGAGTCGGTGCAGATGATGTCTTTTCCACGGATGGCGTCGCGGATGCAGTGATGTGAGGGCACGCCATTCATCTCATATCCCGGAATACAGCACTGCTCCAGCGAAAAGCCCATCACTTCGGAGGCTTCCTTCCAAGCCAGCCCGATATTTCCTGTGACACCGCAGAACAGAAAGTGGTCCATGGTAAAATCATTCCGTATTTTTGAGAGCGCATACAGATCTGCAGCCATTTCGCAGGGATGATTTGCGTCGGTCAGCGCATTGATGACAGGTACGAATGCAGATGCAGCGATTTTTTCCAAAGCGGCCATATCCCGGTGGCGGACGACAAGCAGATTGGCCCAGTTGTTGAGGTAGCCGATGACGTCTTGCAAATCTTCCTTTTTGTCGAGAGCGGAACTTGGAAACAAAATCGGCTGACCGCCCAAAAGCGCGATGCCCTTCTCAAACGTGACCCTTGTGCGGATGCTGGATTCCGGGAAAAATAAAACGACGCTTTTGCCCTGCAGCAGATTCTGATAGTGCCCCTCCAGGATCTCATCGGTGATATGGAAGATTTCGTAAATGTCAGCTTTGGTATAGTCGGTCAATCGGAGAAAATGTTTCAATGGAACCGCCTTTCTGGCTGCCGGTGCGGTAGTGCGGCAGACCTGTGCTAAATGTCAGAAAAATCAATGGGTTGCGCTCTTATCGTATCATTTTTGCGGGTTAGAAGGAAGCTATAATATTAGAAGAAAGCTATATTTTTGTGGGATATGCTTTAGAAACAGTGCTAAAGATGTTTTGCGGGTCTGGAGTGGAGAAAAGGTGCGCTCAGACCCATGAGTTGGAATTATGTTAACTTATTTGAAATGTTTTTGTGCGACACCGGGTCTGTAGATGTGAAAATAAGCAGCTAGACCCGGGAAATGGAAATTATGTCAACCATTTTGGATAGTCAAGCCCGGAAACCGGGTCTGGGGAGAGAAAAATACGCGCCCAGACCCGGCCAAGGAAGAAAACCGGGTCTGGAGAGAGAAAAATAAGCAATTAGACCCGGGGATGGAAATTATGTCAACCATTTTGGGTAGTCAAGCCCAGAAAACGGGTCTAGGGAAAGAAAAATACGCTTCCAGACCCGCCCAAGGAAGAAAACCGGGTCTGGAGAGAGAAAAATATACTCCCAGACCCGTGAGGCTCAGGATTCTATCAGATTTCCATCCCCGCCAGTCTCATCTCCCTTGGCTTTTCGTCACCCGACATAATTCGTGACAGTCTATGTAAGATATGATAAAATGAATGCTGACAGATGCCTCCCGGAAGTTCCACGGAACATTGGATGCACAGAAAGCAGTGCAGAAACAAGGGAAAATGAATCCTAGCGGATGCCTCCCGGAAGTTCCACGGAATATCGGATGTGCAGAAGAGAATCGCCGAGATATGGATGCGCAGAAAGCAGCTGTTTATGGACTTTTGCCGGAACTTAAAATCAGCATGACAAAATCAGCGCGACAAAACGAGTGCTGGCAGGTTCGCAGGGTAAGACCCGCAGACATGGAAAGTATGCGTCAAAGAGCGGCTGAAGGTGTATGGGAAAGCAACGGTCAGGAGAAGGAATCCGCGATAAATCATTGACGGTATGCCGGCGGAATAAAGAAGAAATCAGGAGATAAGATGAGCACATTATTAGAAGAATTTAAAGAATATTTAAAAGAAATGAACCAGTATGATCACGTGACAGGATTATTGCAGTGGGATATGCAGACGACAGTGCCGAAGCTTGGGCAGGCGGCGCATGTGGATGCGCTGACCTATTTTTCCACGAAGAGCTTTGAGATGGGGACATCGGAGAAACTGGGAGAATTTCTGGAGAAACTAGCGCAGCCTGCGGAATATGATGCGTTAGATGACACATGGAGATTCATTGTAAAACGCATGAAGCGCGATTACGACCGCAATAAAAGAATACCGGCGGATTTATATGAGGCGTTTGTGCGGGCAGCGGCGGAATCCGGAAATGCATGGGAAGAAGCAAAAAATGCATCGGACTTTTCCATTTATGCACCGCACCTCCGGAATATGATTGAGATGACGAAGCAGGTAATCGGCTATACAGATCCGGGAAAGGATGTGTATGACGCACTTCTGGAACAGTGTGAGGAGGGCATGGATCAGGCAACGATCGACCGGCTGTTTGAGGAAGTGAAGACGGAACTGATACCGTTAGTAGAGCAGATTACTGCAAAGAAAATGCCGGAAAATCCGACATTTCATGCCTATGCTGATCCGGACGCACAGCGCAGGGTACAGTGGCTGCTGCTTGATTACATCGGATTCCGCAGGGATGCGGGAGCGGTCGGGGAGACGGAGCATCCGTTTACGACGAATTTTTCTTCAAAGGATGTGCGTGTGACGAACCACTACTATGAGACGGAGCCGCTCAGCGCCATGTTTTCTGCGATTCATGAGGGCGGACATGCGATTTTTGAACAGAATGTCAACCCGGAATACGACAATACGGTGGCGGGCAGCTGCTGCTATATGGGGGTGCATGAGAGCCAGTCGCGCTTTTATGAGAATATTCTCGGAAGAAATATCAATTTCTGGAAGCCGATCTATGAAAAACTGGGAGAATTGCTTCCACAATTTAAGAATGTGACACTCGAAGCGTTTGAGCGTGAAATCAACCGCGTGGAGAACAGTATGGTGCGCACCGAGGCGGATGAGGTAACGTATTGCTTCCATATTATATTGCGTTATGAGATGGAAAAAGCGATTTTCTACGATCATGTGCCGGTGGAAAAACTTCCGGAGCTCTGGAATCAGAAAATGCAGGAATACTTGCATATCACTCCGAAAAATGACGCCGAAGGCATCTTGCAGGATGTACATTGGTCGGACGGCTCGTTTGGGTATTTCCCGTCCTATCTGCTGGGCAGCATCTATGACGGCATGTACCTTGAGAAGATGGAGGAGGAACTCGGCTCCGTGGATGAGATCCTGACAGACGGCAGAATCGGTGAGATCACAAAATGGCTCAATGAGAAGATTCACTGGTATGGAAGCACGCGGACACCGAAAGAGGTGATCGCGGCAGTGTGCGGAAAAGAAGTGTCCGCGCAGCCGCTCGTGCGCTACATGAAGAAAAAATACACGAGACTGTATGGACTTTCCGAGGAAGCCTAGGCAAAAGAGATAGAACGGGAGATGATGTCATGAAACGTGGAATCATATTTGACATGGACGGAACCCTGTGGGATTCCGCAGAGAATGTGGCGAAGTCCTGGAATGTGGCAATCCGGCAGTACGGGGTTAGGGAGAAAGAACTGACAACGCAGGACATTCAGGGGGTAATGGGAAAAACGATGGACGTAATCGCCGATATCCTCTTTGCGGAATTCCCCGAAGAAAAACGGAGACTGCTCCTAAAGGAATGCTGTCAGGTGGAAAATGATTATCTGCGGGAGTATGGGGGCATACTCTACGATCAGGTGCCGCAGACGCTCGCGGCGTTGAAGCGGGACGGCTATCATCTCTCGATTGTCAGCAACTGCCAGAAAGGATATATCGAGGCATTCCTTGACCACTACGATCTGTGGGAACTGGTGGAGGATATGGAGTGTTACGGCAATAATCTGCGGCAGAAGGGAGAAAATATCCGGCTGGTCGTAGAGCGGAACCGGCTGGATGAGGCGGTCTATGTCGGAGACATTCAGGGAGATTATGATGCGAGCCGGGCGGCAGGAGTCGGGTTTATCCACGCAGCATATGGATTCGGAGAGATTGCGGAGCCGGTCCCGGAACTGAAAACCTTTGCAGACTTAAAAACCTTTGATATTTCATCGGCGAGCAAAACGCAGAACGCTTGGACCATGTGAGACGGCAGCACCGGGCAGCCAGGGTGCAGAGCGCCGGAACCATGTGAGCCGGCATCCGCATGCAGGAGAGAGAAAGCATGACAAAGTTTGAAGAATTACTACAGCAGATCAACAGACAGCATGTCTATATACAGACCCATAATTTCCCGGATCCGGATGCGATTGCAAGTGCATATGGTCTGAAGCGGCTGCTTGCAACCAGGGGTATCGAGGCGAGCATCTGCTATAAGGGCAAGATCGACCGGTACGGTACCGGCCGTCTGTGTGAGATTCTTGACATTGAACTGTTGAATGTGGAGGATCTGACCGAAGTGCTGACGGATGAGGACGAAGTGATACTGGTGGATTCCCAGAAGGGCAATTCCAACATCATCAATATTACGGGAGATGAGATCATCTGCATCGACCATCATCCTTACAATGATAAGTGTCAGTACCGGTTTCAGGACATCCGCCCCGAGGTCGGGGCGTGCGCAACGATGATCGCGCAGTATTTTATGGAAAATGACATTGCGATGGATAAAAAGATCGCAACAGCGCTGACATACGGCATCCGCATTGACACGCACAATCTTTCACGCGGCGTGTCAAAGCTCGATATCGAGATGCTCTATCGGATGTACGATGACTGTGATTATGAGGAGATCCACACATTGGAGAACAGCAACCTTTGTTTTGAGGATCTGGTGGCGTATTCCAAGGCGATTTCCAGCATTGAGGTGTACGATAATATCAGCTTTGCCGATACGGGGGAGGACTGCCCGGAGGCATTGATCGCGAGTGTCTCTGACTTTATGCTGGCGCTGGTGGAGGTTTCTTTTTCCGTGGTGTACTCAAGGAGAGGGGATGGCATCAAACTGTCCGTCCGGAGTGAAAAATCTTCTCTCGACGCCGGCAAGATCACGGCGGAGGCGCTGCAGGGGATCGGAAACGGCGGCGGGCATGCTGCGATGGCAGGTGGCTTTGTACCGTTTACCGGTTCGGACGGTAAGGCGGTCATTTTGATCGACCAGATCAAGGAGCGTTTTTTTTCGACGATTGCAAAGCGGAGATAGCACAGACGCAGAGTCTGCAGAGCCGGAGGGCAGCAATTGGAGCAGAGCCGGAAGAACGCAAGTGAAGCAGAGCCGGAAGAACGCAAGTGAAGCAGAAGCGGAAGACCGCAAGTGGAGCAGAACCGGAGGGCAGGGAAACGGCATTTCAGACCTTGACAATGCGGGCTTGCAAGGCTTATACTTACACATAGTTGACAAAGGCAGTGACGAAGACAGTAAGCTGTGGATGAAAGGCAAAGCGAGCCGGGGCGGTGAGAGCCGGTGCGAGTAAGCCGCAGACGAAGATCCCTTCCAAGCCGCAGCCCGAAATGCAGCCGCAGATGTGGCACAGCAGAGCCTGTGTCAGACAGGAAGGCAGCACGGTAGGCGCTGACGCTTTTCCTGCGTTAAAGGGAACGGGTATCCAGATTTTCTCCGGATGAGATTTTTTCAAGCTACAGAAGCACACCCAGGGTTTCTGTGCGTGGAGAAGTCTGTGTACAATGTAATTAGGTGGTATAACGATAAAGGCTCTCGTCCTATTTACAGGACGGGAGCCTTAAATGTTTTATTTTGGAGGAAAAAATGTATAACAAAGTAGACACGAACCTGAATTTTGTGGACAGAGAAAAGCAGGTAAGAGAGTTCTGGAAAGACAATGACATCTTCAAGAAAAGTATGGAGCAGCGCAAGCAGGGCGAGACTTACACGTTCTATGACGGACCACCAACCGCCAACGGCAAGCCGCATATCGGTCATGTGGAGACGCGTACCATCAAGGATATGATCCCGAGATTTCAGGCAATGAAGGGAAAATATGTGCCGCGTAAAGCCGGATGGGATACACACGGACTGCCGGTAGAGCTCGGCGTGGAGAAGATGCTCGGCTTAAACGGCAAGGAGCAGATCGAGGAGTACGGAATCGAGCCGTTCATTAAAAAATGTAAGGAATCCGTGTGGGAGTACAAGGGCATGTGGGAGGATTTCTCCGACATCGTCGGTTTCTGGGCGGATATGGAGAACCCGTATATTACCTATGATAATAATTTTATCGAGTCAGAGTGGTGGGCGTTAAAGCAGATCTGGGACAAGAAGCTTCTGTACAAGGGCTTTAAGATTGTTCCGTACTGCCCGCGCTGCGGAACCCCGCTTTCCTCACAGGAGGTGGCACAGGGATATAAGACGGTCAAGGAGCGTTCCGCTGTGGTTCGTTTCAAGGTTGCCGGGGAGGATGCCTACTTCCTCGCATGGACCACGACGCCGTGGACACTTCCGTCCAATGTGGCACTCTGCGTGAACCCGGAGGATACCTACTGCAAGGTAAAGGCAGCCGACGGTTATACCTATTATATGGCGGAGGCACTGCTTGATAAGGTGCTCGGACGGCTTGGAACACCAGCCGAAAAGGGCAGGGACGGCGAGCCGGATACGCCGGAGGTAAAGGCTTACGATGTGCTTGAGACTTATAAGGGAAGCGAGCTGGAGTACAAGGAGTATGAGCCGCTGTACGCCTGCGCAAAAGAAGTGGCGGACAGACAGCACAAGAAGGGATTTTTCGTGACCTGTGACACCTACGTTACGATGTCAGACGGTACCGGAATCGTTCACATCGCTCCTGCATTCGGTGAGGATGATGCGAATGTCGGCAGAAAATATGACCTGCCGTTCGTGCAGTTTGTAGACGGAAAAGGTGAACTGACCAAGGAGACGCCGTATGCCGGTATCTTTGTGAAAAAAGCGGATCCGGAGGTATTGAAGGATCTGGAGGCACAGGGCAAGCTTTTCGACGCGCCGAAGTTCGAGCATGAGTATCCGCACTGCTGGAGATGTGATACGCCGCTCATCTACTATGCGAGAGAGTCCTGGTTCATCAAGATGACTGCAGTGAAGGATGATATGATCCGCAACAACAACACGGTCAACTGGATTCCGGAATCCATCGGAAAAGGACGTTTCGGTGACTGGCTTGAAAATATTCAGGACTGGGGTATTTCCCGTAACCGTTACTGGGGAACTCCGTTAAATATCTGGGAGTGCGAGGGCTGCGGACATCAGGAGTCCATCGGCAGCCGTGCGGAGCTTGCAGAGAAAAGCGGCGATCCGAAGGCTGCGGAGGTAGAACTTCACCGTCCGTATATCGATGAAGTGACCTTTGCCTGCCCGGACTGCGGCAAGACCATGAAGCGTGTGCCGGAAGTTATCGACTGCTGGTTCGATTCCGGTGCAATGCCGTTTGCACAGCATCACTATCCGTTCGAGAATCAGGATCTGTTTGCACAGCAGTTCCCGGCAAAATTCATTTCCGAGGGTGTGGATCAGACCCGTGGATGGTTCTATTCCCTGATGGCGGAGAGTACACTGTTATTTAACAAGGCTCCGTTTGAGAATGTCATTGTCATGGGACATGTGCAGGACGAGAACGGACAGAAGATGAGCAAGTCCAAAGGAAATGCGGTAGATCCGTTTGAGGCACTCTCTGCCTACGGTGCAGACGCGATCCGCTGGTATTTCTACACGAGCAGTGCACCGTGGATTCCGAAGCGTTTTAACGGCAAGCTCGTGCAGGAGGGACAGCGCAAGTTCATGGGTACGCTCTGGAATACCTATGCATTCTTCGTGCTGTATGCGAACATTGACAATTTTGACGCATCGAAATATACGCTTGACTATGAGAAGCTTTCCGTGATGGACAAATGGCTGCTCTCCAAGCTGAATACGGTGATTAAGGAAGTGGACAACAACCTTTCCAACTACCGCATCCCGGAGGCTGCAAGAGCGCTGGATGATTTTGTCGATGATATGAGCAACTGGTATGTCAGAAGAAGCCGTGAGCGTTTCTGGGCAAAGGGCATGGAGCAGGATAAGATCAACGCTTACATGACACTCTACACAGCGCTTGTGACGATCTGTAAGTGTGCGGCGCCGATGATCCCGTTCATGACCGAGGATATCTATCAGAATCTGGTTCGTTCCGTGGATCAGACGGCTCCGGAGAGCATTCACCTGTGCGATTTCCCGGTGGCAAACGAGGCGTATATCGATGCAGAGCTTGAGAAAAATATGGATGAGGTCTTAAAGATCGTTGTCATGGGCCGTGCATGCCGTAATTCCGCGAACATCAAGAACCGTCAGCCGATCGGAAACATGTTCGTAAAGGCTCCGTCTGCACTGCCGGAGTTCTTCGTGGAGATCATCGAGGATGAGCTGAATGTGAAAAAAGTGACATTTACAGACGACGTGAGCGCTTACACAAGCTACACGTTCAAGCCGCAGCTGCGCACCGTTGGACCGAAGTACGGCAAGTTCTTAGGACAGATCCAGAAAGCACTCGCAGCGCTTGACGGCAATGCGGCGATGGCAGAATTAAAGGCAAACGGCGTGCTTGCACTTCCGTCCGTTGACGAGTCTGTCAAGCTGGCAGAGGAGGATCTCCTGATCACTATGACGCAGATGGAAGGTTATGTGACCGAGGGAGATAACCCCGTGACGGTGGTGCTCGATACGAACCTGACACCGGAACTTATCGAGGAGGGCTTTGTGCGTGAGATCATCAGCAAGATCCAGACCATGCGTAAGGAAGCCGGATTCGAGGTGATGGATCAGATCACGATCTATCACAAGTCAGATGAAAAAGTATCTGGTATTTTTGAGCAGTATGGTGATACAATTAAATCGGACGTTCTCGGCGTGAATGTCGTGGCGGATGCAGCCGGAGCATTTGCGGATGAGCCGGAAGTTTACAGCAAGGAATGGAATATTAACGGCGAACATGTTCTTCTGGGAGTGAAAAAAGGAGGAAACTAGATGAAATCAGGTGTTTTTGACAAGAAAGCCTTTATTCAGAGTGTGCGCGATAATCTGAAGAATTTATATCGCAAGACATTGGAGGAGGCGGATCAGCAGGAAATTTTCCAGGCGGTCTCCTTCGCGGTCAAGGATGTCATCAATGACAGATGGCTTGCAACACAGCAGGTATTTGACAAGGAAGATCCAAAGATCGTGTACTACATGTCGATGGAATTTCTGATGGGACGCGCGCTCGGCAATAATCTGATCAATCTGAAGGAATATAAAGAAGTGAGGGAAGCGCTGGATGAGATCGGCCTGAATCTCGATGTGATCGAAGATCAGGAGCCGGATCCGGCACTCGGCAACGGTGGTCTGGGAAGACTGGCTGCCTGCTTTATGGATTCCCTCTCCACACTCGGATACGCAGCTTACGGCTGCGGGATCCGTTATCGCTACGGTATGTTCAAGCAGAAGATTCAGGACGGCTTTCAGGTCGAAGTGCCTGATAACTGGCTGAAAAATGGTTATCCGTTTGAACTGCACAGACCGGAGTACACTTACGAGATCAAGTTTGGCGGACATGTACGCACGGAGAGCAGGGAGGATGGAAGCCTGCGTTTTGTGCAGGAGGATTATCAGTCGGTGCTGGCGATCCCGTATGACATGCCGGTGGTCGGATACGGCAACAACGTGGTCAATACGTTAATGATCTGGGATGCGGCGGCAAAGGATTATTTTGAGCTGGATTCATTTGATAAGGGAGATTATCAGAAGGCGGTCGAGCAGCAGAATCTTGCAAGAAATCTGGTGGAAGTGCTTTACCCGAACGACAATCATGTTGCGGGCAAGGAGCTCCGCTTAAAGCAGCAGTATTTCTTCGTATCCGCGAGTGTACAGCGTGCGCTGGCGCGCTATAAGAAGAACCATGATGACATCCGCAGGCTGCCGGAGAAGGTGACGTTCCAGTTGAACGACACACACCCGACGGTGACGGTGGCAGAGCTGATGCGTATTCTTGTGGATGAGGAAGGTCTCGGCTGGGACGAGGCGTGGGAGATTACCACGAAGACCTGTGCCTACACCAACCATACGATCATGGCGGAAGCACTGGAAAAATGGCCGATTGAGATTTTTCAGCGGCTGCTTCCGAGAATCTACCAGATCGTGGATGAGATCAACCGCCGTTTTGTACTGCAGATCCAGGAACGCTACCCGGGGGATGACGGCAAGGTTGCCCGCATGGCAATCCTTTACGACGGTCAGGTGAAGATGGCGCATCTCGCCATTGCAGCCGGTTATTCCGTCAACGGTGTGGCAAGACTGCACACGGAGATCTTAAAGAACGAGCAGCTTCATGATTTTTATGAGATGTTCCCGGAGAAGTTCAACAACAAGACCAACGGCATCACGCAGAGACGTTTCCTGATGCACGGCAATCCGCTGCTTGCCGACTGGGTGACAAAGCATATCGGCGACGGCTGGATCACAGAGCTGATGCAGCTTGCACGTCTGGTTCCGTATGCATCGGACGCAAAAGCCCAGAAGGAGTTCATGGAGATCAAGCGCAGGAACAAAGTGCGCCTGGCAGAGTATATCAGGGAGCATAACGGCATCGAAGTCGATCCGGATTCCATTTTCGATGTGCAGGTAAAGCGTCTGCATGAGTATAAGAGACAGTTCTTGAATATTCTGCATGTGATGTACCTGTACAATGAGTTAAAGGCAAATCCGCAGATGGATTTCTACCCGAGAACCTTTATTTTCGGCGCGAAAGCGGCGGCAGGCTATCGGAACGCCAAGCTTACGATCAAGCTCATCAACAGTGTGGCGGACGTCATCAACAACGATGCGGACATTAAAGGAAAGATCAAGGTCGTATTCATCGAGGATTACCGCGTGTCCAATGCGGAGTGGATCTTCGCAGCGGCGGATGTCAGCGAGCAGATTTCGACTGCCAGCAAGGAGGCATCCGGTACCGGCAATATGAAGTTCATGTTAAACGGTGCGCTGACACTCGGTACCATGGACGGCGCGAACGTGGAGATGGCAGAGGAAGTCGGAATGGAGAATATTTTCATTTTCGGCATGAGCTCCGAGGAAGTCATTGCGCATGAGCGCAACCGCGATTATGATCCGATGCAGATCTACAACAGCGACGAGGGTATCCGCAAGGTGGTAAATCAGCTTGTGGACGGCACATTTTCGCCGAATGATCCGGGGTTGTTCCGTGATCTTTACAACTCACTGCTCAACACGCAGTGCACGCAGTATGCAGACACATATTTTATCCTCAAGGATTTCCGTTCCTATGTGGATGCGCAGAAGCGGATTGTGGAATATTACCAGGATAAGCAGGCATGGGCAAAGAGCGCTATTTTAAATACGGCCCACGCAGGCAAATTCTCTTCCGACCGCACAATTCAGGAGTATGTGGATGAGATCTGGCATCTGGATCACATCACCGTGCCGGATGCTCTGATTGCGAAAATGTGAAGGGATACCACACCGGAAATGATTCGGAGGTGGATGAGAAACATTCTGTCCCGGGAGAAGCGAAAAAGATCCTGATTCCGGAAAAGAGCCGGCTCTGATAAAAGGAGCCGGCGGCGGAACCATAGAGAAGATTCAGAATAAAAATGACGGCGGCAGTCCGGCGGAGAGTATTCGCGGGACTGCCGCCGTCATTTTTGCTTTAGCGGTTCATCTCAAGCTGGAAGCCGGAGGTATCCTTGTGCTGGGCGATGATGCCGTCGATCTCCTCGAGATCGGTAAAGACCATATCGCCGATGACGCTGTGCTTGATGGCGGCCATGGCATTGCCGTACTCTAACATTTTCTGGCAGTCGTGGTGTCTTAAGTAACCGTAGAGCGCGCCGGAGACATAGGCGTCACCGCTTCCGATCCGGTCGACCACATCGATGCTGTTGTAAGGAGATTCGCTGTAGTAGCGGTCTTCCTTCGCAGAGTAGATGATGGAGGTAAAGTCGTGCTTCTTCGGCGTGATGACGGTGCGCTCTGTCGAGGCAACCACGGAGATCGGATATTCTTCACAGAAGGACTTCTGGATCTCCTCAATCGTGCCGGTCTTGCCGAAGGTCAGCCGGGCAGTGTCGGCGGAGCAGAAAAAGATATCAACATACGGAAGGATGGATTCGATGCATTTTCTTGCCTCCTCGCCGCTCCAGAGGTTTGCGCGGTAGTTGACATCGAAGGAGATCAGGGTGCCGTTCTCCTTGAACTTGCGGATACATTCGATCGCGAATTTCTGTGCGTTGCCGCCGAGTCCTAAGGTGATGCCGCTGGTATGGAACAGTCTGGTATTGTAGAACATGGTAGCCGGAACGTCCTTGATGTCAATATTGTTGATGGATGAATGTTTTCTGTCGTAGACCACACGCGGCTTTCTCGGGTAGGAGCCGTACTCATAGTAGTAGATGCCGACGCGGCTGTCGTCCGAGTGATCCTCGATCAGATAATTCTCGCTGACGCGGGAAGCGTTGAGCTGGTTCTTGATGAAAGCGGCCAGCAGGTTGTTCGGAATCTTTGAAATGATTGCTGTCTTAAGGCCGAGCTGTCCGATCTCGGAAGCAATGTTGAGCTCGGCACCGCCGAGGTGCTTCATCAGCGTGTCGCCCTGTGCAAGACGTCCGTTGATCGGCGTGGAAAGCCGGAGTAAAATCTCCCCCAAAGTGATGACATCGTATTTACGGTCCATAAATAATCTCCTCCTGATGATGTAAGAATAAATAAGAAAGTAAAAATTCCGACACGTCACGGCATCTCAAAAAGAATGTTTTATGAGAAAATGCAGCACACTGTGTCTATGGATACGATATGTATGTTCCGCATTGCGAAACATAGTTCTGTAATGTGAACCAATCTGTTTTTATTATATATCATCC
>ERZ773168.2413-NODE-2413-length-14281-cov-3.674469_pt1 | contig 14281 bp, 9 predicted proteins | sample MGYA00511261_ERZ773168 | MGnify/ENA primary metagenome ERZ773168 (study PRJEB29015, sample SAMEA2737855) | human gut metagenome | biome: human gut; feature: human-associated habitat; material: faeces | place: China | collected 2012 ... | reverse complement strand
CCACCTATGAGCAAGCTCATGTGGGCTTAGACCTTTTGACCCTGGCATCATAAAATAAAAAACCGTACATCCATTATAGAATGTACGGTCCTTTTTTGTAAAGATGAAATACGCTGTCAGGCAGCGGATAGCATCGAAGATGGTACATGTGAGCTTATTTGTCGCTTAAAAGCTCCTTTGCACTGGTCAGCAGTCCCGCCATGTTCTGAATTTCGGACGGAATGATGATCTTTGTAGACTTGCCGTCCGCAACCTTTTCCAGAGCCTCCAGACTCTTTAAACGAAGTACAGAATCATCCGCTCCTGCATCCTTGATGAAACGCAGACCGTTTGCAGTCGCCTGCTGGACTTTCAGGATTGCTTCCGCTTCACCTTCTGCCTCACGAATCATCTTTTCTTTCTCTGCTTCTGCGCGCAGGATTGCAGACTGCTTTTCTGCCTCTGCTTCCAGAATTGCGGATTCCTTTTTACCTTCTGCTACCAGAATGGTAGATTTCTTTTCACCTTCGGCACGCAGGATCGCTTCACGGCGTTCACGCTCTGCCTTCATCTGCTTCTCCATCGCATCCTGAATTGCTGCGGGAGGAATGATGTTCTTTAATTCGACACGGTTTACCTTAATGCCCCAGGGATCGGTTGCGATATCCAGGGATGCACGCATCTTGGCATTGATCGTTTCACGGGAGGTCAGGGTCTGGTCCAGTTCCAGATCTCCGATGATGTTACGCAGGGTTGTCGCGGTCAGGTTTTCAATCGCCATGATCGGATTTTCAACTCCGTAGGTAAACAGCTTGGGATCTGTGATCTGGAAAAAGACAACGGTATCGATCCGCATGGTTACGTTATCCTTTGTGATAACGGGCTGAGGCGGGAAATCCGCTACCTGTTCCTTTAACAGTACACGCTTTGCAACCTTATCGACAATCGGCACTTTAAAGTGAAGGCCAACGCTCCAGGTATCCTGGTATGCGCCGAGACGTTCTACGACATAAGCCTGCGCCTGCGGTACGATCTTGATGCAGGACGCTACAATTGCAATTGCAAGAATTAAAATAATGAGTATTACCAGTCCACCTATCATAATTACCCTCATTTCCGCGGTCTTACCGCATGTTGTCAGCAGCCTCGCTGCTGTTTGTTACAGGTTCTTCTGTTTCGATCTCGTCCGGGACAACGATCAGTTTCACGCCGTCGATCTTTTTTACAATGACGACGGTACCCTCTTCAATCGTCCCCTCAGTTTCCTGAGATCTCGCTGACCACTCCATGCCTTTGAGCGTAACCTGTCCGCAGCTGTGCAGGTTATCAATCCTGCCGGTCACGATACCGCGTTCCCCAAGCATGCTGTCCACATTGGTCTTCGCCCTTCCAACATTGAAATAGCGCATGGCAACCGGTCTTGTAAAAACAAGCATCAGCACGGACACTACCAAAAACAGGATGACCTGCACCAGAACCGGCGCACCGCAGGCAGCTGCTATCGTCGCAACAAGAGCTCCGGCTGCAAACCAGATTGTCGTCAGCCCCATCGTCGCAAGCTCAATCAGCACAAGTAAAATCAACAGAGCCAGCCAGGCAAATACTTCCGTCATGTAACTCCTCCTTTCCTGTGACTTATGACTATCATACTACAAAAATCATGCCCCGTCTACCAAAATACATGATGTCCGATCACAATACCTTCCCTGCTTCCTGCCCGTCTAAAATGCGTCGCTATTCCAACCGGGGTGCTTCCCGCCATCGCTTCCTGTGCCGCCTGCAGGCAGCTTGCCTTGATCTTTCCACTTGCGACAACGCGTCCAACCTGTCCGCTTCCCGCCGGTGTAAACTGTCCCGAAGCATAGATAACTCCCTTGACCGTATTCGGATAAGCGCCGCTTCTGACCCGATTCATCACGACTGCGCCGACAGCCACCTGTCCTTCGTAGGGCTCTTCTCCTGCTTCACACTGAATGAGCGCCGCCAAAAGCACGCTGTCGTCCGCTGCCAGTGCAGCAGCCTTGTTCGCTTCCTTTTCCGCCTGCGCTGCCTTTTCCTGCTTCTGTTTCTGTGCGGCAGCTTCTTTTTCCGCCTGCAGTCTCGCCGTTTCCGCTTCCTCGCGCGCTTTTACCTGCTCAACCGTCTCTCCGTAATCGATTTCAAAATCAACCTGGACATATTCCGAAGACACATATCCGGTCTTTCCGCCGTAATTGACCGCAACCCAGTCCGCCGTGATTTCCTGATCCTCGCTGAAACGGATCTGCTCTTCATCCACGACCTCATACTTTGCACCTTCTTCCAGCAGATCATAAATCGCAGCATCTGCTGAAGGTTCTTTCCGGATTCTCAAAGCGCCTGTTTTGGTCGTTGCCACAATCCGTCCCGCGTCTTTTGCCTCTTTCCGAGCTTCTTCCCCAAACAGCAGATAACCGTTATTCGCCCAGCCGGTCAGTTCGCCGGACTCAAGCTTTGTCCAGCCGTCCTTTTGTTCCAGCACTGTACCGCCACAGTCTGCATACAAATACCCTGCAAGCTCTGCCTCGCTGTCCGGTTCCGTCCTGACATTCAATACATTCTGAACGCTCGTCATCACGATTGTGCCGGTCAGGTCGTCCATTTTCATTCCATCACCGGACGAAGCTTTGGTTTTGCTGTCCGCACTGTCAGACGCTGCATCCGTTTCCTGCCCACCGGCTGCACCGGTCGCTGCATCTGCCGCCCCATTTTTGGATGCTGCGTTCTGACTGACCTGTTCCTTATCCGCTCCTGTCAGCCACGCCTCCACGCCAACGCCCTTGTGCCAGTGCGCGCTTTTGCTCGATTCCGCCTCTGCCTGCAGACTGCTTCCGGCCGTCCACAAAAAGACAACTCCCAGCGCTGCAGCCCGCAGCCAGTGCTTCCCCCTTTTCTCACATTTTCTGCTCCAGCCCATAAATCGATGATCCTTTCTATCCCCTCATATCCGCAGACAGTAACGATAGCTGAGCCTCCATTGATTTTCCGCGCCTTTGGCGCTCCCAAAATCGGCTCATCAAATGTTACAATTATATTACATGATTAGCGTCATCATATCAAATCCGTCAATTACTGTCAAGTGTGCGCCCTGTGAGGATTCTATTGTCACGACTACAAAAAAGGCGTGTGAAAAACAATCCTTTTCCACATGCCTTTTTTCGTTCTTTTTCTGTCAGAAGCAACGGATTTTTTCCTATCATCTTCTGACGATTCCCTTACAATGCTGTTGGGACAAATGTCCCGGCTATGATACTGTTTTAGTAAAAAACGTGATGTCCGATTACCTGTCCGGAACGACCGTTATTTCTTCTGAAAAACAGCTTGCCGCCGACCGGCTGTGCACCGGCTAATGCTTCGATTGCTGCCTGATAGCAGGCTGCATCTGCCTTGTCACTGCTCAGTGCCCTCTGCAGCGAACCGTTTCTAACAGGGGAAAACTGTCCTTTTGCGTAAACGACCTCGGTGATCGTATTGGGCTGCGATGCACTCTTGACGCGGTTCATGATGACATTGCCTACCGCAACCTTACCAACGTAGGATTCACTGCCTGCTTCACAGTAAATAATATTTGCAAGCAGTTTTAATTCCTCTGCGGATATCGCTGCGGTCTGTGCCGTCTGGGCTGCCAAAGCTGCCTGCTGGGCTTCCGCTTCGATGCGTGCTGCTTCCTCGGCTGCTGCCTTTGCCTGCGCTTCCGCTTCGATGCGTGCTGCTTCCTCGGCTGCCTGTACTTCTTCTATCTCATTCTGTGCTGCTTCACTCGCCTCTGCCTGTAAAGCTGCTGTTTCATCCTGCTGTGCTTCTTCCTCTGCAAAGAATTCATCTTCGGATGCTGTTTCTCCTGTCCGTTCAGCGATCACCTGCTCATTGGCTGCAACAGCCTCTTCGTTGGAAATCTCTGTCTCGACCAGATTTTCAGCCGGTACCCATCCTGCAATTTCTCCCGCCTGGATCTGCACCCAGTCGTTGTACTTTGCAAGGATCGCCACATGACCGTCCTCCATGACCTGACCAATCACCGCAGACGCTGTATTTGCTTCTGCATGAATGTCCAGCATGTCTTTCGCATCAATGACACCGATACCACTTGCCATAGCGGTTGTCGTATATGCACCCATCATCATAACAGATGTTAAAATGCCGACTGCACTACGAAACAACTTTCTGCCTTTTCCGTTCATTCTTACCTCCATAAATCTTACTCTGCTTCCCCAGCCATTCTGCCGGTGAAATTCAGGAGCTTTTTGTGGGACGCTCCTTGTTACAGAGCTGTTTCAATTGTTACAAACTTATTAACAATTGTTACGCATGATATGATAGCAATATTACAATCAAATGTCAAGCCGTTCACCCGGAACCACAAATTTCCGTTAGTTCCCCACAAAAGGTTTTCTTCTATTGTGATATTTTTACAACAAACCTCCAAAATCATCGCCTTTTTCTTACTATTTTTCAAAGTTTTCAACAAATGCCGCTTTAACATAGTAAATTCTCTTTTCATAAAAAGGACAGCCATTTTCTGCGGTTTTTTCGATTTTTTATAAAAAAAGAAGACCTGACGGGATTATTTTTTCCATCAGATCTTCCTTTATTCCTGTTTTTAACATTTTTGTAACAAACTATTTTACAGGCTTCTGGACTTTTCCACCGCAGTGATAACCGCATCGGTCACTGCGCCGCGGAAGCCTTTTTCCTCTAAAACGCGTACCGCCTGAATTGTGGAGCCTGCCGGGGAGCAGACCATATCCTTTAACTCTCCCGGATGCTTTCCGGTCTCAAGCATCAGCTTCGCGCTGCCGAGCACAGCCTGTGCAGCGCATTCATATGCCTGGCTGCGCGGCATGCCTTCCGCAACTGCACCGTCCGCCATCGCCTCGATCAGTATAAAAATCCAGGCAGGCGCACAGCCGCTGACGCCGGTCAGCACATCCATCAGGCGTTCCGGAAGCTCAACCGTCTTGCCGAAACTGTCCAGGACAGCCGCCGTTTTTTCTTTCATCTCAGGAGTTACCCTGCTGCCATAGCAGACTCCGGTACAGCCTTCCCCGACCAGTGCCGGCGTATTGGGCATCGCACGCACAAACGGAAGCGGCGCACAGAACTGCTCTTCCAGCCACGCAAGGCTTTTGCCTGCCGCAATGCTCAGAATCGTCTTACCGGTCAGGTCAATGTCGCTGATCTGTCCGATCACTTTCTCCAGAAACTGCGGCTTTACGGCAAGAATCAAAAGCTCTGCCTGCCGCGCGGTTTCCAGGTTATCGCCTGTCACCGTGATGCCAAACATTTCATGTACTTTGCTTTCGGTCTCCGCCGTTTTTGCAGAACCGTAAATTTCCTCCGGCACAGCCAGGTGATTTCTCAAAACTCCTCCAATCATCGCCTGCGCCATATTTCCAAGTCCGATAAAACCGATTTTCATCTGTGCCTCTCATTTCTGCGCACGCTTTTTGCGCATGTCGAGTTTGTGTCAAGTGCGCGCAGACACAAATCTCGAGCTTGAAAAATGCTATTTTTCAATCGTCGCCCTCTGCCGATGCGCTTCATACATCAGAATCGAAGACGCCACCGCTGCATTTAACGACTCCACTTTGCCCTCCATCGGAATCCGGATGTAACAGTCCGCAAGCTCTGCAGTCTCTTCCCGCAGACCGTTGCCCTCGTTACCGATCAGAAATGCTGTCCCCTTTGTGTAATCCTGACAGGCATAGGAATTTTTCCCGCGCAGATGCGCCGCGTATACGCTGACACCCGCCTGCTGTACCTGATGAACCGCCGCCGCAAAATCGTCCGCATAATAAAACGGAACGCGGTAGATGCTGCCCATCGTTGAACGGATAACCTTCGGGTTGTACAAATCGACTGTATCCCTGCTCATGATAATCCCGGAAACGCCTGCGCCCTCGCCGGTTCGCAGCATCGTACCGAGGTTGCCGGGGTCCTGTATATTTTCCAGAAGCAGAAACAGCGGTGCTTTGTCCCGCAGCATTTCTTCTATATTATAGTGAAACTGTTTCAGCACGCATAAAACGCCCTGTGGCGTGCAGGTATCCGATATTTTAGAAAAAACGCTGTCGGAAACAACTTCGTAGCCAACCTCTTCCAGATGCTCCCTGCAGCTGCACTTTTCCAGAAAGGATTCCGAAACATAGACCTCCTGCAGCTGCTCTCTCGGTGCTTCCAGAAACATCTTCACACCCTCTGCCAGAAAAACGTCCTCCGTTCTGCGCAGCTTCGACTTTTGATTCAATTGTACCAGCCTTTTGATCCGGCTGTTGGATGCTGCAGTAATCATGCAGGTTCCTCCGTTGATCTTTATGAAAACGCACAACGGCCACACACGTTTCGTGTGCAGCCGCCCCTTTGCGTCCTGTATCGTCAGGTGGCCAGCGCTTTGCTGACCTGATAATGATATTCGGGAATCTCTTTCTGCATCGCAAGCGCTTCCTCGATATCATAGTCTACAAATTCGCCGTGTTTGTAAGCCACAACACGGTTCGAGCTGCCTGCGCAGAGGATGTCTGCCGCATAAGCGCCCATGATAGAAGCATAATAACGATCCAGACAGGTCGGGCTGCCGCCTCGCTGCATGTACCCCAGGATGGTTGCTCTGGTTTCCACACCCGTTGCTGCTTCAATTCTCTTCGCCATGGAAGTAGAATGACCGATACCTTCTGCATTGATGATCAGATGGTGAGTTTTGCCCTTTTTACGGTTGTTGATAATATTGTTAATCAGCTGCTGCTCGTCATAGTCGTACTTTTCAGGAAGAAGGATATCCTCCGCGCCGGTGCCGACGCCGCACCACAGTGCGATATAACCGGCATTTCTGCCCATTACTTCGATAATACTGCAACGTTCATGTGAAGATGAAGTATCCCTTACCTTATCGATTGCCTGCATCGCGGTATTGACTGCCGTGTCGAAACCGATCGTATATTCGGTACATGCAATATCCAGATCGATCGTGCCCGGCAAACCAATCGTATTGATTCCAAGTCTGGACATCGCCTGCGCACCTCTGTAAGAGCCATCGCCGCCGATAACAACCAGACCGTCGATGCCGTGTCTGCGGCAGATCTCCGCGCCCTTTTTCTGTCCGGCTTCGGTCTTAAATTCCAGACAACGTGCGGTTCCCAGAATCGTACCGCCCTTCTGGATGGTATCCGAAACACTGCGGGCATCCATATCTATGATTTCTTCATTTAACAGGCCCTGATAGCCTTTTTTAATGCCTTTTACTTTGACGCCGTTGCAAATCGCTTTCCGAACAACCGCACGGATTGCCGCATTCATACCCGGCGCATCTCCGCCGCTTGTAAGAACTCCAATTGTCTTTATCTTAGCTGCCATTGTTCCTCCTGTCTGCCGCTGCGGGCTGGACTTCAATCTTAAGATTTCAAAATCCGTAAAACCATTTTTTATTTTAATCGAAACGGGCTTTCTTTTCAATGGTTTTGTGAAACTTACATCAGCTTTACGTTTTCTTCTCCAAACAGCTCTTCCAGCTGCTTTAAAAGTGCCTCGTCCCCATGAACGGTCTGATTCGCCCCAAGCTGCTTCATCGCGCGCGGATTTTCCACATAAATCACCACGGTATCCTTGCCGTCAGAAGCTGCGATTGCCGAAAGCAGCTTTTTTTCCTGCTGCTGATAGGCTTCCATCGTCGGAAATTTAATCCAGAGCTTTTTGGGGATTTCGTCAAACGTCTGCACGGATTCACAGATCAGCTTCGCGTCTTTGTCCTCCTCTGCTGAAACGCGCCCCCGCAGGAGAACCTTTTCATCCTCCATCAGCTTGCTGCCGTACTGCTCATAGGTTTTCGGGAAAACGATAACTTCAATCGTTCCAACCAGATCCTCCACCTGTAAAAACGCCATCACCTTATCGTTTTTGGTATATTTGATCTTCTTTTCCTCAATAATTCCGCCGATAACCGCCTTTGCTCCGTCCTGAATATGGACGCTGTTTGTCTCCTCATCCAGCATAAAATCTGCCGTTGTATTAGAAATATTCCTGCGCCAGAGCTGCTCGTATTCCTGCAGCGGATGCCCGCTGACATACACACCGAGCACTTCTTTTTCAAAGGTCAGAAGAATTTCCTTCGAATATTCCCCGACATCCGGGAAGCGGATTTCATAGTTTTTCTTTTCCGACTCGTCCACCAGATCGAATAAGGAAAGCTGTCCCGCCATATTATTTTTCCGATTCTGCTGATTCTGATCCATCAGCTGTACAAATACGCTCATAAACTGCTTGCGTGTTCCCTCAAGGCTGTCGAATGCACCCGCTTTGATGAAGTTTTCCACGTTGCGCTTATTGACTTCCGTATCGGACATTCTGGAAAGAAAATCCTGCAGGTTTTTGAATACGCCCCGCTGCTTCCGCTCTGCGATCACCGCGTCCGCAACCGGATGTCCTACACCCTTGATCGCGGTCAGTCCGTACCGGATTGATTTGCCCGATACCGAAAATCCCGGCTCTCCCTCGTTGATATCCGGCGGCAGAATCGCGATTCCCATCTGGCGGCAGACCAGAATGTATTCCGCCACTTTTCCGGGGTTATCGATTACAGAAGTCATCAGGGACGCCATAAATTCCACCGGATAATAATATTTCAGGTAAGCCGTCTGGTAAGCGACAACCGCGTAGCATGCGGCGTGGGACTTGTTGAACGCGTATTTTGCAAAATCCATCATTTCCGCGTAAATTTCCAGACCGACCTTTTCCGGAATGCCCCGGGCCACACAGCCGGGCACGCCCTCCTCGGGATTGCCGTAAACGAAATTCGCCCGTTCTTTTTCCATGACAGACTGCTTTTTCTTGCTCATCGCACGACGAACCAGGTCGCTTCGTCCCATCGTGTAGCCGCCGAGGTCGCGCACAATCTGCATAACCTGCTCCTGATACACGATACAGCCGTAGGTCGGAGACAGGATCGGTTCCAGCTCCGGACAGGAATAGGTGATTTCGTCATGATTGTTTTTTCCTTTAATATATTTTGGAATAAAGTCCATCGGTCCGGGACGGTACAGGGAAATACCCGCGATGATATCCTCCAGGTTCTGGGGCTTTAGCTCCTTCATGAAGCTTTTCATCCCGCCGCTTTCCAGCTGGAACACGCCGTCCGTCCTGCCGGTGCAGAGCGAATCCAGCACTTTTTTATCGTTATAATCCAGATGCTCCATATCGAGCTTCACACCGGTGTCATGCTCAATCATCTTGACCGCGTGGTCGATTACTGTCAGGGTTCGAAGCCCCAGAAAGTCCATTTTTAACAGTCCGAGCTCTTCCAGCGTCGTCATCGTAAACTGCGTTGTGATCGAACCATCCGACCCCCGTGAAAGCGGTACAAAATGATCTGCCGCCTCCGGACAGATCACAACCCCTGCTGCGTGCATCGAGGTGTGGCGCGGCAATCCCTCCAGCCGTTTACTCATATCAATCAGCACGTGCACCTGTTCATCGCTCTCGTAGAGCTTGCGCAGCTCTGCGTTCATTGACAGTGCCTTATCAATCGTCATGTTCAGCTCGTTCGGAATCATTTTTGCAATCGAATCCACAAAGGAATACGGCAGATCCATGACGCGCCCGACGTCGCGGATGACACCCTTTGCCGCCAGCGTACCGAATGTGACAATCTGCACAACCTTTTCTTTTCCATATTTGCGTCCGACATAATCGATGACCTCCTGTCTGCGTTCATAACAGAAGTCGATATCGATATCCGGCATGGAAACTCGTTCCGGGTTCAGGAAACGCTCAAACAGCAGGCTATAACGGATCGGATCAATATTCGTGATATGCAGGCAGTAGGAAACGATGCTTCCAGCTGCACTTCCACGTCCAGGTCCTACCGGAATACCGTTTTCTCTGGCATAGTTGATAAAATCCCACACGATCAGGAAATAGTCCACATATCCCATGCGCTTGATAATACCCAGCTCGTATTCCAGACGCTTCTGCAGCGTGCCGTCGTCCTCCGGATAGCGCTCTTTCATGCCGTCAGTGCACAGCTTATTCAAATATCCCCAGGAATCATAGCCCTCCGGCACATCAAAATGCGGCAGCTTCGTCTTACCAAACTCGATTTCCACATGACAGCGGTCTGCAATTCGCTGTGTATTTTCCACTGCCTCCCACGCATAGGGAAACAGTCCCTTCATCTCTTCTTCGCTTTTGACGAAATACTGACCGCCCTCGTAACGCATCCGGTTTTCGTCGGAAAGCTTTTTGCCGGTCTGGATACACAGAAGGATATCGTGGGGCTTTGCGTCCTCCGCATAGGTGTAGTGCACGTCGTTCGTGCATACTAACGGAATGTCCAGTTCTCGCGACATCTGTAAAAGCGCCATGTTTACGGTCTGCTGCTCCGGAATCCCATGATCCTGCAGTTCCAGAAAATAATTATCCTTCCCAAAAATCGACTGATACTTTAATGCGCATTTTTTTGCTTCCTCCGGCAGTCCTTTCTGGATATAGCGCGGCACTTCACCTGCCAGACACGCAGACAGCGCAATAATTCCCTCGTGAAATTCCTCCAGAACCTCCATATCGACACGCGGCTTGTAATAGTAACCCTCCGTAAAACCGCGGCTGACGATTTTGCTCAGATTCGCGTAACCAGTATTATTTTCCGCCAGAAGCACCAGATGGTAATACCGGTCATCCCCGCCGGCAATCTCCCGGTCAAAACGGGAATTGGGCGCAACATAGACCTCACAGCCCAAAATCGGATTGATACCCTCTGCCCGCGCCGCACGGTAAAAATCGATCACACCGTACATTGCGCCATGGTCGGTAATCGCTGCAGCCGTCATGCCCAGCTCCTTGACTCGTTTTACATATTCTTTGATTTTATTGGAACCGTCCAGCAGGCTGTACTCTGTATGGACGTGCAAATGTGCAAATGCCATATTTTTGTAATTTCCTATTCTTGTTCTGTCTGGGTTTCCTTTGCTGTCCCATCGGGCGCAGAGAAGTCGAAGGCAGGGCTTTCTGTCCCGGTTTCCGACTTTTGCCCGCTCTTTGTCACAGACCTCGTGCCGATGCTGCCTGTCCGGTCGGATGCTGCCGCATTGTTTTCACTGATGCTGTCTGCTTCCCGGTCAGATACAGCGCTGTTTTGACTGACTGCGTTTTGTCCGGACACATCACCGTTTTCATGAACCTCTTTTACACTGCCTTCTCCGCTGTCTGTCAGTACAAGTCTGTCGTTTTCCACTTTCCATGTCTCGTACCAGCTTCCTTCCGCGTCCGAAAGGTTGACATGAATCCTATCGTTTTCCCCGGATAAAATCTGTATTTTCCCGGAATCTGATCCAACCTGCCGCAGGATACTCTTTAACACTGCTTTGCCGTTTTTATACTGTAACAGCTCTTTTTCACGGATTTCTTCTAATCGATACTCTGTCAGTGTGCGCAGGCTGATGTCATAATATCCCGGCGCGGCTTCTGTCCCGGCAGTCCATGCCATCAGATCGCCGTCATCGTCCAGCTCAAAGTGCCCCATCTGTTTTAACAGGCGCACTGCTCCTTGCTCCTGCACACCAAACAGCATGTCGCTGACGCCGGACACTTCGTAGCCACGATACAGCACAAAGGCGCTTCCCAGCTTTTCCAGCTCCTTAAAGGCAAAATTCTCTTCTTCCAAAACTGCGCCGTCCGCGCCGACAAACCACAGGTCGCATACCGGCGCGCCGAACGCTCCGTCGTACCTGCCGATCGCCGCAAATGTTTCTTTTTTGCCGTTCCCATCGTAATCCGCCGTCTCTGCAAAACACAGCGCATCGTCCGGGTACTCCTGTACCTCCAGAATCTGTGCAACCGCCTGACTGACCGTCGCGCGGGCTGTTTTCTGCACTTTATTCAACCGGTTTTTCGTAAATTCGTTTGGAATATCCTCCAGGCTCTCCAGCGCTTCTTCCTGCTCCAATCTCGACGGAAAGAAAAATCCATCCCCGCTGATCGTCTCCGATGCTTTGGTCAGCTTTCCCTGATCCAGGCTGCTGATACACCAGCTGTACTTCGCAACCGCATGATCGATTCCTTCTTCCTGTCCGACCGACTGCCCGGCTTCTCTGCAGCGATAGGCAATTTTGTCCTCCCCAATTGCATAAAACCAATAGGTATATTCTGTATTTTCATCCGTCTGCGTGTAGAACTGCTCTTCCAGCTTTTCCTTCCACGCCTGTGCCTCTTCATCCGAATCCTTTGCAGACACATACGCCAAATATTCCGACGCTGTCAGCTCCCGATACGAACACTCTGCAAATCCGTCCGCAGCTCTTTCATAAAAAACAGGAACCGTCTCTTCTGCACTGTCCCATTCCGAAACAAGCGGATCGTACACAGTCTTCTCTACAGGATAAAACGTACAAACGCCGTCCTTTGTCGTTTCGATCGTCTCGGCATCCTCCAGAAGCTTTTCGCACTTTTGATCTTTTACCGTCCAGACAGCCGCCTGTTTTTTGCCGGAGACTTCCGTTTCCAGAATAACAAAAGGATTCCCGATTCCCGTCACCTGCTGCAGTCCGGTTACGACGATTCCTTTTTCCAGAAGCCTTGCCGACTCGCCGTCATAATACCAGAGATCGCCGGAAATCCGCCCGCGCGCTGTCAACGGCGTGCTCTCAAACATCAGCAGAAAGCTTTCATTTGCGTTGCTGTCATACTTCGCCATGTTCTGCAGGCAAAGCGTCTTGTCCCCGTACTCCTTCTGCGAAAGAACTGCCGTCAGCGCTGCGTTTTCCGCGCGGCTTAAGCGATCGTGTCCCGCCAGCTTGCCGGTAAACGCATCCGATTTCTGCGCGTATGCTTCATAAACGGAGTCGGTCACTTCTGTCATCAGGGCCGGAATTTGAGGAGCTGTTGCTGCCGCAGATTCTGTAGCAGTGTCGGTCTGCGTTTCGCCGGTCGCAGGCATCTCGCTGTCTGCTGTTGCCGCGGTATCGCCGTGCTGCCCTTCGCCGCCGGTCGCTGTTATGCCGTCCTGTGTCCCACCATCGGTCGCAGCGGTGCTATCCTGCACCTCATCATCGGTCGCTGCAGCGGTGCCGGTTCCTGTACTGACATTCTGTGTTTCACCTGCTACAGACGTCTCGCCATCTGCCGTTGTCACAGCATCGCTACCCTGCGCCATAGCGTCTGTTGTTTCCCCTTCCCAAAAGCTCTTTCCGGCTTGCTGCGCTCGCGCTGCATATTCACTGATATTCGGCGTGCAGCCTGAAAACAGCATCGTCGCTGCCATCAGACATGCTGCTGTTACCTGTTTTCTTTTCATTCGTATCGATCCCCTTATCTTGTTGAGTTGAGTATACCATGCCCGTTTGGAAAATTCCATCCTTATCAGACCGGCATCTTCCGATAAATGTTTCGCCAGCCGATACCATTACGCTTTGTCCCGCTCTGTAACATAAAAAAAATGTGCCTTGGCACATTCTCGCGGAGCGTTTTTATCGTATGGAAACGAAGTTTTCTATACGATAAAAAATCCCACATCCACCACCGAAGCAGCATAACGCTGCCGCGGCAGGACATGGGATTTTATAATGTGCCTTGTTTGTAACTGTTCAGAACAGGTCGAAGCACTTGCTGCTGAGACCGTAAGAATATGATTGAGTCATGCAAAATCCCATCGGCGAAGCCGATTTGGAATGGATTTTGCATCGTAACTGTGAAACAGCAGTTTTAATGTGAGGTCAATGGGAGAAAAAGATGAGTAGTCCGGGAAGAAGCAGAATTTATGTGTGTCATACCTTTTATCATGCCTACATTACCTGTCTGAAGGAGCTTCATATACAACGTGATCCGCTACAGAAGCAGGCGGGAGCAGTGCTCCTTTTGAGCAGTATGTCGAATGATTTCGGTAATTTAAAGGAACGTGCCGGGAAGTCCGGTTTATTTACGGAGGTCCTTCCATTTGATGAAAAGGAAGAGACCTTTTTTCCGGAGCTTGCACAGTACCGGACCGATACCGGGAACCTTGTAAAGAACATGCTCCAGCGTATCCGCTTTACCAGGAAATTCGGTAAATTATTAGAGCCGTATATTCCGGTCGATTTTAAGAGGTTTGATGATATTTATGTGTTCTGTGATTCCGATCCGATCGGTTACTATCTGAGCACGCATAAGATTTATTATCATGCGGTTGAGGATGGCCTGAACTGCATCCTTTATTATGATACGGCCCGCTACGATAACCGTGGACATTTTAAACTTAAGGCATGGATGTCGAAGCACAATCTGATCTTTATCCAGAACGGCTATAACAAATACTGCCTTGATA
>ERZ773168.2411-NODE-2411-length-14286-cov-4.628206_pt1 | contig 14286 bp, 6 predicted proteins | sample MGYA00511261_ERZ773168 | MGnify/ENA primary metagenome ERZ773168 (study PRJEB29015, sample SAMEA2737855) | human gut metagenome | biome: human gut; feature: human-associated habitat; material: faeces | place: China | collected 2012 ... | reverse complement strand
GGTTTTCACGAAGCATTTCAAGCGCGGCATTCAGGTGGGCATTGGCTCTTATGGCAGGCCGCAAAGCGGAAGAGCCTCCAAATTTTGAAAGGGAGCCTTTTCCGCTTTTTTTTGCGGCTGCACGTTGCGGAAAGCGCGGAAGAAAGATGCAATACGTGAAAGTATTTTGGAAGAAAAAATCCAAGAAATTTACAGACAGAACAGGAGGTAAATTTGCTGTAAACGACAGTTTTTTGGAGAAAAAATTTGTTGAGAATTACTTTAAAAAAGCAAAGAGTCAACACGGTAAAGTGTTGATAAATGTGAAAGGGTGTGATATAAAAACGAAGCAGGACTCCTGCGGAAACTAATTAAGCAAAGTGAAGGAGACGCAGTATGAAGAAGATGTGGGGCACACGGGTGCTGGCCATGCTTTTGGTGCTTGCGCTGACGGCTGGGTTGGTACCGGCGGCGCTTGCGGCAAACAGCGAAGCAGCGGTCGCATTCAAGCAGGTGCCGAATGACACGCTCGATACGCTTATCCGCCCGGATGTGGCGGTGGGCAAAATTGAGGATGCGGAAATGGGAGAGGATACGGCCGCCTATCAGGCGCACGATCTGGTTCGTGTTTCCATTATCCTGGAAGACACATCCACACTGGAAGCCTATTCCGACGCGGCTGCGGAGGGGACACTGGCCGAGGATGCGGCTGCCGTGTCTTACCGCGCAGCACTCCAGCGCAAGCAGGACAGCGTTGTTCGGAAAATCTCGTCCACGATCCTCGGACGGGAGGATCTGGATGTTGTCTGGAATCTGACGTTGGTCGCCAACCTGATCTCTGCCAATGTGGAATACGGCAAGATCGAGCAGATTAAGCAGATCCCGGGCGTTGCGGATGTGGTTCTGGAGCAGCAGTATGAGCCTGCCGCGTCCGAAAACACCGTGCAGCCCAACATGGAGATCTCAACCGGCATGACCGGCACGACCATGGCATGGTCTAACGGCTATACAGGGGCCGGAATGAGGATCGCCATTATCGATACGGGCTTGGATACGTCGCACCAGTCGTTTGACAATGGCGCGTATGAATACGCGCTTGAGCAGAACGCAGCGCGCGCAAAGGAATCCGTCGAAGCCTATAAAGCCTCTCTCGATCTGCTCGATGCGGACGAGATCAACGAAAAGCTGAGTCTGCTGCATATCAAGGAAGGCGTCAGCGCGGCGGATCTGTACCGGACAGAAAAGGTCGCATACGGCTATTGCTACATCGACAAGGATCTGGACGTAACGCATGAGACGGACACGGAGGGCGAGCACGGCTCCCATGTTGCCGGTATCGCGGCGGCCAACCGGTATCTGCCGGACGGAAACGGCGGATATGTCTCTGCATTGGACAGCGTACATATGCACGGCGCAGCGCCGGATGCACAGGTTCTGGTCATGAAGGTCTTCGGCGACGAGGGCGGCGCGTATGACTCGGACTATACGGCAGCCATTGAGGATGCAATCGTGCTCGGTGCGGATACGATCAACCTCTCGCTCGGCTCTGCCAGTCCCGGCCCGAGCAAGGCGAGAACGGAAGCTTATCAGAAGATCTTCGACGATCTGGAGAACGCTTCCTCCGTTGTGACGGTTTCTTCCGGCAACGCCGGCTATTGGGCCAAGAACGCCGATCCGATCGGCTATCTTTACAGCGACGGCGTCAGCATGCAGACGGACGGTCAGCCGGGCAGCTATGCAAACAGCCTGACGGTCGCCTCGGTCGATAACGACGGCTTTATCGGCAACTACCTCCTGATCGGACAGGAGCCGATCGCGCCGTCCGAAACCACCGGCTTTACGAACAAGCCGATCTCCACGATCGTGGGAGAGCACGAATTCGTGTTTTTCTCTGAGGATGCAACGAAGTATGCCGTGGACGCAGCCGGGAACAACCTGCTGCTTGCCTATGCAGATGCGGTCAAGGACAAGATTGTCTTCGTTTCCAGAGGACAGTCCTCGTTCTACCAGAAGCATGATGCCGCCGCCGCCGCAGGTGCGCTGGCGTGCGTGGTCTACAACAACCAGTCTGGCTCAATCAATATGGACCTGAGCAGCAGTACCGCAACGATCCCGTGCGTGTCGATCACACAGGACGACGGCGAACTGGTCCGTACGCAGGCCGAGCCGGTTTATGCAGAGGACGGCACGACAGTCCTGTATTATACCGGCAAGATCGAAGTGCGCGGCAAGGAACCGGTTCGGTTCAACCGCGATTATAAGACCATCAGTGAATTCAGTTCCTGGGGCGTTCCGGGCGATCTGACGCTGAAGCCGGAGATCGCTGCGCCCGGCGGCAATATCTACTCGCTCAACGGCCTGCACAACAGCACCAGCGGTATGCAGGGCGGCCACCAGGACTATGAACTTATGAGCGGCACCTCGATGGCTGCGCCGCAGATCGCCGGTATCGGCGCGCTGGTCAAGCAGTACATTGAATCCAAGGGCCTTTCCCGCAGCGATCTGACCGACCGCGCGCTGGCCCAGTCGATCATGATGTCCACGGCAGAGCCGGTCGTCAACAATGAAAACGACGCATATTACCCGGTCATTCAGCAGGGTGCAGGCATGGTCAACGCTGCGGCGGCGACCTCTGCGGACTCCTACATCAAAATGCGGGCTGACGCGACTGCATCCTGGGCTGACGGCAAGGTCAAGGCTGAACTTGGCGACGACCCCGCACGCACGGGCAGCTATGATTTCAGTTTCACCGTCAACAACCTCGACGGACGGACGCACGCCTATGCGCTGAGTGCCGAACTGTTTACGCAGGCTCTGCTCGACTATGAGGGGCAGAGTTACATGGACACGCTGACGACGCCGCTGAGCGCCGCTGTGACGTGGACTGTGAACGGCAGAGCGACCGACAGCCTGAGCCGCGATTACGATTATAACAACGACGGCCGGGTCGATCTGGAAGACGGCCAGCTGCTGCTGGATGTCGCGTCGAAAAAGCCGGGCGCAAAGCTTCTCAACGCCAAGGCCATTGCCGATTTGAACGGTGACGGCGCTGTGACGGCCTATGATGCACACCTGTTCCTGAATCTGCTTCAGGAGGCGACGATCCTTGTTCCTGCAAACGGTAAGGCTGAGGTCGTCTGCCACATTCGCCTGCTCGACCGCAGTACGCTGAATACTTCGTATCCCACGGGCGCGTATGTGGAGGGCTATGTCCGCGTGCAGGGCCTCGCCACAGACGAGGGCGCCGCCGGCACGAGCCATTCCATCCCGGTGCTCGGCTACTACGGAAGCTGGTCGGAGCCGTCGATGTATGATGTCGGTTCTCTGATCGACAGCATTTACGGCACAGAAACGCGCGCGCCCTATCTCGGCACGACGAACAGCTATGGCTACACCGTTTCCAACTTCCTGAACATTCTCTATGCCGGTGAGACGGAGTCCTCTGCAATGGTCGGCAACCCCGTTGACTTTGACGACGAGTATCTGAGCGTCCGCAACGCCTTCAACAACCAGGGCGGCAACAGCATCAGCACGCTTGTCTTCTCGCTAATCCGTAACGCGGGCAACTCCCGCCTCCAGATCGTCGATTCCAACACGAAGACAGCGTATCTGGACGAGGAAGTTGGCGCAGCGACTGCTTCGTACTACTCCGAAAATGCAAACGCATGGCAGCATACCCGGCTCCAGCTTGGCATTGACTGGAGCGGCACAGACGCCTCCGGCAATGCGCTCCCGGAGGGCACCAGCGTGGATCTTACGCTGACGATGGCCCCGGAATACTATGCAAATGCCGATGGCAGTTATCGTTGGGATGAACTCAAGGATGGTGCAAAGTTGAGCACGCACCTGACCATCGACAATACCGCGCCGGAACTCATCTCCGTCCGTCAGGATCTGACGCAGAAGACGCTGGCCGTTACGGCCATGGATAACCGCTATGTCGCGGCTGTCATCCTCTGGAACATGACGGATACCCCGACGCCGGTCAGCTATATCCTGCCGAATCAGCCGGAAGACGCACTCGGCAAGACGACCGACTGCACGTTCGATCTCTCCAAGCTGAGCGGCGGCGAGAAGCTTCTGCTTCAGGTTGTGGACTATGCCTACAACGCCTCTGCATATCAGCTGATCAGCGGCGAGGAGCCCGCAGAGGCGTTGACCTCCGTCACGCTTTCCCCAGAGAGCGTCTCCCTGCTTGCAGGTTCCAACTATACGCTTGAAGCTTCCACAGAGCCGTATTACGCCGACGATAAGTTGGATTGGACGTCCTCCGCGCCTGCGGTCGTGACGGTCAACAATAACGGTCAGATCAAGGCCGTCAGCGCCGGCACCGCAACAATCAAGGCGGCTTCTCATAAAAATCCCGAAGTCAATGCTTCCTGCACCGTACAGGTGCTTGCGCCTAACTACACGTTCCGCGGACTTTTGACAGCAGACAATCAGGTGCAGACCTTCGAGTGGAATCTCGCAGACAGCGAGACATGGGAAAAGGTCGCAGCGGTTGACGGAATCGGCAGCCGCGTGACCTCGGCAGGCGCTTCCAGCGCAAACGGCATTTATGCGTTTGACGTGGGCGGCAGTGCATATGAGATCGATTTTGCCACCGGCAAGATCCTGAACACCGGCAGCGCACCGTTCTCGGACGAGATTGGCCCTGTCGCATACGACGACATTGCCCTTTCCCGCAAATATACCGGAACGGAGTCGCTGCACGGCGATCTGCTGACCGGTGTATACTCCATGAACATCATCCCGATGCAGGATCCGATGAACGGAAGTGCCAGCAGCTACATCAGTGTGTACGACCTGTTCGGCTATGACGCGGATGGCTTCTCCGGCATCACCTCGCTGGGTTCCATCACGTTCAAGGATCCCGATAGCGGTGAGGATGTGGACGCTGAAGCCTATTATGTGATCGACAACGCAGGCGGCATCTGGCAGCTTATGATCTATCCGCAGGGCGGCGACTATTACGCAACCTATCAGTACATTCCGACGGATCTGGGCTTCCAGTTCCCGTATGACCCCAACTGGGCGACGCTTTGCTCGCTGAACGTTGCGGATGACGGCGAACTCTTCCTCACTTCGTACAGCACACAGGGCAAGGGCGCTTCCCGCAAGGAAAGCACGACGCTTTACTGGCTGCACTACGATGAGCAAGCGAGCCGCTTCCGCACGGCCATTATCGGCTCCTTCGGCGATATTGCGCCGGTCAGCGTGACCGAGGTCCATACGAACGACTCCACAGCAGATACGCAAAAGACAAGCATCTTTGAAAAGGCACTGCGTCCGGAATCGCTCAAGACCGCAAAGGCCCAGCCGATCAGCCAGATGAAGGCGGCAAATAAGCAGACCGCAGGTACGCTCAACAGCGTCAGCCAGCCGCAGAGCACCGGCAGCACAAGCGCGCAGCGCAGTACTGTGACGCTTGATCTGACCGCCATTGCGCCGACGGCAAGCAGCATCATGGAGATCTCGTACAATACGAAAGAACTGACGCTCTCCTCCGTCACAGGCGCGGCGACGCTTACCTCCTGGTATGAGTCCGTACCTGGCACAATCGTTTTTGCCTGCGCCGAACGCAGCGAGGCCGCTGTGGGCGAACTGCTCGGTCAGCTGAGATTTGAACTTGCGGCAGGCAGTTCGAGTTCAAAGGTCACGATCAAGACGAAGCAGCTGAACGAAACAAGCTTCGCAGCCGGACAGGAAAAAATTCGGACCGTGGTGCTGGGCGACAGCTTGAGCCAGATCCTCCCCGCGATCATCTCCTCCGGTGAAAAGGACTGCCCCAGCCGCAGCTTCCGCGATCTGGATACGACCAAGTGGTATCATGAAGCAATCGACACAATGCTGCGTGAGGGCCTGATGAACGGTACCGGAAATGGGCTGTTCGAGCCGAACGGCACGCTGACCCGTGCGATGCTGGTCACGATCCTCTGGCGTTCGGAGGGCAAGCCCGCTGCTTCTGCCCAGACGTCGTTCACGGACGTTCCGGCAGGTGCCTATTATGCGGAGGCTGTCCGCTGGGCAGCTACCAACGGCGTCGTCAAGGGCGTCAGCAGCACGGAGTTCGGCCCGTCCAAAAACATCACGCGGCAGGAACTTGTCACCATTCTTTGGAGACTGGCCGCGAAGAAGGGCCTGAATACCTCCAACGCCGGTCTGACCGTTCCGGAGTTTGCCGACCGCAGCCAGATCGCCGCGTGGGCAGCCGAGGCCATGAGTTGGGGCTGCACCAGAGGCATTTTGACCGGCAAGAGCGCGAACCGCGTTGACCCGACTGGCACTGCAACCCGCGCAGAAGCAGCGGCCATGATTGTCCGCTTCCGGAATCTCGGTACAGCAGGCGAAAAGCAGTAAATCCACACCATGCAGCAGCGCGAAGCTTCAGCCGCTGCTGCATGGTGGTCTGAAAGAGACAGCGCAAGACGCGCATTGCATGCCATAAAATGAAATGAGGGAGAAAGAACCTGACGGCTCTTTCTCCCTCCGTTTTTTGCAAAATTGTCGTACTTTTGTTGTATAACCGGTTTCACCTGATACAATAATGTTTTTTATACCGTACTCTCCTTAAAATTAAAGGCACGGTCAAAACCATGCCTTTAAAGAAGAGGCAGGGATGAGCGTTACATCCCCATTTATGTAAGCGCGGCCGCTCCCACACGACTGCGGTTACAAACAAAAAACCGTGCTGCCTGATATGGCCGCACGGAAATAAAGCCCCTATCTACTTAGATAAGTGCTGAATATTTCGGCTCCGGTCGTGGCAAGGCACAGGGCAGCTCTCAGAAGACCTGACTTATTCTGACCAAGCAGACATCACAGTGACCGACTCGCGGGGCTTCTCACCCCATTCCACCTGCAAGCACATGGCTTACGCGAACTACCTGATATTCATTTTTTATCATTATAACATAGAAATACGCAATTACTAATATCATTTTTCTGCGCGATATATTGGATTTTGCATAACTTCATCTAAAAAATAAAATAGTCCGCTGTAACATCTCCTACAGCACGAATTTTACGTCAGAGATCTTGATCTCCTGCGCAGTGAACTTAAAAAACTGCCCGTGAGACGCTTCTCTCACAGGCAGTTTTGTTGGTTTATGCCGCTGTATAGACCTTTTCCCAGCGGACAGTCGCGTAGAACACGATCGAGAGCGCCGCTGCGATCGTCCAGCCGATGGGCCAGGAAATCCAGATGCCGGTCGTGCCGAGCGCGGTGCGGGAAAGCACCTCCGCCAGCGCCACGCGGAGCACCAGATCGGTGAACGTCGCAATCATGAACTTCTTCATAAGGCCCGCGCCGCGCAGCACACCGTCGGAGACGAGCTTGGCAGACACGATGAAGTAGAACGGCGCGATGATGCGTAGGAACGCAACGCCTGTATCCATTGCCTGCCCCGTGGGGCTCTCAAGGAAGATGTGTACAAGTGGCTGCCCGGCGAACACATAAAGTGCCACCAGCGGCACGCACAGCGCCCAGACGAGTTTGATACCAGCCCGAAAGCCGGACTTGATGCGATCATATTTGCTGGCCCCGAGGTTCTGCGCCGTATAGTTGGAAATGCCGTTGCCGAGCGTGGTAAGGGACGTGATAACCATGTTGTTGAGCTTCACCGCCGCAGAGTAGCCTGCCATGACGGCCGCGCCGAAGCTGTTGATGACGCTCTGGATGATGATGTTGCCGACGGAAATAAAGCTCTGCTGCAAGATGCTCGGAATGGCGATGACCGCGAACCGCCCAAAATGGTTCCACGAGAAGATCTTTACTTTTCCTTCCGTCGGGATTTTCGCAAAGCGGCGGAAGACGACCACAAGCGCCAGCACGCAGCTGATTCCCTGGCACAAAAACGTCGCCCAGGCAACACCGGCAACGCCCATGTTGAACGCCGTAACAAACAGAATATCGACCGCGATATTAGACGTGGACGAGCAGGCAAGAAAGATAAACGGCGTTTTGGAGTCGCCCAGCGCGGAGAAAATGCCGGTTGCGACATTGTAGAGGAACACGAACGGCAGACCGTAAATGTAAATGTCGAGGTATAATTTCGAGTCCGCGAAGACCTCTTCCGGCGTTTTGATGAGCCGGAGTAAGCTGTCGCAGCAGAGCGTGCCGACAAGCATCAGCGCCGCGCAGATCACGCAGCTGGAAATGAGCGCCGTGTAGACCGTCGTCTTGAGGTCATTATACTGCTTCGCGCCGAAAAACAGCGCCGCCAGAACCGAACACGCGATGTTGCAGCCGAAGGCAAAGGCGATGAAAATGAGCGTAATTTCGTAGCTGTTGCCGACGGCGGCGAGGGCGTTGTCGCTGATGAATTTGCCGGCCACAAAGCTGTCCGCGATGTTATAGAGCTGCTGGAAAATGATGCTGCCAAACAGCGGCAGGCAGAACTGCCAGAGGACCTTCTCGGGCTTGCCTGTCGTCAGATCCTTATTCATGTTGCATCGTCTCCTTCGCGGATGCAATAACGCTTGCCGCGCCGCTTACGCCGTATTCGCTCGACGAGAGCATCAGATCGTAGCTTTCCGGTTCGCCCCAGAGTGTGTCCGCGTAAAAATCAAAGTGGTGCTTGCGCATCCGGTCGACCTTCTGCGCCTTATGAAGAGCGCGTTTTTCATCCAAATTATTACGCGCTGCAATGCGCTTTGCCCGGTCGGCGCTATCCGCATAGATGAAAACGGAAAGCGGACGGTAGCCTGCGGCCCGCAGAATGGCGGAGGCACACCGGCCAATGATGACGCAGTCACCCTTTTCTGCAAGCTCTAAAATCGCGCGGCGCTCGGCTTCAAAGACCCGCGCTTCTTCCGAGTAAAACGCCTCGCCCAGCGCGGCGGTGTCCGCAAAGGGATTGCCCGAGACGGCAATGCCAAAATCCTCGCCCTTTTCGTCGTATTCCGCGACGGCGGTTTCGGAAAGCCCCGCTTCCTGCGCGGCTTTTTGAATGAGGCATTTATCGTAGCAGGGAATCCCCAGCTTTTTTGCGACTGCTTCGCCAATTTCCCGGCCGCCGCTGCCATACTGGCGGCTGATGCAGATGATCGTCCGTTCCATCTTTTTTCGCTCCTGTCTTACATTTTTCTCTTGACCGCCCCTATCGTAGCAGAAAAATGAAATATGTAAAATCTATATTTGACATTTCCGATATATCAAAATAGAATGGCAGAAGAGAAACGAATGCACGGAGGGTGCCATGTATATCAGCTACGAGTATTACCGGATTTTTTATCACGTCGCCAGGTGCGGCAATCTGACGAAGGCGGCGGAGGCGCTGCAGAACAGCCAGCCAAACTTAACACGCGCGATTCGGAACTTAGAGGCGGAGATCGGCTGTCCACTCTTTTCGCGCACGAATCGGGGCATGATTTTGACCCCGGAGGGCGAGGGGCTGTACCGGCACATAAAGATCGCCTGTACGGAAATTGAAGCGGGCGAAGCCGCCGTGACGCAGAGTCGGACGCTCGAGCGCGGAAACGTGTTTCTGGCAGCAAGCGAGGGTGCGCTTCGGTGTTTACTCCTGCCGGTACTTAAAAGGTATCAGGAAAAGTACCCCGGCGTGCATCTTCGCATCAGCAACCACTCCACGCCGCAGGCCGTCGCGGCGCTGCACGAGACGACGGCAGATTTTGCGGTCATCACAACGCCGGTTACGCTCTCGCCGTCTCTCACGCAGACAATCGTCAAAGAAATTCGGGAGGTTCCGATCTGCGCGCCGGCCTTTTCCGGTTTGCTTGGACGAAGCGTCGCGCTTTCCGAGCTGGAAGCGTATCCACTCATCACGCTCGGCGCGGGCACGACCTCCCATGCGTTCTACGTCTCTGTTTTCACCGCGCAGGGCGTTGTTTTTCAACCCGCCATCGAAGCCGCCACGGCTGACCAGATCATCCCAATGGCAGAAGCGGGTCTTGGCGTCGGCATCGTGCCGGAGGCGTTCATTCGTCCGTCTGATAATGTGCGCCGCATCGAACTGCAAGAGCCCCTCCCGCTGCGTGCCGTGTGCATCGTGAAACGGAAGGGGCAGCCCCTGAGCGTCGCCGCGAGGGAGCTGGAGCGGATGCTGCTGGCGGCTGGGGCTCAGAGCACCTGACTCAGATTTGCTGCTTCAAAAGCCGAAGCAGCTTTTCTTTTCTGTAATGCAGCGTCATCACCGGGATTCCTGTTTTCTCGCTGTAGGCACGCAGGGTCAGCGGCGGCGTTTGCAGATATAACGCACGAAGCAGCGCCGCGTCTTCCTCCGGAAGTGCATCTACTACTTCACGAACGCGCTGCACGGCAAGGGTAAAATGCATCGTGGGTGCTGCATCTTGTGGTATGATTGCCACGTTTGTTGCGTGAACATCGCAGAGGAGGGCAATCACCATGCAGTACACCGATAACGAAGCCGCATTGATCGGCGACCTGATCTCAAACTATTTCTTTCAGCCGTCCGTGGACGCAAAGCTCCGCGAATCCTTGCTCATGGTCGGTAAGGAAGCAGAAACAGATTAAAAGACAGACTACCCCACGATTCCAATAATGCATCAAGATATAGAAAGAGCCGGAAGCAAATTTCTGCTTCCGGCTCGTGTTTTATCTGTGTTATGCGGCTTTCTCTAGGCTGCCGTGTTTTGTTTTCTATGACCAGTATAACCTAGTGCAAACGCTGCTGCAACCGATGGTGCAAGTTATTTTTACATTCTGCATTGGCATAATCAACAAATATTATAATGTAAAATTGGGCAATATCAGCAAAAACTCAGTTTGCTGTTCATGAATTACGGGAATTTGACAACGCGCATCAAAATCCATCTGGCACAGTGCATGGAGACGAGATTTGCCAAGGATGTTTTCTGCCAAAAATAAGCTCGTCAGCCTGTGCTTTACAGGCTGGCGAGCGGAGCGGGGCGACCTATGCCGCCCCGCTGCTTTTTTGCGATTGCTTATTTGCCCTGATATGCGCGGAAGAGGAAAGTGACAATCTGCGCACGCGTGCAGGAATCGTTCGGCATGAGCTTGCTGCCGTTGCCCTGTACGATTTCCTCAGCAAGCGCCCAGTTCATCGCGGGAAGCACGTAGCCAGGAACGGAATCTGCGTCAGAGAAGCCGGACACCAGCTCCTGCAAGGTGACCGCCTCGGACGCAGTGTAGCGGAACAGAAACGCGACGGCTTGAGCGCGGGTGCAGGTCTCATCGGGAGAGAACGTGCTTCCCGTTGTACCGGTGGTGATGCCCTCGCTCAGAGCCCAGCGGACGGCCTCGGCGTAGTAGCTGCCTTCGGGGACATCGCTCATGTTCATAGCGTAGTTCACCACGGGAGAACCGGCAGCACGCCACAGGAAGGTGACGATTTGTGCGCGGGTGCAAGGCTGGTTCGGCACAAAGAGACCGTTGCCGATACCGCCGGTAATGCCCTTTTTCTGTGCCCACTTCACGGCCTTGTAGTAGGCGCTGGTGGACACATCGCTGAACGGGCTTGTCTCAACTTCCTTGACAAAGGCAGCATTAACCTCGACCTTGCTGGCGGGCATGGTAAAGGTATATTTGCCGTTACCCTTGTCGGTCAGTTTCAGCTCATTTCCGTTCTTGTCAATCACGGTGAGTTCATCCAGTTTGAAGCCGTCGTCCGGCTTGACGGTAATCGTCACGGTGCTGCCGCTGGTAGCATTTTTCGTGCTGACGGTCACGGTGCCGTTCTCCGTTTTGTCGGGGGTATTCACAGGATAGCTCGGGAAGAAACTGCCGGAAGAAAAACCGCCACCGGAAGAAGGCTTTTCGACCAGCGCTGCGATGACATCTTCAATGGCTTTTGCCATTGCATCCACTTCGAATTGCTCTGTGATATTCTTGCCGCGCACAACAGCTTCAAGTGCTGCTTTCACAGCGGAAAAATCTATATAATCGTTCTCGTTCAGAGCATTCGCCTTTGCGATGGCTGCATCAACTGCGGTATAATCGGCAGGTTTGAAGGTAAGATCAGAGATCGCGCGTTCAATAGCCGCCGCCATTGCATCTACTTCAGCCTGCTTTGCGATGACCTTACCTCGAATCACAGCTTCTGTCGCAGCGTTCAGCGTCTCAATAGATTCTTCGGTGTATGCCGTCAAATCCGCCGGGATTTTCGCCAATGCGGCATCAACCGCGGCGTAATCCGCCGGTTCTGCACCGCAAAGGGGCGTTTCGCCCTCACGGAAAAGCCAACCGTTTGCTAGATCATTTGCATTGAGCATGTCTTTGAATCCTTCGGTCTGCATTTCTGCCAAGGCTTTGAAAACCGTAGTTTCATTCAAGTTTATAAGCGCACTGTTGGTATCTGCAAAATAGCAGTTCTCAGTCGGACTTCTTGGAGTCCCTTTTTGCTGCATCGTAAAGGCATACATATAGGCTGCTTTACCACTCAACGTACCGGTCGTATAGCAGTTCGTGACCGAGCCGTATGCATCTTCGTCAGAAGCGTCTGTTCCGGCAAAGGTCGCCATCGATGCAGCAGCGCCCGTTACTTCGCCGGTCGCGTAGCAGTTTTTGATATTCAGGCCATAAAGACTGCCTGCAAAGCCGCCGGAATATGCACCGCCGGTGACATTCCCCGTGGCATAGCAGTTGCTGATAACAGTCTCAGGGTCGTTCTCACCGTTTCCCTTGCCAATCAAGCCACCGACATCAGCACCGCCGTAATAATCAGGTTTTACATCCAGTGCGACATCAGCATGGCTGTATGTGATCTTAGCGGCCTTCCCCAACTCACCGATCAAACCGCCGATGGAACCTTTACCGGACTTTTCGGTGATTTTGCCGGAGACGCTGCATTCGTCAATATACTGGCCATCGAGAGCGCCCACAAGACCGCCGATCCAGTAGGCTGCCGCCATGCCGCTGTCCGGTGCTTTCATTGTCATGTTCAAATTTGTCACATGACAGTTCTCGATCGGACCACTGGCAGAGCCGGCGAGCGCACCCGCTAAACCGATCACATAACCGGAAACATTCTTTGCGATGCCGCAAATTGCGACACTGTCCAGATTCAAGTTGCTGATCTTGCCACCTGTCGCACCAAACAGGCCAAATATATCGGATTCCAGCGGAGCGTTTTCTGTTCCGATGGAAATGTTGAAAATGGTATATCCTTTGCCGTTAAGATTTCCGGCAAACAGAGAATAGTCTGTACCTCCAAATAGTGCATCAGAAAAGGAATTTCCGATCGGCGTCCAGTCATGATTGGCCAAATCAATGTCCGCGGTCAGAACAAAATAGGAATTTTCGTACGTCTGGCCCTTGTTGACCTCGCTTGCCAGATATGCAAGCTGTGCGCCGTCGGCAATCTGATAGGGATCGTTCCCCGTGCCGGTGCCGCCGGCAAAAGCAGTGTCGATGCGGCCGTCCCATGCGCCGTCCGACGCCAGCGCCGCCGTGGGCAGCAGCGTAAAACATAATGCCAGAATAAGAAGCAGACTTCCGATGCGTTTTTTCATGGTATGTCCTCCTTTGTATGGTGGTCAGGTTTTGTTCATGCCCGCCTGACCACAGCGGGCAAAGTCCACAGGTTACAGAGCGGTATCATCCCGTGGGTACCCACGGGATGAGGGGCGCGCCCCTCATCATAAGTTTTTCGCTTCATACTAACTCATAATAATTATAGCCGCATTTTTGTAAAATGTAAATCGTTCTAATGTATAAGGCCGCACTTTTTTTGAATATACTACTCTTTCGTCGGCAAGCTCGATTTGCCAGCATAGGGGCACAAAAGAAAATGTTCCAGCCAGAGCAAAATACGCCCTGACTGGAACGAGAAAAAATTTTACACAGATTGTGCTTCCTTATCACACATGAGCACTATCGCCGGGTGCTGCGCCATCTGCATGAGAACACACTCTCTGCGTCTGATCTGAGCCGCATTCAGAACGCGCTGACGTTTCTCTCGCCGCTCTGCCGCGATACCCGCGAAGCCCATAAGGACATGATGGGTGTGACATTAAAAACCGATGCTCTGCTGAGATCCAGCAGATAAACGACCACCCGCTGCGTTGCAGCGGGTGTTTTGCTTTCTCGCGTCCCAGCATCGCCAATACGCTGTGATTTCGTCCTGGAGCGGGTGGAGGCTTGCCTGCGGTCTTAACGGCTGAAACGTCGCACAGCTGGCTAACGCGCTGGTATCTGTGCTTGGAGTGAGTGTTTGGCAAGACCAACAAAAACGCCGGTCGAAATTCTACATTTTGCCGAGAGCAAAAACGAGCCGCTTTCCCGAAAAAACTCCGGAAAAGCGGCTCATACTAAAACCTAATTAAACGCTTTAATAATCCAATCGCGTCCGGTAATGCTGAAAATGG
>ERZ773168.2392-NODE-2392-length-14375-cov-3.438757_pt1 | contig 14375 bp, 10 predicted proteins | sample MGYA00511261_ERZ773168 | MGnify/ENA primary metagenome ERZ773168 (study PRJEB29015, sample SAMEA2737855) | human gut metagenome | biome: human gut; feature: human-associated habitat; material: faeces | place: China | collected 2012 ... | reverse complement strand
GAAGCGAAAAATCTGTGAATTTTCTTGCAACTGAGAAAAAGTTGCGTTATAATGAGACCGAGGTAAGAGAAAAACAACAAAAAAATATCTAAAATATTTTCTTGATAAAAGCATAATTTATTAAATTTTCATAGAATAGCACCTTTGAAATACATTTATTGGAAAATTTGCATAAAGGTATTGTGAGAGAAACCCGAAATGGTTTGGAGGCGAAAACGATGGTAGCTGACGACAGAAGAATCAGAATTATCACAGGTCACTACGGCAGCGGCAAGACTGAATTTGCAGTCAATTATGTCAAGAAGCTGCGCGAAAGCGTAGATGGAAGGGTAGCCATTGCCGATTTGGATATTGTAAATGTTTATTTCCGCTCTAGAGAGAAAAAAGAAGAGCTGGAAGAAAAAGGAATTCAGGTAATTGCATCCAATTTGGATACGGCAGTTGCGGATGTTCCTGCGGTTTCCGGCGCGATGACGATGCCTGTCATCAATAAGGAATATCAGTATGTGGTAGACCTTGGCGGCAACGATGTCGGCACACTGGTGCTGGGCAGAATCAAACCTCTTTTGGATCATGCGGAAGCAGACTTTTTTATGGTAGTCAATGCCTACCGCCCGAATACCTCTACACCTGAGGGTATCATCGAGCAGATGGAAAATCTGGAATATGCGGCTGGGCTGAAGGTGACAGGCTTCATCAATAACACGAACCTTGTTAGAGAGACAACGGCGGAATGTTTGCTCCATGGGGACGAAGTATTGAAGGAGGTAACAAAACGCACAGGGGTTCCTGTGAAGTATGTTTCCTATGTCAAGGATGTAATGACAGAGGAAATACCAGAAGGACTTTCTGGGGAGCTTTTCCCTATGGAGTTTAATATGAGAAAGACCTGGATGTAAATTCAAATATTTATGGAGGTGTATTTTGAATGGCAAAAGGTAAAGTAACGATCAATGAAGTGATTTGTAAGGGTTGCGGCCTTTGTGTATCTGTTTGTCCTAAGAGCGTACTTGCTCTTTCTACAACAAAAATCAATCCCGCAGGTTACAATCCCGCAGAAATGATCAACGAAGATTGTATCGCTTGCACAAGCTGCGCAAAGATGTGCCCTGATTGTGCGATTGTAGTAGAAAGACTGGACTAAGAGAGGAGGAATTTTCAATGGCAAAAGTTTTGATGAAAGGCAACGAAGCAGTTGGTAAAGCGGCTATTGAGGCGGGTTGCAGATATTTCTTTGGCTACCCCATCACTCCTCAGTCCGAAGTACCTGAATATTTATCTGTTGAATTACCCAAGGTAGGCGGCACATTCGTGCAGGCTGAATCCGAGGTAGCAGCAATTAACATGGTTTACGGTGCAGCAGCAGCAGGCGCAAGAGTGCTGACAAGCTCTTCTTCCCCCGGTATTGCACTGAAGCAGGAAGGTATCGGTTACATCAGTAACGCAGGTCTGCCCGCAGTTATCATCAACATGATGCGTGGTGGCCCGGGCCTTGGTACCATTCAGCCCGGTCAGGCTGACTATAACATGACAGTAAAGGGTGGCGCAAACGGTGACTACCACAACGTAGTTCTGGCTCCCGCATCCGTACAGGAAGCTGTTAACATGGTTATGGAAGCATTCGATATCGCTGACCAGTATCTTCTGCCCGTTATCATTCTGGCTGACGGTCTGATTGGTCAGATGATGGAACCCGTTGAATTCAACTACGTTCCCAGACCCAACCTGCCCGAAAAAACATGGGCTCTGGTAGGTCACTACGGCGCAGAAAGAAGCAACATCAAAAACCTGGTTATCGAACCCGATGAATGTGAAGCATGGAACCATGATCACTTCAAGGTATATGATGAGGTTGTGAAGAACGAACAGGCTTGGGAAGAATACAAGATGGATGATGCAGAATACGCATTCGTTTCCTACGGTACAGCTTCCAGAGTTGTTAGAACAGCAATCGGCTATCTGAGAGCAGAAGGATACAAAGTAGGTATGATCAGACCTAAAACACTGTGGCCCTTCCCTCAGAAGGCATTCGATAAATTCAATGATAAAATCAAAAAGTTCCTGGATGTGGAAATGTCCATGGGTCAGATGGTTCCCGACGTTGCATACGCATGTAACGATAGAAACAAGGTTGCATTCCACGGCAGAACAGGCGGTAACGTACCTACTGTAGATGAAATTGTTGAATTTGGTAAAGAAGTTATGGGAGGTGACAAATAATGGCAGTTGTATTTGAAAAAACAAAAGGTTTAACAGACGCGAAATTGCATTATTGTCCCGGTTGTGCACACGGTATCGTACACAGACTGGTAGCAGAAGTTCTGGAAGAAATGGGCGAGCTGGGCAACTCCATCGTTGCAGTTCCCGTAGGTTGTGCAGTATTTGCAAACAACTACTTCAACATTGACGCAATCCAGTGTGCGCATGGTCGTGCTCCCGCAACAGCAACAGGTATCAAGAGAGTACATCCCGAACAGACAGTATTTACATATCAGGGCGATGGTGACCTTGCTTCCATCGGTACATGTGAAATCGTTCATGCAGCAGCGCGTGGTGAAAAGATTACAACAATCTTCATCAACAACGGTATCTACGGCATGACAGGCGGCCAGATGGCTCCCACAACTCTGCCCGGCATGAAGGCAACAACAGCTCAGAACGGCCGTGACCCCAAGGTAAACGGTAACCCTCTGCGCGTTTCCGAAATGCTGGCATCCCTGACAGGTCCCGCATATATCGAAAGAGTATCCATTTCCACACCTGCACAGGTAGCAGCTGCGAAGAAAGCAATCAGAAAAGCATTTGAAATCCAGAAACAGGGTCTGGGCTTCACCTTCATCGAGGTTGTAGCTTCCTGCCCTACAAACTGGGGTCTGACACCCGTAAAAGCTATGGAATTTGTAAGAGAAAAAATGATTCCTTACTATCCTCTGGGCGTATATAAAGATATCACAGTAGAGGAGGGCAAATAATTATGAGTACATTTTCTTCTATCATCGCAGGTTTCGGCGGCCAGGGCTCTCTGCTGATGGGTAAAATTATGGCTTATGCTGGCATGCTGGAAGGCAAAGAAGTTTCTTGGTGTCCTTCCTACGGTCCCGAAATGCGTGGCGGTACTGCAAACGTAAACGTAATCATTTCCGACGAAAATGTTGGTTCTCCCGTTGTTACAAAGGATGCAGACTGTATCGTAGCACTGAACCAGCCTTCTCTGGATAAATTTGTAGGCGTTGTAAAGGAAGGCGGCGCTCTGGTTGTGAATGCTGACCTTTGCACCGTTGGCGCTGTAAAGGATGGCGTTAAGGTATACGCTGTTCCCGCAAACAAAATTGCAACAGACAACTTCGGCGGCTCCAAGCTGGCTAACCTGGTTATGCTGGGTGCAGTTGTTTACGCAACAGGCGCAATTGATATTGCAGGTCTGGATGAAACATTTGCACATGTTTTTGAAGGCGGCAAAGCAAAATTCATCCCCAACAACAAAAAAGCATTTGAGCTGGGCTATGAATATGCAAAAAATCTGTAATTTTATACAGTAAAATTCGTCCTGTATCCGAAAGGGTACAGGACTTTTTTATATTCGCAGCAGGCAGGGATTGTAATATTTTGTCGAAATCAGCAGAGACTCCTCTTGTTTTCTGAAATCATGCGTGCTAAAATGAAGAAGATGTTCAGGATTTTGATGGATTGAAACACGATAAGGGGGGAATGAGGATGGAAGAACAGCCGCAGCCTTTGGAAAAAGAAACGGCAGAGATAAACGGAAGCAAAACACACAGGCTAAGGGTTGTTATCATATTTTTATTCCTGCTTACGGTATTCCTCGTTTCTGCATATACCTTTATTTTGCAGAGAAATTACAGCGAAAATACACTGGAATCGGCTGTAGAATGGAATACGCAGTGCGCTGATGCCATTCATAAGCTGGTACTGCATAAATTAACCGAAGAGGATTACAAAAATATTTCTACGATTGCGGATATGCAGTCAGAACGCTATCAGAGGCTGCAAAAGGAGCTGTGCGAGCTGCGAAAGCTGAATCCCACCCGCTATCTTTATACAGCGAAGATGGGGGCGGACGGCAGACCGGTTTATCTGATTGATGGGCTGGATTTGGATGCAAAGGATTTTGCCTATCCCGGAACGTACATAGAAAAAGAGGTCGTTCCGTATATCGAAGCGGCGCTTGCAGGAGAAACCGTTTATTCGCAGGAAATCGTGGACACCACCTGGGGGCATATTTTCACAGCCTGCTATCCGGTGCGCGAGGATACCGGCGAGGTTATCGGTGCGATTTGCATGGAAATGGATATGGAGCATACCTATAAGCTGGTGGAGCAAAGCAATCGTGTGGCGGTGAAGATGGCTATGGTTGCGGCCATTGTTTTGGTGCTGTTTGCTCTAGGTGCGTATTGCATGATACAAAAAAGCAGAGAGAAAAGCGAGAAACAGCAGGAGCAGCTGCAAAAGGCGGTTGAGGCGGCGGATGCAGCCAATGAAGCAAAATCGGTGTTTCTGTTCAATGTGAGCCACGATATCCGCACACCCATGAATGCGATTATCGGCTATGCCGAGTTGGCGGACAGAAATCTGGATAAAAAGGAGCTGCTACGAAGCTATTTGGAAAAAATCGGCATCTGCGGACAGAAAATGCTGTCCATACTGGATAACGTACTGGAATTATCAAGGATTGAAACGGGCAATGTGGTGCTGGAGGAAAGCGCGGCTGAAGCAGAATCGGTTCTGGATGACTGCCTGCACATGGTCAGCGCGGAGATTGAAAAGAAGCACCAGACCCTGACTGTCTCCAAGAATATCATCTATCCGTATATTTATATGGATATCTCCCGTTTTACGGAAATCATTTTGAATTTAATCAGCAATGCGATTAAATATACAGGCGAGGGCGGTACCATTCACTGCTCCGTGCGCCAACTTCCTGCACAGAAGGATGGCAGATGTATACAGGAGCTTTCCGTCAGCGACAACGGGATTGGCATGTCAGAGGAATTCCAGAAGCATATTTTTGAATCCTTCACCAGAGAACGCTCCTCTACGGTCAGCGGCGTGGAAGGCACGGGGCTTGGCATGGGTATCGTGAAGAAGCTGGTGGAGATGATGCATGGCGAGATTAAAATACACAGCCGGATGGGGGAAGGCTCGACCTTCACGATTCGGATTCCCTGCCGTATTGCGACCTTTGAGGACACACAAACCAAGCGCGCACAAGTTCATCCGGATGGCAAGCCGCTTGTCGGTAAGCGGATTCTGCTTGCAGAGGATAACGATTTGAATGCGGAAATCGCGATTGCGCTTCTGGAGGAGGAAGGGCTTCTGGTGGAACGCGCGGCGGATGGCGTGAAATGTATGGAAATGCTGGAAAAGGCACCGGCGCATTATTATGAGCTGATTCTGATGGATATTCAGATGCCGATTCTGGGTGGCTATGATACCACAAGGAAAATCCGCAGAATGGCGGATGCCGAAAAGGCAGCTATTCCGATTATCGCCATGACGGCAAATGCCTTTGCGGAGGACAAACAGCGTGCGCTGGAGGCAGGCATGAATGACCATGTTGCAAAGCCGATTGATATGAATAAGCTGATTCCGACCTTGCAGAAATATATATAAGCATTTGTGAGAGGGTACCGTTTCATCAGAAAATTGACGAAAGGGTACCTTTTTTTGATATACTGAAACAAAAACCGCTGTTTTTCTCATACTTTGGGATGATTTACAGCTTGATTTTGCCCTGATACAATAAGGAGGTAAGGCATTGTGGGATACAGAAAAGAGGTTGACGGCAGACGAAGGGAGGGAGCAAGGTGTCCGGAATATTTATTAAGCCTACGGTTGCGGAGCAGTTTCGCGCGTTTCTTGCACGCGGACGGGTGCTTTTTTTCAGTGCGCCCTGTGGCTGCGGCAAAACTGCGCTGGCAGAGGAATTATTAAAGGGGAAAGCAGTTTATCGGCTTTTTGCGGGGGAAGCGGATTTTGCGTTTCCGCAGGAGGAGGGCTGGGATATTCTGCTGATTGAGGATTTTCAGCGGCTGCAGGAGGATGCGGAGCAGAAGGCCTTATGCGAATGGATTCGGAATTATCCCGAAAAACGCTTTGTGCTGCTTTCCAGAGGCACACCGCCCGGCTATTTGATGGCATTTCAATATGCAGGGCTGATGCAGGTGCTGGATACCTATGCGCTTTTGTTTGACCGAGAGGAAACACGTTCTTTTTTTCAGGAAAAGGGGGTAAAAATAACGGATTCCGAGCTGACGAAAATCATGGAGCTTACCTCCGGCTTTCCGCTGGGGATTGCCATAACGGCACGCAACATGGCACAGGGAAGGCCGCTTAGCTCGGAGCTAGTGGCACAGGGGTTTCGGGAGGTCTTTCATTATTTTGAAACGGCGGTGTATCGGCAGTTTGATTTGCCTGTGCGCCGATTCCTTCTGGAGCTTTCCCTTTTTGAAAGCTTTGATTTGGAGATGGTGCGGATGGTCAGCGGCGACCCAAGGGCAGGGGAATTGCTGGACTGGCTGCAGCACAACACCACAATGATGCGGTATGACGGGATTCAGAAATTTCATTTCTGGTCGCAGTTTCGGGAATTTTTGCTCTGGGAAATGGGGCGGGAATATTCCGAGGAAAAACGGCGGATTTTATTCAACCGCGGCGGACTGTATTATGAGCTGAAGGAGGAGTATCCGCATGCACTGGACTGCTATACAAAGGGCGGCGATTATGCCAAGGTTTCGGAGCTATTGACACGCAACGCCGAGCAGCACCCCGGCATGGGGCATTATTATGAGCTGGAAAAATATTACCGCGGTCTGCCGGAAAGCGAAATTCTGGCTTCGCCTGCACTGATGCAGGGGATGAGCATGCTTTGTTCCCTTGAGGCGGATTATGATGCCTCGGAGCGTTGGTATGAGGAATTAAAGCAGTTCGCACATCGGTGCGGCAAGCAGGATGCCGCAGGCAAGCAGGCACGCAGCCGTCTGGCGTGGCTAGATATTTCTCTGCCGCAGCGCGCGGTGGAAAAGCTGACGGATACGATTCCTGCGGTTTTTCAGCTGATGCGGAATAAGGAGATAACGCTGCCGCCGTTTTCTGTTACAAGTACGCTGCCGAGTATCATGAACGGCGGAAAGGATTTTTCTGCATGGAGCAAGAGGGATGATTTCCTATATCAGACCATTCGGATTCCTGTGGAGGCGGTTCTGGGCAGGGACGGCGTGGGGCTTGCGGATTGTGCCGTCGCGGAAAGCAAATTTGAAAAGGGCGAGGATATTTCGGCGCGCATCCTCCCGCTGGTGTCGCGCATGAATGAAATTCAGAGAAACGGCACGCCTGATATGGAATTTGCGGCAACGGGACTTCTGATACGCAGTCAGCTTGCTTCGGGGCAATCGGAGGACGCAAGGCAGATGCTGGAAACGTTGCGGCTGCACTTCTGTGAAAGGGGGCTGACGCGCTTTCTGCCGAATCTGGATGCAATGCTTTGCAGGATTGCTTTGCATGCAGGGGATATAGACGCGGCGGAGCTGTGGTATCGGGAAAAGGCACCGCGCGACCCCCTGCATTTGAATGTGATGAAGCGCTACCAATATCTCACACAGGCGATGGTGGAGCTGGCGAACGGCAAGCCTGATGCGGCACTGCTGACGCTGGCCCCCTTAGAGGATTACTGCAAAACCTGCGCCAGACATATCGACGGTATCCATATTCATATTCTGAACGCCATTGCGCTGTATCGTAAACGGGAGCATACTTGGCAGACGCACCTGAAAGAAGCACTGGCTGTGGCGGAGGAATATCGCTTTATTCGCACCATCAGCGTATATGGTGCGGCGGTGCTGCCGCTTTTAGAGGAAAGCGACAGAGAAGGGGAGAGGAAGTGGCAGAAACGGCTCATGGCAGAGGTACGCAGACAGGCGGCGTATTATCCTGCTTTTCTGGAGCCGCCCATTGCCCCTGCGGAGGAGTTGACCGCAACGGAGCTGCAAATTCTGCGGCTCATCTGTGCGGATAAAAGCAATGCCGAAATCGGGCAGATTATGGATATCAAGCTGACAACGGTGAAAACGCATGTCAGCCATATTCTGGATAAGCTGGATGTGAGCCGACGCAGCGAAGCGAAAACCGTTGCGAAAAAGCTGCGGCTGATACCGGAGCATTTGTAATTTTTCAGAGGCATTTTTATAGGAAAAAAAGAAACGGAATACCGATGAAGGACAGGAGGGGCATGCCTGTTCTTTGTTGGTATATATAGGGTATTTTTTTCAATACCTTCCTTTTTATATTTCTTAAAATTTGTTTAAACGCTTGACAAAAGTATTTTTGAACGCTATTATCGAAAAGTAGTCTTGTGTAACTTTATGTCCTTTGCGGATTGCTGCAAAGGGCGTTTTTTGTTCCTAAGCTTGAGGCTTTGAAGAAAGAAAGGCAATCTAACAAGGAGTTTGATACAAATGGGAAAAATAAAGTTCAAAAAGCCTGATATCAAGGGCTGTTTCGGCAAGCTAAAATCTCTGAAATGGGCAGATGTGAAGAATGGCATCCGTGCGATGAAAAAGCGGCAGGCGGAAAAGGAAGCGGCATACCGCAACAGCCGATTTGCGCAGAAAATGCAGAAGCTCTATCCCTATATGAACCGCTATTCGCTGATTTTGCACGGCATTTGGGCAATCGCCATCAACTTTCTGATAGAGGCAATGTCCCGTCATTCTGTGGTGGCGGCAATTTCGTATTCGCGTGTTTCCACGAAGGCATTTCTGTATAATGCGTTTATGATTTTTGTTACCTTTTCGATTGTATATCTTTGCAAGCGGCGTGTGTTTGCCCGCTTCATTCTCAGCTTTCTCTGGCTGCTTCTGGGGCTAACCAATGGGCTGATGCTTTCCAGAAGGGTTACGCCGTTTAATGCACAGGATTTGAAAACGGTCGCGGAGGGGGTTTCCCTTTTCACGAATTATTTTAACGTGCTGGAGCTGGTGGGGATTGCGATTATCCTGATTCTTCTGGTGCTGGGGCTGATTCATCTGTTCCGCACGGCAGGGAGATTTAAGGGGAAAATCAATTATGTGATATCCATTGTGCTTGTGGGGGCTTCCTTCGCAGGCTATGGCGTACTGACGGATTATGTCATTCAGAACCGTATCGTTTCGACCTATTTCGCGAATATCGCGTTTGCATATCAGGACTATGGTCTGCCCTATTGCTTTGCGGCAAGTATTTTTAATACGGGCATTTCCGAGCCAAACGGCTACACGAAGGAAAAAATGATGGAAATCAGCAACAATGGCGAGATTACAAAAAGCACATCCGATGCAAAGGTGCTGCCGAATGTGATTTTCGTGCAGCTGGAGTCCTTCTTTGATGTTTCCGAATTTACGGCATTGCAGACCTCGAAGGATGCCCTGCCGAATCTAAGAAAAATGGCTTCGGAATATTCCTCCGGCTATTGTCAGGTGCCTTCCATCGGCGCGGGCACGGCAAATACGGAATTTGAAATGCTGACGGGCATGAGCATGCGTTATTTCGGCCCCGGCGAATATCCTTATAAGAGCTATCTGAAGGAAAAGACTGCGGAAAGCGCGGCTACGGCGTTGGCGGCATTTGATTACGGCACGCATGCGGTGCATAACCACAGCGGTAATTTCTACAGCAGAGCGAAGGTATACAATAACATTGGCTTTGATACCTTCACCAGTAAGGAATTTATGAATTTTGACACGACAGAAACCGGCTGGGCAAAGGACGAGGTGCTTTTGCAGCATATCAAGGATTGTCTGGATTCCACAGAGCAGCAGGACTTTGTATTTACTGTCAGCGATCAGGGGCACGGCAGCTATCCTGAGGAGCGCATCATTGAGCATCCGCACCTGATGGCAGGCGGTCTGGAATCGGAGGAAAAGAACTGCCAGTGGGAATACTATGTCAATCAGGTATACGAAATGGATCAGTTTGCGGCGGACTTGGTGGATATGATGGATAAGCGCGGCGAGCCTGCGGTAGTCGTATTCTATGGTGACCATCTGCCGACCATGGGGCTGACCGAAGCGGATATGAAGAGTGGCAGCCTGTTCAATACGAATTATGTTATTTGGGACAACATCGGGCTGAAAAAAGAGGATGGCACGATTCCCAGCTATCAGCTGATGTCCGTCGTAATGGATCGTATCGGTCTGCATACGGGTACGGTGTTCAATTATCATCAGGAAAGAATGCATTCCGCAGATCAGGCGGAATACCTGATGGATCTGGAGCTGCTGCAGTATGATTTGCTTTACGGCGAGCAGTATGTCTATAACGGCAATCCCGTCATTACGGAGGGACACATGACAATGGGCATACGCGATGCCGAGATTCTGTATTCGAGTGAAACGGTGGACGGGCATTATACCCTTGTGGGCGAAAACTTCACGAAGTGGAGTCAGGTTTATGTCAACGGGGAAAAGCAGTCGCGGAAGTTTATCAATGATAATATTCTCAAGCTGAAAAAGAGTACGCTTAAGGATTGGGATGTCATTACCATCGGTCAGGTTGGCTCAAGCAATACGATATTCCGCACATCGCCTGAGTATGTTTATCTGGAGGGGCGCGTTGTGCCGTATACGGATGAGCTGAAGGAGGAAAAGCTGCTCTTAGATGCGGCGGATGACCCCGAAAAGCTGGCACAGCTGCGGCAGGAGCAGAGAGCCGAAAAGCGCGCGGAGAGAAGAAGCGAAGCCTATCGACAGGCAGAAGCGGCAAAGGAAGCTGAATAAAAAAACGAGAACGCATATAAAAAGTATGCGTTCTTTTTTTGCGGAAATATGGAAGTTTGTGGAAATCATTGACATAGTTCGGAAAACCATGTAATATTATTTGTGATAACCGAATGAGTGGCAATGGAAAGGAAAAAAGATGAAGCAGATTGTTCTTGTTGCAGAAACCGGCTCTGATATCAATCCCGTCTTAGCGGCGGAATATAACATAAAAATTGTACCCATGCATGTTTCATTTGACCATGAAACCATGGAGGACGGCGCATTTCCCGTCGAGAAAATTGTAGATTACTATGAGGAAACGGGCAAACTGCCGAAAACCAGCGGCAGTACGCCCGGTGACTTTGAGACTGCCTTTGACCGCATCCATGCGGAATACCCCGATGCACAGCTGCTGTATCTGGCATATTCTGCGGTGACAACCTGCTCCATGCAGAGTGCGGTTCTGGCGGCAGAGGAACGGGACTATGTCACGATTCTGGATACGAAGCAGGTTTCCGCAGGGCAGTGCAATGTGGTGATTGCCGTGGCGGAGCTTTTGCGGCAGCACCCCGATTGGACGATGGAAGAAGCAGTCCGCGCGGCGGAGGATTTGATTGCAAGGGCGAAGATGTGCTTCATGCCGGAAAATCTGGAATTTCTGCGTGCCGGCGGTCGTGTCAGCAATGTGGCATTTCTGGGGGCAAAGCTTTTAAATCTGCATCCTGTGATTGAAATTCTGGATGGCAAGCTGGTCGCAACGAAAAAATACCGCGGAAAAATGAAGAAGGTTGCCGTGCAGATGCTGACGGAATACGCGGAGAAATATAATCTGGAACGGGACTGCCTGTGGTTTGTCTGGGTGGTCGGCTTTCCGGATGCGGTGCGGCAGGCAGTGGAGGAAGCGGCGAAGGCGCTGGGCTTCAAGAAAACCAGATGGATTCAGGCGGGCGGTGTGATTACGACGCATGGCGGTCCGGCGGCGTTTGGCTTGGCAGGGTTTACGAGGAAATAAGCCGAAATCGGGCAATAAAAGTAAAAAAGTATGAGGAGGATTTGAAAAAAATCCTCTTTTTTCATACTTTGGTAGGATTTACAGGAAAAAATAAAAAGTCTATAATAAAAAACGGTAAGAAGAATGCCGAAAAACAGAAAAAAGGAAGAACGTAAAGAAACAAAGGAGGTATCTCTATGAAAAAACGAATTGCAAGCATCGCGCTTTCGCTCGCAATGTGCCTGACATTGCTGCCGACAGCGGCGTATGCTGAGGATGTATCTGAGGGGGGGGCATTTGACAGCCAGTCGAGCACGGGCAACGGTGCGGCTGTTTATGCAAACGAGGATACGGTTGATGATACAAACGAGGATAACGGTGTATCTTTATATAGTGGTGGCAGTGGTACAAAAGAAGATCCATGGGTAATTTCTACAGTTGATGATTTGCAGAAATTGGCGAAAACGGTAAATGACGGTGAAGATTACAATGGGAAGTATTTTATCCAAGATACCGATTTGGATTTAATGGGAATCACATGGGAGCCGATTGGCTATACAGATGGTGATTACTATTTTTCTGGACATTATGATGGCAAAAATCATTCTATTTCAAATGCAACAAGTACGGGTAAAGTGGATGAGGATGGACAGGCAACCGTAGGTATTTTTGGGTGTATTAAGGAGGGTTCTGTGTCCAATCTCCATGTAAAGAATGCGAATTTTTCCGCAAATGGTAAAGGTGGCTATAGCCTTGCAGGCGGAATTGCGGGCATTACATTTGATTCTGTTATTACAAATTGTTCAGTGGAAAAGTCTTCTTTTGAGGGTAAAAAGGAATATACCAGTAATAATGCCTGTGTAGGTGGGATAACAGGATATTCAGTGCAGGGTACATTTCTGAATTGTGCATCTGTAAACAACCAAATTATTTCACAGACTTATGCAGGTGGTATTGTAGGTGAAATTGATGATAGCTTCAGTGAAAATGAAGGGGTTTCTGCATTTACAAATTGTTATGTTGCAGAAGGAAATATTTCTGCATTTGCAGAAGATGTGCAAGATTATAGTATTGCAGGTGGTTTTATAGGACGGGTAACGGAGGATAATCCTACTTTGGAAAATTGCTATGTTTACGATACTTTGACTTCTATAGCTGATACGAAAGCATCTTTTAAAAAAACAGGAATTATCGTAGGGAGTTGTTATATGAACCTTCCTAATTATGAAGCAAAGGTTACCACCAAAAATTGTTATTATGGCAAATGCACGGTAGATGCTGATTTTACTACAGATAGTAATGCTGGTACAGCAGTAGAAAAAACAGAAGCAGAATTTGCTGATGGTACAGTGAAAGACTTTCTTGGAGATGCGTTTATCCAAGGGGAAAAATACCCGATTCTGGCATCTTCTCCTGCGGACTACACAAAGGTTGATAAAGCAATCGCGGCTGCTAAGGCAATCGATGGAAGCCGTTACACCAATTATGATGCTGTAGAAGCGGCAGTCAAAGCAGTTGACAGAACAAAGAGCAAAGCAGAGCAGGAAAAAGTTGACGTAATGGCAGAGGCAATTACAAAAGCGATTGCGGCACTGGTTGAGAAAAGCAACAATTCTTCTTCCTCCTCCGGCGGTGGCGGCAGCAGCACCCCCAGATATGCTGTCACAGTGCCAGACAAGACCGAAAACGGCTCTTTGAGCGTCAGCTCCAAAAATGCGAAAAGAGGCAGTAACGTAACCATCACCGCTACCCCCGACAAGGGCTACGAGGTGGACGAAATCGTTGCGAAGGATGCAAACGGCAACAAATTAACCCTCAAGGACAACGGCGACGGCACATATACCTTCACCATGCCTGCCTCCAAGGTTACGGTTACAGCAGCCTTTGCGGAGAAAAAGGCAGAACCCATTGTACCTGAGAAGCTTTTTGCGGATGTTTCTGCCGAGGAGTATTATTACGAAGCGGTGAAATGGGCAAGCGAAAACGGCGTGACAGGCGGCATTGGCGAGAACCTTTTCGGCGCAAATCTGCCCTGCACCAGAGCGCAAATTGTCACCTTCCTGTGGCGTGCGGCAGGCTCTCCCGAACCGAAGGGCATGAGCGGCTTTGTTGATGTTTCCGCAGATGCGTACTATGCGAAGGCGGTTGCGTGGGCGGTGGAGCAGGGGATTGTCAGCGGCACCTCCGCAACAACCTTTAGCCCCGATGCAGTCTGCACCAGAGCGCAGAGCGTTGCCTTCCTCTATCGCGCCTTTGGCACAAGGACGGATAAAGCGGCAGGCTTCAGCGATGTTTCCACGGATGCGTATTATGCGGATGCGGTTGCGTGGGCTGTGGAAAATGGCGTTGCAAGCGGCATTGGCGGCGGTCTCTTTGCCCCCGATCAGGACTGCGCACGCGGTCAGATTGTGGCGTTCCTTTACCGCGCATATCAGAATAAATAAATTTGGCAAAAGGGCAGGGTGAGCAATCACTCTGCCTTATTTACATATTTTTTATGGCGGAGGTTATTTATTTCTTTTCGTTTTTATGGTAAAATACCCACGGACCTATCCGTGGGTTAGCCGCTTACAGCGTTTATCTGCTGTTTTCACAGCAAATTCTACGATTCGCAGGCATAGCCTGCTCATACC
>ERZ773168.2384-NODE-2384-length-14428-cov-3.902247_pt1 | contig 14428 bp, 9 predicted proteins | sample MGYA00511261_ERZ773168 | MGnify/ENA primary metagenome ERZ773168 (study PRJEB29015, sample SAMEA2737855) | human gut metagenome | biome: human gut; feature: human-associated habitat; material: faeces | place: China | collected 2012 ... | reverse complement strand
AATACCGTATTGATAAAATACAGATAGAAAGCGCCGAAAAAGTAATATAAATTACCACTCGCCAAACCGAATCCAGCCGTACAAAGCGGAGGCATCAACGCCGTGGCGATAGCCACACCCGGGATCACGTTTCCCTTGCTTTTCGTAGAGCTAGCGACAATTCCCGCCAGACCGCCAAAGAAAGCGATCAACACGTCGTATACCGTGGGCTGCGTACGGGCAAGCAACTCGCTTTGGGCCTCACTGATCGGTGATATAAGAAAATACAAGGTAGACGTTATTACGCTGAAGACCGTAGCCGTGGCAAAATTACGGAACGACCGCTTGATCAACTCGAAATCAGAGATACCCAATCCCAAGCCGAATCCCATGATCGGTCCCATCAGCGGCGAGATCAACATCGCGCCAATAATCACGGCCGTAGAGTTGGTATTTAACCCAAGAGAAGCGACAAACGTAGCGAAAATAAGTACCCATAAGTTCGTCCCCTTAAACTCTATCCCCTTTTTAATGGATTCTATCGTCTCCAGCTCATCTTCCTTTTCCTGCCGGACATCAAAATTACGGACGAAAAAATCCATAATCTGTTTATGTAGCAATCCTTTTTCCATGCGGTATTAATCTTGTCCCATATTTATGCAAAGATATTCCAATTGTTTGTTTTTCTAACTATTTAATAGCTTTTTTATGGTGAGATTACGTATATTTGCATTTACAATACAACAACAAGAGATCCTATTTGTATGAAACGATATCTAATGCTTTTATGCTTATTGTTTACGTCCTTTGTCGTTTCATCTCAAACGACAACGCCAGACTCGCTTAAAAGCGCCTTGCAAAAAGCAACCTCCGAACGCTCTAGACTGGAAATCCTTACCAATTTAATGGATATCTCACGAAACGATGACATATTAGTAAACGCTAAACAACTCTATCAGGAGGCCTTAAAAGCGAATGACAATTACTATAAGGAAGCGGCGTTGACCGAGATTCTCCGACGTTATATCAACACGGACCAAACCGATAGCGCAAATATCTACATCGCCAAGGCCGAGCAGGAGCTAAAAGGAGAAGCCAGAACCAGCCTCGTATCGTTCATGAAAATGATCCAAGATACGCGCGTCATATTCTACACATCCGGTGAACCGAGAAGGAAAGTCCTCATGAATTGCCTATTCAAGCTGGAAGAACCTGATAAATTGTCTCCCTACGAGAAAATAGCCTGCAATTATATACTTGGTATGGCTGTCAGCAACAGCATTATGGAAGAAAATATGCTTAAGGAGGACTTTAAGCAAGGAAGAGAATATTTCGACAATGTTTTGGCCGAGGCGGAAAAACTGCCCCTACGATATGCGTACAATTTCTTGCCTAACACCTATTTCATGCTATGCGCTTATGCGAGTAACCCTCAAGAACGAGGACAATATGCTACCCGTTACCTAAATACGATCTTAGGTTACTCTAACATCCCGGAGATGAGGAAACGTCCTTACGCAGTCAACAAACGTCAATTATTAAGCGCTTATTCAAACCTTGCCATTAGCGCCGAGGCTATTGGAAAGGATTTGGCGACCTCTTATTACCGTAAGTTCATGAATCTGCTGAAGGCTTATCCGGAATCAGCTAGCGCCGCCCCGGAGTATGAGCTCTACTACACCTCATCGAATTATTACCTAGGTATTAAGGACTATAAGAAATTCATTGAGTTCAGTGACTCTTTGATCAATTTCTCCAAACAGATACCGCTTTACAAGGAACATGTAATCGCTTATGTATCCGCCAAAGCTGCCGCCTACGACAGCCTCCGGATGTACAAGGAAGCCTATGAGACATCCAAGGAATACGCTGTATTGCTAGACACCTTACGTATGCAAGAACTCAGGAAGAAAATGGAAAATCTGGAGATCGAGAAAGGGGCGAACGAGTTGGTGATCGAAAAGAGATCATTGGAATTGGAATTACAGAAAAGCAAGAAAGAGAATTACCTGTATATGTCCTTATTGCTTCTAGCTTTATGCGCCGTGTTCTATATCTTTTTCCGGCTAGGCAAAATGAGATCCCTCTATCGGGCATTGCAGAAGTCTAACGAGCTGGTCTTGATAGCGAACCAGAAAGCACAAGAAAGCGAGGAGATGAAGACCGCCTTCATCCGGAATATGTCGCATGAGATACGGACTCCCTTAAACGCAATCAACGGTTTCTCGGAACTCATCACCAACGACGATATCTCCATGGACGAGAAACAGGCTTTCAGCCGTATTATCTATGAAAACTGTTACCACTTGACTTCCATGCTGAACAATCTCCTTGAGATCGCCCAGCTTGATAGCGGCAATGATTCCCTTCCTCTTGTTCCCACACGTATCCATGAGCTTTGTTTACATGAGATGCAACAGGTAAAGAAATATCAAGAGAAGCCGGAGATCAACTATGTGGTGGAAGGCGATAAGGAGAATGATATGGTCTTGACCAACCGTGCTTATTTCAGTTTGATCATCTCGCATCTGCTGGCAAACGCGAATAAATTCACGGAGAAAGGAAGCATCACGCTTTCATACCATCTGGATAGCGGAGCCAATCTAGTGACCCTATCGGTAACAGATACGGGTTGCGGCATCCCTCAAGACAAGCAGGAATGGATATTCGAGCGTTTCACGAAGACCAATGATTTCATTCCCGGCTCTGGCCTGGGGCTTTACCTATGTCGCTTGATCGTTAACCGGCTAAACGGTAAGATAAAGACAGATCCGTCTTATACGAAAGGCTCACGCTTCGTTATCACGATGCCAATCGCCACGCCGTCCAAGCCCTCCGAACCTACCGATTAACGAAAGAAACGTCCTACGTACGGGAGTTCTCGTAAAGGTAAATCCCTTTTAACCATAAACGCGATGAATACGCCTAATAAGATCGTGCGGTATCCCAACCGGAGCCATTCAGACTGTATCGGCAGTGCCATGCCTGCCACGTATAACACCGTCGCCACTCCGAAATAAAGAAACGCGGATTTCAAGTCGTACTCGATCGGGAATTTCTTTTGTCCTACAAAATAGGATAAAAGCATCATCAATAAATTACAAAAGAACGATGCCCACGCACAAGCCATATAACCGTACGAGGGACCGAACAGCAAGATAATAGAGACCGTGGCCACACATCCGATCGTGGAGAAATAGGCGCCCCATCGTGTCTGGTCGATCAGCTTATACCATAAGGAGAGGTTGAAATAAATACCGAAGAACAACTCGCCCAGCATCACGATCGGCACTACCCGTAATCCGGGATAATAAGCCGGCCCGACAAAGTACTTCAAGATATCGATATAGAACATTACCCCGAGGAAGATAAACAAGGCGAATATGATGAAATATTTCATCGCTTCCGAGTAGGCTTTCTTATTATCATCGCTCTTGTTTTTAGCGAAAATAAACGGCTCATAGGCATACCGGAAAGCCTGCGTGAACATCACCATCACCACGGCGATCTTGAAGCATGCGCCGTATATACCCAATTGCTCGTTCGCGTACTCCTTATCATCAAACAAGAATGGAAACAGGATCTTATCTGCCGTCTGGTTAAAGATACCGGCAATACCTAGAATGAGGATCGGGAAGGAATAACGCAAGATTTGTTTCAATACCGTTCCGTCTACTTTCGCCCGTATGCCCGGCAAGATATCCGGGATCAAAAGCAATAAGGTTATCAGTGTCGTAAATACGTTCGCCACGAATACATAGCCTACCCCATAATCCGGACGATAGAACCAGCTTATCGCCTCCGGATAGTGCGAATGCAACCACGGACAAGTGATCAAGAAGAATATATTCAAGATAATATTCAAGAAAATACTCAGCAACTTAATCCCGGCGAAACGCCATGCTTTCCCCTTATACCGAAGATAAGCGAACGGAATGCAACAAAAAGCGTCTACCGCCACGATACCCGCCATCATCCCGATATACTCCGGATGGTCGCCATATCCCAAGCCGGCGCTAATAGATGGCAATAAGGCGAAAACCGCTACGCTAAACAGCGCCGAACTTCCCAGCAAGCAATACAGCACGGAAGCATACACCCGCATCGGCTCTTGCTCCTCTTTCTTATTGATGAAACGGAAGAACCCCGTCTCCATGCCATAAGTAAGCAAGACCAGCAACAGGGCTGTCCAACCATATAAATTCGTCACGATCCCATAATCCCCTGTTCCGGCCAACACACGTGTGTACATCGGCACCAACATCCAATTCAGGAAACGCCCCACTATACTACTCAATCCATAAACGGCTGTCTCTTTAGCAAGCCGTTTCATTCCTCCTGCCATATCGTATCTGTCTAATCAAATAAAAAACCTTGTTCCCCCACCCGGCTACGTCCCAGATGGGTATAAGCTAAATCGGTGACCTCACGGCCACGGGGCGTGCGTTTGATAAAGCCCTCTTTGATCAAGAAAGGCTCGTACACTTCTTCTAGCGTTCCGGGGTCCTCGCCCAAAGCCGTGGCGATCGTCGTTAATCCGACCGGGCCTCCCTTGAATTTATCAATGATCGTCGTCAGCAACTTATTATCGATCTGATCCAAGCCATACCGGTCTATATTCAACGCCTCCAGAGAGAAGCAAGCGATCGCCTTATCGATATCTCCGTTCCCCTTCACTTGAGCGAAATCACGCACACGGCGCAATAAAGCGTTGGCGATACGAGGCGTACCCCGGCTACGGGAAGCGATCTCCCTTGCGGCGTTCAACTCACATTTTACATTCAAGATATTAGCACTACGGAGCACGATCTTCGTCAGCGTCTCCATATCATAATACTCCAAGTGCATATTGATACCGAAACGGGCACGCAGCGGACTAGTCAGCAAGCCGCTACGGGTCGTAGCGCCAATCAATGTAAACGGAGCCAAATCGATCTGTATCGAGCGGGCGCTCGGTCCTTTATCGATCACGATATCGATCCGGTAATCCTCCATAGCGGAATACAGGTATTCCTCCACGATCGGGCTCAACCGGTGAATCTCATCGATAAAAAGCACGTCGTTCTTCTCCAGCGAGGTCAATACCCCGGCCAGATCTCCCGGCTTATCCAGCACCGGCCCCGACGTGACCTTGAAACCAACCCCCAACTCGTTCGCTATAATATTCGACAACGTCGTCTTTCCCAACCCGGGAGGTCCATGCAAAAGCACATGATCCAGCGCCTCCTTACGCATGCGGGCAGCCATGACGAACACCTTCAGGTTCTCCACCACCTTCGCCTGCCCGCTGAAGTCACGGAGCGAAAGCGGCCGAAGCACGTTCTCGTACTCTCGTTCGTTTTCCGGCATCCGGGCATCCCTTATATCAAAATCATCTTCCATATTCACGTTCATTGACTTGCAAAGATAATGTTAAACAACACATTCACGAAAATAGATGTATAAAATATTTTTCTAACAGTGAGAAAAGCATATGTTTGCTAAAGGGACACCTTTAAAAACATACTACCATGAAACTTATACTCACAATCTCTGCGATGATCCTGTTCCTGATAACGGGATGCGAAAGTGGTAAGCAACCGGCTAACGACTTTTTAACCGTGGATATCACGGCAAATTATCCGAAGAAGGAACTGATTCTTCAAGACTTTTTGGATGTGGAATACATCCCATTAGAAACGAATGAGGAATTCATAACCTCAGCCAGCATGCAAGCCATCGGCAAAAATCTCATAATCCTTAGAAACAAGAACGGACAAGACGGAGATATATTTATCTTCGACCGGACCGGAAAAGGCCAGAGAAAAATCAACCGCAGCGGCCAAGGTAGCCAAGAATACACGAATATCGGGTCTATTGCCCTCGATGAGGAGAAAGGTGAGCTGTTTATCAACAACTACTATTCGAGCCAGTTTATCGTATACGACCTGTCCGGAAACTTTAAGCGAACTTTAAAGTACGATAAAGATTTTAATTTCAATAGCGGGAAGATATACAATTTCGATCAAGACAACTTAATCTGCTACGATGAGATTGGCAATTATAAAAAGCTGAGAAAAAGCGCATTTTGGCTCCTGTCCAAACAAGACGGAAGCATTGTCAAGGAAATCGAACTCTCTTATGAGCATAAGATATCACCGTTTTTATCGAAAGGAGGTTGGGCCGCAGGACCTCGTAATACCGAATTAATTTCCCAAAATGGAAGTTGGGTCTTAGTAGAGCCATCTACAGATACGATTTATAGTTATTCGCAAGATCACTCTATCAAACCCTTTATCGTAAGGACTCCACCTATCCGCTCTATGGCCCCGGAAGTATTTCTTTATCCAAGTATTCTTACCGACCGGTATTATTTCATGCAAACAACAAAGAAACAATGGGATTTTGAGAAAGAAACCGGATTCCCCAGAACCGACTTGGTATATGATAAACAAGAGGACGCTATCTTTGAGTGTGTCGTATATAATAACGATTTCGTAGATCAGACACCCGTTGATATGTGGTACGAACACGGAATACTAAAGATCATCAATAACGATGGGATCGCTTTCATAAAGAAACTAGAAGCCAATGAGTTGGTGGAAGCCTACGGGAGAGGTAAGCTGAAAGGCCGCTTGAATGAGATCGCAGCGGGATTAAATGAGGAATCCAACCCCGTGATTATGGTGGCTAAGTATAAGGAATAAAAACTTCTTACTTATTGTCTATTTTTCCAGACTTGTTTTTTATTCGTACATGTTTTTCGGAAAACACGTACGTGAATTCCCTAAAACACGTACGTGAATCCGTGAAAACATGTACGTGTTTTTACGGAAATTCGACAAGCATATTTATCCATCTTACTATCAGTGAATTATAAATCGACTTCATAGTAAGATATTATTGTTGAAAATTTACTTCTAAAGATACGGTTCCTCTCCTATATTTTATGTAACTTTGCTTATAAGTCGCATAAAATATAGGACGATATGAACCAGACAATTTATCCCATCGGCATACAGAACTTCGAGAGCCTTCGCAAAGATGGTTATCTCTATATTGATAAGACCGCCCTAATCTACCAATTAGTAACAACCGGACGATATTATTTCCTCAGCCGCCCCCGACGCTTCGGGAAAAGCTTGCTGCTGTCCACGCTGGAGGCCTATTTCCAAGGAAAGAAGGAGCTGTTCGAGGGACTGGCAATGGAGAAATTGGAAAAAGACTGGATAAGATACCCCATCTTACATTTGGATTTAAATGCGGAGAGATATTCTGACCCTGGGGCATTAGAGAGTATATTACGACGTTATCTGAACCTTTGGGAAGACCAGTGGGGGAAAGACGAGAGAGAGATAACACCATCCGATCGTTTCACCGGCGTGATACGCCGTGCCTATGCGAGAACAGGACGGAGAGTGGTCATACTGGTAGACGAGTATGACAAGCCTTTGCTACAGGCGATCGGGAATCCGGAGTTACAGGAGGCCTACCGCTCTATACTGAAAGCGTTTTACGGCGTTCTGAAGAGCATGGACGGATATATCCGCCTAGCGTTCCTGACCGGCGTGACCAAGTTCGGCAAGGTAAGCGTATTCAGCGACCTCAACAACCTCATGGACCTGTCGATGGATAATCGGTACGTCGAGATATGCGGCATCACAGAAAAAGAGATACATGCCTATCTGAAAGACGAAGTGAAGGAACTGGCTGATACCCAAATGACGACCTACGAGGAAACCTGCCTAAAACTCAAGCAACGCTATGACGGATACCATTTCACCGCCAAGTCCGAGGGTATATACAATCCATTCAGCCTATTGAATACCTTCGCTAAGATGGAATTCGGAGACTACTGGTTCGAGACCGGAACACCCTCCTACCTCGTGGAGCTGCTCAAGCACACCCATTACGACCTCTACGAGATGGCCAACACGGAGACCGACGCCGATGTGCTGAACAGCATCGACTCCGCCTCGAACAATCCCATACCCGTCATCTACCAAAGCGGGTATCTGACCATCAAGGGCTATGATCCTGAGTTTGGCATTTATCGACTGGGTTTCCCGAACAAGGAGGTGGAAGAAGGTTTCGTCAAATACCTACTTCCTTTCTATACGAGCATACAAGCCTCTAAGACCCCCTTCGAGATCGGACAGTTCGTTCGGGAGATACGGTCTGGCAATTACGACGCCTTCTTCCACCGCCTCCAAAGCTTCTTCGCCGACACACCCTACGAGGTGATCGCCGGGCAAAAGCCGGAGCGAGACACGGAGCTGCATTACCGGAACGTCCTCTTCATCGTCTTCAAGCTGGTCGGCCTGTACACGCAAGTGGAGTACCATACCTCGAACGGGCGTATAGACCTCGTATTGCAAACCAACCAATACATCTATATCATGGAGTTCAAGCTCAACGGAACCGCCGAGGAGGCCCTGCGGCAGATCGAGGAGAAAGGCTACGCCCTACCCTTCGCCGGAGACGACCGGGAAGTCTTCAAGATCGGCGTGAACTTCTCTTCCGAGACCCGCAATATCGAGAAGTGGCTGGTTGGGTGAAAAAGTCATGTTTTTATCCAGATATACTTACTTTGCCGATACAGTATATATCCTATGCCCGGAGAAGATATACTTCAAGTGGCATCGAAGTATATCTTCTCCCCCAAAAGGCTCCTCAAGTGAATAACTAATCACTTCCCAACTCGTAAGCTTACGGCTACCCCTACTCGTAAGTTATTCATTTGACAAGCCATAAACAGATAGTTTACATCTAGCATAACAACCTGTTATTCAATGCATTTACAACAGAAATAAAAACCGTTCAAAAAAGTCGGACTTTCCAGCCGGAATATCCTCGCCTTTTTGTATTATCTTTATCGCCAACAAATAATACGCAGATGAAGAAAAACATTGTTTTCCTGTTAATTCTAATACTTATTATATGGATCTCTTGCGATGGAATGGGCCATCAAACCATAGACTTCCGAAAAATAGAGAACCTTATGCCCCAACATCCGGATAGCGCCTTAATGCTCCTTGAACAAATAGAGAACAAAGAAAACCTATCCCGAAAAGATAAGGCACATTATTATTTATTGCTGACGGAAGCGCAAGACAAAACTTTTGTTAAGCATGAAACCGACTCGCTGATCACGATCGCAACGGATTATTATGAGGAAACAGACGATCTGGAACGAAAAGCGAAAGCTTGGTATTACAAAGGACTGATAAATAATGACCTCGATCAACCAATGAAAGCACAAGAATGTTTTTTAAAGGCTTTGCGAGATGAAAAGCAAGTGAAAGACTATGCATTGCTAGGACGAATCAATAATCAGATAGGGATGCTCTACACTTATCAACATGTATATGAAAGAGCAATTCCTTATTTGAAACAAGCCAATAATTGTTTCGAAATGATTCGTGACACGATAGGACAGGCCTACGTGTTAAGAGACCTAGGAAGAGCATATACCGTAACTCAACAACTCATCGATGCAATAGAGGTTTACCGTGAGGCATTACCTTATGCCCCTGCTATGGGTAACGGAACTATTCCCAATGAATTAGCCAATATTTATTTAGAAAAGGGAGAGTATGAGGTAGCCGCAAAATATATAGATCAGGCCTTACGGCTTTTTCGAACAGAGGAGTCACGTTTTCCGACCCATTTGGTGCTAGGCAAATACTATTTAGAGACAGCGCAAATCGATTCCTCGGAATATTATCTGCAAAAGGCATTAAGCAGCCCTTCTTTACAAACTCATGCGGGAGCATTGAAATATCTGTCATATGTAAAAGAAAAACAATCCGCATGGATAGAGAGTATCGCTTTAAATAAAAGATATGAAGCATGCAGAGACTCTATCGATAGAATCGTGGAAACAGAGTCAATCCGGAGAATGGATTATTTTTACAACTATCAGAAAATTCAAGAAGCACTATACCAGTCTCAAATAAAAGTAATGAAAAAAGATAAGGAACGCTATCTGTATGCTTTGATTATCTGTGCATGTGTTTTTATAAGCTTAGGGATTTATTCTTATTGGCGAAGAAGAGAGAAAGAAATAAAAAACCAAAAAGAGATATTGGAGCAGACTATCGAGAAACAACGTCAAAACAATCTCCGGATAAAAGAAGAAAACAGACAACAGATTGAGAAATTGCAAGAACAACTAATAGCCATGGAAAAAGAGCGACAAGAAGGATGGGAAGGTCAACAGCTCTTGCAAGAGAAGAGAGTACTGGAAATTCATAATGAAAGTATAGATGCTGATGAAAAGAGACAATCTTTACGGATTGCTCAAATGGAGGACTCTGATATTTATAAAAAAATCCATACAGAAGACTGTGTAAAACTAACCGATAATGAATGGAGAGCATTAGAAAAACTATTAGATCAAACCTTCAATAACTTTACGGCACGATTAAAGAAGAGCTATCCGAAGATCTCCTATAAGGAAATACAGGTTTGTTACTTGACAAAGATAAAACTTAGCTCTACAAAGATGACAAAGATATTGCGATACAATAGCTCGCCACTCCGTTCTCGTCTCTATAAAAAAATCTTTAAGAAAACTGGAAGCGTTCAGGATTTTAATTCGTTTATCGCTGGTTTTTAACTCTATACAAATCAGAACAGGTTCAGAACAAAAATATGTTCTGAACTTTGTTCTGGATTTCTTGCCTTACCTTCATTAAACTTTTTAAATTGCAAAAAATTTAAACCATAAGATATCATGAATAAGCATTTGTTGACCTTATTAATTATCTGCTTAGGTATATTTTTACCTCAAGTAGTATTGGGAGATACCGTTCCAACCGAAGGAACATGGGGTAAAGAAAGATATCGTTCGATAATCCCCAATCCTCCAACGGTATCAATCGACGGAAATTTATTGAGCATACATTTTATAGATGCTCTGGATGATTTGACTGTCCAAGTTGTAAATGAGCAAGGAGCTATCCTATATAACGAAGTAGTCTCCGGCGAAGCAGGTGAATGTGTATCCATCTCTTTAGATCAGGCTGGCACAGGATGCTTTTATGTAGTGTTAGAACATCGCCTAGGGCAGCTTATGGGAGAATTCATCATACAAAATAATTAGGTATTATTCTTTATCATATGCAAGCTTCAGGATTAAACAGTATTATATAGTTGATCCATCACTATTGTGATAATCACTGTACAGTGCCCCCAATGATACGTTTTTCCTGGATGCTTGCATTGAACTATGTTATTAGGAATTCTAAGCGTAACCTAACAAAAATACTAAGTTTGTCATTAATCAAGAACTAATACATATTATGATAATCTACGACCCTAAAATAGCGATTCTCCTTATAGCCTTTAATCGATCAAATATAAAGCAAGTATTTGATCGTATCAAAGTGGTGAAACCGAGAAGACTATATATAGCAGTAGATGAATCAACTAATGACACACAGTGTAAAATATGTAAGGAAACAACGTCCATTGTTTCCCACATTGATTGGGAATGCCAAGTATTTAAACTATATCAGGAAAAAAATCAAGGATACGACAAACACTGTTTTCATTCGATTTCTTGGTTCTTCGAGCAAGAGCCCGAAGGAATCATACTAGAAGATGACTGTGTACCCTCTCTTTCATTCTTTGGTTTTTGTACGACATTACTAAAAAAATTCAGAAACGACGAACGCATCGGACATATATCCGGAAGTAATTATCAATTCGGTAAAAACAGGGGAGACGGAACTTACTATTATTCTAACCTAACCCACGTATCCGGATGGGCTGGTTGGAGACGAGTTTGGCAAGAGCACTGCCTTAACGAAAACAAGTACGATCTTTTTAACCAACTGGATTACTTATCAAATTTACCTTCTCACGCTCCATTCCAATATCGCTGGAACAGGCTCTTCAATATAGCAAATCACAGTAATGAACATTTTTGGGAGGTAAAATACGCATACACGAACCTTATCAATAATCGATTATCGATCATTCCAAACAAAAATTTAATAACAAAGATCGCATATTATGACAAAATGCCCCATGCTATAAAAAATCATCCATTTACCAACATCAAAAACGAGGAAATCGACCATATTGTTCATCCATCTTTCATCTGTCCGGACATAGAAGCCGATTTATATTCACAAACCAAAGAATATAATACATCTTTCGAGGAACTGTATATGCCTAAAGAATACTTTTACTTAAAAGAGCACTTTGCCGCCGCAATCCGAAATAATCATATACATCCTAAAATTCCACAGATCATTCATCAGATCTATGAGGATTTAGCGGGACCACCTCCTTCTTTAGTCGAGATCTCCCAATCATGGAAAGAGCTAAATCCCGATTGGGAGTATCGGTTTTGGAATAAAAATGATATTGAGACATTTTTGAAAACCTATTATCCGGAATTTATTCCGGCCTATAATGCTTTTTCACATAATGTACAACGCTGGGACGCAATCCGGTATTTAATACTTTATAAGTTTGGTGGTCTATATGTAGACATGGATTATGAATGTACGGAAAATATCACCCCTATATTATGTAATACAGAATGTGCCATGGGATTGGAACCGGAAGCTCACGCTGTCCGTATCCATGTACCTTACATTGTTGGAAATGCTTTTATGGCAACAGTTCCGGAGCATCCTTATTTCAAAGAGTTGATCGATGCAGTTTTTTATGATAACACAAAAGCCGGAACATACACTGATTCAGTAGAATTAATACTTAACACCACAGGCCCATTTCTAACAACTCGGATATATGATAATAGTAAATATCAGGAACGGATTACGTTAATTCCGGCAGAACTCATCGCTCCTATAACTCATTCAGATATAAGAAAAATCATGAAAGAGGAAACATCTATGACTATTGAGAGCAAAGTTGAAAAATCATTTGCGATACATTATTTCTTCGGCAGTTGGCACGAGTAAACTAAAGAATTAACCTAAAAATAATATGATTATGAATACCTTTGAAGATTTTTTTCCCAAATATGCCGGGAAAATAACAGATACCACTAATGATCAAGAGTCTGCATTTATTCAATATTGTAAAGTGTTTTCTTCACTTACCACTGATAGCTTTTATGTATTTGACGTGGTCCAAAAGCGATTTTGCTATATTAAACCTGATAACCTTTTCTTATGCGATCATTCCACGGAAGAGGCAATGAAGCTTGGCTATGATTTCTATAAACAAATAACCCATCCTGATGACTTGCCTTTATGGACAAACATACTTAAGATCATTCCTCAATACCTAAATGACCGAAAAGATAAATGGAATGAAATAGATTATTTTTCTTGTACCCTTCGTTTGCTTCGCAAATATTCTTTTTCATCACGCTTCCTATCACAAATGGTATATCAACGGATGAAACCTATTTGTCTAAATAACCAATTGCGCTACTTTATTTGTATTGTAGGAAGCTCAACCTACAAAGAGACTGGAAATTTATTATTGCATAACAAAAACATATTAATATACGAAGAGTATAATTTTATCACTAGACGCTGGAAACAACAAACAAGAGAACTGCTTACAGAACGAGAGAAAGCGATACTTATGCTTGCCAAACAAGGTAAAAATACGGTAGAGATAGCTAACGAATTATGCAAAGGGGAAGATACTATACGTAATCAGATAAAAGTATTATATATCAAACTAAGAGTACATTCAATGCAAGAAGCTATTGAATTTGCTTGTTACCACCATTTACTATTTAGCGAAGTTATAGAAAAGATTATAATGCCAACTACAACTTAGCTTAAATCGTAGATATCAATAGTACACATTGTAAATAAATTGAAGAGAAAATCTTTATTCTAGTATAAAAAACAGGGAACATACAAAAAATACCTAAATAGGCTATTGCACTCATCTGTCAGTTCTATATATTTAATTTCAAATCCTAAAAAGAGCATTATGTAACAATCAAAAACAAAAAGTTATGGACAAAGACAAAAAAAATGTATTAGGAAAACTCAAATTAAATCAACTGAGAAAATCAGAACTTGAGAAACGAGAAATGAATGCCCTAAAAGGGGGTTGTACTACATCATGTTCTGCATGTAGTTTATGTGGTGGAATGAGTGGATACATCAACGTAAACTCAAATGCAACTAGCGACACAGGATATTGAAAAAGGGACAGTGATGCTGTCCCTTCACTAATGTTGACCTTTGAATCTATAACAATTTTGCAATATGATAGAATCTACATTTTTTAAAACAGATAATGACAATTATTACCTATACGATGATGAATCAAGATTAGTTCTATACATTCATCCTGAATTAGCTAAAGCTGAGCAGGGTAAAAGTGAAGATAAATATTATATTCGAAAACATGATTATCTAAAATCAAAAGGATTAATAAAGAGCCATCAAAACATTCATTTTTCTACAATTAATTCAAATCTTATAAAAGATAGTATTTCTCAGACTAAACAAATAGTATT
>ERZ773168.2373-NODE-2373-length-14455-cov-3.211250_pt1 | contig 14455 bp, 9 predicted proteins | sample MGYA00511261_ERZ773168 | MGnify/ENA primary metagenome ERZ773168 (study PRJEB29015, sample SAMEA2737855) | human gut metagenome | biome: human gut; feature: human-associated habitat; material: faeces | place: China | collected 2012 ... | reverse complement strand
TAACACTTGCTTCCTCCGTGGTAATGCGTCCGTTTCGGGTAATCACACGGGCGTTGAACAGATTCGTGCCCTTATGCTGCAAAAAGCCCATGCCCTTTACACGCTTGATATCCTCGGGGCGCAGGGTACAGCCCTCCGCAGGAGCCTTGCCCTCCAGCTTATCAATAAATTCCTCCAGCGCCTCTGCGGTCAGCTCCACCGCATCCCGACAGCGTTTGCCCTCTGTTTTATACTTCGCCGCAAGAGGGGCACATTCCGTTGTGCCAAGCGCTAGCTTTTGTTCAAATGCGGCAACAAAATCCGCGCAGATTGTCTTTAAATCCTCTCTCGTGCCATATTTGCTGCTCAGGACACCGATGGCACCCGAAAGCGCACCACAGGTGCCGCCCATGCCCATACCGGTGCGGAAGCCTGCAAACAGCTTCGTTGCTTCTTCTGTCATGCCAAGATGATATGCTTCATTTGCCGCAAGCAGAATGGCTTCTGCACAGCTTTTATCCTGCGCAAAATAATACTGCCCCGCCTTTTCCTTCAGCATCAATAATTCCTCCTTCATCTCTCCGAAAAATCAAATTCTCTCTTTTTTCTCAAAAAATTTCTCAAAATATCGCTTGTTCTTCATTATATGCCCTTTTCCGGCGGAAAGCAAGAATTTCTCCCCTGCGAAGTCATGCTGTTTTCGGGCAGAAAAAAAGGATATTCCGTTTGGAATATCCCTTCAGATCTGTTGAAAAAATTACAGGCTGTTTACCAGTCTTGTCAGAGAAGATTTCTTTCTTGCTACTGCATTTTTGTGGTAGATGCCTTTGATGTATGCTCTGTCGATTGCAGATACTGCGTTTTTCAGAGCAACTGCTGCTGTTTCCTTATCGCCTGCATTTACAGCAACGATTACTTTCTTCATAGCTGTTTTCACCTGAGATTTAATCATTTTGTTTCTCAGTGTTTTTTTGTTAATCACTTTGATTCTTTTCTTAGCAGATTTGATATTAGCCAATGTTATTTCCTCCTAATTTCTTTAATGTGGTTTTCTCTGTCGATATTTTGGGGAATATCGCTCTTTCCTCTTACTATTAACCACCTTGAGGGCATGCTCCCTCCGACACGGCTTGGGGCTTTTTTCCCACTCTCTCGAGTACCCCATGGTTAACTTAACGGATATATTTTACCTTATGGAACGAAATAAGTCAATGAATACTTTTCAAAACTACGAAAAAAATAATGAAAAACCCTAGGAAAATACAGAAAGGCAGTGAAAGCATGAACGAAAAAGACGAAAAAAAAGCACCGCAGACGTTTTCTGTCCGCACAGACCTTGCCATTGAGGCACGGGAGCTGGCGCAGAAGGACACCACGGATGCTCTTGAGGGCGTAGCGGTGGAAACAGACGAGCAGGCAGACTATTCCCTTACCCATGTACACATCCTCTCTCCTGCAGGAAGCGCGCGCATGGGCAAGCCGATGGGGCATTATATTACACTGGAATCGGAAAAGCTAAAGGAAAATGATGCAGATTGCCACGAAAAGCTGATTGGGCTTCTGGCAGAGCAGATTCGCTCTCTGGCAAAGCCGAAAAGGGAGGATTGTATTCTGGTAATCGGGCTTGGTAATTGGAACATCACACCCGATGCACTCGGCCCGAAGGTAATTTCCAAAATTCTGGTGACGCGCCACCTCAGTGGCACACTTCCTGCGGAAATCGAGAAGGCTGTGCGCCCTGTTGCCGCCGTCAGCCCGGGGGTAATGGGAATTACGGGGATAGAAACAGGAGAAATCGTAAAGGGGATTGTGGATAAGCTGCACCCCTCCCTGCTGATTGCGATTGATGCCCTTGCCGCGCGCCGCTCCAACCGCATTAACGCCGCCATTCAGATGAGCGATACCGGCGTTGCGCCGGGCGCAGGGGTCGGTAATCGGCGCATGCTGCTGGATGAGGCACATCTGGGGATTCCCGTAATTGCGATTGGCGTGCCGACCGTGGTGGATGCCGCAACACTTGTAAATGACACAATGGACTGTATTCTGGAGGAAATGATTCGGCAGACAGAAAAGGGAACGGCGTTTTACGAGACGCTTGCCGATCTGGAACAGGAGGAAAAATATCAGATGATTGCCGAAATCCTTGGGCCATATACAGGCAATCTGTTCGTGACACCGAAGGAGGTGGATGCCGTCGTGGATCGTTTGGCAAACATCATTGCCAACAGCATCAACATTGCACTGCACCCCGGCATTACGCTTGAGGATATCAATAAATACGCATGGTAACACCACAGAAAGCAGCGAAGAAGGAGCCGTAACGGGGGTATCCCCACTGCGGCTCCTTCTTCTATGTATTTGCACTTACCGATTGCACCAAAGCCTTTCTCGCCTGCAAAGGGTCTGCTGATTATTCTATGCCAAGACAGCCGCCCCTTTGCACACCATTTTCCGATCCTTCGCTTTGGTGTATCTACCTGTACCACAAAGGTTCCGACGGATGCGTTTGCCCAACTTATCACATTCCGCCTGTTGGGATTTCTGCGCGCGGCTATGCCCCTCTTTCATTTCCACATTTTTGCCCCGCGTGCAGAGATTCCGTTCTGATAGATTTCCCCTGAAAAATATCCCATAACAGCAATTTCTCAGCCTGTACCAAAAAACTCCCTCCCCTCCATGCTTTTTACATTTCGCTTTTTACATTTCTGCTGTGGGTACTGTTCATCTGCATCTGCTCCCTCCCGCAGAAAAAATGCCCCTTTCTCTCTGCGGACAAATGCACGCAACTGAACTCTATCTGCCTTTATTTTACAGATTTTTCCGCTTTTATGGTATATCACGAAAGGGACATTTTTCATCTTTTTCTTAACGCAACCGTCCCCTTAGACTGGAACGGCGGTCGATATTCAATTTTCGGAACACAATCTTCAGATGATTCTTGACCGTACCCTCGGAAATATGCAGCATTTCGGCAATTTCTCCGTTGCGAAGTCCTCTTGCCGCAAGCTCTGCAATCTCACGCTCCCGTTTGCTGAGCGGCTCCTCCCATTCATTCTCCTGCTTGGGAGTGAACGCCTTCCATTCCGGCACGGCAGGGATATTCTGTATCGGCAGGCTACGGATTTCCTGAATGACAGCGGCATATTTTCTGGAAACAGAGGGCAGATAAAACAACGGCTCCAAATATTCGCGGAAATAAGCCACAAACGAAAGCACCTGATCCCGTTCTGCCAAGGAAAGCGTAAATTCCAGATGCTCCGCCGCCTTTCGGCTGCGTCCGATGGCAAAATAGCAAAGCGCCAGATTGGTATGGATAAAAAGCCGGGACGGAAGGGCAATCAGCCTTGTATCTATCTTCAATGCTACCTCCAAAATCCCAATCGCCTTATGATAATTCTTTTTCAGAATAATTCTTGGAATACGCACGCCCTTGATGGCACTGTTTGTAAAATTCAAATCATACAGCCGATTGGATGCCGCTTGCAGGCGTTTTCGCAATCTGCTCTCCTTCGGCTGCAGCATGGCAAAATAGCTCTGTACCGTTTCCTTCATGCACACATCCAGAAAGGTATCCTGCAGGAAGGCATAGGTATGCGCAGGATCCTCCAGATAGTCCAAGGTCCGCTTCCATGCCGCCAAATCTCCGCGATAGACTGCATTGGTGCCAAGAAGCAGCACCGCACCATAGGTCACACAGGCATTCTTTCTTTGCAAAGACGCATACAGCGCCTGATAGCCATAAATTTCCGCATCAGCGAAGCGCCCCTGCGCACAGCAGGCCTCGCCCCGATACAGTTCCGCCGCACCGCTGCCATGCCCTGCCGTCAGGGAATTATACAGCTGCATGACGCGTTCCAGCGTTTCTGCGGTTCGTTCCAATTCGCCCGGCTTTGTATAGAACAGCCGCCACATGGAAATACTGCCGAACAAAAACGGCTCTCCCACCGTAAAGATAACAGATGGCGCTGTCATCAGGCGTTTTGCCCGCTGATAATGCTGTTCCATTTTTTCCAGATTGGGGAAATCCTGAAAGGCGGCAATCAGCTCCCATTCTCCCAGAAGATTGGGGTCATTCCCATCACAGATGATGTCCTTCGCTTCCTCCAAAAGCTGCTGATATTCCGTAAAAGCGGCATCGGCAAAAAGCGCATAGCAAAGCCGAAGAAGGGATAAGGGATACCTCTGCTTCGTTTCCATCGGGCAATGTCGCAGAATCTCCCCTGCAATTTCCGTATAGGAAAGCTTATCGAATTTTTCGAATAGAAGCCCTGTCAAATCGCAGGAAAGAATTCCTGCATAATCCAGAACCTTATAGAAGGCGGCAACGGCTTTTTTTGTCTCACCATGCTCCCGATACCAGCAGCCGCAGCGATGATAGCTGTCCCACTGTGTCAGAAAGGACGCATTATGCAGGCGATAAAGCAAAAACTCCCGCAGCAGCGCACCGAGGCAATACCTCTGCTGCTCCGCATCATAGTGCAGCAGGGGCAGGCTATAAAACCACTCGCCCATCTGCTTCAAATCCGCAATATCCTCTGTCAGCGTGCGCACCATTTCTACATCTACCGTTTCAAACTGTGCAAGGCGCAGCAGTGCCTTTTTAAGGATATCCTCCTGCCTTCTCCAGAATAAATCCTCCATCAGGCGGCTCAGTTTTTTCCATTCCACCTCTTCGCAGCCATTTTGCAGATACAGCGAAACAACCGCCGCCCAGCCGCCTGTTTCCTTCTGAATATGTATCGCCTGCTTTTCCGTAAGGGAAATGCCCAGCTGCTCTGCAAAGCGGATTATATCTTCTTTTCGGAGGAAAAAGTCCTCCTTGGAAATATAGCAGACATGCATCAAATCCTGTATCGGCAGCTGCCAAAAGCTGCGAGAAAGAAAAATAACATGCACAGCGGTGCCCTTCAGGGCGGAAAGCAGCTGCAAAACAGAAAACGGAAACTGCGCCGCAATCACCTGAAAATTATCAATCATCAGATAAAGCGAGGATTCCTCCGCAGGCTTTGCATGCACCGAAGGCCCGTTTTCATGATATAAATCGAAAATCTGCTGTGCCAGAGCGGAGTCCTTCTGTGCAATCTGGCGCACGAGCCAATCGCAGCAGACCGTGGCATCCTGCGCATTATGCCAGCGCAATGCCCCATACGGCACATCTCTGAGGGCATGCTTCAGGGCGGTTGTTTTTCCATAGCCGGCAGGTGCTTCTACAAGCGTCAGCGGCACGGTATGCAGCCGTTCCAGCTGGCACAGCAATCTTTCAGAAAAATAAATCGTTTGCAAATAAATCCCCCTCCCCTTTTCTTGGCATCAGTATACCAATTTTTCACAGTTTGTGCAAGAAACCACGGAAAAGCACAAAAAAAACGCCATGCGGCTTTTTCGTTTCCGCACAGCGTTTTCATTGCTTTTCTTTTTATACTTTTTAAATCATTGTTGCCGCTTCAATCAGTTTCAGCTTCATTGCGCTCAGCTTATCGGAAAGGTCAACCGGCACAATATCGGGGTTTTTCAGACGTTTCTGTTCTTCCCAGAGGGTATCCTTTTCTCTGTTGCAGTATGCCTGAATATCCATTGCCTTGGGGCATTCATACACCAGCTTACCATCCACAAAGATGGGAACAAGCAGTTCGCGAAGTGTGAAGCTTCCGGCAGGCAGCTGCATGCTCTTCCATTTTGCATTGGTATCATAGATATACAAATCAGAATCCTCTGTGAACTCTTCTTCCACCAAAGCAAGCAGGTCAGCCTTAATCTTGCCTGTCTTTTTATCATAAATACGGATAATTTTCTTGATGCCGGGATTCGTTACCTTCTCTACATTATTAGACAGCTTAATCTTAGGTTCAAAATCACCGTTTTCGGTTTCCTCTGCCGCCAGCTTATACACGCCGCCAAAGGCAGGGCAATCGTCAGAGGTAATCAGCTTTGTACCAACGCCCCAGAGGGTGATGGTTGCGCCCTGCAGCTTCAGGCTTGTAATCAGGTTTTCATCCAAATCACTGGAGGCAGAAATCACAGCATTGGGATAGCCTGCTTCATCCAGCATTTGTCTTGCCCTTTTGGAAAGATAAGCCAAGTCGCCGCTATCCAGACGGATGCCGTAGCCCTTTTCGGGCAATGTGCCTGCCGCCTTCATTTCATCAAACACCTGAATGGCATGGGGAACACCGCTTTTCAGTGTATTATAGGTATCAACCAGAAGGATGCATGCATCGGGGAACAGATTTGCATAGGTGCGGAAGGCTGTCAGCTCATCGGGGAAGCTCATCACCCAGCTATGCGCATGGGTACCCTTTACGGGAACATCATACAGCTTGCCTGTCAGCACGTTGCTTGTTGCCACACAGCCGCCGATGACTGCCGCTCTTGCACCGACTGTACCTGCATCGGGACCCTGCGCGCGGCGCAAACCAAATTCCAGAACGGGATCGCCCTGTGCTGCGTGCACTACGCGGGAAGCCTTTGTTGCAATCAGGCTTTGGTGGTTGATGATGTTCAAAAGTGCGGTTTCCACCAGCTGTGCCTCAATGATGGGTGCCTTGATACGCATCAGCGGCTCATGGGGGAACACAATTGTGCCTTCGGGAACCGCATACACCTCGCCGGTAAAGCGGAAGTTTCTCAGGTAGTCAATGAAGCCCTCGGAAAAAATGCCAAGGCTTTCCAGATATGCAATATCCTCCTCTGTAAAATGCAGCCCATCCAGATATTCAATCGCCTGCTGCAGTCCTGCGGTAATTGCAAAGCCGTTGCCGCTGGGGTTCTTTCTATAGAACAGATCGAATACGACCTTTCTGTTATATGCGCCTGTTTCATAGTAGCCCTGCATCATGGTCAGCTCATATAAGTCTGTCAGCAGTGCAAAGTCTCTACCTTTCATTTTAAAATCTCCTTTTCGGTGTTACAGGATGTCCGGTTTTCTTATTTTTTCTGTTTTCTGCACCCTGTCAAGATAATATTTACAAAAGCAGAACCGTGCGTGGTTCTGCTTACCAATTATACATAGTTTTTCTCGGAAAATCAAATTTTTTAACTGTCTTTACATATAAATTTACACATTGTATGCAAAAATCACGTTTTTTCCGCGTTTTTCCCTTATTTTCTCTTGAAATTTCGGTACTTTTGTATACAGTTTTCATGAATACACCATTCTTTTGGTTTCTTTGCAAAAAATGCTTTACAAGTTTTTGTACGCATTGTATAATACACAGGTAAATACGAAAAACACTATGAAGGAGACAGTATGTATCCTCAGCTTGCCCGCAGAGAATCGGGGCTTGGTGCGAACCCGATGACAAGGAAGATACAGAAAATCACTCCGGAGTGGCAGTCCGAACCGTTCTTTTGCTCAGTAGGCTCTGCCGTAGCCCGCGTTAAGGGAAAGCATCATGATGGTGATGCAGCTAAGCTGGACGGTGGATTCTGCCGTCAATTCAGGTGGTACCGCGAACTCTTTCGTCCTGTAGGGATGAAAGGGTTTTTTATATTGACAATCAGTGAAAAAGCGGAAAAACCGCATCATCATAAACCATACGGAAGATAAAACACAAAAAAATGCAAAAGACAAAAAATTCAGAGGTATCAGAAAAACACAAAGGAAAAAAGAACAAGCTGCGAGAGAAACACACTTTGAAAGGTAAATCATTTTTAAGGAGGAATTGAAATGTACGACAAGGTACCCAATAACATGAACTTCGTCGAAAGAGAAGTACAGGTTGAAAAGTATTGGAAGGACAATGACATCTTCGGCAAGAGCATCAAGGCAAGAGAAGGCGCACCCGTTTTCACCTTCTATGACGGCCCCCCGACAGCAAACGGCAAGCCCCATATCGGTCATATCATCACCCGTGCGGTAAAGGATTTGATTCCCCGTTACAAAACCATGAAGGGCTACAAGGTTCTGAGAAAGGCCGGCTGGGATACACACGGTCTGCCCGTTGAGCTGGAGGTAGAAAAGACACTGGGTCTGGATGGCAAGGATCAGATTGAAGGCTACGGCGTAGAGCCCTTCATCGAAAAATGTAAGGAAAGCGTATGGACATACGAGCAGGAATGGCGCTCCATGAGTGACCGTGTCGGCTTCTGGGCGGATATGGATCATCCCTATGTCACATACCATAATGACTATATCGAATCCGAATGGTGGGCACTGAAGCAGATCTGGGACAAGGGTCTGTTATACAAAGGGCATAAGGTTGTTCCCTACTGCCCTCGCTGCGGCACAGCACTTTCCTCTCACGAGGTTGCACAGGGCTATAAGGATGTAAAAGAAACCTCTGCCATTGCAAAATTCAAAATGGAAGGCACAGAAAACACCTACTTCCTTGCTTGGACAACAACCCCTTGGACACTGCCCTCCAACGTAATCCTGTCCGTAAATGCGAACGAAACCTACGTTAAGGCAAAATATCAGGATTATTATGTAATCATGGCTGAGGCACTCTTGGACAGCGTTTTGGGCGAAGGCAATTATGAAGTAGTGGAATCCATGAAGGGCAGCGATCTGGAATATGTAAAATATGAACCCCTGTTCGATTTCCAGCCCAACGGCGAGGACTTCAAGGGCTACTTCGTAACCTGCGATGATTATGTTACACTGACAGATGGTACCGGTATCGTTCACACTGCGTATGCGTATGGTGAGGATGACTATCGCGTATGTAAAAAATATGATGTAACCTTCTATCAGAATGTTGATACCACAGGTCACCTGAACAGCCTTGCAGGCCCCTTTGAAGGTCTGTTCGTAAAGGATGCCGATCCTGTTATTCTGAAATATATGGAAGAAAACGGCACCTTATTTGCAGCACTGCCCTTCGAGCATAACTATCCCTTCTGCTGGAGATGTGACACACCTCTGCTGTATTATGCAAGAAGCACATGGTTCATCAAAATGACTGCACTGAGAGATAATCTGGTGCGCAACAACAGAACCATCAACTGGTATCCCGACAACATCAAGGAGGGTCGTTTCGGCAACTTCCTGGAAAACGTTATCGACTGGGGTCTGTCCCGCGAAAGATACTGGGGTACTCCACTGCCCATCTGGGAATGTGAATGTGGACACAGACACACCATCGGCAGCATTGCAGAGCTGAAGGAAATGTCTCCCGACTGCCCCGACAACATCGAGCTGCACAAGCCCTTCATTGACGCAGTACACATCACCTGCCCGAAATGCGGCAAGCTGATGACAAGAGTGCCTGAGGTTATTGACTGCTGGTTCGACAGCGGCTCCATGCCCTTCGCACAGTGGCACTATCCGTTTGAAAACAAAGACATCTTCGATGAAAACTTCCCCGCAGACTTTATCTCCGAGGCAGTTGACCAGACCCGTGGCTGGTTCTATACTCTGCTGGCTGTCAGCACACTGCTGTTCGATCAGGCTCCCTATAAGAACTGTATCGTTCTGGGACATGTGCAGGATAAGGACGGTCAGAAGATGTCCAAGCATAAAGGCAACGTTGTTAACCCTTGGGATGCACTGAATAAGCAGGGTGCCGATGCGGTTCGCTGGTACTTCTATGCAAACTCCGCGCCTTGGCTGCCCTCTCGTTATTATGATGAGGCTGTATCCGAAATGCAGAGAAAATTCATGGGTACACTGTGGAACACCTACGCTTTCTACATCCTGTACGCAGAAATCGACCAGTTCGATCCTACAAAGTACACACTGGATTATGAAAAGCTGGCTCCCATGGATAAATGGATTCTCTCCAAGCTGCAGACACTGAATAAATTCGTGGATGAATCTCTGGAGGGCTACAAGCTGACAGAGCCTGCCCGTGCAATGGTTGATTTCTTAGATGACCTGTCCAACTGGTATGTAAGAAGAAGCCGTGAGCGTTTCTGGGCAAAAGGCATGGAGCAGGATAAAATCAATGCTTATATGACACTGTATACCGTTCTGGAAACCATGGTAAAACTGGCTGCTCCCTTCACACCCTTCATCACAGAGGAAATCTACGGCAATCTGGTGAAAAAGGTGGATGCAAGCGCTCCCGAATCCGTTCACCTCTGCGATTGGCCTGCATACCATGCAGAATGGGTGGATGCTGATTTGGAAGAAAACATGGACTTCGTTCTGAAGGTTGTTGTGGAAGGCCGTGCGGCAAGAAACGCAAGCGCAATGAAGAACAGACAGCCCTTGGCTATGATGTATGTAAAGGCAGCGCAGAGCCTGCCCACAGAATACTGCGACATCATCAAGGACGAGCTGAATGTAAAGGCAGTTTCCTTCACAGATGACGTAGAAGCCTTCACAACCTACACCTTCAAGCCTCAGCTGAGAACACTGGGCAAGAAATACGGCAAGCTGGTTCCTGCCATCGGTGCGTATCTGAAGGAGGTAGAGGGCAACAGCTTCATGGCACAGCTGAAAGCAGACGGCAAGGTTTCCTTCACCGTAGACGGCAGCGAGGTTGTTTTGGAAATGGATGATGTTCTGGTTGATACCGCAGAAAAGGACGGCTTCGTATCCTCCGGCGACAACAACCTGACCGTTGTTCTGGACACAAACCTGACACCCGAACTGGTGGAAGAAGGCTTCGTGCGTGAAATCATTTCCAAGGTACAGACCATGCGTAAGGAAGCAAACTTCAACGTAACAGACCGCATCCGTGTTTACTATGACGGCAACGCAAAGATTGCAGAAATCCTTGCTGCAAATGACATCAAGGGCGATGTACTGGCAGTTGAGGTTGTCGCAGGCAAGGGCGGCGAGCTGAGCAAGGAATGGAATATCAATGGCGAAAAGGTAACACTGGGTGTTGCAAGAGTATAAAGCATCATAAAACATAAAAAATCCCGAAGGAAATTTCCTTCGGGATTTTTTTATGCTCCGGATTATTGATTTGCAGAAATGCTTTCTGCGCTCTTTGCTTCTTCGGGAATGGTGATTTCCTTAACTGCGTTGAATTGGCTGCAAACCATGGAAATGCTTGTTTTTTCCACCTTTACGGCAGAGGACGCATCCGTACTGTCGGCAGCTTCCATCGCCTTATCCATGATTTTCTGCATTACCTCAGTCAAGTTCATTTCGTATTTCAGCACATAGCCATCCGCATCAATCCAGAGCGTCAGGGGCAGGCTTTTCACCGATTCGGTAAGGGCTGCAAGCTGCTCCTCTGTGACACCCATTGCCGCAGCGGTTTCTGTCATGCCGCTTTCCGCAAGCACCTTTTGCAGAACATCCTTTTTCAGTGTGCCTTCGATTTTTGTCGCTTCGATATCATTGATTTTTTCTGTTGCGGTTGCGGAAAAATCGGCTAAATTGCTCAGATAGAGTGTCACATTTTCCTCCGCGTTATACTGTGCTAAACTGCCAAGCTCCATCGTCTGGCTATACCATGTATCCGCCGCCAGAACGTAGGTGCGCAGCTTGCCATCCTCCTCCTCGGCGTACATCTGCATATTCTGCGCTTCTGTACCATCCTCCAAGGTTGCGGAGAGGTTCATCTGCATCCGCAGGGGGTTCTGCTGTGTCAGAATTTTAGCGACTGTGGTGGTTTCCGCGGTTTCCTCGCCCATGGACATATCCATTTCCATCGTCATTTCCGCTGCCATGCTTTCCACTGTTGCCATGGTTTTCTGCGAAAGCGTCAGCAATTCCTTTGTTTCCTCCGCACTCAGCACAGTTGCGCCGCAGCCTGCCAAGGTCAGCGCTGCCGCAAGCGCCGCCGCCAAAAGCTTCTTCAATTTCATTTCTGTTTTCTCCTTTCTATGCCTCTGTTCTGTGTCTCTGTGTCCTTCCTATATTTATTATGCCTTTTTTTCTTTTTTCTGTTTCTCTTTTTCTAACGCCTTGCCGCCTGTGCAATAGGGCAGCAGAAAGCACTCCTGACATTTCGGTCTGCGTGCAATGCAGATTTTCCTGCCGTGTGCAATCATCTGGGTATTGATGTCAATCCATTTATCCTTCGGAACAAGCTGCATCAGGTCAAATTCAATCTTGACGGGGTCTTCATTTTTTGTCAGCCCAAGCAGGTTGGAAACGCGCTTAACATGCGTATCCACCACTACACTGGGGATATGATACCAATTTCCGCGCACAACATTTGCCGTTTTTCTGCCGACACCCGCAAGGGCAGTCAGCTGCTCGATATCCGACGGAACCTCTCCGTTATAGTCCTGCAAAAGCTTCTGACAGCAGGCAATGATATTCTTCGCCTTATTATGATAAAAGCCTGTCGAGTGAATATCCTGCTCCAGCTCTGCAAGGTCTGCCTGTGCAAAGTCCTTGACAGAGGTGTATTTCTTGAATAAATCCTTTGTTACAAGATTCACTCTGGCATCGGTGCATTGTGCGGAAAGCATGGTTGCAATCAGAAGCTGCCATGCGTTTTCGTGGTCAAGATAGCATTTTGTCGGGCCGTAATGCTCGCGCAAAAGCTCTAAAATAATTGTTACCTTTTCTTTTTTTGTCATATAATACACATTCATACGTCCTTCTCCTTTCCGAAATAAGAATATTTCCCGAAATTTCCCGAGAAATATTTCCCTTCCTCTCTGTTTATCTGCAAAAGCGGTCGGCTTTTTTCTCTCTTTTCCTATCCTATCAGACCTGTTTGATTTTTGCAACGCCGCCGATGCAGGAAAAACTTCTTTTCCCCTGCCTGTGTCTTCCCTCCATTGACAAACCCCTTCGGGTATACTATCATAAGAACAAACATAGGCAAAGGAGGGACAGAAATGGAACAGAATATTCTGAAAAATGCAGCTTTGAAATCCACAAAAAAGCGACAGCTATTGCTGTTTTTGCTGCAAAAGCAGGCACGCCCCATGACAGCAGAGGAGCTGCATGAATTGGCAGAGCCTATCCTTCCCATGAATACCTCCACCGTTTACCGCACGCTGAACACCTTAACGGAAAAGAAAATTCTCATCCGTTCTGTCAGACAGGACGGCAAAGCATATTACGCCTTAGCAAAAAAAGACCATTCGCATCGTCTGGTCTGCGACCTTTGCGGCAAGGTAATTCCTGTGGATACCTGCCCGCTCAGTGAATTAGAGGAAACCCTGCAACAGAAAACGGGATTTCGGATTACGGGACATTCTCTGGAATTTACGGGACTCTGCCCCGAATGCAGCAAAAAGAATACTGACGAAAAATAAAAAAGCCCTTGCAGGAAGTCATCTCTGACCTCTTGGAAAGGCTCTTTTTTTATTCCGCCCAGCGTCCCAGCTTGCGGAACCGCTGATATCTTTCTTCGGAAAGCTCTTTTCCTGTTTTTTTCGACCATCCTTTTAAATCAAGGATGAGTTTTTCCTTCATTTCCTCGCACATTCTTCCAAAATGCACAAAGTCCTCAGGAATAATTTCTTCTGCTACGCCAAATTCCTTCATATCCTCCGCCGTAATATGCAGACATTCTGCCGCATCGGGCGCAAGCTTGGCATCCTCCCAGAGGATACTTGCACAGCCCTCAGGGGAAATAACGGAAAAGACCGCATTTTCAAGCATATACAGCTTATTCGCAACGGAAAGCCCCAAGGCACCGCCGCTGCCGCCTTCCCCAATGACAATCGTGATAATCGGCGTTTCCAGTCCCATCATCTGCATGAGGTTATCGGCAATCGCCTGTCCCTGTCCGCGTTCCTCTGCCTCCTCGCCGCAGAATGCACCGGAGGTATCCACAAAACAGATGACCGGTCTGTGGAATTTTTCCGCCTGTCTCATCAGGCGCAGCGCCTTGCGATAGCCTTCGGGCATGGGGCAGCCGAAATTGCAGCGGATTCTTTCTTCCAGATTGCGTCCGCGTTCAATACCGATAAAGGTTGCGGGGATATCCCCCAGCATACCGATGCCGCCGATAATTGCCGCATCATCGGCATATTTTCTGTCCCCATGCAGCTCTGTCCGCTCCTGAAACAGCTTTTCGATATAGGAACGCGCCGTCGGGCGGGTCTGACTTCTCGCCGTCTGTAATTTTTCATAGGCATTCATCCGCGTCATTCCTTTCTGCCATGCTGCCGCAGCAGCTTTTCCATCTTTTTGCGAAAATCTCCGCCTTCTACGCCGAAGGTCTCGTCGTCCACCTGAATATCCGCATTGCGGGTAACGCAGAGCACGGTCTTTTCAAGTACATCGTACATCTCGAACACATGGTCAGCGTAGGCGAGCAGAATGTCCTCGGTGAGAATATAGCGCGACGGTGTCTCCGGCAGGAACACAACCGGCGGCAGCGATGCGGGCACGGGCAGAAGACCGAGCCGTTCGGTCTTTTTGTGGCTGAGCAGCGCGGCAATATGCAGCACCTTGCCCTCAAGGTGCGGGAACGGATGGTGCGAGTCCACAATCTGCGGCGAGAGAACCGGCGCAATGATATCCTTGAAATACCGCTTGATGTATTTCTGTTCGTCCGGCGCAAGCGAATCCATTGTCAGTCGGCGCAGACCGATCGCACTCAGTTTGCTGTCCACATCGTAGAACGCCGCGTCACGACGTGCATAGAGCGGCTCCACCGCCTTGTAG
>ERZ773168.2368-NODE-2368-length-14469-cov-2.988137_pt1 | contig 14469 bp, 13 predicted proteins | sample MGYA00511261_ERZ773168 | MGnify/ENA primary metagenome ERZ773168 (study PRJEB29015, sample SAMEA2737855) | human gut metagenome | biome: human gut; feature: human-associated habitat; material: faeces | place: China | collected 2012 ... | reverse complement strand
GCATATTGATCCGGTGGCAGCCGTAGCTTTAAAGAGAAGAATCGATAAATCCAATCAGGACCGTACGGATCTGGTGGAGTTGATCGATAGCTATTTTCTTGATCGATATAAGGATGTAAAGCCGCTGGCAGATGCTACCATCAATACGGAAAGTCCTGCCTGGGCAGTAGACCGTCTCTCTATTCTTGCTTTGAAAATTTACCACATGCAGCAAGAAGTGGAACGTACGGATACGACGGAAGAACATCGTGCACAATGCCAGGTAAAACTGGATATTCTGCTGGAACAACAGAAAGACCTTTCTTCGGCTATCGATCAGCTGCTGGCTGACATCGAAGCAGGGAAGAAGTATATGAAAGTATATAAACAGATGAAGATGTATAATGACCCGGCGCTGAATCCGGTGCTTTATGCAAAAAAATAACGAATGGCGCGTATTCTCATTATCCGTTTCTCGGCTCTTGGCGATGTAGCCATGACGATACCGGTAGTACATTCGCTGGCAGTACAATATCCTCAACTTGAAATTACTGTGTTGAGCCGTGCTGTGTGGCAACCGCTTTTTCAGGGACTTCCTGCAAATGTGAGTTTTATCGGTGCTGACCTGACGGGTAAACATAAAGGATTATGGGGGTTGAACACCCTTTATTCGGAACTGAAAGCAAAGAGTTTTGACTATGTGGCAGATTTTCATCATGTGCTTCGTACGAAATACCTGTGTCTGAGGTTCCGGCTGGCTAATATACCTGTGGCATCTATCTATAAAGGTAGAGTGGGAAAAGAAAAATTAGTCCGCCGCCGGCATAAAGTATTGGAGAACCAGAAAAGTTCTTTCCGTCGTTATGCCGATGTGCTGGAGAAACTGGGTTTTCCTGTATTGTTGAATTTTTCTTCGATTTATGGAGATGAAAAAGGAAACTTTGCAGAGATAGAACCTGTCACAGGCGCAAAAGATAATTTGAAATGGATTGGTATAGCTCCTTTTGCCAAGCACATGGGTAAGATATACCCTATTGAATTGCAGGAGCAGGTAGTAGCCCATTTTGCCGCCGATCCGAAGGTGAAGGTTTTCCTTTTCGGAGGTGGCAAGAGTGAACAGGAAGTATTCGATGGCTGGGTGGCGAAATATCCTACCGTCGTTTCTATGATTGGTAAGTTGAATATGCGTACCGAACTGAATCTAATGAGTCATCTGGATGTGATGCTCTCGATGGATTCGGCGAATATGCATCTGGCTTCGCTGGTCAACATTCCGGTGATCTCTGTTTGGGGAGCTACTCATCCTTATGCCGGGTTTATGGGATGGAAACAGTTGCCGGTCAATACGGTACAGCTTGACCTGTCATGCCGTCCCTGCTCCGTATACGGACAGAAACCATGCTGGCGGGGCGATTATGCCTGCCTGAGAGAAATAAAACCCGAACAGGTGATAGCGAAGATTGAAGGAATAATCAATTAGGAGCCAGGTACTCCTGAGATATGGAACAAGAATGAAGAATAAACTTTTATATAAGTTGCGTAGCGGGAAGAATCCTAAGTTCATTTACTATTCGGTAAATGCTCTCAGACTTATCATTCCGAAAGGCATTTTCCGGCTACGGTTACAAGGAAAGTTGTCTTCACTATCCCGCCGGAAGGACAAGGATTATATAGAACGTCGCGTTGACTATTATAACAAACTTTCCGGAACGGTGCAATTACCTTCTTCTGCTCCGCATCTTTCAGAGCACAAGATGAGCAAACAAAAAGTGTATTTCTTTGATACTTATCAATATACCCGCTGGTTTTCTGATCAGTTTCAGTGGGGCTTTTGTCCTGGTGATGTGACATTTGTTCCCGACTATCCCTCTATTGTGAAAAGTCGTCCGCTGACAGATGATAACGTGAATTCGATTGTGATGAAATTGGATAAGGTTCGTCATTTTATATTTGTGGACGACAAGAAGGCTTTTACAGAGAAGAAAAATATGGTCATCTTTCGTGGAAAGGTAAAAGGAAAACCTTCCAGAAAGCTTTTTATGGAAATGTATTTTCATCATCCGATGTGCGATTTGGGCGATGTCAGCAAAAATACGGCTGATCCGGCAGAGTGGCGCACGGAGAAGAAAACGATTAATGAGCATTTGGATTATAAATTCATAATGGCTCTTGAAGGAATCGATGTGGCCAGCAACCTGAAATGGGTGATGTCATCAAATTCAATAGCAGTGATGCCCCGGCCTACTTGTGAGACATGGTTTATGGAAGGCACGCTTATTCCCAATTATCATTATATTGAAATAAAACCGGATTTTTCTGATCTGGAGGAACGGTTGAATTACTATATAGAGCATGTAGACGAATCATTGGAGATCATCAGACATGCCCATGAATATGTGTCCCAGTTTAAAGATAAGAGAAGAGAAAATTTGATATCACTGCTTGTGTTGGATAAATATTTTAAGATGACCGGGCAAAAGAGTTGAGAGATGAAGAGAAGTATGACCATTCTTGTTTTTTCGTAAGATGAAAATAATGATTAACCCCAAATACGAATATCTGAGAGAATATGTAGAACGTATTCCGAAAGATTTTGAGACAATAGGAACGGTAATTCATTCCGGGCGAAATTTGATAAAGATGATCACGGTGGATGGATTGGATATTAACGTGAAACGGTATACGATACCTCCGCTGATAAACCGGATCGCTTATGCTTTCTTTCGCCCTTCGAAAGGGAAACGGGCTTTTGTTTATCCGGAGAAACTGTTGGAGAAAGGGTTTGAAACCCCATGTCCTATTGCCTATATAGAAGAGACAAAAATGGGTTTGATTGGTCATTCATATTTTATGAGCATACAATCTCCCTATCGATATAATTTTTGCCAGTTTGGCAATGCGGATATAAAAAGCTGCGAAGATGTAGTGACCGCTTTTGCGGAATTTACAGCGCGTCTGCATGAAGCCGGAATTCTGCATCTGGACTATTCGCCGGGAAACATCCTGTATGACAAGATAGGAGAGGAATATCATTTCTCACTGGTGGATATTAACAGAATGCATTTTGGCGAAGTGGATATTAAGAAAGGTTGTGCGAATTTTGCCCGTTTATGGGGGCAGACACCCTTCTTCATCTTGTTGGGAAAAGAGTATGCCCGTTCGAGAGGGATGGACGAAGAGGAATGTGTGCGTTTGGTTCTGCATTACAGAAAGAAATTCTGGAACAGATATCGTCGCAGACATCAGGTCTGGTTTCAGTTGGATATTTAATGGCTAAAGGAGGGTAATTAATGATAGTAGCTTTTGAAAATAATGTTGTTTGTTCGGATGAAAAAGTGCGGGACTACTTGCTGGCTCATCATGCTGACTTGAAAGAAGATCAGGATGAGGACGCATTATGTCTGGTTCGTTTGCATAAGGAGGAAGACATTGATGGCACTGATCGTGTGGACTTAGTCGGATGGAGGGAGATTTCGAGAGAACTTTATTGGGCTGAGGGACAGATGGAGTGCAATTATTCTATTATCTGTTTTAGTCGGAAGACTACTTCTTTGCAGATGTCGGTCGTACTGTCAACCTGCAACCAGCTTGAATGGCTGGAGAAGGTGTTGTGGGGATATGAAGCCCAGGATACTAAGAACTTTGAATTGATTATTGCCGATGATGGTTCGCGGAAAGAAACTTATGATATGTTGCAGAGGATAACTCCGCAATTGTCCTTTCAGGTGAAGCATGTATGGCACGAAGATAAAGGATTCCGTAAATGCGATATTCTGAATAAAGGCATACTGGCTGCACAAGCAGATTACCTGCTTTTCAGTGATGGCGATTGTATTCCACGTAAAGACTTCGTCTCAACTCACCTGTGTCTTCGCCGTAAAGGACGTTTCCTGTCCGGCGGATATCATAAGTTGAGTATGGATTTGTCGAAAGACATTACAAAGGACGATATATTATCCGGCAGATGTTTTGATCTGCAATGGATGAGAGGAAAAGGGATGCCTGCCTCTTTTAAAAATAACAAACTGACTGCTACAGGATTTAAAAGGTGGGCATTAAATACCTTTACTCCTACCAAAGCAAGCTGGAACGGGCATAACGCTTCCGGTTGGCTAAGCGATATTCTGGCTGTGAATGGTTTTGATGAGCGTATGCAGTACGGTGGACAAGACCGTGAATTTGGAGAACGTCTGGAGAACTATGGAATTCATGGTATGCAGATACGTTACTCTACCGTATGCCTCCATTTGGATCATGCAAGAGGGTATAAGACGAAAGACTCTATCCAGAAGAACCGGAACATACGAAAGCATACTCGTGGAGCAAAGGTTCAATGGGCTTCTCTGGGCATTGTAAAGGATGAACTGAGAGGTCAGTCTGTGAAGGTGAACAGTTATTATGATCGTTATACACGGGAAGAAGAGAAGCTGACTTCCTATAAGGAAAAAGGAGGATTTTACCGACATATCTATTCTTTGCCTTGCAGGTGGAGAAGAGCAAAGTATCATGATAAAGTGGTGCGTGCTTATCAGCAAGACACTGATGCTCCGACATTATCGAACCATTCGGGAGTCATTGTCTCGTTGACGACGTTTCCTCCCCGTATCTCTCAGCTTCATTTGATGTTGAAATCAATTCTGTGGCAGACTTGTCCGCCCGAAAAGATAATTGTATGGTTGTCGGAACAGGAGTTCCCCGGACGGTTGAATGATCTGCCGGAAGAACTTAGAAGATTGATGGCTAAAGGAATAGAATTCAGATTTGTGTCTGAGAATTTCCGTTCACATAAGAAGTATCATTATGTTTTCCGTGAATACCCGGATAGTAAAGTGATAACAGTGGATGATGATCTGATTTATCCCCGGAATACGGTTGAGCGTTTGCTTTCCTTATCGTATCAGTATCCGGATACAGTTTGCGGAAACGTTATCCGGAAGATTCATATGGATGGAAATTCTTTTTCGGTATATAGAAAGTGGACGAAAGTGTTTACGATGCCGGTGAATAGCTCTTTGCAGAATGTGGCAATCGGATGTGGCGGGATTTATTATCCTCCCCATTGGTATGGAGAGGAGTTGTTTGACTGGAAAATAATCAGTGAACATTGTCCGTCTGCGGATGATTTATGGTTGAAAGCGAATGAATTAAAGAGGCGGGTCAAGGTGACAGGAGGGGGGGGATTCTATCCCCGGCCGATAGAGCTGCCTCAAACGCAGAATAATAGCTTACAAAAGAAAAATAATGGGAAAACTAACCTGAATGATAAACAGTGGAAATCTTTGAATGAACTTTGGAAACTAGACGAATTATACTGTATAAATGGCAAATAAGAGGTAATTGTTTGATTTGAGAGTGTTTAGATTGTATTATCGAATCACATGCAAGTGTGAAATTTATTTAAAATCGAGGGTAGTTTTGCAGTATTCCTTGTTATATAGCATTCTATATAGAAGGGGCTGCAGTAAAAATAAAAAGTTGACAAGTAGAATAATATGAATACTAATATCTCTGGACCATTGATTAGTCTTATAGTGCCTGTTTATAATGTAAAGGACTATTTGAAGACTTGTCTGCAATCTATACTGGAGCAGACCTATAAGAACCTTGAGATTATCTTAGTTGATGATGGTTCTGACGACGGCTCTTCCGGTATCTGCGATGAGTATGCGCGTATGGATCAGCGCATTAAGACTATTCATTTGCCTCATAGTGGGGTGAGTGCTGCCCGTAATGCCGGTTTGGCTGCAGCTACGGGAGAGCTCTTGGGCTTTGTTGACAGTGATGACTGGATTGATCATGATATGTATCAGTATCTTTACACTTTGATGCAAGAGCATGATGCAGATGTTTCTGCTTGTACTTATCTTCTTGAGCAGGAGGGAAGACCTTCTAAAATAATCAACAACACGGGTAAGCTGTATGTTTTTTCCAGAAAGGAGATTATACGTGCTTTGGTAAAGAATGACTTGGTAAAGAACTATTTATGGGCGAAGCTCTTTAAACGTAAATTGTTTGACCGCCTTTCATTCCCTGTCGGACGGGTTTATGAGGACGTAGCTGTATTATATAAAGTATTTTATAGCTCTCAGAAAGTGGTATTGAGTTGTGTCTCTAAATACCATTATATGATTCATAAGAATGAAAGCATTACTCGTGGTGGTTATGATCCGGTAAAGGAATATCATTATTTCCTGAGTCTTTATGAACAGGATAAGTTTATTCAGAATGCGGAACTTGGAGGTGAATCTTCCGTTGGCGTACTTAAGAGAGGGATTCATTTGATTAACCATACTTTATTGTGTCCTCCGTCACCGGCTTTTGAGGATATCATAGATGAAACGATGTTGAAAATGCGTGAATATCGTCATATTACTCCTTGGCAACTAGGCCCGAGTATGTCAATCAAACGATATTTTATGTGTAAACACTTCGGCTTCTATAGGATGCTATATCGTGGTTATCGTGCTATATTTAAGAGAAAGCACAAATTGTTGATTGACTAGAATGACTAAGGAAAAGATAGCTTTTATAGTAGTTCGTTATGGAAAAGATATAAACGGAGGTGCTGAATATCATTGTCGTATGCTGGCCGAAAGGCTGGTTAACGATTATGATGTTGAAGTATTGACTACGTGTGTCAAGAATTATGTTACCGGTGATAATGAATATCCTGAAGGAGAAGAAGTCCTGAATGGAGTTTTGGTACGTCGATTCTATTCAGATCCTGTTGAACCGGACTTACATAAAAGCTATGTCAGGCAGGCGGCTCCGGCAAAGAAGTGGAGGCACTTCTTGTACAGATGTCGTCTTTTGAAGCCTTTGTCTTATGTGAAACCGATTTGGCATTATAAAGAACAAGAAGAAATAAAGGCCTTGAATAGTCAGGTTTTTTATTCATCTTCAATGTATGCTTTTATAAGAGAGAATAAAGCTTCTTATAGAGCATTCATTCCGCTTTCCTTTTTCCCTCATACTTATTATACTGCACTATATGCACCGGAGAAGACGATTCTGATTCCTACTATGCATAATAACGGTTCATCCTTTCGTTCTATTATTACTTCTGTTTTCTCTGAGGTTGCCTATATTGGATTTAATATAGAAGCAGAACAGAAATTGGTAGAGAATATAGTTGGAAAGCCTTTGGCTGCTCACGGCATTATAAGTGTAGGTATAGAGAAGACGAAAGCTGCTGATTGGGAGCAAACAAAGGTAAAATATAATTTGCCGGAAGATTATCTATTGTATGTAGGGAGAATTGATGCTATAAAGTTGAATAATATAGTTGAGTATTTTTTAAGCTATAAAAAGAAATATGTAGATTCTCGATTAAAGCTAGTTTTAGTCGGAGGTATTTTTGGAAAGACAGTCGAACATCCGGATATAATTTACACAGGTTTTGTTGATGATGCGGAGAAAGTAGCGATTCAGTTGAATGCTAAAGTAATAGTGAATCCTTCCAGATATGAAAGTTTATCACTTATTTTACTTGAAACGATGAGCGAAGGTAAGGCGATGTTGGTCAATGGCAGGTGTAATGTGTTGAGAGAACATTGTGAAAAGAGTAATTATGCAGCTTTGTATTATATGAATCGTAGAGATTTTATGCGAAAATTGCATCACCTTGAGAACTCAGAAACATTACGTCAACAGATGGGAGAGAAAGGGCGTCACTATGTTCAGGAGAATTATAATTGGGAGATGATTATAGGACGGATGAAAAATGTGATTCAGATGCTCTCATAAGTAGAATGTTGTATTAAGGGAAGCTATGAAGAAAGAGAAAGTTGCTTTTGTTGTTGTCAGATATGGCAAAAATATAAATGGCGGGGCTGAATATCATTGTCAGATGTTAGCAGAACGGTTAGTACCTGATTATGATGTGGAAGTACTTACTACCTGTGTCAGAGATGTTGCGACGGGTGAAAATATATATCCGGAAGGTGAGGAGGAATGGAATGGAGTGGTGATTCGTCGTTTTAGGACGAATCCTGTTCAGCGTGAAAAGGAACGCTATTTCGCAAAGAGGGCTAAACCAGCAAGAAAACTACGCCAGTTCCTTTTTAAATTAGGAATCTTGAAATACTTGTCTTATTTGATTCCTGTATGGACTTACAAGAATGATGATGAAGTGCAGGCGATGAAGAGTGATAAATTCTATTCGTCCGCATTGAATGATTATATTCGTGAACATGTAGATGAATATAAAGCATTTATAGCGATGTCTTCTGATTATGTCACTTTTTATTATACTGCATTGTATGCAGGTAGAAAAACGATAGCTATTCCTACAATGCATAATATGGGTATTTCTTTCCGTTCAGTATTAACCTCTGCTTTTTCAAAGATAGCTTATGTTGGTTTTAATACTGGAGAGGAACAGAGACTTGCTGAAAATATCTTGGGCAAGGCTCTGGGAGCTCATGGAATATTGAGTGTAGGAATAGAGGAGTCTTTATCCGCAGATTGGGCGCTGACAAAAGAAAAGTTTCAATTACCAGAGAGATATTTGTTATATATTGGCCGTATTACTCCTAAAAAGATTCATCGTTTACTTACCTATTTTGTGAATTATAAGAAGAAATATTCAGATTCAACATTAAGATTAGTATTGGTGGGAGGACTGGCTATGGAGCGATTTGAGCATCCTGATATTATATATACAGGTTTTGTCAGTGATGAAGAGAAAATGTCAATTCTACAGCATGCCGAAATTGTAGTGAATCCTTCTCGTTATGAAAGCCTTTCTTTAATACTTTTAGAGGCTATGAGCCAAAAGAAACCAATGCTTGTAAACGGACATTGTAAGGTATTGAAAGAACATTGTTTAAAAAGTGATTTTGCTTCTTTTTATTATATGAATAAGCGTGGGTTTAATCAAGCGCTTCGACGGATTGAACAATCGGAAGATTTGAGAGAGGAGATGGGAGAAAAAGGTGCATCTTATGTGGAGAGTAATTATAATTGGTCTCTTATAATGGGAAGATTGAAGTCAGATATTAATTTTATAAAAGAAAATGGGAAAAGATAAGATAGCTTTCGTAGTTGTCCGGTATGGGGCAGATATTAATGGTGGAGCAGAATATCATTGTCGTATGCTGGCAGAAAGATTGGTAGATGATTATGATGTAGAAGTGCTTACTACTTGTGTGAAAGACTATATGAAGGGGCTTCATTTTCTATATTTTGAACTGTAACAGTATCCATTGTTATATCAGCAATGGTATTTCCGTCTTTGTCAATCATATAAGCTCCGCCGTTTTCGCTTATATTAATGCTTGACATTATATCGTTTAAGAATGTTTCTTTATCGAATTCGAGGGTTGCGGTTGTTCTCCTATTTTATACCAGTTTGGACTTATTATCGACAAGAAGAACTGGAATCTATGAGGAGATGTGTCTTTTATTCGTCCCAGTTACATCAGTTTATAAAGGAAAATAAGGATGTTTATAAGGCATTTATTGCATTGACAATAGACTATACTCCATTTTATTATACAGCTATTTTAGCGGGAGAGAAAAGTATTGCGATTCCTACAATGCACTATACAAAGATATCTTTTCGTGGAGTGTTGACTGAGGCTTTTTCAAAGTTTGCATATGTTGGATTTAATACGAAAGCAGAACAAAAGTTGGGTGAACGAGTGTTTGGTAAAGCCCTCGGGGCTCATGGGATCATAAGTGTAGGTATTGAACCAATAAAAGCGGCAAATTGGGAAGAAACAAAGAGGAAATATAGGCTTCCTGATAAATATCTGCTTTGTGTCGGTCGTGTGGAGAAAGCCAAGGTCAATGATCTTATAACTTGTTTTTCCAACTATAAGCAGCAATATAAGGAGTCTTCATTAAAGCTGGTGATGGTTGGTGGTATATTTGGAAAAGTTCCTGATGCTGCTGAAGTTATATATACAGGATTTGTCTCTGATGAAGAAAAGATTGCTATTATTCAACATGCTTTTCTTGTAGTTAATCCTTCTCAATATGAGAGTCTGTCTCTAATACTTCTGGAAACGCTGAATCTGGAGATACCGATGCTTGTGAATGGGCGATGTGCTGTACTAAAGGAGCATTGTAAATTAAGCCATGGTGCCGTTGATTATTATATGAATGAACAGCAATTTATTCGTAAATTGAATAAGATAGAGAGTTTTCCCGTATTCAGAGAACAGATGGCGAAAGGTGGAAAACAATATGTGGATAATAATTATAACTGGAATTTGATCTTATCTAGGCTAAAACGGGTTATAGAATTAGTTGCAAAATCAAAACAGAGGAAATAGATTATTATATAGACTCTCTCTCAAGCAATTATTTATAGGATTTGAGAAATATATTAATTAGCTTTTTGATGAGTTTTCTTGTTTTTCTTTTTTGATGTATTAAAAGGAACAAACAGCATTTACTTTTAAATAATATTGTTTTACTATGGGTGATTTGTCTAATTAAAGGAAGCAGTTTATACAATTCACTATGGGGGTAATTGGGCGATAGAGAGGATATTTCCGTAATAGTTAGTAGGAGCCTTTCTTTTAGAGTTAATGGGGATGTTTGGTTTTTGCTGGTATAATATGCCTCTAACCAATTAAAAAAATCAATTGTGGCTATGGCTTTTCTTTTTTGTGTGGAGATGTTATATGTTGAAGATATATTTACTCCACTATCCCTCCAAAGAACTTTAGCCTTTTCTATCGAGAAAATACCTTTTTCTTCGGCGCATACCAATACTGTTGCATTGTCTGATCTGTATGCAAGATCAAACTTTATAAATCTCCCAGTTTCGTTAAAATGAGATGTCCTAAAAATAAATTCGGGCATTCTAGCGTCTATTTGATAAGTGTATATTAGACGGATAAATTCGGATGCAGATAAAATCTGAGGATATTCATTACAATGTTTTGTGATATTTTCATGTTGATCAATAATATCTATATTGTAGTGGTAGACATCATATATATGATTACATGCGAGAGCTTGATAAAACATTTCTACACAATTTGCCTCCATTATATCGTCATCTGAAAAGAGAATGAAGTACTCTTCATTCTGTATCATGTCTAGGCACCTTTCCCATTGTGAAATAAGATCACTTTTTCCTCGATTGTCGGAAAATTTCTTATATGTAATATTTAGTAGACTGATATATTGGTTGATGATGTCAGGTAGATTTTCCGGGCTGCAATCATCACCTATATATACAGAGAAATTTTTATTTGTCTGTTGCACTAGTGAGTCTAAGGTTCTTTTGAGGTAAGCTCCTTTATATGCTGGAATGATAATAGCTAAGTTCTGATCCATTTATATTAAAATATAATTTATTGCTGCAAATATACAAATAATTGGCTATAAAAGGTCTTTGAAAGCCAAAAAGGGCTTGAGTAGGATTATGCTTGTTTGGATGGAATATCATTTAGTTGATTAAACGTTGTATCTTATTTGTTTTTTACATTACTTTTGTAAGCCAATATAGTTTGAGATAAATGTGAGTCAATGGTACGTAATATGAATGATATGAATTCTCTATATAGTGTAAGCGTTATTATTCCGGTTCATAATACAGCTCCATATTTGGAACGATGTGTAGAATCTGTGAGAAATCAGACCTTAAAAAATATTGAGATTATCTTGGTTGAGAATAAATCTCAAGATAATTCTCCGGTGCTATGTGATGAATATGCAAGAAGAGATCCAAGAATAAAGGTGCTGCATCTTTCGATAGCTGGGTTATCTATAGCTAGAAATGCCGGGCTTAAAATAGCCTCTGCTCCTTATGTTGGTTTTATTGATAGTGATGATTACATAAGTGAAACAATGTTTCAGGACTTATTGGATGCCATTAGTAGTAGTCAAGCGGAAATGGCTTATTGCAACTTCTGTTATGAATATGAGGATGGGAAAATAGAAACTGTTTATACTGACTCTGGGCATACATGCATACGACAGCCTAAAGAGGTTATTGAGGATATCATATGTGAAAAAGTGAGTAGTTCTTCATGCACAAAGTTATTTAAGAAAGAACTGTTTGCTTCTCTTTTATTTCCCGAAGGAGTTTTTTTTGAGGATCACGCAGTACTTTATAAATGGGTAGCTATGTGTACGAAAGTTGTATGGGTTGATAAAGTCTATTATTATTATTATCAGAGGGATGGAAGCATCTGTCATACTCTTGATATGAATAAGCATTATCACTTTTTTATGGCCGAATATCCGAGATTAGATTTTGTGAAAGAGAAGAGGCTGTTTTCAGAGAAAGAGCGCGGAGCGATTATTAAAATGATTGCTCAAACTTGTTTTTATCACTTTTCAGATTTTATGCAAGAAGCTAAATTTCTAAGGGATAGAAAGCAGATTAAAGATATGAGAGTTCGGATGCGTAAATGGCTCTCTTTACCTTCAGATGAAATAGACAAAAAGTTGTATAAGAGGATAAGAAAGATTACTTATTTCTGGCCAATTTATTATTGGAAACATTATGCTCGTAAAAAAAGAGAGTAAGGAGGGTTGTGTCAAAACGTTGGCACAACCTTATAATTTTTTACTAATTTCCAATTTAAATTCAGAAGTTTTCTATTTGCATAAAATGGGACAGTACCTATTTCTACTTACTAAATACATAACCTCTATGTCCCCAATACTCATTCTCCCACTTACTTATTTGCATTTGAACTTCTTCCCATGACCAAACATAAAAACGATCATTTAAAAGAGGCGAATACATTTCATAAATAGGTTGTGTATTAGCTTCTGGTTCTGATAATATGTAACCTCTAAGCCCCCAATTCTCATTTTTCCAATCATTTATTTGCCATTGAACTTCATTCCAAGAAAAGGCATAAAACCGATCGTTCATCGTCGGTGCGAACATCTCATAGATAGGTATTGTATTTACTCCAGGTTTTGCTAATATATATCCCTTAAATCCCCAAAATTCATTATTCCATTTATTTATTTGCATTTGAACTTCATCCCAAGAAAAGGCATAAAATCGATCGTCCATCGTCGGTGCGAACATTTCATAAATAGGATTTAATTGTAAAACTGACAACTGACTGTCATTTATATATTTTATCACTGCTTTTTTTACCTGTTCTCTCTTTACTGGATCAGAAATAAATTCATAAATAGGGTATGCTTTATCCCAGTTTATTTTTGTTAAACCAGCATTAGCAGCAGTTACTGATTTTTCCCATGAGTATTTATCAATAGTAGGATAACCTGTTTCTAAATTATATGTTCCACCAACTCCGTCACCGCCTTTGTACTCCAAATGTAAAGTTCGGTTTATGTTCTCCGCACTAGTCGATACATTCTCTATTACTGTTTTATCCACGTCAGCACTCAATCCGATTTTTGCTAATACTCCTTTCAATCCAGCTTTTATAACTTTCGTTTTTTTCTCTTGATCATCTTCCTTTATTATGCTGGAACTATACATGACTCGGAGGACACCCCCAATTGTTATATCTGCTAATACATGTGTTCCATAATCTTTTACGAACTGTTCAGGGGATGTCATGTTAGAAATATCCCTCTTGAATTTGTCAGTCAAGAAATTTGATAACACATCGACACTCTCAGCCAATCGGAGCCATCTCACGTCTTTGCAGATATCCGCACTTGCATAAGAATATTTGGTAGATAATTCATGCCTTGTGAAATTTTCTTTAGAGAAAGAACCTGTAAAACTTAAATTTCCTTTGACTATTGGTATACTATCACAGCTAACAGAGGTATTAACACCTGTTTTTTTTGTAATTTCTTTTATATAGTCATACGAAGTGTAACCATAGTAATATTGGTTCTTTCCGCTAACTTCATTGCTGGTGATGATGCTGTTCTTATCAAACTCACGCAATTTTACAATATCAATTACAGAGTTTCTAATTGAATATTTGTCTAAATAATCACCTGTAACATCATATCCAAAACCCAAAGCATGAGCGTCTGTATCAAGTGATCTAGTTGTTAATTCCTTATTCTCATTTTGTGTTTGCTTTGTAGAATCATCAAATTGTTGAATCTCGTCTGAACAAGAAATTAGTAACAAGATAAGGGAAAGAGCGCATAATTTGTTTTTCATAATAAAAGTATTTAATTTATATTTTGCCCAATAAATAACATTCTTTTTATCTCCCCAATAATTAATTTACATCTCTAATCTTAAATAATAATTTGTTTAAAAGAGTTCTGGATGACAATGTACAAAGATAATATTAAATATACAAGAAAAAGGAAAGAAATCAGGGTAATCGTGCCAAATTTTACTGTACTTTCTAAAAGCATTACATCCGACGTATGAATATTTCTTTGTATTCTTGTTTTTCTGATAAATAAGCTAATATGAGACAAAGCAGCGCGGTGTTTCTCCCACCACAGAAGGTATTAGGGGTTTGGGTAAGCGAGTCTGTATTTCTTAATAGGAGGTTGAATATCCAATGAGATTATAGCTATTCCTTTTATATTAAATGATATAAATGTAAAAGATAGAGTTCT
>ERZ773168.2366-NODE-2366-length-14473-cov-2.558885_pt1 | contig 14473 bp, 9 predicted proteins | sample MGYA00511261_ERZ773168 | MGnify/ENA primary metagenome ERZ773168 (study PRJEB29015, sample SAMEA2737855) | human gut metagenome | biome: human gut; feature: human-associated habitat; material: faeces | place: China | collected 2012 ... | reverse complement strand
CTGATTCTCAATCATGCGCGTCAGCGTGTTGACGACAATCATCGCCGCGACCGCGAAAACCAGCACCGGGAACAAGTAGGACAGACTGCGGAACATGCTGACGAAGTTACGCGCTGAGAGTGTGCCGCTGTGTGTGTCCTTGTCCACAATCAGCGCCGTCGGGCAGGTGTTCATGATTTCGGCGCGAACCTGCGTCAGGTCTGCGTCAGATGATGCTTTCACCAGCATTTCGGTGAACGGGAACGCCGCCATGGCCTTCGCGCTGACGTACATGTAGCCGTAGATGTCCGGCTGCGGCGTGATGTTCTTCGCCGTCACAAGGTATTCGCCGGAGAGAATTGTGCCGCGCACGAAAAAAGTGAGCGACACGCCGCCATAGGACACCTTCACCGTGTCGCCGACGGACAAATTGTGCGCCTGCGCGAACTGCTCCTCCAGCAGACAGCCGCGCGTATCCGATGCGGAAAGCTCGCTGCCCGTGCGGATAATCGGTGTGCAGATGCGCATGTCGCCGTCATAGCCGTGCACCATCAGGGTCACTTCGTCGCCCAAGTCAGGGCAGTCCATCTCCAGCGTGACGCGCGCCTGCACATCCTTCACACCGGGCAGATTCCGCAGCTTCAGGATGTCGTTCTTGCCAAACGACGCTCCTTTCACCCAGAAATCCGCCAGATTACTCTGCGCAATCGGCGTTTCGGTGGATAGCTCCAGCATACGCCAGTTCGCGTCCAGCCCACTGAAGCACCATGTGCCCATTGCGCAGAGGAGAAACATGGCGAGAAACTGCATGGCGCTGCGGCTCATGTCGCGGAAGAGTTTTTTCGTCAGCGTTCCATGATACTTTTTCCCGCTGCTCTGCGTTACCATGTGATATCAGCCACCTTCGCGGGATGTTCATTCACGGTCATTTCCTGCACGCTGCCGTTGCGCATCCGAATCAGGCGGTTGCCCAGCGGCGCAATGCTGGCGTTGTGCGTGATGATGACGACCGTTGTGTTGTAGTCGTGGCACAGGCGGGTCAGCAGATCCAGCACTTGTTCGCCCGTTTTGCTGTCCAGCGCGCCAGTCGGCTCGTCGCAGAGCAGCAGCGCCGGGTTTTTGCATAGCGCGCGGGCAATGGATACACGCTGCTGCTCGCCGCCGGAGAGCTGGGCAGGGAAGTTGTTCATTCGCTGTCCCAGTCCAACCTGCTCCAGCACTTCACGCGGATCAAGCGCACGTTCGCAGACCTGCTGCGCCAATTCGACGTTCTCCAGCGCCGTCAGGTTCGGCATCAGGTTGTAGAACTGAAAGACGAAACCCACGTCGTGGCGGCGGTATTCCGTCAGCTGAAGCGAGCGAAGCCCGGTGATTTCCTTATCCCCAACAATAATTCGCCCGCTGGTCGCTTTGTCCATGCCGCCGAGCAGGTTCAGCACGGTGGTTTTGCCCGCGCCGGACGGCCCCAGCACCACGCAGAACTCGCCCTTCTCAATCTGGAAATTGACATGATCGGACGCGTGAACAACGGTGTTGCCCGCTGGGTAGTCCTTGCAGACATCTTCAAACGAAATGTAGCTCATGCCATACACCTTCTTTCTTCCATCTTACACCCCTATTATACAGGAAGAAATTGAATTGTCCATGAACTTTTGCCCGACATTTCCGTTTTCTCTGCAAAAAAGTCAACAGGAATTGAAGAAAAGTTAAGGCACCACCGCACAAGGAAATTGATTGGAATACGATATTTATGCGTGGATTCAGCAGGACAAAAGCCAACCTGTGTCGAATAGAACAAACCAAGGGAACTCTGCAAAGAACCCTTTGAAGGAGGAAAACGACTGTGTTTGAAAAGCTTCTCAGCCGTGGTGAACGGCGTTTTGGACGGTACTTCGGCATCCCGAAGCTGATGATGATTCTCTGCATCGGCATGGGTGTTACCTATGTGGCGGATTATCTGCTGGCGGCGTATAACATCAGCCTGTCGTATTACCTGATGTTCGACCGTGAAGCCATTTTCCACGGGCAAATCTGGCGGCTGGTGTCATTTATCTTCATGCCGCCGTCGTCCTCGCCTGTGTTTCTGCTGATTTCGCTCATGTTCTACTGGTATCTGGGTACGTCACTGCAGAACACATGGGGCACGTTCCGCTTTACGGTATACTACCTCTGCGGAATGCTCGGCGCGATTCTCGCCGGCTTGATTACCGGTTACGCGACGAATACTTACCTCAATCTGTCGCTGTTTCTGGCGTGCGCCGTCCTCTTTCCGGAGACAGAGGTCAACCTGATTATCATTCCGGTTAAGATGAAGTGGCTGTCGCTGGTCTATCTGCTGCCGGTTGTGCAGCAGCTGCTGACGAGCAATCTCTGGGGCATTCTGGCGCTGGTGATGAGCCTGCTCAACGTTATTCTGTTCTTCTATGGCGATTTGATCCAGCGCATCCGCGATTTCCGCCGTCGTCAGCAATGGAAGCGTAACTGGAAGTAACGAAAGGCGAAAGGAGCGGTGAATCAGGTGCGTGACCTGCTTTATCTGCTGTTAGGATATCTTTCCGGCTGCGTGCTGTATGCGGAGGTCTTTTCGCGCGTGTTCCATAAAGAAATTGCGTCGGCTGCGAAGGACAAAAACCCCGGCGCGGCGAATGCGTTTGTGCACGGTGGATTCTGGTGCGGGGTGCTGACGCTGGCGGGCGATATGCTCAAAGGCATGGTTCCCGTGGCGCTGTATATGCACTATCTGCCCGAAGCACTGCTGACACCCCTTGCGCCGCTGGTGCTCTGCGCACCGGTCGCAGGGCACGTTTTCCCGGCGACACGCTCGTTTAAGGGCGGTAAAGGCATTGCGACGACGTTCGGCTGCCTGCTGGGGCTGCTGCCATTCTGGACGCCGGTGCTGGTGCTGGCGTGTATCTTCATCTTCTACTCGACAATTCTGCGGATTACGCCGAACCTGTCCCGCACACGGGTGACATACTTCACGCTGCCGCTGGGGATGCTGCTGATGGAAGTGCCGCTGTGGATTTGCTTCGGTACGCTGTGCATGACGGGCATGGTGCTGGTGCGCCTGCACATCAGCACCGAGGAGCGGGAGAAGCCGGCAGTGCACCTGCTCTGGTGGACTTGACGGAGACAGGGAGGCGAAAGCATGTTCAAAATCCTCATCGTCGAGGATGACACGGAGCTGTGCCAGCTGTTTTCGCATGTACTGGAGAAAAACGGCTATCACACGCGCATGGTCTCAAACGGTCAGGAGGCGCTGGATGCGCTGGCGGAAGAGTATGTCGACCTCATTATTTCGGACATCATGATGCCTGTGATGGACGGCTACGAGTTGGTGCGCTCGCTGCGCAAAAAGAGCGTCATGACGCCCGTGCTGATGATTACGGCGCGCGACGCTTTCGATGACATGCGTCTCGGCTTCCTCTCCGGCACGGATGACTACATGGTTAAGCCGATTAACGTGAGCGAGATGGTGCTGCGCGTCGGTGCGCTGCTGCGCCGGGTGCAGATGATGAACGAGCATCGGCAGGTCATCGGCGAAACGGTGATGGAGTGCGACTCGCTGACCGTGACGCGCGGCGAAACCAGCATGATTCTGCCGCAGAAGGAATTCATGCTGCTCTACAAGATGGCGGCATATCCGGGTAAAATCTTCACGCGGCAGCAGCTGATGGACGACATTTGGGGCTACGATTCCGATTCGGACAGCCACACGGTGGATGTGCACATCGGTCGCCTGCGTGAGCGCTTCCGTGATAATCCGGATTTTCATATTGTAACCATGCGCGGTGTGGGCTATAAGGTGGTTAAGGCATGAAGCGGCAGGAGAAGGGACGCGGCAAGCTGGATATTCGCGTGCTGTTTACCTTGGCGGCGATTGCAGAGATTCTTGGTACGCTGCTGATTGCAACGTTGCTCACGGCGCTGCTGGAAAACTTGCTGCACGAAGCGATTGAAGTACATCCACTGGTGTGGCTGCTTCTCTTCGGCACGACGATTGGGTTGACGGCGGCGACGGTGGTGAACGTGCTGCTGCTGCGTCCGGTTGTACGGCTGAGCCGCGCCATGAAGCAGGTTGCCAGCGGGAATTTCGCCGTCCGCCTGACGACGAACAGCGTCATCAATGAAATTGCGGACAGCTATGACAGCTTCAACCGGATGGTGGAGGCGCTGGGCGAAACGGAGACGCTGCAAACCGACTTTGTGTCGAACGTATCGCACGAAATCAAAACCCCTGTGAGCGCTATCGAGGGCTACACGACGCTGCTGCAAAGCACGGATGTTTCGCCGGAGCAGGCAGGGTATATCGAGCGGATTCTGCTCAACACGCGGCGCCTGTCCACACTGGTGGGCAACATTCTGCTGCTCAGCAAGGTCAGCAATCACACGATGCCGATGAAGCAGACATGCTATCGGTTGGACGAGCAGATTCGTCAGGCAATTGTGCTGCTGGAAGCACAGTGGTCGCCTAAACAGCTTGACTTTGATGCCGATTTGGCGGAAGTGACGTGGCGCGGCCCGGAAACGCTGATGCTGCACGTCTGGACGAACCTGATCAGCAATGCCGTTAAGTTTAGTCCGCAACGCGGATTGATTGCTGTTGCGCTAAAACAAACCGACGGTCGGTTTGAAATCGCCATTACCGACCAAGGGCCGGGAATCCCACCGGAGGAGCAGGAACGCATTTACCGCCGCTTCTATCAGGTGGACAGCTCGCATCAGCAGGAGGGCAACGGGCTGGGGCTGGCACTGTGCAAGCAGATTCTGGACGACTGCGGCGGCACAATTCGCGAAGAAAATCAATCTCCCTGCGGCTGCCGGTTTATCGTCACCCTGCCGGAGAAAATGACAGGCGAAGAAGCAAAACAGGAGGAAACTCATGGCACAGGAAAATAACACCGCGCGCGAGCAGACAGCGCTGGAGAAGCTAAGTCAGGACGCACTCAATCAGGCGCGTCGGGAGCGCAAGATGATTCAAGACACCTGTATTGCGGAACTGGCGCAGTGCGATACAGAGATTCCCGAGGCATTGGAAAAACAGGTGCAGGCGGAGATTGCAAGTCTCCAGCAGGCGAAAGAGAACCTGTCGTCGGCACACAAAATCGCATCCTCCACCGTAGATGAGCTGTCCGCGCGTGCCGCGGATGTGGCGAAGTCCCTCAACCGAAAGTGGTATCGCATCAATCCGCCGTCGAACACGGCCATCGATGTGCAGGAAGAGGAAAAATCCTTCTTCGCGCGCGGTATGAACGGCTACAAAATCGCCCTGATAGTCTTTATCGGCAGCTTTGCGGGCGTGATGCTGGAGCTGCTGTGGTGCTTTGCGCGCCACGGCTATCTGGAAAGCCGGTCGGGGCTTGTCTGGGGACCGTTCAACATGCTCTACGGCGTGGGCGCGGCGTCGCTGTCTATCATCCTCTACCGTTTCCGCAACCGCGGCAAGTGGCTGAGCTTCTTGGGCGGATTCGTTGTCGGCAGCGTCGTCGAATACGCCTGTTCGTGGCTGCAGGAGGTACTTTTCGGTTCGCGTTCGTGGGATTACAGCCGCGTGCCGTTCAACATCAACGGGCGAATCTGCCTGCTGTATTCGCTGTTCTGGGGTGCGCTGGGTATCTTCTGGATTAAGGACATCTATCCGTTCATGGCGAAGTGGATTTTGAAACTGCCGAACCGCGCGGGAAAAATCCTCACATGGGTGCTGTCGATTTTTCTGGCGGTCAACTGCCTTGTATCCGCGGCGGCGGTATACCGCTGGTCGGAACGCCTACACGATGAACCGCCGAAAACGTGGATTGACAGCGTGATGGACGCGCGATTCCCGAACGAGCGAATGGAGCGCATCTACGCCAACATGAATTTCGGTGACAGCGAGTGATCCACGGAGGAAACCAAACATGAACATCGACAAGAAAACCTGCATCAATATAGGAATCGTAGCATTTCTGCTGTATCTGGCGATTCACTACTGGGACGGTCTGGTCGGCCTGTTCAACCTCTTTCTGGCGGCGGCGGGAACGCTGATTAACGGCGCGATAATTGCTTATGTCCTCAATATCCTCATGCGCTTCTACGAGCGGCATATGGCGCCAAACACAAAGAAAAAAGTGTGGAATGCCATGCGCCGCCCAGTCTGCATGGCGCTGGCCTTCCTGACGCTGGTTGCGGTTATCGTTGCGCTGATTCAGATTATCCTGCCACAACTAATCTCCTGCGTTCAGGTGCTGCTGTCATCGCTGCCGGGCGTTCTGCGCCAGATGTACGACAAGCTGATGGAAAATCCGACGATTGCAGCGCTGATGGTGGACTATAACCTCGTTCTGCCTGCGACGGAACAGGAATGGCGCGAGATTATCGAGCGCGCGGCGAATCTACTCTTCAACGGCGCGGGCAATGTCGTCAACACGGCGGTCAGCTTCACCACCTCGCTTGTCGGCTCGATTCTCTCCCTCCTGATGTCGCTGATTTTCACCTTCAACATTCTCATCGGCAAAGAGACACTCCAGCGCCAGAGCCGCAATTTGCTGCACCGCGTTCTGGGTGATACGCGGATGGCGCGTGCGATGCACATCATCTCAACGCTGGACGATTGCTTCCATAATTATATCGTCGGCCAGTGCACCGAAGCGGTGATTCTGGGTACACTCTGCACCATCGGCATGACGCTTTTGCGGCTGGATTACGCGCTGATGCTGGGCACGTTTGTCGGCATGATGGCGCTGATTCCGATTATCGGCCCCTACATTGGCGCGGCGGTTGGCTGCATCATGCTCTTTTCGATTTCGCCTGCAAAGGCACTGGAATTCCTGATTTACCTCTTCCTGCTCCAGCAGGTCGAGGGCAACCTGATTTACCCCCACACGGTCGGCAGCAAATTGAAGCTGCCGGGATTGTGGGTGCTGGCGGCAGTGCTGATTGGCGGCGGCATGATGGGCATCTCCGGCATGGTACTGTTCGTCCCGCTGACGGCGGCGCTGTATCGGCTGGTGGGCGAATGGGTGCGCCGTGACCCGCGGCTGGTCAAATCGGCGGCGTGCTTCCGTATCCATAGCGGAGCGCGCCGCTTTTTTTGCGCACCAACGCAAAACGTCCGGCATAGCTTGAAAGTGCCCCGGAAAGCTGATTGACAGCGCCGGGAAAGGAGGAATTTCGCGATGCCGACAACGTTCACGAATCAGGCAACGCTTTCTTATAACAACCAGTCAATTCCCTCCAATGTGGTGACGGGCGTGTTGACCGAGGTGCTGTCCGTGAGCAAGACCGCGATTCCGGCAGCCTACCAAAACGGCAATACGATTACCTACGCCGTGCAGCTTGTCAATTCCGGTACGGCGGCGCTGACGGGTTTGACGCTGACGGATAACCTGGGCGCGTATACCCCTGCGGCGGGTACTGCAGCGGTCGTTCCGATGACGTATCAGAGCGATACGCTACGTTACTACCGCAACGGCATCTTGCAGGCGACGCCGACCATCGCGGCAACCAGTCCGCTGACGGTGACAGGACTGTCGATTCCCGCGGGCGGCAACACCACACTGATGTACGTCGTCAAGACGAACCAGTTCACGCCCTACGGCGCTGAGGAAAGCGTGACGAACACCGCAACCGTGACAGGCGGCGGACTCGCGGCGCCCCTGACGGCGGAAGCAACCGTGAATGCCGATCCCGCGCCGGATTTGAGCGTTATCAAATCCATGTGTCCGACGACGGTAACGGAGGCGGGTGTGCTGACGTACACCTTCACGCTGCAAAACCGTGGCGCAACGGCAACGACGGCGACGGACAACGTGTCACTGACGGATACGTTCACGCCTGCGCTGACAATCACGAGCGTGACGCTGAACGGCACGGCGCTGACTGCCGGCACGGATTACACCTACGACGGCGCGACCTTCCGCACGCTGACACCGCTGCTGATTCCCGCCGCCACCTACACCCGCAATGCGACGACGGGCGAAGTGACAATTACGCCCGGCATGGCAACGCTTGTTGTCACGGGTACGGTTTGACCATTGCTTGCCCGGTCTGCTCGCGCGGATCGGGCATTTTTCCACGCTTGACAGGAAACGGGAAAACAGCGTATAATCAAAGCAGCATAACCGAGAAGAGGAGTCGCAACCATGAAGAAAAAGTGTCTGCTGGTATGTTTGCTCTGCTGTTTGCTGTTTGGTTTTGCGCTGGCAGAAGAACCGATGACGGAGACGGTGCTGTTTGAGGGCAGCCAGCCCGCGTCGGGCGGCTGGAATCTTGCGCTGACCATTGACACAACGAACGTTAACGGCACATTTGACCCGTCGCTGATTTCCGAAAACGGGTATTTTGCCGTGACGTATGACGGGGTGCAAAATGGCGTCTATCTGGCGCTGTCCGACTGGGAAGGCGGCGTGTGGGCGCAAATCAACGTGCCGTCCACCTGCACGCAGACGGATGGAATGTACACGGCGGTCTTTTCGTTTGAGCAGTGCCGGATGGCGTATGGCAGCATGGATTTCGCGGCAGCAGATCAAATCTGCGTCGGCACGTCCGCATCCACCAAGACGATGGTGATTCACAAGGTTGCGTGGTACGGGGCGGCGCAGACGGATTCGCTGGGTGCGGATGAGGTGCTGTTCAGCGGTGCGGCGACGTCCACCGCACAGAATGAGTGCCTTGTCTTCCGATTCACGCAGCACGTCGGCGGCATATTCGATGCGTCGCAGATGCGCACGGACAGCCGGCTTTACGTCGAGTACAGCGGTGCAAAATACGGTGTGTATCTGGCACTCTCCAGCCATTCCGGCGCGACACAGTGGGCGAAGGTGAATGCCTCGGAGACGGCGGAGGTGTCCGAAGGGCGCTACGGGGCGTATTTCGATGAAAGCGCGATGGCAATGGCGTTCGGGTCGAATTTCGCCCGGCTGGATCAAATTAGCGTGTATTCGTCGGGCAAACAGCCCGTGACGCTGCATAAGCTGGCGTATTTTGCGGGAGCGGGCGATGTGGTGGATACGTCCGACGGCCGCTGGGATCGCCCGGATACCGGCATTGCCTTCATTGGCGACAGCATCTGCCAGAACGCGAAGCTGCTTTACGGTGATTGGAACACGATTCTTGGCCGCAGCGACTGCGCGAATTACGGCATCGGCGGACAGACGACGCTGGAGTGCCGCGCGCGTATTGGGGAACTGGCGGCGCGCAATTATCGGCAGATTGTGTTCATCTGCGGCATCAACGACATCGGACACGGCTATACAAAGGAAGAAATCGTGCAGAATTACGCCGCCATGATTGAGACGGTGCAGGCGAATAACCCGGACTGCCAGTTTGTGATTCTCAGCACTTTGCCCACGACGAGCGCATTTTACAGCGGTCAGCAGGGGAAAATTACGCTGCTGAATCTGGCGTTCAAGCGGTTCGCGAATAAGACGCCGAACGTAACGTTTGTGGATGCGTACAGCGCGTTCTGCCCCAAAGCGGGCGAATACGCCTACCCAGAACTGCTCAGTGACGGGCTGCATCCGAACGCGGAAGGTTATGCGGAAATTGCGGAAATTCTCACGCCATATCTGCTTCCAGAAGCAGAATGAGCAGCAGAAATAAGACAGAATGCATAAAAATCAGCATGATTTCTTGGCGAAAATCAAAGTAGTTTCCTTATGCGCATCATTTGCCCGTTGATTTTTCATCCGAATTGTGATAGCATTGTTCAATGTGCTGCGAAGGTGTTTTTCTTAAAGAACTATGCAAAGCGGCTGGCAGCACCAGAATCTGGCTTTTCTGCAAAGGAGGCGTGGCAAATGCGATATACCCGCGAGCAGGCCTGTCTGGCGTGGCTGGCGCAGGGAATGTTAGGCAGCAGACGACTGAAAAAGCTGCTGGATGAATACGGCAGCGCAGAAGCCGCATACGATGCCTTTCAGCGCGACCACGGCGCATCCTTGCAGAACCGGATTTCGGATTACAGCCTGTCACTGCTGCGGGCAAGCGCGTCGCGAGAGAAACTGCATGATATGCTCGTGACCATGCGAAAGTGGAATATGGGGCTTGTCTCGATGGCGGACGATATGTATCCGGAGTCCCTGCGAAACATTCCCGAACCACCGTACATGCTCTTCTATCAGGGTGATTTGCGTGCGGCGGAGGGCAGGTGCATCACCGTTATCGGTTCGCGGAGCGCGACGGTTGCAGGCATTGCGGCAACCAAATCGCTCTGCCGTGATTTGAGCAAGCAGGGCGTGTGTATCGTCAGCGGACTGGCGGTCGGCATTGATGCGGCGGCGCATGAGGGGTGTCTGGACGGCGGCAGCCCGACCATCGGCGTAGCGGCAAGCGGGCTGAACGTGCCGTATCCATCGGAAAACGTGGCGCTGAAAGCGCGAATCCTTTCACAAGGCGGGCTGCTGCTGAGCGAATATCCGCCGGACATGCAGTCAAGCAAGTACGTCTTTGCGGTGCGCAACCGCATTCTGGCTGGACTCGGCCATGCGGTGGTGCTGATGGAAGCGCGCATCCGTTCCGGCAGTATGCTGACTGTGCATCACGCGCTGGATCAGGGCAAGGATGTGTTCGCTTATCCGGGCATTCCGGACGCGCCGATGTCCGAAGGGGCGCATCAACTCCTGCGGGAAGGCGCAGTCTACTTCACAAGTGCGAAGGATATTCTGGAGGACATGGACTGGCAGCCCGCAGCAAGCATCCCGAAGCGGCAGGATACGGGTCAGCCGCGCCCCGCACCCCGAAAAAAGGAAACGCAGCCCGCTCCGGCCAAAGCACCGAAAGCTCCGCCTGTGATGGAGCAGAAAGCGCCCCCGCCAGAACCGCCTAAAACGCCCGAAATCCCGCTGCCGCCGATGGACGACGTGCAGAAGCGGATTTACGATGCCTTGGCGGACGGTGAGCGCTCCTTTGATCAGCTGGCTTCACAGACGGGGCTGGACGCATCAAAACTGATGGCATCACTGACTATGCTGCAAATCCTCGGTGCAGTGAAGGCACTGCCCGGAAAAAGCTATTGCAGGGCGACAGAATAGCCCTTCTCTCATTTCCAAATTTATTGGAGGCGTAAACAACCATGACGGCAGCCAAGCAGAAACTCATTATTGTCGAATCTCCCGCCAAGGCGCGAACCATCAGCAAATTTCTGGGCAAGGGCTACAAGGTCGAAGCCTCGCAGGGGCATGTGTGCGACCTGCCCAAAAGCCAGATTGGCGTGGACGTGGACAACGACTTTGCCCTTAAGTACATCACGATCCGCGGGCGCGGTGAAATCCTCAACCGCATCCGCAAAGAGGCACGCACCGCGTCGCAGATTTACCTCGCAACTGACCCGGACCGCGAAGGGGAAGCGATTTCATGGCATCTGAGCCATGTGCTGAACATGGATCCAAGCCAGCCGTGCCGCATTGAGTTTCACGAGGTGACGAAAAAGGCGATTCAGAACGCGCTGAAGTCCGCCCGTCCGGTGGATATGGGGCGCGTGGACGCGCAGCAGGCACGCCGTGTGCTGGACCGTCTCGTCGGCTACAAAATCAGCCCGCTGCTGTGGGCGAAGATTAAGAAGGGGCTTTCCGCCGGCCGCGTGCAGTCCGTCGCGACGCGCATGGTGGTGATGCGCGAGGAAGAAATCGAGGCGTTTATCCCGGAGGAATACTGGGAGATTTCCGCCAAGCTGCTGGCGCATCAGGCGCATGGGCGCAAGCTGCATTTCACGGCGCGCCTCGCCACGCTCGACGGGCAGAAAGCGGTGATTGCCAATGCGGAGGAAGCGCAGAAAGCGGTCGAACGCATTCAGAAAGCACATTTTGCGGTCAACAGCATCAAAATGAGCGAAAAGCGCAAGATGCCTGCCGCACCGTTTACGACGTCCTCTTTGCAACAGGAAGCCAGCAGAAAACTGGGCTTCACGACGGCAAAGACGATGCAGGTCGTCCAGCAGCTCTACGAAGGCATTGACCTTGAAGGCGAGGGCACGCAGGGTATTGTCAGCTACATCCGTACGGACAGCGTTCGCATTTCGGATGAAGCCCTGAATGCCCTGCGCGAGTACATCCCGGAACGTTTCGGCAGCGACTATCTGCCGGAGAAGCCGAACGAGTACAAGGGGCGCAAGAACGCACAGGACGCGCACGAAGCCATCCGTCCGACAGACGTCCACCGCACGCCGGACAGCATCAAGCCGTCGCTGACGAAGGAGCAGTACAACCTCTATAAGCTGATTTACAACCGCTTCTTGGCGAGCCAGATGATGCCCGCCCTCTATGAAACGATGACGATGGAAATCAGCGGCGACGGCGTGGGAATGCGCTTCTACGGCGAACACAAGAAGTTTGCGGGCTTCACCTCGGTGTATGAGGAAAGCACGGATGACGACGTGGCGTCGAGCGAAACGACGCTGCCGCAGCTGTCCGAGGGTGACGCTGTGGCAGTTGCCGATGTCGCCAGCGAGCAGCACTTCACCCAGCCGCCGTCCCGCTACACAGAAGCGTCGCTGGTTCGCATGATGGAGGAAAAGGGCATCGGACGCCCGTCTACCTATGCGCCGACCATCACGACCATCATTTCTCGCGGTTACGTCAGCCGGGAAAAGAAGCGCTTGTATCCCACCGAGCTGGGACGCATGGTGACGAGCATGATGGAAACGTACTTCGAGGACATTGTTGATGTGGAGTTCACCGCCGAGCTGGAAGACAAGCTGGACAAGGTGGAAGAAGGCGAAATGGACTGGAAGCAGATTCTGCGCGACTTCTACCCGCCGTTTGAACAGACGCTGAAGCTGGCGGAGCAGCAGATTGAAAAGGTGGAGGTCAAGGACGAGCCGAGCGACGTGCCGTGCGACAAGTGCGGTGCGATGATGGTCTACAAAATGGGGCGGTTCGGCAAGTTCCTGGCTTGCCCGAACTTCCCGGAATGCCGCAATACCAAGCCGATTGTCACCTACATTGACGCGCCGTGCCCCAAGTGCGGTGCGCGCCTGATGGAAAAAACGAGCCGCAAGAACCGTAAGTTCTACGGCTGCGAGCGCTACCCGGAATGCGACTTTGTGTCGTGGGAGAAGCCGGTGACGGAGAAATGCCCCGTCTGCGGCAGCTATATGGTGGAAAAGCGCGGCCGCAAGGGCGAAGTATGGCACCTGTGCGCCAATGAAACGTGCCACCACCGCATTGAGGTGCAGGCAAGCGAGGAGGAAGCGGATGAGTAATCTGCACGCGACGGTCGTCGGCGCAGGGCTGGCGGGCAGCGAGGCGGCGTGGCAGCTGGCGCGGCAGGGGATTGCCGTCACGCTGATTGAAATGAAGCCGGAGAAGATGTCCCCGGCGCATCACAGCCCGCTGCTTGCGGAGCTGGTCTGCTCGAACTCTCTGCGCAGTGATCGCCTGACGAACGCCGTCGGCCTGCTGAAGGAAGAAATGCGCCTGATGCACTCGCTGGTGATGGAAGCGGCTGATTTGGCGCGCGTTCCGGCGGGCGGTGCGCTGGCGGTTGATCGTGAAACGTTCTCCGGGCATATCACGAAAAGTCTGCGGGAGCATCCGCTGGTGGAGGTCGTCAGCGGGGAAGTCACGGAAATCCCGGATGGCCCGGTGATTATCGCGACTGGTCCGCTGACCAGCGACGCGCTGAGCGAAACCATCAGCCGTCTGCCGGGGCTGGAAACGCTGAATTTCTACGATGCGGCTGCCCCGATTGTCACGGCGGAATCACTGAACATGGACAAGGTGTTCCGCCAATCCCGCTATGACCGCGGTGACGACTATCTGAACTGCCCGATGACGGAAGAAGAGTACAACGCGTTTGTGGATGCGCTGCTGGCGGCGGAAACGGCGGATATCCACGGCTTTGAGGAGACGAAGGTCTTTGAAGGCTGTATGCCGGTGGAGTCGATGGCGCGGCGCGGGCGCATGGTGCTGGCGTTTGGCCCGATGAAGCCGGTCGGTCTGCGCGACCCGAAGACGGGCAAAGAGCCGTACGCTGTTGTGCAGCTTCGGCAGGACAACGCAACAGGCACGCTGTACAACCTCGTCGGCTTCCAGACGCGGCTGAAGTGGGGCGAGCAGAAGCGCGTTTTCGGCATGATTCCCGGCTTGGAGAATGCGGAATTTGCCCGATACGGCGTCATGCACCGCAACACGTTCCTGCATTCGCCGGGCTTCCTGAATGCGCACTTCGAGATGATTTCGCGTCCGCAGTGCTATTTCGCAGGACAGATGACGGGCGTCGAGGCAGTTGATATTGAGCTGTCCGTCTTTCACTGCCGAAGGACGGAAGCCGTTACGGATCATAGCATTGCCTACCCAATAGGAAACAAGGAAGTCGCCCCCCCCTCCTATCGGTTCGACGGGTGCCTTCGTATTCAGTTTTCCGGTTGACGGATCGAAAACAATCCCTTCTTTTCCGAAGAAAGACTCGAAGACGCCGCTCAGGATCAGGTCTTCGGGCGTACCGCACGCCATCGGACGGCCTTTTTCCTGTAGCCAGAGGCAATCGCCCATCTGGATCGCCAGGTCGAGGTCGTGGG
>ERZ773168.2347-NODE-2347-length-14547-cov-2.937690_pt1 | contig 14547 bp, 17 predicted proteins | sample MGYA00511261_ERZ773168 | MGnify/ENA primary metagenome ERZ773168 (study PRJEB29015, sample SAMEA2737855) | human gut metagenome | biome: human gut; feature: human-associated habitat; material: faeces | place: China | collected 2012 ... | reverse complement strand
GAGATTCTGACAGAGACAGCAAGATTTTGGGCAAGCCGCTGTGAGTACAACAAAGAGCAGGATCGTTATGAAATCAATCAGGTAACGGGACCGGATGAATGGCATGAACCGGTTAATAATAACCTCTATACCAATTATCTGGCGAGATGGAATCTCGGATATGTTCTTTCACTGCTTGCATCAATCAAGAAAGAGAATCAGAAAGCGTATGATATCCTGATCGAAAAGACAGGACTTACAGAGGCGGAAACTGCACACTGTGCAGGAAAAGATGTATCTGCCAAGAAAAGAAGGCACAAGACTTCTGGAACAGTTTGAAGGATATTTCGAGCTTGATAATGTAACAATCGAAAAATATGATGAGAATGACTGGCCAGTACGTCCGGATGCACTTAAGACAAAAAGAGCAAGAGAGACACAGATCAATAAGCAGGCAGATGTTGTTATGCTGTTACACCTTATGGGAAATGAATTTGATGAAGAAACGATTAAAGAAAACTACGCTTATTACGAAAAGCGTACACTTCATGGTTCTTCATTGAGTCCGAGTATTTTCTCTGTTATGGGGCTTAAAGTAGGGGATGATTCAAAAGCATATCGGTATCTTCGCCGCGCAGCCTTTATTGACCTGTTGAATATGCAGGGAAATACAAGAGAAGGAATCCATGCGGCAAATACTGGTGGAGTATGGCAGACAATTGTATTTGGGTTTGCAGGTGTAGCGCAAAGAGAAGATGGTATGTTGAAAGTTCATCCGAATATGCCAAAGGAATGGCAGGGATTAACATTCCGTCTGCATTATAGAGGGGCATGGCTTGAAATTACAGCAGATGGAAGTAATCAGGCAAAGGTCATTCGTCTTGCAGGAGAACCTGTAGAAGCTGAAATAAATGGAAAAGTAACAACAATCTAAAAAAGAGACGGGAGGATATATGATGAAAAAATGGCTGGCAATCGGAGGACTTATACTGGTTACGGTCATATGGGGAGGCGGCTTTGTCGCAAGTGATATGGCACTGGGAAGCATGAAGCCTTTCCAGATTATGATGGTAAGATTTTTGTTGGCATCTGTGCTGATGGGGATGATCAGCATGGGACAGCATAAAAAAGAAGGGAAACTTGAGAATCGTGCAGGTGCAATAAAAGCAGGTATTCTGATGGGAATTGCACTTTTTGCAGGATTTGCACTTCAGATTATCGGTCTGCAATATACAACACCTTCCAAAAATGCATTCCTTACAGCACTGAATGTAGTTATAGTGCCGTTCATTGCATTTATAATTTTGAAGAAGAAAGTAGGCATGAAAGGAATCATTGGAGCAATCATGTCCGTTATTGGAGTAGCACTGCTTTCTTTGAATGGAAATCTTACACTGAGTCTGGGAGATGGTCTTACACTTCTCTGTGCGGTAGGATTTGCGTTCCAAATCTTTTTTACCGGAGAATTTGTGAAAAAATATCCGGCATCTGTACTGAACATGGTGCAGATGATCACAGCATTTGTATTATCGGCAGTCAGTCTTGTGATTTTTGGAGAGAACGATTTGCAGGTTACAACACAGGGATGGTTAAGTGTTTTGTATCTGGGAGTAATCAGTACGACTGTATGTTATCTGCTCCAGACCGCATGCCAGAAGTATGTAGATGAGACAAAAGCAGCGATTGTACTTTCAATGGAATCTGTATTTGGAACGATTTTTTCTATCATCATTCTGCATGAAGTGATTACACTTCGCATGGTGATCGGATGTGCGATCATCCTGGCCGCTGTCATCATTTCTAACTTGTCTGAAACAGAAGGAGAAGCAAAAGATGAAGAAATACAATGCAGTAATTTTTGATTTGGATGGAGTAATCTGTCACACAGATAAATATCATTATCAAGCATGGAAAGCAGTTGCAGATGAACTGGGAATCTATTTTGATGAAGAAATCAATAACCGACTCAGAGGGGTGAGCCGTATGGAAAGTTTTGAAATTATTCTGGAACGCTATGAAGGAGAAATGAGCGAAGAAGAGAAAGAATGCTGGACAACAAAGAAAAATGATATCTATAAAGAACTTCTGAAAAATATGAGTCCTGCAGATCTGTCTGCAGAAGTAAAGGAAACATTGGATGATCTTCGTGCGAATGGACATAAACTGGCGATTGGATCATCCAGTAAAAACGCAAGATTTATTCTCGGGCAGTTGGGACTTGGAGAGTATTTCGATGCAATTTCAGACGGAAATAATATTTCAAAATCAAAGCCGGATCCGGAAGTATTTGTGAAAGCAGCAGAGTATGTAGACGAACAGGCTGATAAGTGTTTGGTTGTAGAAGATGCAAAAGCAGGACTGCAGGCAGCAATCGCAGGGGGAATGGATTGTGCTGCTATCGGGGATGCAGTTGCAAGCGGACTTGGAACCTATAATCTGTCTGCATTTGCAGATCTTTTGAAAGTTACGGCTAAGTAAGAAAGAAGATGACTAGAATGAATGAAAAATTTTTAAATAACCTTCTTAACAGTATTTCGGTATCGGGTTATGAGGAGCAGGTGCAGGATATTGTAACAGAAGAAATGAAAGAATATACAGATGAGATTCGCCGTGATGAGATGCAAAATCTGACATGTATTCTGAATCCGGAAAACGATGTACGTATCATGCTTTCGGCACATGCAGATGAAATCGGACTTATGATTTCGAACATCCGGGAAGATGGAAGACTGCAGGTGATTGACCGAGGCGGAATTGTTCCGGCAACTTATCCGGGACGTCAGGTGCGTATCAAGACAAAAAACGGAGAGGTTTACGGTGTTGTCGAAGCATATCGTGATTTGTTCAAAGAAGAAAATCTGGGAACAAAACATTTTCTGATCGATATTGGGGCGAAAGATAGAGAAGATGCTTTAAAGAATGTAAGTCTGGGAGATCCGATTGTTCCGGATACACATATTCGTAAGATGAAAAATGGTAAATTTACAGCCAGAGCATTGGATGACAGACTTGGTGTTTATATCATTATGGAAGCAATCAAGAGAGCGAAAGAGCTTGGATGTAAAGTTGGTGTCTATGGAGCTTCTACAACTGGAGAGGAGACAACGAAAACCGGAGCTTTCTGGACAAGTACACGGATTAATCCGACACTTGCGATTGTTGTGGATGTGACTTACACAAGCGACTGCAGTGGAATGAATCCGGCTGAGATGGGAACGGTTCTTCTGGGGGGTGGACCGGTTCTTTGCAACAGTCCGATCGTGGTAAAAACTTTAAATGCCAAAATGGAAGAATGTGCAAAAAAAGTAGGAATTCCAGTTCAGAGAGAAGCTGCAAGCAGGCTTAGTTATACGGATGGAGATAAGATTCATTTTTCAAATCAGGGCGTACCGATGGTATTGGTATCAATCCCGCTTCGTTATATGCACATGCCTGCAGAGGTAGCAGATGAAAAAGATGTGGAAGGTTGTGTGGAATTGATAGCACAGTTTCTTGCAAACTATAATGCGTAGAAAATAAAAAACGGTATTTACTCGTGAAGATGAGTAAATACCGTTTTTTGTATTCTGTCCTGTGAATGAATCGAACGCACATCCACTGGGACAGGATTTAGAAAAATACATTTCCCCCAACGTTGATCCCGGACATTCCGGTACTTGCGCTTCGGAACTGGTAACATCCGCTTACGGATGCAAGCCGTGCTCCGCCGAGTGCTTCCTGAGCGACCTGATAGCATAAGGATACAGGTCCGCTTTGCAAGACGCGGCTTAAGCTTCCGTCCCAGGTTGGAGCAAACTGACCGCTCTGGTAGACGACACCGCTGATCGTATTCGGATACAGCGGACTTTCTACACGGTTCATGATGACTGTACAACGGCAAGAATACCGTTATAATTGTAACCGCCGGCTTCACACTGCAGAATTGCAGCAAAGAGAACCAGATCTGTGGTCTCGGCAGGAGTATTCGGAACTGTAATCGTCGTATTGCCGCCGGAATTACCAGAATCCGTGTTCCCGGAGCTGCTTGAAGTATTATTGGCAGCAGTCTGTGCAGCTTCTGCCTGTCGTTGTTGTTCTGCAGCTTCTTCTTCCTGCTTTTTCTTAAGTGCGGCAGCAGCGGCTGCCTGTGCTTCTTTTGCTTTTGCCAGTGCTTCGGATGAAGCCTGAAGTTCACCGGAAGTAGAGGAAATCTTATCATTCAGTTCCTGTTCCTGTTGGTCGAGATTTGTTTTCATCTCTGCCAGAGAAGCCTGCTCTGCTTTCAGATCAGAGTCCTTTTTAGCGACAAGCTCGTGAACCTTCTGTAATTCATCCAGCATATTTCTGTCGTATTCTGTAATGTTCTTGACAAATTCTGCTTTGTTTAAGAAATCTCCCATGCTTTCAGAAGAAAAGATGATCTGTAAGAGTGACGTATTTCCTGTTTCGTACATATATTTGATTCTTTTCTTCATAGCATCATACTGTAACTGCTCGTCCAGTTTTGCGGCGGCAAGATCCAGTTCTGCTTTCTGTACGGAAGCATCCGTATCCTCAATTTTTGATGCAAGATCTGTGATCTCAGCGCTGAGACTAGTAAGGTCCTGATTCAGAGAGTCGAGCTGGTTCTGAAGACCGTTTGTCTGCTTTTCGAGAGAGTCTACAGTGTCATCGGCGTAAGCTTTTGTAAACGGGGAACAGACCAGGGCAGCGGTAAGGAGTGCGATGGTTGTCCTTGAAAATGCTTTTAACCTTTTCTTCATAATTCTTCCTTTCTTCAAAATTGAGCCTTTATCAGTATACTACAAAATGCCTGAATCCGCAAATTTTGTTATACATGCACGGGGAATCGTGTTATACTAAGATTTGAAATGTATTTTTAGCTTTACCATAAATGAGGGAATTATTCATGAAAAAGATAAAAATGATAGGGTTTGATCTGGATGGTACTTTACTGAATGATAAGAAAGAACTGACCAGTCATACAAGAGAAATACTTACACGTGCGATCGACCAGGGAGTAACAGTACTGGTTGCAACAGGGCGTCCGGTGACAGGGATTCCGGAAGTGCTCCGGAATTTTCCGGGTATGCGTTATGCGCTGACATCGAATGGCGGAAGGATCCTGGACCTGCAGGAAGATAAAATACTTTATGCCAACATGCTGTCATATGAGATGGGCGCGGCGATCCTTAAGATTTTTGGAGATTATGATACGTTCAAGGAGATTTATTTTGATGGAAGAGGTTTCGTGCAGGCAGATGAACTTCTGAAAGTCGGAGAGTATCTGCGGAATCCTGCGATGGCAGATTATATCCGAACCACCCGCAAAGGCATTACGAGTCTCTGGGAGAAAATGGAAGAGATGAATGGGCATGAGATGGATAAGATCCATGCACTTTTTAAGAATCAGGACGAACGGCTGGAAGCAAAGCAGCGGATCATGGAGCTTGGGAATTTAAGCATTAGTGATTCGATGGGAACGAACCTGGAGATCAATGCACCGGGAGTCAACAAAGGCATGGGACTGATCCAGCTCGGCAGGCTTCTTGGAATTGAACGGGAAGAGATCATGGCATGCGGGGATGGCAACAATGACCTGATGATGTTAAAAGAAGTCGGATTTGGTGTTGCGATGGCAAACGGAGCAGATGAAGTAAAAGAGGTGGCAGATTATATCACATTGTCCAATGAGGAGGATGGCGTGGCGGCTGCCATTGAAAAATTTGTATTGAATCCCGAGAGGGGATAGAAAGAGGGAAAAATGTTAGATATTTTAATTGCTGTCATTCTGGGTATCGTGGAAGGTATCACAGAATGGCTTCCAATCAGTAGTACAGGGCATATGATTCTTGTAGAGCAGTTCTTACATATGAGTACAAGTCATGAATTCAACAGTATGTTCCGTGTTGTGATCCAGCTCGGTGCAATTATGGCGGTCGTTGTTCTGTATTTCAATAAGCTGAATCCGTTTTCAAAGAGAAAATCAGCGAAGCAGAAGAGAAATACAATCAACCTGTGGTGCAAAATCGTTGTGGCTTGTCTGCCGGCAGCTGTGATTGGGCTGTTATTCGATGATATCCTTGACAAGTATCTTTACAATTATGTAGTTGTTGCACTGATGCTGATCATTTATGGTATCTTCTTCATTCTGATCGAGAAAAAGAATGAACACACCAGACCGCAGGTTACAAAGCTGACAGAGCTTACCTATCAGATGGCACTGATCATCGGAGGCTTCCAGGTCCTGGCACTGATCCCGGGTACTTCACGTTCAGGAGCAACCATCCTTGGTGCGCTGCTCATCGGAACCTCCCGTTATGTGGCAACAGAATTTACCTTCTATCTTGCGATTCCGGTTATGTTCGGAGCAAGTCTTTTAAAGGTTATCAAATTCGGATTTCATTATACCGCAATCGAAGTAGTCATTCTGCTTGTAGGATGCCTGGTAGCGTTCTTCGTATCCGTATTTGCGATCAAGTTTTTGATGGGATATATCAAGAAGCATGACTTTAAGGCATTCGGTTATTACCGTATCGTACTTGGAGTTCTGGTACTTCTTTATTTCCTGATCTTTGGCTAAAAGAGAATAATCACGAAAAAAAGTGGGAATTTATGCAAAAAAATGTATAAAAACCCACTTTGTTTTTTCTTTATAACATGATAGAATAGGGGAAATGGATAAAATTTGGAGGTTGGTATTATGAAAATGAAAAAAGTAATCAGTGTTGTACTTGCATGTGCATGCGTATTCAGTTTTGCAGCTTGTGGATCAAAGAGTGATTCATCAAAGAGTGACTCTGCAAAATCAGACAAGAAAGAAAAGCTTGTTATGGCTACAAACGCAGAATTCCCACCATTTGAATACTATGACGGAGATGAAGTTGTCGGAATCGATGCAGAATTCGCAGCAGCGATCGCTGACAAACTTGGAATGGATCTGAAGATCGAAGATATGGCATTTGATTCTATTATCCCGGCCGTTCAGAGTGGGAAAGCAGATATCGGAGCAGCAGGTATGACTGTAACAGAAGACCGTGCTACACAGGTTGATTTCTCTGACAGCTATTACACAGGAGTTCAGGTTATCATTGTAACAGATGACAGTGATATTACAGAACCGGATGATCTGAAAGGAAAGAAGATTGGTGTTCAGCAGGGAACAACAGGGGATATTTATTCTACAGATGATTTCGGTGATGATAATGTAGAGCGTTTCAACAAAGGTATGGAAGCTGTACAGGCTCTGCAGCAGGGCAAGATCGATGCAGTGATCATTGATAACCAGCCGGCTAAGACATTCGTAGAAGAAAATGAAGGTCTGAAGATCCTGGAGACTTCTTATGTAGAAGAAGACTATGCACTGGCAATCAAAAAAGGTAATGATGATCTGGTTAAGAAAGTCAATGATGCGATCAAAGAGTTAAAAGAAGATGGAACATTTGATAAAATCGTTGCAAAATATATTACAGACTAATCGTGTACAGACTGGTGGTGTCTTATGAGTGATTTTAAAGCAAGATTTATAATGAATTTTATAAAAGATGACAGATGGCACTACATTGCAGACGGACTTAAGGTTACATTAATTGTAACCTTTTGTGCTGTCCTGATCGGTGTAGTTCTCGGATTCCTTCTGGCAATTGTCCGTTCCACATACGATAAGACCGGCAAGCTGAAGCTCCTGAATCTGATCTGCCAGATTTACATCACGGTCATCCGTGGTACACCGGTTGTTGTACAGCTGCTTATCATTTACTTTGTAATTTTTGCAAGTGTGGATGTCAGTAAGACGATCGTAGCGATTCTGGCATTTGGTATGAACTCCAGTGCTTATGTTGCTGAGATTTTCCGTTCCGGTATTATGGCAGTTGATAACGGACAGTTTGAGGCAGGACGAAGCCTTGGATTTAATTATCGTCAGACAATGATCTATATTATCATGCCGCAGGCGTTTAAAAATGTCCTTCCGGCACTTGGAAACGAATTTATCGTTCTCTTAAAAGAGACTTCTGTTGCCGGATATATTGCCCTTCAGGATCTGACAAAGGGCGGAGATATCATCCGAAGCAGAACCTACGATGCGCTTATGCCACTGATGGCAGTTGCGATCATTTACCTGGTTATGGTTATGATCTTCAGTAAACTGGTAAGTATGCTGGAAAGGAGGTTAAGGAACAGTGACCACTAATGGAGATGTATTGATCCGTGTAGAAAATCTGCAGAAAGCATTTGGCGATTTTCATGCACTGAATGGAATTACAGAAGAGATCCACAAAGGAGAAGTTGTGGTAATCATCGGACCGTCAGGATCCGGAAAATCTACATTCCTCCGTTCCCTGAACCTTCTGGAGGTGCCGACCGGAGGTCATATTTATTTTGAAGGTGTGGACATTACAGATGCAAAGGTAGATATCGACAAACACCGTCAGAAGATGGGAATGGTGTTCCAGCACTTTAATCTTTTCCCACATAAGACGATTCTTGAAAATATCACACTGGCTCCGATTAAGCTCCTGAAAAAGGATAAAGCAGAGGCAGAAAAAGAAGCAAGAGTACTTCTTAAGAGGGTTGGACTGGAAGAGAAGGCAGATTCTTATCCGTCACAGCTTTCCGGTGGACAGAAGCAGCGGATCGCGATCGTGCGTTCCCTTGCCATGAACCCGGATGTAATACTCTTTGATGAACCGACATCCGCACTGGATCCGGAGATGGTTGGAGAAGTACTGGAGCTGATGAAACAGCTTGCCCAGGAAGGCATGACCATGGTTGTTGTTACACATGAAATGGGATTTGCAAGAGAGGTTGCTGACCGTGTCATGTTTGTGGATGAAGGAAGAGTAAAAGAGCAGGGAACTCCGGAAGAGTTCTTTGCAAATCCTAAGGATGAGCGTTTAAAGGAATTCCTGTCAAAGGTTCTGTAAAAATAAAGAAATATAAAAGAAAAAAGTTCTGTTTTCTTAAGAGACAGAACTTTTTTCTTTAAGAATTGTGAAAGACTATTGCTATTTTTTTATTTATGTATAGTATAGATTGTATGAAGAAAATAAAAACTATAATTCCACTTATTATTACATTTTGTATGAATGCTGTGGTATACTGGGGAGTGCCGCTATTACGGACGGGAATCAAGACTCATAATCTTTCTGGTCCGGCGGATGAAGTGATTCCTTTTATGCCACAGTTTATTATTATTTATTTTGGCTGTTATCTTTTCTGGGTAGTGAACTATTTCATGGCATCGATGCGGGAGGAGAAAGTGAAATACCGGTTTTTTACTGCGGATTTTTATGCGCGGCTGGTATGTATGCTGTGCTTTATTTTTTATCCGACCACGAATACGAGACCGGTTCTGACAGGGACGGATATCTGGACGCAGGCAGTACGGTTTCTGTATACGGTTGATAAGCCGATCAACCTGTTTCCGTCCATTCACTGCATGGCAAGCTGGTTCAGCTATATTGCGGTCAGGAAGAATCGGAAGATTCCCAACTGGTATAAAGCTTTTTCAGTCCTGATGACGGTACTGGTTGTGATTTCGACACTGGCGCTTAGGCAGCATGTATGGCAGGATGCAGTAGCAGGAATTCTTCTTGCAGAAGTAACCTGGCAGATCAGCAGACGGACAAATGGATGGCAGATCTATCGGCGTCTGACAGAAAAAATAGCAAATAAACTTGGAAACTGGACAGGAATGAAGAGAGATGGAAAATAAAAAGAAGACGATCTTCAATGTCATATTTTTGCTGGTGGTATTTGCCGGTACAATGTATGGCGTATTTCATGGGGAAGATATTGGTGAGATTGTGAAGATCCTGGGGCAGGTCAATGTATTATGGCTGATTCCGGGAGTGATCTGTGTTGTGGTTTTTATCTGGGGAGAATCGATCATTATCTATTATATGATGCGGACACTGAAAATCCGGCTGAAAAAATGGACATGTTTTTTGTTTTCATCGGTTGGATTCTTCTTCAGCTGTATCACACCTTCGGCATCTGGAGGACAGCCGGCACAGATTTATTATATGAAAAAAGAAAAGATACCAATACCGGTTTCAACGCTGGTGCTGATGATCGTTACGATCACTTATAAACTGGTACTGGTGGTTGTCGGATTGTGGCTGGTACTGTTCGGACAGGGATTTATCCATAAGTATCTCTGGAGTATCCGGCATATCTTTTATCTGGGGACAGCTCTGAACGTTTTCTGCGTGACGGCGATGCTGGTGCTGGTGTTTCATCCGCGGCTTGCAAGAGAAATCCTGGTAAGAGGAATGGCACTGCTTGAAAAGCTGCACTTTCTACGCCATAAGGAAGCGCGTATTGAAAAGCTGAATGCATCAATGGACCAGTACCGGGATACAGCAGTTTTTCTGAAGGAGCACAAGCAGGTAATCGTGAATGTATTTGCAATCACCATGTTCCAGCGGTTTGCGCTGTTTACGGCTACATGGTTTGTATATAAGGCATTTGGACTTGGTGGTGCAAAAGCAGTCGCAGTCATTACACTGCAGGCGGTCATTGCGGTATCGGTAGATATGCTTCCTCTGCCGGGAGGTATGGGAATCAGTGAAAAATTATTTACCATGATTTTTATTCCGGTATTCGGAAAACGGCTTCTTTTGCCGGGAATGATCCTGAGCCGTGGGCTTGGATATTATACAGAACTGGGGCTGAGCGCCCTGCTTACGATCGTAGCAAATTTTACAATTGGAAGAAAGAGGGAGATAGAATGTTAGGGGTTTATGATTATACGGTAGTACTTACATATGTCAGCTTGATGGTATCGGTCGGAGGAATGATGTTTGCAGTGAACGGGCATCTGCACCTGGGTGTCATGTGTCTTGCAATCTCCGGGCTTTGTGATATGTTCGATGGAAAGATCGCACGGACGAAAAAGAACCGGACAGAGGTGGAAAAGCGTTTTGGGATCCAGATTGATTCTTTAAGTGATATCGTCTGCTTCGGAGCTTCACCGGCTGTTCTTTGTTACTGCTTTGGAATGCGTGGAGTGATCGGTGTGGCAATCCTGATGTTCTATGTGCTTGCAGGTCTGATCCGCCTTGCATGGTTCAATGTAATGGAAGAACAGCGGCAGGAAGAAACCTCAGAGAAGAGAGAATGCTACCAGGGACTTCCGATCACTTCGATGGCAATCGCACTTCCGCTTGTGGTTGTCTTAAAACCATTTTTAGGTTGTGAATTTATGCTTGCGCTTCATGTGGTCATGCTGGTGGTCGGCATTTTGTTTATCACCAATTTCAAACTGAAAAAGCCGAAAAATGTGACCATGGGTGCGATTGTAGCTGTTGTGGCAATGGCAGTGATCGCTATTCTGGTCCGGCACTATATGCGTTATATGAGCATGATGTAATGAAACCAGGTTATGAGCAGGCAGCAAAGTGAAGGGCTGAGATCTGCCTGACAGCTACATTATCAGGCATGGATAAGGCGGACAGGAGGTAGAAAAATGGATTACATGGACAGAGAAGGTCATCGGATCAAAAAGACAACCGGACAGGATAAGCTTTTAAAATTTGCTTATACCCATGCGGCAACCAGAATTCTGATGCGTCCACTTCTTTTACCGGCAGTATCCAGACTTGGTGGAAAGCTGCTGAATACGAAGATTTCGGCTGTATTTGCCGGACCGTTTGCAAAGTCCCACGGGATTGATCCGGACAAATATGAGAAGCAGAAATTCGATTCTTACAATGATTTTTTCACGAGAAAAATAAAAGCGGAAGAGCGTCCGGTTAACAGGGAAGATACCGTACTGATCAGTCCATGTGACGGGAAAGTGAGTGTCTATCCAATTCACGAAAACGGACGATTCTTCATTAAACATACACCATATACAACCCACAGCCTCATTCGCGATGCAAAGCTTGCCAGACATTATATGGGAGGCTGGGCGGTAGTGATCCGTCTTACAGTAGACGATTACCACAGATACTGCTACGTGGCGGATGGAGAAAAGACCTATCAGAGAAGGATTCCGGGAATTTTTCACACTGTAAATCCGATTGCAAATGATATCTGCCCGATCTACAAAATGAACAGCAGAGAATACTGTCTTGTAAAAAATGAAAAACTCGGCACCGTCCTGATGATGGAAGTCGGTGCACTGATGGTCGGAAAGATCCGAAATTATAAAAAAGAACGCTGCCAGGTAAAACGCGGCGAAGAAAAAGGAAGATTTGAATTCGGAGGTTCAACGGTTGTGCTGCTCCTGGAACCAGATAAAGTCTTGCCAGACAGTGATCTGATCCGGAACACGTTGCAGGGAGCAGAAACCATTGTGAAGATGGGAGAACGCATAGGGGGAGTTGTCTGTCTTGAAAAAACAGCTCCATATAAAGAATTGGACTGATAACTGTTTCAGAATATAAGAAGCTCTAAGACCACAGAAATTTATTAAAAGCATTCTGAAAAATCCATAACTCGCTTCGCTCAAACAGATCGCCCCTTACCTGCGTCTGACAGCACCTACGCCTACGCACCTACAGTGAGGTCGGGAGACCATGCGGCGTAAAGTAAGTCACTTCCTATTATGGAAATTCTGTTTACCCCAAATGGTAACTTTGTTAACCCCACACGGTAACTCCATTTACATGCCGAGGTAAAGGTCGTTACATACCGAGGTAAAGAGCGTTACAATAAGGGGTAAAGGTCGTTACATACGGCGGTAAATGCTTTTACATCGATATGAAAATGCCGGTAAATGCAATGTCTTGATAAATAGAATTATAGATAAACTACATCTTTGTCGGATGAACCATATTTTGAAATGTAATTTATTAGAATTAAGAAAAATATAAGTAAGAATAAAAAAATTTTTCTCTTTGGCGATTCCTTTTCATATTTCATTGCCAGAAAAGATAAAAAAAAAGTTCCACATAAAGAAAATAAATATAATTTCATCTTCTACTCCAAATATTTTTTCCATTTTAGATACAACATCCATCCTGGAAGATATGTAATTTCAACAAGTGCCCTAAAATCATTTGATTTTTCCAATCTTTTTTTCATTGAATATCCTGCAAAAAAGGCATAACAATTATACAAAATCCCTCTTTTTATTCTTTCCCTCAATGGAAACTTCCGATTAAATCCCATTTTAGAGTTTTCCATTCCTCCAAGCGGACATAAAATTCTTAGTTTTCTTCCCGATTTTGTAAGTCCTCCATCCAAATATTCTGTAATATATATAATTTTATTTACATACAACAAATTATATTTAAATGATATTTGCCACCAAATATAATTTTCTCCTTGGAATTTTTCACCTTGAAATACTGGGAATGAGAATTGTCTTAATATATCTGTCCTCCAAACTTCTGCCTTATCTCCTTTGACGTGCTTTCTGCACCTCATATCAATATCATTATAAATACCCTCTTTTGGGAATTTTGTTCCAATCACTTCAGAGTTTGAATGTCCTCTTAAAAATGAAATCCCTGCTATATCAGATTTGTCCTCTATTGTATTCCACTGGCTTTCTATAGATTCTATCGCCTCTGGTATCAAAATATCATCACTGTCAACAATAAAAGTCAATTCTGTATCCACTAATTGAAATCCCATATTCAAAGCTGTGTGCTTTCCACCGTTTTCCTTGTAATGATAAATGATCGGGAATTGAGCCATCATCTTCCACTTTTCTAGTTCTTGTTCTAAAGACCCTTTGCTCCCATCATCTATAATTACCCAAATGAAGTTTTGTTTTGTCTGTCCTAACAAACTTTTATAAAGTCTTCCTATCAATTCTTTTCTATTATATACAGGTGTTAAAACCGAAACTATTTTTTTTTGTTCCATCTTTAATTTGCTTTTCTCCTATTAGTTATAGCTTCTTAAATAAAATTCTTCCAGCCATTTTGCATTTTCTTTTATATCATATCCATGTGTTTTTATCTCATCCGTCGTATCCCTTCGTTGGATCTTAGCTTTTTTCAAAATTAATTCTGCCCATTTTTCTTTTGAATCAGATAATTTTTCTATTGATACGACATTTTTGGTGATGATACATTTGTCTGATATCGCATCAGATATAACACACTGTATACCAGATGCCTGTGCTTCAATCATCGTCACCGGAAGTCCTTCATACACCGATGGAAAGACAAATATATCCATCGCCTGTAACAAATCAGGAATATCTGAACGAACTCCTGTAAATATCACCTTGTCCTCTAATTTTAACTCTTTAACCTGTTTTTCTATATCCCCACGCAGTTCTCCATCTCCTATCAAAAGAAGTTTTGATGATCTGCTTTCATTTACTTTTGCAAAAACTTCTACTAAAAACTTATGATTTTTCGGTGATGAAAATCTACCAATATGACCTATAATTAGTTCGTCCTTATTAATATTCAATTGTTCTCTAAGATCTTTTCTTTTTTTAGCATTAAATGCATATTCTTCACAATTAATTGCATTATTTAATATAGTATAATTTTTCCCCTGGAACATCCAGTCACCCGCTGCCTGCCCACATGCCATTAATGCAGTTGCATAATGCGGTATAAACTGCATATAAAATATTTTAATAAAATATTTTATATTTTTATCCTGATTAGCACTATG
>ERZ773168.2337-NODE-2337-length-14576-cov-12.829006_pt1 | contig 14576 bp, 16 predicted proteins | sample MGYA00511261_ERZ773168 | MGnify/ENA primary metagenome ERZ773168 (study PRJEB29015, sample SAMEA2737855) | human gut metagenome | biome: human gut; feature: human-associated habitat; material: faeces | place: China | collected 2012 ... | reverse complement strand
GTTCAGGGCGAACAAGCTGTCTTGTAATGTCCGCGGTGCCACCTGAATTACCGGAAGTGTCCGGTCGCTCACGCGCTCATCTCAAAAAGAAAGCGCTGCCCTTGTAACGCGGGGCGCAGCGGCGCACCTACTGGCAGTTTTGCAAAAAACTGGGTTCAGGTTGCAGCTCCTGGGTGTTCGTTCGCGCAGGGGGCGCTCACGGCTCGCAGCAACTGCCGTGTTCTCTGGAAGCGTCCCGGATGCGTTACTTTTCCCGATCTGTGCTTTTCGGTAATTCTAAAAATAGCACAGGAAAGCAGCTTTGTCAATCAAAAATCAAGACTTTGTCTTGCATTCCGGGCCGAAAAATGATATCATCTAAAATGATATGTTGTGCGCTTTCTACACATCCTGTTTCCGGGCGTTCCGGGGAGGCATCCCGCGCCGCAAACTCTCTGTTGTTTTAGGAGGACATTTATGACTGAAAACCAGATCCCGTATGAGCAGGAAGAGGAAATCAACCTCGTTTCCCTGCTGTTCACGGTCCTGCACAAATACCGGCAGATGGCGGCCGCAGCCCTGGTCTGCGCCGTACTGTTTGCAGGCGTGGCTGTTGTGAAGAACATCTCGTGGAACGCCGCCGTCCAGAAGGCGGCAGAAGAGGGCGAGACCGCACCCCGCACCTCGGCCCAGCAGACGTATGAAGAGGACATGGTTGAGTACCGCGAAGCACAGAACAAACGCGATACCGACGTGCAGAGCTACAACCAGCAGCTGCGCGACAACGAGCGTTCGCAGCAGACGGTCCAGTTCAACATCGACAACGCCGAAGAGTACATGGAAAAGTCCGTCCTGAACAGCATCGATCCCTACAATGTCTACAACGCCAGAGCGGATCTGTACGTCACCACCGATTATAAGATCATGCCCGGCATGGACTACCAGAACCCCGACTACACCAGCTCGGTCCTGAGTGCATACACCTCCCTGCTGACCAACCACGAGGCCATTTCTGCCATTGCAGAGCAGTTCAACATGGAAGAGCGGTACATGCGGGAGCTGGTCAGCGTCTGGGGCGACGACTCCACCCGGTTGCTCTCCATCAGCATCAACGCAGCATCCGAGGAAGATGCCACCGCCATTCTGGACGCTGTCATCGCCCGGATGAACGGCCTGTACGAGACGATTGAGTCCACCGTGGGGCACCACAGCATCACCCTGCTGTCCCGCACCAGCAGCGTCACCGTGTCCACCGACCTGCGCGACCAGCAGCAGAACACCCGCGACAACCTGACCAGCCTGCAGAACCAGATGACCGATCTGCAGGCGCAGCACGACCTGCTGGAGCAGAACATCCAGAAGGCCGATCAGGACCTGGCTGCCCTCGAAGTGCCGGAAGATCCGGGCAACGGCAGCTCCTCTCTTGTGAAGTTCGCCGTGATCGGCTTCGTCCTCGGCGTGATCCTGGTAGCCGGCGCTGCGGTCGTCAAGTTCCTGACCGCCGGCCTCGTCTACTCTGCGAAGGACCTCAAGTCCACCTGCAATCTGCCCGTCCTCGGTACGCTGGCCAGTGCCGCTGCCCGGAAGGCAGTCAAGCTGGACGCCAAACTCAACAAGCTGGAGGGCCGCCCCGATGGCAGCCGCGACGACGAGACGGTGCGCCTGATCGCCGCCACCATTGCCAGCCGTGCCCCCAAGGCGGATCGCATCCTCGTCACCGGCGATCTGCCCGCAGAGCAGCTGTCTGCCCTGACCGCCCAGCTGCAGGCTGCCGACACCCTCCGCAACCGGAAGCTGACCTGCGCCGAGAGCGTACTGGTCTCCTCCACCGCCGTTCTGGAAGTCAACGCCGCCGACGCGGTGGTGCTCGTGGCCGACTGCAGCTGCTCCCGTTACAGCAGCGTGAACGACCAGAAGGAGCAGATCGCTCGTCTGGGCAAGACGGTTCTGGGCTGCGTGGTATACGAATAATGGATCTTGCCCGCTCAGGTATGGCGCTGCGATGCCTGAGCGGGCTTTTTTATTGCAAGGCCCTGATCAGCCCCTCGGCGGCCAGCTGCCCGGCGTACAGGGCTTCGTTGAGGTTGTTGCCATGGCCGCCCACCTCGATGAGCAGGCTTCCGGTGGTGAGGTCCTGATTGTAAAAGCGGTAGCTGAACAGCACGGGCCGGGTGAGGCCGGGGAACGTTCCCTCCATCGCCCGCTCCCATGCGGCAGCGAAGCGGAGGTTCTGGCGGTAGTTGGGCAGGGAGATGCTGCTGCCGTTGTCACACCCGCAGATGATCATGACCTGAGCCGCCTGCTGGCCGTTCACGGTGCAGACCGGGGCCATCCGGGAGCCGTTCTCGGTCTCGATGGCGTCGCGGTGGACATCGAGCACCACCTTGATGCTGGGGTATTGGGCTAAGTACTGCTGCACCACAGCGCGGCTGTTGGCGTAGCTGCCGGTGTAGCTGGGGTAGTCGTTCAGGGTCTCGTCGTGGAGGGTGTTCAGCCCGGCGGCATTGAGGGTGTCGGCCATGACGCGGCCCACGGCGCACATGTTATAGTTCCGGTCGGTGGTGCGGGAGCCGTCGCCGGGGCGGAACCACAGCCCGGCCGAGAGGCGGTAGTCCTCGGTGGCGTGGGTGTGCATGATGAGGACCTGCGGCTCCGGGCTGTTCCACTCCACCGCAAAGGGGAGCGGAGCTTCGACCTCAGCCGCGATCTCCGCCGCCGGGACGCGGGTGTTGTTCTTGATGCTGCCCGCCCCACAGGCCACGTATTTTTCGCCGCTGCCCTGCGGATAGGTTTTTTCGAGGATGGTGCCTGCGTCTTCGGGCCGGGCGTCGTCGCCTTCCAGCGGGACGAGATAGGAGCGGTCTGCGGCGGCGGGCAGAGATCCCGGAGCGGGTTCGAGGACTTCGGGCGGAAGCGCTTCTGCCGCAGATTCGCCGCTCTGCGCGGAGGCGGCCTGCTTCCGGCTGAGAGAAAGGGCCGTCTGCGCGGCGGGCAGCGGCCCGATGATGAGCGCCGCCAGACTGAGCACCAGCCCATGGGCAAAAACGGTCAGCGCCAGCATCAGCGCCGCCGCCCCGGCCAGACTGAGCACCGGCCCGGCCCCGAAATCTCCCTGCCTGCGGCGCATGGCGGACACCTCCTTCCCTCTTGATAGGGTATGAAATTAACCTGTAGAGATAGAACGTTTCGTGCCGGAATGCCAAGGCCTCAGCTCGTCAGCCAGCCCAGCTGGGCAATGCTCAGGCGGGGCTGCAAAGCACGGTTGATGGCAGCTGCCAGCAGGGCGGCCCCATGGGCGATGACGCTGTCCAGCTCGCGGGGGGTCACTACAAGGTCGCTGCCCTCCTCGGCCTGCATCAGGGTCGGGATGCCTGCCGCTACGACCGGCACCCCCAGCCGGGCTGCGTCCAGATGGCGGCTGTGGCCGGGCTGGGCCGGGAACAGCCCGGTGTCCGAGAATTGCAGGGTCCGGCCCAGCCGCTCCGGTTCGGAAGAGCAGAGGCTGTCCACGCAGAGCAGGGCAGCGGGGCGGATCTCCCGCACCAGTGCCCCGGCCAGCTGCTGCAAACTCAGCCCGGTGGCAGCCGACACGCCCGGTGCCACTGCCGCCACCGGCCGGATGCCCTGCACCGGGACGGCATGCTGCCCCATCGTGACGAAAATTTTCTGCACGGTCCGGGGGCCGAGGGCATCGGAGGTCACCCGCCGGTTCCCGACGCCCAGCACCAGCACCGGCCCTTCCGGCGGCAAAAGGGCCCGCAGCTCCCGGGCGCATACCTCGATGACGGCGGCGTCCCGCTCGTCCAGCACGCTGACGCTGGGCATTTCCAGCGTGACATACCTGCCCCGGGGGCGGCTGAGTCCCTCGCGGGCGATTTCCACCCTTGTCACCGTGACCCCGCCGTGGCGGGCGGTGGCCAGCCGCACCCCTGCGGGCAGGGGCTGCGCCGCGCCTGAAAACAGCTCGTCAGCCATATCCGTAGTACGCATTTTCCACACTCTCCGTTCCTTTTTGGGGCAAAAGCCCGCTTTCTTGCCGGAAAGTATGGGAAAAATAAAACTTTTCCAAACAAAAATCAAAAAAACGCTTGCGCTGGTACGCGAAATATGGTATCATAGGGTGCGCTGTTATAGGTAGCCAAGGAGGTGGAACGAATGCCTAACATCAAATCTCAGAAGGACCGCGTCGTGCAGGCTGCTGCAGAGCAGGCTCACAACAAGGCCATTAAGACCAACCTGAAAACAGTCGTCAAGAAGGCAGACGCTGCCATCGATGCGAATGCCGCTGACAAGGACGCAACCGTCCTGGCTGCTGTTTCCGCGATCGACAAGGCTCGCGCTAAGGGTGTCATCAAGAAGAACACCGCTAGCCGCAAGATCAGCCGTATGGCAAAGCGTGCTAACAAGAACGCTTGATCGCAGTTTGATTGACGAACAAAACCTCTGTACCGGAGCGCCCGGTACAGGGGTTTTTGTTTTTTACGCCACCGGCTCCGGCAGGTCCAGCAGTGTGGCTGGGTCCAGTGTCCGGGGCGGTTCCAGCAGCTGTTCCGGCGGCAGCGGCAGGGGCGGTTCCGCCCACACGCCCCACACAAACCAGGCCGTGGGCACCGCCGCCGCAAGACCCAGCGCAGGCAGCGCCAGCCCCGGCATCGTGCACACCCGGCTGCCGGGCAGCATTGCCGCCGCCGTGCACAGCAGCTGTGCTGCAAAAAGCTCCCATAAAAGGGTCGTCCAGCGGTGTTTCATCGTTCATCGCCTCCTGTTTTCCACATTCTAGCGCAGAGCTGTTGAAAAACAGGGCGAAGAGTGGCAAGTCAACCGATTTCCCTTGCCCCGGCTGACAATTCAGCCGGGGCGTTTTTCGGTCTCATGGCGCATCGCGCCGGTCAGAAACACCGCCGACAGGGCACCGGCCCCCAGCAGCACCCCTGCCGGACAGGCGGAAAACACATCGAACAGTACCCCGTACACGGCCTGCCCTACCGGCTGGGTCAGGCTGGCCAGCGCCATTGTACAGCCGGTCACCCGGCCCAGCTGTGCCTGCGGCAGCACCGTCTGCAGCCGGGCAAAGAACCACACATTGAACCGCATGGCGGCGGCCATCACCCCAAAGCCGCACAGGACCACCCCGCCGCAGGCAAGCGGTGGTACCCAGAGCACGACGCCCATGGCGGCGCACAGCCCGGCAATGCCCAGCAGAAGTCCCAGGGCCTGCCGGTCGGACAGTGGGTGTCGGCTGCGGCCTGCCAGCGCTCCGCCTGCAAGGCCGCCCACGCTCAGCACGGCCTGAACGGCCCCCAGCACGGCATCGCTCTGCCCCAGGTACTGCACGATCACCACCGGGATGCCCACTACCACCGCCGGGATCTCCACAAGGTTCACCAACGCCATGATGCCCGCCAGCCGCAGCAATTCCGGCCGACTGTGGTACAGATAAGTAAGGCTCTCCCGCAGGTCTGCCGCAAAATCCGGTTTTCTTTGCGTGCGTGGCTGCGGCCGGTCGCCGGGGATGCGGATCTGCCACTCCAACAGAGCGGAAGCGGCAAAGCAGGCTCCGCACAGCACCAGCAGGGGCCCCAGCCCCATCACACCCAGCAGCACACTGCCCAGCAAAGGCCCCAGCAGCTCATCCAGCGTATCGACCAATTGGATCACCGCATTGCCCTGCACAAGGCGGTCTCCCGCCAGCAGCAACGGCAGGCTGGCCCGCACCACCGGCTGATACAGCCCCTGCAGCGCATAAAGCGCACAGAGTGCCGCCGGTGCCCACAGAACTGTCGGCAGGTCGTCGGCGGAGGCTGCAGCCCCCAATGCAAGCCCGGCGGCAGCAAGGTCCAGCACCACCATGAGCCGCGCCTTGCGGCAGCGGTCAGCCAGAACGCCTCCGGCCAGTGTCCCGGCCAGCGCTGGAAGCAGTGCCAGCGCAGTCGCCGCACCGTACACCGCCGCCGAACCGGTCTGTCGCAGCAGGATCAGCGGCAGCACGAACCGCAGCGCCGCATTGCCGAACAGTGAAATGATCTGCCCCAGTACCACCTGTACAAATGGTCCCATCGTATCGTCCTTTCTTTCCCATTTACAGACCATTGGTCTGTAAAATCGTCTGAAAAAGGCGGAGCTTTCTCCGCCGACTCTTTTTCTGTTATTTCTCCGGGCACAGTTCTTCCAGCTGAAGGGCCTGTTCCTCCGTGAGCAGGTCCAGCCCCAGCGCCCTTGTCATCTGCTGAAAGACCCGGTTGCGTGCTCGCTGCTGCGTGCGAGTCGTAGGGCGACTCTGGGGCGGCAGCCACAGATCGGCCAGAAAGAACAGCGCACCGGCCAGTGCATCGGGGTCTCCGGTATGGATGCTGCCATCGGCCACGCCCTGCCGGACAAGGGGCGCAATGCACTCCGGCACCAGACGTTCCTCAATGCTCTGCCACTCCAGTACCAGAAAATACGGGTCATCGGTCAGGTGCGGCAAAGTGCGGCCCATGCGCTGCTGCCGGTCTCCTGCAAAGGACATCGCAAACACTGCCTGCAGCTTCTGCAGGCCGGTCAGGCCCGCTGCTTCCCGGATGCGGCGCAGCGGCTCCCACATCTCATCCCCCATGCGGTCGCCCACCTTCCGGGCGATCTCCTCCTTGGAGCGGAAATGATGGTACACCGCCCCCTTGGAAAGACCCGTTGCGTCGATGATGTCCTGCAAAGTGGTGCTCTGGTAGCCCTTTTCCGCAAAGAGCGCGGCGGCGGCATCCAGGATCTTTTCCACCGTCTGTTCCGGATATTTGTTGCGCGGCATCTGCTCGTCCTCCTTTACAGACCGCTGGTCTGTATCTTCAGCATACACCCGCCGCGCCGTCCTGTCAAGCCGTTTTTTTCAGTTCTGGTCGTGGCTCTTGCCCACCCAGGAGCACACCACGCCGCACACAAGGCTGGTGGTAATGCCGGCCGCAGCGGCAGTGAGCCCGCCAGTGAGGATGCCCACGGCTCCCTCTTCCTCCAGTGCGGTGCGCACCCCTTTTGCCAGCAGGTGGCCGAAGCCCAGCAGCGGCACTGTGGCCCCGCAGCCTGCAAACTCGGCCAGCGGGGCATACCACCCGATGGCCGACAGCACCACCCCGGCCACCACATAACCCGTGAGGATGCGGGCCGGGGTCAGGCCGGTGAGGTCGATGAGCAGCTGCCCCACCACACAGATGCCGCCGCCCACACAGAACGCCCAGAAATAATTCATGCTCCGCTCTCCTTCTCCGGCGCGCGCAGCTCCACAAGGTGCGCCACCGCCGGGATGCTCTCCTTCTGCAGAAAAGTGGTCTGACTCATCAGGGCACCGGTGGCCACGAACAGCACCCGCTTCTGGCTGCGGCGCAGCAGGCGGGGCAGGATGTGCCCGCACAGCACCGCGGCACAGCAGCCCGGCCCGGAACCGCCGCTTTTCACCTGCTGTTCCGCGGCGTCGAACAGGATGCAGCCGCAATCCACATGGTTCTTCACCAGCAGGCCCTCGGCCGCCAGCAGCTCCCGCAGCAGGCTGCTGCCCACCTGCCCCAGGTCCCCGGTGTAGATGCAGTCGAATTCCTGCGGCTCGGTGTGGGTGTCGGCAAAATAATGCAGCAGGGTGGACGCGGCTGCCGGGGCCATGGCCGCGCCCATGTTGTTGATGTCCTTCACCTGATAGTCCTGCACCCGGCCGAAGGTGGCTGCAGCGATGCCCACGCCCTCGCCCTGGGGCTGCAGCAGGCAGCACCCGGCTGCGGTGGCCGTCCACTGGGCGGTGGGGGTGCGTACAGCGCCGTAGCTCAGCGGGGTGCGGAACTGCCGCTCGGCGGCACAGAAATGGCTGGACGCCATGGCCAGCAGGTGCTCCGCCGCCCCGGAGGCGCACAGCGCAGCCCCCAGACCCAGTGTTTCCGCCATGGTACTGCAGGCCCCGAACACCCCGGCAAAGGGTACCCCCAACTCCCGCATGGCATAACCGGAGGCCGTACACTGGGCCTGCAAGTCCCCTGCCAGCACCAGCCGGACCTTTTCTTCGGGCAGCTGCGCTTTCTGCAGGCAGAGCCGGGCCGCCCGCAGCTGCAGGTATTTTTCCGCCGCCTCCCAGCTGCTCTGGCCGAACCGGTTGTCACTGCTCAGCTCATCAAAGGCTGCAGCCAGCGGGCCTTCCCCCTCCTTTTTGCCGCCCACCGCCGCCTGCGCAGCGATCACGGGCGGCGTGCGGAACAGCAGTGTGTCGCCGCATCGTTGTGTCATGAACAAAATTTCTCCTTTCCGGCAAAAAATCCACCGGGTTGTGCTATACTATAGAGAGCCGCTGTGCAATCTGCGGCCCGGCTGCATCGTATTATACAGGGAGCAGCCCTTTCAGCCACAGCACCGCGCCGTACACCACCGCCGCCAGCGTGCCGTATACGATGACCGGCCCGGCGATGGTGAACATCTTGGCTCCGGTGCCCAGCACCCGCCCTTCCGCTTTGAACTCGATGGCCGCACTGACCACCGCATTGGCAAAGCCGGTGATGGGCACCAGCGACCCGGCCCCGGCCCGGGCGGCCAGCTTCTGGTACCAGCCCAGCGTGGTGAGCACCGCCGAAAGTGCGATCAGGCTGCAGCTGGTCAGGGTCCCGGCCAGCTCGGTTTCTATTCCGGCGGCCAGAAACCGCTGCCGCAGCACCTCGCCCAGCAGGCAGATACCGCCGCCCACGCAAAAGGCCCACGCGATGTCGGCCAGCAGGGGCGAATGCGGCCCTGTGCGCCGCACCCGGCGCGCATATTCCTGTGCTGTCATCTTCATTGTGCTCCCCTCCGGGCATAGCTTGCCCCGGCAGGCCGCACGTTATCCGTTTTTGGAAAGAAGGTTTGCTGTTATGCGTTCTTCCGCTTCTTCCCGGCCTTCCCCCAGCGCACATCCCGCACCCCGCCGCAGACGCCACCATGGCCGCCGCCTGTTCTGCCTGACCGTGCTGGCCTGCTGTGTGGCCGGATGCATCGCCTTTGCGCTCAGTCAGGAGCCGCAGGCCGCCGCATCGTCTGCCGCATCGCAGCCCGCAGCCAGCAGCTCGGACGCAGAAAACGGCCTGCTGACCGCCGCTCAGGCGCAGGCCCTGCTGGATGACCCCCGCATGGTGCTGGTGAACCACACCCACAAGCTGGCGGACGGCTACACCATCACCACCAAAAAATGCGGTTCTTCCACCGCCATCAACAAGGACCTGCAGACCGAGGCCGCCGATGCCTTTTTTGCCATGCAGGCTGCCGCTGCGAAGGACGGTGTGGACATCCGGATGCAGAGCGGCTACCGCAGTGTGGACTACCAGACCAGGCTTTACAACAACAAGACCCAGTATTACCGCGACCAGGGCTGCAGCGAAGCCGACGCCCGGGCCAAAGCGGCCACCATCGTGAACCCGCCGGGCTACTCCGAGCACGCCACCGGCCTTGCCGCCGACCTGAACACCCCGGAGCACACCAGCCTGGACGAGGGCTTTGAGAATACCGCTGCCTTCCGCTGGCTGTGCCAGCACGCGGTGGAGTACGGCTTTATCCTGCGCTACCCCAAGGAGGCCGAAGCCGTCACCGAGATCACCTACGAGCCGTGGCACTGGCGCTATGTGGGGCCGGAAAACGCCGCCCTTATCAGCCAGAGCGGCCTGTGCTTTGAGGATGCCATTGCCGTTTTGCAGAAGCTGGCCGCCGGGCAGTCCGTCACCGGTTAAGAATGTGTAAAACCCGCCGGCAAAAGGGTGCCTGCGCGTTGCATTTTGCCCCCCGATATGGTAAGATAATACTGTTCTGCCCGGTGTTCGCATACACACCCGCAGCCGAACGAATGATTTCAACAAAAGAAGGAATAATTTATGATAAACCGCACAAAAATTGCATCTCTGGCTGTCTGCGCCATCCTGTCTGCCGCTGTGCTGACCGGCTGCGGCGGCTCCTCCGCTTCTTCCTCCACGGCTTCTTCCGCCGCCCCGGCTGCTTCTTCGCAGGCAGCTTCCAGCGTCGTGAGCTCCGCCGCTGCCGAAGAGAACGGTGCATCCGATCTGGACGGCATCTACAACGCCCTGCTGCAGGCAGACCCCATCTCCAACCAGTTTGAGATCGCTGCCATGAACATTGAGTACGACTTCGGTCTGCAGGCCGAGGACGTGGTGAGCTACAAGGGCGTGAAGAGCAACGACAACGGCGACGCCGGCCTGGTGCTGGTGATCGAAGCTGCCGACGGCAAGGCCGAGGACATTGCCAACCAGCTGACCGCCTACCAGCAGGACCAGGTGGCTTTCTACGGCAACTACGCCGAGTTTGCCCAAGCACAGAGCAACGTGGAGAACGCTGTCATCGCCTTCAAGGACAACCGCGTGGTCATGGCCATCGCTTCCAACGAGTGCACTGCCGATCTGGACAGCGCCGTGGACAGCGCACTGAACAGCTGATCTGATCTTATCCGAGCCGGTGCCGCTGCGGCATCGGCTTTTTTTCGGCAGAACTCCCTCCGTCATCGCAAATGCGATGCCACCTCCCTCAAAGAGGGAGGCTTTTCCGGCGCTGCTGCGCCAAAGGCCCCATCTCCGAGGGGGCTGTCACCGAAGGTGACTGGGGGAGTTATGAAAGGAGGCTGACGCTTTGGTTTTCAGCACCATTATTTTCCTGTTCCGCTTTTTGCCCATCACGCTGGCGCTGTACTACCTTGCGCCCGCAAAGCTCAAGAACACCGTGCTGTTCCTCTGCAGCCTTGTGTTTTACTGCTGGGGCGAGGTCCGTTTTTTCCCGGTCATGGTGGCCCTCATCCTCATCAACTATGTCTGCGGCCTTGCCATTGAGCATTTTGACGCAAAGCCCGCCCTGCGCAAAGTCTTTCTGCTCATCGCCCTCATCGGCAGCCTGGGCATGCTGTTCTACTTCAAGTATGCAAACTTCGTGCTGCGCAGCGCCAATGCCCTGCTGGGCACGGCCTTTGCCGAGATCCAGGGCATCGGCACCCTGCCGCTGGGCATCAGCTTCTACACCTTCCAGACCCTGTCCTACTCCATTGATGTCTACCGCCGGGATGTGAAGGCCGAGCGCAACATCATCGACTTTGGTGCCTATGTGGTCATGTTCCCGCAGCTCATTGCGGGCCCCATCGTGAAATACCGCGATGTATCGAATCAGCTGCACGTCTACAAGCACCGCTACACCCTGTCGCAGATCGAAGAGGGCATGACCCTGTTCACCTTCGGTCTGGCCAAGAAGGTGCTGCTGGCAGACGCCATCGGTGCCTTGTGGACCGACATCATCGGCGTGGCTGCCAGCCCTTCCACCACCTTTGTGGGGCTGGCCAACGCCTCCACCCCGCTGGTGTGGCTGGGCATCATCGCCTACAGCCTGCAGCTGTATTTCGACTTCTCCGGCTATTCCATGATGGGCATCGGCATGGGCAAAATGCTGGGCTTCGACTTCCCTGCAAACTTCAATTACCCGTATATCTCTGCTTCCATCACCGAGTTCTGGCGTCGCTGGCACATGACCCTGTCCGGCTGGTTCCGGGAGTATGTGTATATCCCGCTGGGCGGCAACCGCAAGGGGCTCAAGCGGCAGATCTTGAACCTGTTCATCGTGGAGCTGCTCACCGGCATCTGGCACGGCGCGAACTGGAACTTTATCTGCTGGGGCCTGTACTACTTTGTGCTGCTGGCCATTGAAAAGCTGTTCCTGCTGCCCCACCTCAAAAAGGGCAAAGTGTGGCCCCACATCTACACCCTGTTCCTCGTGGTGGTGGGCTGGGCCATGTTCGTGGGCAACGACACCGGCGTGAGCTTCGGGCTGCTGTTCCAGAAGCTGTTCATCCCGTCCGGCGGCGTATCCCCGCTGTATTTCCTGCGCAACTACGGCGTCCTGCTCATCGTCAGTGTGATCTGCTGCACTCCGCTGATCGAAAAGATCTGGAACACCCTGCGGCGCAATGTCGTCACCCGCTGTGCCACCATCCTGTTGCTGCTGGTGGTCTCCACTGCCTATGTGGTGGGCAGCACCAACAGCCCGTTCCTGTACTTCAACTTCTGAGGGAGGTGTGACCCATGGACAAGCATGCAAAAAGATCTTCCCTGCTGCACTACCCGGTGCTGATTGTGTTCACCCTGTTCTTCGTGGGGCTGTTCGCATTGGATCTGATCACCCCGGACCGGGCCTACAGTGAGCTGGAGAATACCACCCTCAGCCAGCGCCCGGCCCTGACGCAGCTCTCGGCCAAGGGGCTGAACAGCTACTTTACCGCCTACACCAAGTACGTCAAGGATCAGGTATTCGGCCGCGACCAGTGGATCAGCCTGCAGAGCATGGTGGAGACCACCCTGCTGCAGAAAGAGCAGAACGGCGGCATCCTGCTGGGCAGGGAGCACATGATGTTCCCCCGCACCTTCGGGCTGCTCTCCAGCGAGGAGCGCACCCTGCCCAAGAATACTTCTGCGGTGGAATCCCTCTGCCAGCGGTACCCCGGCAAGGTGAATGTACTGCTGGCCCCGGCTGCATCGGACATCTACCCGGAGAACGTACCTGCCAACGCGCCCCTGCTGGACGAGAACATTTATCTTGATTCGCTCAGCGCCGCCGTGCAGGCCGCCGGAGGCCGCTTTGTGGACGTGCGCGGCACCCTGACCGACCACAAGGGCGAGTATCTCTATTACCGCACCGACCACCACTGGACGAGCCTGGGCGCTTATTACGCCTACCAGCAGCTGTGCACTGCCCTGGGTCTTACGCCTTTTGACACCGCCGCCCACACGGCCCAGACCGCCGATCGCTTCTACGGCACCCACTACTCCAAGGCCCGCACCTGGAACGCCGTGCCGGACACCATCACCTGGTACGACCTGCCCAACCAGCTGACCATCTACAACGTGACGGCCGCCGGGCAGCCCACAGACAGCGAGACCACCGGCCTGTACGATACCGACAAGCTCACCGTCTACGACAAGTACGCCATGTTCCTGCACGGCAACAACGGCCTGAGCCGGGTGCAGGGCGACGGCACCGGAAAGATCCTTGTCATCAAGGACAGCTACGCCAACTGTTTCGTGCCCTACCTCACCGCCAATTACGCCGACATCGACGTGGTGGACTTCCGCAACTACAACTTTGGTCTGGACCAGCTGATCGCCGACAACGATTATGACCAGATTCTGGTGCTGTACAGCTTTGACAGCTTCAAGAGCGACCCCTATCTCTACCGCGCCGGTGTGACCGGCTGAGCGTTTTCCCGGTTTGTTCTGCCTGTGCCGCGTGCTTTTTGGCCGTGGCACAGGCATTTTTGCATTTTGTCAGATTATTGCAGGCTATTTTCACAATCTTTTCCAGTTTTTTTCATACGCCTTTCCGATTTTTGCACATTCTACCCAGAACCCCCTTGCAAAAAACAAACACCTGTTGTAAAATGAGGGTAGCGAGAGGGTCTCTCTCCATCCGAACCATTGAGGGAAACGAAGCGGCCCGTCAATGCGGACGGTGCGCTTCTTCAAAGGAGTGTGTGATACCATGAAACAAGATCTGCATCTGCCTGCTGATTATGCAGTGCTGTCCGATAACGAAATGACCTATACCCAGGGCGGCGGCGTGATCTCCACCCTGCTGGGCCTGTATAGTACCGGTGCCACCATCGTTGGCACGGGCGTGCTGGCTGCCAGCTACGCCTGGGGCATCCAGCAGACCCGTGACTGGCTCAAGCAGCCGGGCAACAAGGAGGGCAACATCTTTACCGTTTACGGCCGTGCCTTGGACGCCCTGTCTGCCGATATGAAGAAATCCTCCAGCAACTTCCTGCGCGACGGCGTGTCGGCCGTCACGGTGTGCGCACTGGCTCCCGTGAGCCTGGTGCTGATCCTGCGCAAGTAAGTGCCCTTGCCTCCCGACGATGCAGTGCACAACAGGTGCACTGATGAAATATGTTTTGTGTAAAAGGAGTGTTACTATGGAAAAGACCATGATGCTTCCCGCAATGTACAATGTTCTGTCGCAGGAAGAGATGACCTACACCGAAGGCGGCGCTACCATGACCCAGGCTCTGCTGGCTGCTCTGCTGCCTCCCTACGGCTGGTACAAGGCAAGCACGGAGATCCGTGATTACCGCAAGAAGAACCCCAACACCTGGCTGGACACCGGCCTGGACGCCTTTGTGGCAGGCTGTGAGAAGAGCGTGACCAACGCCATCTACGGCATCGGCTGCGCTTACAACTTTGTGGCCATCAACATTGCCACCAGCGGCATCGGCCTGATCCCGGCAGCTTACATCATCTTCAAGAAGTAATTTGCCCGGAGATACCAAAGATCCACTGTGAGGGGGCTTCCCGATGGGAAGCCCCCTCGCTTTTTGTTTTGCGGCAGCAAAAAAGGCGGCGGCACCGTTCCGATGCCGCCGCCTTTGGCGTAAGTTTATGCGTTGAACATATCCTTCAGCTTTTTGAAGAAGCCCTTGCGCTTTTCGTAGTTCTCTTCTTTCAGGGTGCCCTCAAATTTCTTCAGGGCCTCACGCTGGGTCTTGTTCAGCTTTTTGGGGATCTCCACCTCGCACTTGACGTACATGTCGCCGCGGCCGCGGCCGTTCAGGTACTGGATGCCCTTGCCGCGCAGGCGGAAGGTGG
>ERZ773168.2332-NODE-2332-length-14588-cov-3.400881_pt1 | contig 14588 bp, 10 predicted proteins | sample MGYA00511261_ERZ773168 | MGnify/ENA primary metagenome ERZ773168 (study PRJEB29015, sample SAMEA2737855) | human gut metagenome | biome: human gut; feature: human-associated habitat; material: faeces | place: China | collected 2012 ... | reverse complement strand
ACACATCATCCCCTCTACCGCAAGAACCTGCGCGGCAACGCTAAAATGAGGAAGAAGCTGCCGGAAGAAGTCTGCGAGGGGATAGCGGTAGAATACCAGAACGGGAAAAGCGTCTCCGACATTGCTAAAGACCATAAGATTGCCGTTGGTCAGACCTATAAGATTCTGCACGACTACGGAAAACTTGCTGAATCGCTGGCAGAAGCCGAAACCCGTAAAACCACGCAAAGCCGTTCTCCTATCACGGATAATGTAAAAGCCCGAAACCGGGAATTTGCGGAATTTGCACGGATGAATACCGGCAAAAATCTGCGTGACCTTGCGGATATATATGGTATCTCCTACAGCACGGCTGTAAATATCGCAAAGTCCGAAAACATCCATAAACGGGCGGGGGTGGTTGTACCGTGAAAGATTTCGAGTGGCGGTATCGCAGGCATCGTGGCACGGTAGCTGAGGAATGTCCTCGCGTTGCTGCTATGTGGCATCCGACGGCCAATTCTGTATCACCGGAGAAAGTCACTTGCGGCAGCAATCGTAAAATCGCTCTTATCTGCCCGAAATGTGGATACGGAAAGAACGGAGAATGGTGTCCCTCTATCGCTGGTGCCTGTCGAACAGGCGGCGGATGCCCGGCGTGTTCCGGAAAAGTCCTTGTCGAAGGCATCAATGATGTAGCTACCGTACATCCCGAAATCGCTGCACAGTGGCATCCGACACTTAATGAGTTCCCGCCCACGCGAGTGACTTCAGGAAGCGCAAAGCATGTATACCTTGTCTGCAAAGACTGCGGGTACGGCGCAAACGGGGAATGGCATCCGATGATTGCTTTTGCCTGCGGGTCCGGGGAAGTACATACCGGATGTCCTGAATGCGCCAGAAACACGCTGAGAAGGACCAGAAGAGGCCATTACGCTACGGCAGCAAAGAAACCTTTGGTATCAGTTGCATGCCCTCAAATCGCCGCTTTGTGGCATCCCGATAACGAATTCGGCCCCGACATGTATACAACCGGCAGCTGCAAAAACATCCTGCTCGTATGCCCCATATGCGGGTACGGCAAAGACAAAGACTGGACGCCTTCGATTGCTGACATTTGCCGGAAAGGCGCAAAGTGCCCGTTTTGCGGAAACACTGTGAGGTAACACCCTTGTACAGACAGAAAAACAAGACTCCGTATAACATGGCGGGTCAGATGAAGGTAGGTCTGATTGGCGAATCTGTCACCATGCACTATCTCGACTACTACTGCGAAACGCACAAGGACAGGATTGTGGGATTTTCGGATGTACGGGATGACAAGAAATATCAGGAAGACGACATTGACTTCGTTGTATACCGGAAGGACGGTTCTTCATTCACGGTGGAAGCCAAGGCTGACACCTACAAAACCGGGAATGTATTCCTTGAAACGGCGGTGAATAGTTTCGCTATCGGAGAAGATGACAAGCTGCTGCGGTTTGGAAAATACCAGAAAGCGATAGCCAAGCACTCAAAGGGATGGCTGTACAAGGAAGCTGACTATATCTTTTATTATTTCACAGAGACCAGGCAGATATATGTCTTTGAGCGCATGGCGGCAATGCACTATCTCGATTTCGCTCTGTGCTCGGATACGGTGTTCGTCCACGATGAACGAAGACCTTTCGGAAGGGCTGCGGAAAACAAAGAGCAGCGAAGTAACTACATGCAATACTACGGTACAGGCTTTTGCGTAAACGCGGAACAGATGCGCCGTTCTGATGTCATCGACCACCGGATGCACCGCGTCTGCAACAGGAGTCTGCGATTTCCGGAACGCATCGAGTCCGGGAAAATGTTTGAACATTTTGTAAATCATACTTGTATTTGATACACTTTTACGCCAAAATATGGTATAATGAAAGTACAGAAACAGAAAAGTAGCAGGTTGAAGAACACCCTATATATTGCGGTGCTTTCCTGCGTTTCCCGTTATAAACACTATATCTAGTGTTTATAGCATTGACGGAATACCACATTTATGGTATAATGCAATCACTCTCGGGAGATAGCCACTTCTCCCGAATATGCTTCTGTAGCTCAGATGGCAGAGCAGCTGTTTTGTAAGCAGCAGGTTGCAGGTTCGAATCCTGTCGGAAGCTGATGCCGGGAAGATGACCTCCACGCGGTCGGCATCGGGCAACAAGCTTAACCTACATTGGCTTGGCGAACATCTTCGCAGATAATATAAAACTCTTAGAAGATACCAGATACGCTCCGAAACCACATCATAGTTTTACACACACTTACATACACATCCGCTTGCAGCTGGTCGTAGAACGGCAGCAAGCATCGTATCTGGTATCCCATAAGAGTTGCCGCTCATAAAGACAGCCTCCTCGCGGCGAGCGGCGGTAACACGGGTATTGAGCTCCCCGTGGCAAATGTCTTTTCCCTTGGGTCGTTAGCTCAGACGGTAGAGCATCGGACTGTTAATCCGAGCGTCACTGGTTCGAACCCAGTACGACCCGCCATGCGGGGTATAGCAATGGTAGCTTACCAGCCTCATACGCTGGCGGTTGCGGGTTCAACTCCCGCCTCCGCACCCATCGTCCATGCCATGACGTTAAACCGGCTATCCACGTCAATCGGTCAGACGTAAAACGACCGAAATATTCTGGTATCGAATACGAAGGTTGCAATGCACCATGGTTAATTCGCCCGTTGCGCACGGGAAAAGGTGGTTCAACTCCACCTGCCAGAGCCATGACCTGTTGGAAGCGATTCTAGCAGGTCAAATAAAACAGGGAGGGCACTCCGATGCAGAAGTAATTCTCGTCCGAATGCAACATCTGAACAGAAGGGACACTCCAATGCACTAACGCACGTCAATTTGACAAAAAGTGACGAAAGGGTAATTCCGATGTACTGATGAACCTGATGACGGGTAGCTCCCGTCTTAAAACAACATGATAGGTAGCGCCTATCTGAGTACGCCCGTACACCTCGGCGTACTCAGCCACCCGATGGGACAGCCTCCACGCGGCGGGTGGTGGACAGCGACTATGATTGCCGCTGACGAATGTCCTTTCAGGAACCGCATTGCATTCCCTGTGCAAGCGGTATCCTAAACGGTCAGGAAGCTGTGTGGGCGAGTGCTTCCTCTTGTGCTTCGGCACAGAAACAACAAATCTCGTCCCGCTAAGCATGCATCGTACGAGCATCCCCGTTAAGCCGGGGCGCAGCCAGACGCGACATAGCCGAAAAAGGCGAGACTGGTGCGCGGCATCTGGTAAGTTAGCCGCAGTCTTACACAGCCCATAGAATTCCGTTGACCCGAATTGACAGGGAAGTAACGGCAGGGCTCGAATTGAAGTTGACCAGTGTCCAAATGCTTTTCCGGATTCTTTCGCATCGTCCACGCAGAGATTCGCGGAATCGCTAAGAGGCACAAAGATGATGTTTCGGGGATGACGACCTACTAAACGGACATCATGGCGGGGCTAAGAGAGGGTTCACCCGCTTTTTCTCATGCAGGTATCGTATAGGGGTTAATACACCAGCCTTCCAAGCTGGTCACGCGGGTTCGAATCCCGCTGCCCGCTCCATCGTCGCCGTCACCGTACGCCACGACATTAAATTTGGCGAGCATGGTCCACTTGTGGTCCGCTGTCCGAATGCCAATGGACAGCCTCTAAAAGAATAGGCAAACAGGTGCTGCACCTGAAGGTATCCGAAAGTCTCGGCATCAGTCGCGAATGGTGCTGAAAAACATCGGAGAGGATACAGCGCAGAATCCTCCGTGGTTGCTATCGGATGGTGCTGGACGCGAGGTTGGCTTCCTCGCTGAGGGGTGATAACCAGCATAAAACACCCTACCGTGCTTGGTTAGTTCAGTTGGTAGAGCGATGGTATCGTAAACCATAGGTCGGCAGTTCGAGTCTGCCACCAAGCTCCACGGTCCGATTGGGTGACGCGCTCTTTGAGAATCCGCCCAAGAAGCTGTCAGCGGGGGCATGCACTTGCTGACGGTTGGCTAAGTCCTTACGGAAGTCGTCGTAGCCGGAACCGAACACGAATGGGCAACGTAAAGCCCCGCACGGCAGAGTGTTATCTGCTTTAGCGCATGACAATTTTGAGTAGGAAGGAGATGATACCGATGGAGCAGGCAATTATCAACGTCGAAGGCATATCAATGATTGAAACCGCAGCGGCGGCTAAGAAGCTGATTGAGACCTTCGGAAGTCAGAACATCCGCGCCATCTCGGTCAAACGCGTGAACGATAAGAGCGATGAGGTCGTTGTTGAACTTGATTTTGTACCGGGTCTGGCACCGCATCTGCACGGGTTCACCATGAAAATCATGGGTTTGACTGCGGGTTACGACGGCACCGGTCCCTCGAACCTGTATAAAGTGCTGCAAGCAGCTGGCGTCGATGAGCGCCTTCTGACGCGTGAGGATATCACGCAAAAGAGCGCCAAGACCATTCCGCTGCATCTGGAGCGCGAGGTCAAACAGTACGGCGAACTTCACTACGCGTAATTACTGGCGGGTCCTTCCCGCCATCATGGGGGCATAGCTCAGCTGGGAGAGCACCTGCTTTGCAAGCAGGGGGTCGAGGGTTCGAATCCCTTTGCTTCCACCACCAGACACATCTCCATCTTGGAAATCGTCTCTGGGCGTGCATTGTACTGTTACACAAGCGCAGTACGGTCATTTATTTGGTGCGGTACTCCTTAACTACACCACGAAGACGATAATCCTGCCCGCACCGCCCCCACCTGAGGGTCATTTACACAGGGTTACGTCAAGCCGAAAACATCATGCCGAGTGGCGAAAACGGCTGCGGCATGGGCGAGACAAATTCGTCTCGTCAGCCATCTTTTGAGAGCGACCTCCACGCGGTAGATGGCGGGCAACGCAGATTTCTGCGGCTGACACTCTCTGATTCTTGGATAGGTGTCCGAGTGGTTTATGGAACTGGTCTTGAAAACCAGAGATGCATCCGCGTCCGTGGGTTCGAATCCTACCCTATCCGCCATCAGCAGTCGGATACACTCTGTACCCGGCTGCTTTTTTCATATTTTCGCTTCTTTTCATCGTACCAGAATCGTTTTTCTCCCAATAGGAGCCTATCGGATTCTGTTTCGATTTGTGAACATTACGTTAATCATGATTGTACTCAGTACACTTTCAAGGAAAAATGTGGTATAATGCATATAGAGCGACAGGGAAAACGAAATATCAGAAGTCCTCCGCTCTTAACATCGTTTCGTTGATGTGGGGACTCACCCCACACAGTAAAAAAGGAGAAGTAAAATCATGCGCAAAAAGTCTATGATGAAGAATGTGCTTGCAGTTGCCATGGCTGCTACAGTCGCAATCTCTGTTACCGGGTGTAAGGGCAAGAAGAATCAGGATGCTGCCTCTTCTGCTCCTTCCACCAGCCAGAGCGATTCCGCAAGCACCGCACAGTCCGAAACCCCCGACACTGCCGAGAAGGAAGATACCAACGCGGCGACGTCCGAGAGCAAGCCCGATTCCGATGCTGCCAGCACCGAGAACAAGACCGCTGAGTCTGAGGCTGCTTCCGACAAGGCTGAGAAGCCCGCTGCCAGCCAGAACACGAATCCCGACAATGTTTCTACTAAGGACGGTCCCGCCAAGGCTCCCGTCTACAACACCCATAAAACCACCACCGGCACCAAGACTCCTGCCCAGAAGCCTGCTGCTGTGACTCCCGCTGCCGCTCCTGCCGAGAAGAAGTCCCAGCCCGTCTACACCTTCACCGTGCGCCATCATGACGCCACCTGCACCACGCAGGGCTATGATGAGCATATCTGCAACGAGTGGGGCGGTATGAACTACAACGACAACTATGTTGCCGCCAAGGGTCATAGCTGGGATAACGGCACCATGACGAAAGCTGCCACCTACACCGAGACCGGCATCAAGACCTTCAAGTGCAAGGATTGCGGTGAGACCCGTACTGAAGAGATTCCTTCTCTGGACAAGACCTACCACATCCTGCAGGTCGTTGCTCCCACCTGCACTTCCGAGGGCTATACCATCTATGAGTGCAATGAGGTTCCGGGTCTTACTTACAAGGGCGATTTCACCGACAAGACCCCGCACACCTATGATGAGGGTGTTGTGACCAAGGAAGCGACCATCTACGAGAAGGGCGTCAAGACCTTTACCTGCTCTGCTTGCGGTGATACCTATACCGAGGATATCCCGATGGTGGAGAAGACTTGGCACAAGGGTGATACGGTTGCTCCCACCTGCACTGAGCAGGGCTACACCGTCTACATCTGCGACCAGGACGCCACGCTGACCGAGAACCGCGATTTCGTGGACGCTCTGGACCATGATTGGGGCGAGGGTGTCGTCACCAAGGCTGCTACCTGCACTGAGGATGGCGAGAAGACCTTTACCTGCTCTCGTGATGGCGCGACCAAGACTGAGGTCATCCCGGCTGTGGGTCACAAGTGGGACGATGGTACTGTCACCACGCCTGCTACCTGTGAGGCTTCCGGTGTGAAGACCTACAAGTGCCTGAACGATGGCTGCACCGAGACTAAGACCGAGGAGATTGCCGCGCTGGGTCATAACTACGATGACGGCGTTGTCACCAAGGCTGCTACCTGTACCGAGGATGGCGTCAAGACCTTCACTTGCCAGAACGACAAGAGCCATACCTACACCGAGGTCATCCCCGCAACCGGTCACGATTACGATGACGGCGTTGTGACCACCGAGCCTACCTACACCGAGAACGGTGTCAAGACCTTCACCTGCCACAACTGTGGTGATACCTACACCGAGAGCATTCCGGCTCTGGGTTACACCTACAACGAGACCGTGGTCGCTCCTACCTGCACTGAGGACGGCTATACCATGCACGAGTGCGTGGAAGATGCCACCAAGTCCTTCAAGGACAACATCGTCCCTGCGCTGGGTCATGAGTACAAGGAAGTCACTACTCCCGCCACCTGCAAGGACGCTGGCAGCGTAGATAAGGTCTGTGAGCGCTGCAACGATAAGCAGCATGTCCGCGATATCCCCGTCAATGAGGAGCATCAGTGGGACGAGGGCGTTATCACCAAGGAACCTACTGCCACCGAGCCGGGCATCAAGACCTATACCTGCACCGTCTGCAACAAGACCAAGACCGAGAGCATTGCCAAGGTCCATGTCCATGAGTACACGGGTCTCGGTGAAATCGTCAAGGAGCCCTCTTGTGAGACTGAGGGCGAGCGTTGGATGTACTGCACCAATGATGGCTGCGACAGCAAAATTCTCGTTCCTATGCCCGCTATCGGCAGCCACGACTGGGACTTCGAGCACACCGAATGCCTGAAAAAGGCTACCTGCACCGAGAAGGGCACCATGCTGATGCACTGCAAGCGCGATGCTTCCCATACCATGACCTACGACTACGGCGGTACAGGTCACATCTGGAATGAGGGCGTCATCACTACTCCGCCTACTTATGAAGAGTACGGTGAAAAGACTCTGCATTGCAAGAACTGTGATGCGACCAAGACCGAAAAGGTCCTGCCCACCAAGTACACCTTCACCGTTACCGTTGTTCCGCCGACTTGTACCGAAGACGGCTACACGATGCATAAGTGCAATCAGGATGACAGCTTCTCTTACAAGGACAACATTGTACACTCCACCGGTCACAATGCCGCTAAGCGTGTCATAGAGCCTACCTGCAAGGAAGAGGGCCGTACCGAAATTTGCTGCACCGTCTGCGGTGAAGTGAGCAGCATTATCGATACCACCCCGAAAACCAACAACCATACTTGGGATAACGGTGTCGTTACTACTGAACCCACGGCTCAAAAAGAAGGCGTCAAGACCTACACCTGCACAGTTTGCAATGAAACGAAGACTGAGACCATCCCGCGCCTGAACAGCAGCGGCAAGTAATCTGCACGCTTACAAAAAGCACAAGAAACATAAAGAGGAGCGTCTGCTTTGGCGGACGCTCCTTTTGCTTTGACTGAAAAACTGCATAAGTGCTCTTGAAAATCTTTTTGACATTGTTTGTCGCACTTGGTAGAATGATGACAGAAAAGAAAGAATGCAAATCCTATGGGGAGGTTTCGGGTATGCTGCAGATTGCAATTGTCGAAGACGAAGCAGATTTGGCTCAGCAGACAAAGGATAATGTTGTTCGCTATCTTAATGAGCATGGACTCGAAGGCAATATCGCGGTGTTTAACGATGGCATGGATATTGCTGAGAACTACAAACCTATATGGGATATTCTGCTGTTGGATATTGAAATGCCGCTACTAGACGGTATGAGTGCTGCTCAGAAAATCAGAGAACAGGATGCGACTGTCGTTATGATTTTTATTACCAGAATGGCAAAGTATGCCATTAAGGGTTATGAAGTAGATGCACTGGATTTTATTCTAAAGCCAATCACCTATGCGCAGCTTTCTATGAAACTGCCTCGCGCCATTGAACGAGCTTCTCAAAGGCAGAAGCATCATCTTTTTGTTACGGTAAATGGAGAAAAGCAGCGAATTGAGAGTTCGGCAATCTACTACATTGAGGTGCGGGGGCATTGGCTGTATCTGCATCTGCATAATCAAACCCTTGAGGTTTCCGGTAGTTTGCAAGAAATTGAAGACCGCCTTAAAGACCAGCAGTTTTCGAGATGCAGCAACAGCTACTTGGTAAATCTTCGACATGTGGATGCTGTAAAAAAAGACTCTATTGTTGTCGGCGCGAACACACTTCCCCTTAGTCGCAGTCGAAGAAATACATTTCTCAGCGACCTGGCAAATTCTGTGACGGGAGGAAATATGAAGTGAATTTGCTGCAAGATATCTTCAAAATTTTGCATCAACCGGTTCAGTTATTGATTGCAGCACTCATGTTTACTTACAAAGAACCAAAAAGAAAGTTTTGGCTGATTCGTGCTGTACTGGCAGCAATCTTAGGATTTTTGGTTTTGAAGCTTTGCATTAACGCATCACCAGAAATCCTTTTGAATAGCTTTTTGGCTTCTTTGGTATGGAGCATAGGCAGTTTTCTTATCCTGCTTTCTATAGAATACTCGATGTTTGATGTAGAACTCAAAATGGCTGCTTATTTCACTACATTGGCTTACCTTACTCAGCATGTCGCTTTTTGTGCGTGGGATGCTATTCAGCCCGGAGCAGGTTATAATGAACCTCATTACTGTTCCCTCAAAGACATAGTAGTAGATACCTTCATTCCCTTTGCTGTATTTGCATTGGTATATGCCGTGATATATCTCTTGATTGCACGACCTATGGTTAAACATGGGTATGCTTTGGTGAGCGTCGGGTATTCTTTTACGACAATGATAGCGGTCCTACTGATATCTATTGTGTTTAGTTCGGTTGTTCAGACCAGCTTTCAGCACCAGAATTACCTGTATCGGTGCTGCAGGATATATTCGATGATATGCTGTGTTCTGATATTGTGGCAGCAGGTGAGTTTTCAAAACAAATTGGCGCAGCAAGAGGAGCTATCCCTTCAAAAGCAGTTGTGGATGCGCCATCAAGCGCAATATGAACGAGCATCGGATAGTGTGAAACTTATCAATCATAAATGCCATGCACTGAAATGCCAGCTGTCTGAGTTGAAGAAGCTTGTGGCACACACAGGTAATGCACCGGAAAATACAGTTCTTCAAGAAATCGAAAACTCAGTATCGGTATATGACTCTATCATTGAGACAGGAAACGAAATTTTGGACACGATACTGACCGAAAAGAGCCTGTTGTGCGCTGCGAATGATATCACCTTTACCTGTGTTGCCGATGGAAAGGCAGTTGGTTTTTTAGAGGCGGTTGACCTGTTTTCAATGATAGGAAACGCTCTGGACAATGCAGAGGAAGCCGTTCGTAAGCTTGAGGACCACGACAAGCGTGCGATTTCCGTAAGCATCTTCTCGAGACATGGCATTGCCATCCTTCAAGTGGAGAACTTCTACGAGGGAGACTTGCGCTTTGTTGACGGCCTGCCCGTTACGACAAAAGGAGACCCGAACTATCATGGGTTTGGTTTAAAGAGCATCCGGAGTACAGCGGAGAAATATGGCGGTACGGTTTCCGTCCAAGCGGAGGACGGGCTGTTTCTGCTTCGTGTGGCACTGCCTGTTGAAACTGAATAAGCAATACCTGATTGCCGGGGAAACCCCGGCAATTTTCTTTTTTGTGCAGAGTAGGAACAAAAAACGACCATTTAGGAAATACGTCCTCCTTTTTTTACAGTTTCAGGTATAATGCAGACAAATGACCGAGTCCGGTCAATCAGAAGGAGGAATTCAAATGTCAAACACTGCCCCTGCAAAACAAGTACGCAAGCCGAAGAAATTGCCATTTGTCATAATGTGCATTCTGAGTGCTATTGTTGCGGTACTGAATGTACTGCTTTGTGTGCTTGTTCCGAAATACTACACAACCATCAATAGTTTCCTATACAAGGGACCGGATGCGGATGAGGTGGCTGCTTACCGTCAGGCTTCTGCGGATATGACGCAGAAGGTCGAAAGCGAAGGTATTGTCATGCTGGAAAATAAGAACCAGACTTTGCCTCTCGCTTCCGGAAGCAAAATCAATCTCTTTGGTTATGGCTCTCGTGACACTGTCTATGGCGGCTCCGGTTCCGGTTCCGGTGACAGCAGCAATAACATTACCTTGGAGCAGGGCTTGACTAACGCTGGATTCTCGGTCAATCCCGAACTGGTTTCTTTCTATAACGACCATTTTGTTGAGCGTATCGGTGTCGGTTTCACCGGCAACAACTTTGACATTAACGAGCCTGCTGTCAATGAATACTCTGACGAGATGATTGCAAATGCAAAGGCTTATTCGGATGTGGCCGTGTTTGTAGTGTCTCGTCTCGGCGGTGAAGGCGCAGACCTTCCCATGGATATGGACCCGAATGCAACAACGCATATTGTTTCTTCCGGTAAGGACATTGAGCAGGTTGTAAAAGGCGGTGACGCCGGTAAGCACTACCTGGAACTGCAGAGTGTTGAGCAGCAGGTTCTGGATATGCTGAAGGAGAACTTCGGCACGGTAGTTGTTCTGGTCAACTCCACAAATGCCATGGAACTCGGTTTCCTCGAGGACGAGGGCGTGGATGCGGCACTCTGGATTGGATGCCTGGGTTCTACCGGTGCAAATGCTGTCGGTGAAGTATTAAGCGGCGCAGTGAATCCTTCCGGTCGCACTACCGATACATTCGCCTATGCGGTTGAGAGCGCTCCCAGCTATTATAGCATTGGCGCTTATAACTATACAAACTGTGAGTGGGTAAACACCAGCCCCATCGGCGGCGGTGCTGCTCCGGACTTCTACCATTATGTCGATTATATCGAGGGTATCTATGTAGGCTATCGATACTATGAAACAGCCGCTGAGGATGGATTCATTGACTACGACGCCACGGTTCAGTATCCTTTCGGCTACGGTCTTTCTTATACTGACTTTGAAGAAAGCATCTCTGATTTCTCGTTTGACGGCAACAATGTGACCATGACGGTCAATGTGAAGAATAACGGCTCTGTTGCCGGTAAAGATGTAGTAGAGGTCTACTACTCTGCACCGTATACTGAGGGCGGAATCGAGAAGAGTTCTGTCGTTCTCGGAGCCTTTGGCAAGACTGGAATAATTGAACCCGGTCAGAACGAATCTGTGACTTTGACTTTCACTGCTGAGGATATGGCGTCTTACGACTATACCGGCGTGAAAGCAAAGGGCGGTGCCTATGTTCTCGAAGCGGGCGAATATACTATCAGCCTGCGCAGTGACAGTCACACGGTCATTGATTCTCGGACTCTTACCATCGACAAGGATAGAATCTACAACGGCTCTAACGATGGTGCCCGCTCTACTGACGATGTCGCAGCAACCAATCAGTTTGACTATGCTTCTTTTGGCGAATGCACAAGCTATGTGAGCCGTGCCGATTGGGAGGGAACTTTCCCCAAAGAGCGAGCCGCTGCGAGCCGTGAAGCCTGTGCTGCCGCTCTGGACGCAATCAACAATAAATCCAACGGTCTTGTTGACACAGCCGAAGACATTGCCGTTGCAAATCATGACCTGAAGATTGAAGATATGAAGGGTCTTGCTTATGATGACCCGAAATGGAATGATTTCCTAGAGCAGATTCCGGTCAGTGAGATGGTTAATCTGGTTTCCAACGGCGGCTGGGCAACACAGGAAGTTCCGTCTGTAGGCAAACTGGGCTATACTGAAGTTGACGGTCCCAACGGTATCAACAACATTATGGCAGGCTCTACCGGCAATCAATTCTGCGCACAGTCCGTTCTGGCATGCAGCTGGAATACTGAGCTGGCATACGATATGGGCGAAACCTTCGCGCAAGAAGCGATAGCTATGAAAATCGCTGCTCTGTATGCCCCGGCTATGAACATTCATCGCAGCCCGTTCAGCGGCCGTAACTACGAGTATTATTCTGAGGATGGTCTGCACTCCGGTAAAATGGCTGCTGCTGAAACGCAGGGTATCCAGTCTCAGGGTGTTACGACCTACTGCAAGCACTTTGCTGTCAATGACCAAGAGAGCAACCGCGATTCCGGTGGTCTACTGACTTGGGTGAATGAGCAGGCAATGCGTGAAATCTATATCAAGCCCTTTGAGATTGCCGTTAAGGAAGGCGGCACACGCGGAATCATGTCCTCCTTCAACCGTATCGGTGAAATCTGTGCTGCTGAAAATGCTGATTTGCTCACTACTGTCCTGCGCAACGAATGGGGCTTCCGTGGCACTGTCATTACCGACTGCATCCTTCAGCTGTCCTATATCAACATTGACCGTGCAATCGCAGCAGGCAATGACTTGATTCTGTCTTTGATGAATATTCAGGCTCCGAGTGAGGCAGTCACCAATTCTCCTGCCGGTCATCAGGTCCTTCGCACTGCTACGCATAATATCCTTTATACCTCTGCTAATAGCATTGGTCAGGAAGTCAGCGCTATCCCGGTTCCGTACTGGCTGTATATCACGGTTGCGGTTGTCGATGCTGGCCTCATCGCACTGTGCGTGTTTTACTTTGTCCGCCGCCGCAAGAATGTTAAGCGTTGGAAAGAGCAGAATTCTGTGCAGGCTTAATATGGAGGAGCAGAATGGAGTTTTGGAATCGATTTGCAGCCAAACACCCTGAAACCGCAAAATAGGTACGAGAAGGCGGACTGTTTGTCATCGTATCGAATCTCATTACTGTTTTCAAGTATCTGCTCTTGCAGTTCTTGCCGAAAGCATTTGCAAGTTTGCCGGTAGTTGATTTCGGCTGGCCGGGTATTCCTGTTACGCTGTTTGGAGAAACCTTTCAGTGGAATATTCTTGGCTACGATGCAGCCCACGGTGGTTTACCGTATTTCTGTGCATACATGATTGCTATGGTCATTGGTGAGTGCATCAACTTCCCGATTCAGCGAAATTTCGTGTTCCGAAGCAAAGGAAATCTGGGAAAGCAGATTGCGGGATATGTGGTCGCATTCTGCATCATTACCTGCATTGTCAACTCAATCAACTGCGTGTGGGTCGCGGTTGCAGGTCTGGTTGTTCCTGATTTCATCTACAACATTGGCACGACCGTGCTAAACGGCGGCGTATCTATGGTCATCTTCTTCTTCGTGAATAAAATGCTGTTTCCGGCCGCAAAAGATTAAACATGGACAGCAAAAGACCGCCATGACAAAATTCATTTTCTGACATTCTCTTCATTAGCGTTTTTCCTCAGAAAAGGCCGCTGTGCATTTTATGCATGGCGGCTTTTTCATTGCACAAAAAGAAAAGCAGCACTCTGTTTTTGAGCGCTGCAAATCATTCAATCTTTAGTTTTTTGTGTCGAAGGGGTTCAACACTAGAAGATTGGTATTTTGTTAAGAATCGACTTGCAGATACGGCCTATCTGGTTCGGCTCATGGTTCTCGTCGAGGCCTTGGAACATGAGTTCATCTCCGACCTTGTCCTCGATATCTCCCAACACAGACGAATCCTGACTCAAATGATGCAGGTCGCTCTGCACGCCGAGTTCTTCGAGAAAACGGATTTCATCTCTCGTTAGTGATCAGCTTCGGTGGGATTGTCTTGGATTCAACGAGAATAAAGATATCAAAACCCCAAATTTGGATAGGCTTGCAGCAGACAGTGTAAACTATTGTAATCCGTTTACGGTGTATCCTATTTGTACGCCGTCGAGATAGCTATCAGGAATTGCTGAATAAGGTATGAAATAAAGGGGTGATCGATGCCCGTCTGGGCAAGTGCCAAAAATTTTGGCAAATTCTGTGCAACCTGCAGAAGCTAATGGATATCATTGCAAAATAACGCAAAATGCGTTACAATAAAGTTGAGGCGATAACCATGGAAAAAACGATGACACTTAACCTTCGCGTCAACCCTACTGTCAAGCAGCAGGCCGAAGATGTGCTGAAGCAGCTCGGTATCCCAATGGCAACGGCCATTGATATGTACCTGCGCCAGATCATCATGACTGGCGGTATTCCCTTCTCGCTGTCCCTTCCAAAGGCTCCTGCGGCTTTGAACGCTGACACCATGACCGATGACCAACTCCATGCAGCCTTGCAGGTGGGCAT
>ERZ773168.2314-NODE-2314-length-14692-cov-12.406026_pt1 | contig 14692 bp, 10 predicted proteins | sample MGYA00511261_ERZ773168 | MGnify/ENA primary metagenome ERZ773168 (study PRJEB29015, sample SAMEA2737855) | human gut metagenome | biome: human gut; feature: human-associated habitat; material: faeces | place: China | collected 2012 ... | reverse complement strand
AGTTCTATTTTTTATATTTCTATACACTTTGTTGGCATGCAATTAACATAACCTGTGAAAATCCGTAACACCACCCACAAGCGGCAGTTCATACGTTAAAACTCCGGTTATTTAAACAGATTTTTGAAGAACTCCCCAATCGCACTAAAGATATTTCCAAAGAAGTTACCAATAGATGCAATGATTCCGGAAGAGCTTCCTCCATTTTTAAAGGAATTGTAGAGAGAGGCTGCGTAATCCACCAGTCCACTTAAATCAATTCCAAGAGAAGTAATTTTCAAAAGAAGATCAACGATTTTCTGTCTCTCATCATCAGATAAAGTGACGCCATATTTATCACAGGCTTCATCAATTGCTTCGTTGATACTCTTCTCGTCAGTCAGTCCTTTTTCTGCGATCAGGGACTTGATGTAAGCAATAAACTCCTCCACTTCCTGATCGGTCAGACCCTGAATGGAAGCTTCCAGTTCTCCGGTGACAACAAGTTCATTTAACGCTGCATCTACAACGTTATCCTGTACTGCTTCCCCGGTCATTGCCTCATATGCCTCAAAGATTCCAACCAGTGCAGCGGTTCCGGAGATTGGCTTTGGGCCTGCAACGATGATATCTGCATCTGTAATTCCAGCAGTTGTCAGCGCATTTTTGTACATACCAACGGTACAGTATGTGATATTGTTCGTAGAAATGTTTAATCCATTTCCTTTTTTACGCTTTACGATCACGACAGAAGACCAGGACTTGCTTCCGATTTTGGAAGAATCCACATAGGAATCGAGGTACTGGTGCTCCTGTGCATTTGTAACGTAAGTGACGTTATAATTTGCAAGATTGGCAGGATCGATTCCCATAAGGGATAATACGATATTTTTCTGGTCATCAGACAGATCTGCGCCGAGTGCCAGATAAGGTTTATCATCTTTCTTAATCTCAACTTTATCGTTATTCTCATCCACAATGACATCTCCAGTCACATTTTCTGTGGATTTTTTATCATCCTCTACCGTTACCCCGCCTGTGACATTATCGGTTGTGCCACTGGTGGAAGTATTTGTGCTGTCGGAATTTGTTGTTGTACTGCTCTGTGCATCTGAAGCAGAATTATTTGTTGTGCTGTTCTGTGCATCTGAAGCAGAAGTATTTGTTGTGCTGCTCTGTGCATCCGAAGCAGAATTATTTGTTGTGCTGTTCTTCGTATCTGAAGCAGAGCTGTTTTGTGTAGTTGTAGTTCCGGTTGAACCAGCATTGGTATCTGCACCTGTTGCACTGCTGTTATTCTGCGTTGCTGCATTATTCTCTGACTGTGTTGTCTGGGAATCACCGGATGTTGCATTGCTCTCTTCCTGCCCGGTGGAATTCTGCGCAGAAGCATCTGCTGCAAATGATGTTACATGTGTTGGTATCATCATCACTGCTGCTAAAATAATTGCTGCAATTCTCTTTGTCATTCTCTTTCTCTTCACTTTTTTTCCCTCTCTTTTTATTTACGTATCGATCCGCACTCTCATCCATGCAAGAAGATCTGCATACACTTTATCGCGGTCTGTCTCATTTAAAATTTCATGTCTGTCATTTTCGTAAAGCTTATATGTAATATCCAGAGAACCTGCCTCTTTGAAGAGATCATACACTTTTTTCACGCCGACACCATTATCTCCCACCGGATCATCCTGACCAGATACAATAAAAATTGGAAGCTTGTTTGGTACTTTCTTCACATTTTCCAACTGATTATCGTAGAGAACTGCTTCCATCAGCCCCAGATAGCCGTTTAATGTAAATTTGAACGTACACCGTGGTTCGCTATAATAAAATTTTACAATATCCTCATCTTTTGTAAGCCAGCTGTTTGAAAGTGTTTTTCCAGAAAGATCATATTTCTTATATGGTCCGCCAAACGACAGCGATTCTACCAGTTTGCTTCTGTGATGCCAGCCAAAAATTTTTGCCAGGAATTTGCACACGTTGATTCCAAGTTTGGTCGTATTGTCCGGCACACAACCGGTTCCCATAATGATTGCCCCTCTCAAATCATCATTGTGAATGGTGAGGTATTTCCGGAGCATATAAGATCCCATACTGTGTCCCATCATAAAATAAGGAACACCCGGATTTTCTTTCTGGATCATCGTACGCAGTGCATGCATGTCTGCGATCACCGTGTCACTCGGATTTTCTGCAAAATATCCCCAGTCATCTTTGGATGCTACGGAATCCCCATGTCCTAAATGGTCATGTCCCACCACCATAAAGCCATTCTCTGTCAAGAATTCAGCAAATGGTCTGTAGCGCTCTACAAACTCTATCATGCCATGTGTGATCTGTAAAATTGCCTCATACTTTCCATCTTCCGGAATCCATTTGACTGCATGGATGGTTGTTTTGCCATCCGCAGATAAAAATGTAAACTTCTCCCCTTTTGTCATACTTTTCCCCTCTCTTTTTCATGATTATATATTAGATATATTTTAAAACCTGTGGCTTCTTTATTCTGTCTGGACGAAACGATGGACTTCCTCCACATTGCGTTCTAATTCATCCGCACATTCTTTGTGCTCTTTCCACTCCTGGCGCAGTGTTTCCGCTTTGGATAACACTCTGCTCTGCACTTCGAAAAATTCATTTTCACCCTGACAGAGACTTTCTAATATTTCTTCAATATTTGTTTCTTCTTCCACATTTTCATGATCCGTTTCCACTGCCTCTTTGTCCCTGTCTTCCAGAAGTTTCACCAGAGAACCGTTATTTTCTTTTAAGAGATCATTTAACGCATGAATCTGTTTTTCCGCCTCTGTGGCAGTTTCCTCAAAACCACTGATCCTCGCAAGCACATCCGCAACCGCCGAAGTATACTGCTCTGCGTTCACACGCACTTCCTCTGCCGCTGTCACAAATTTTCTTCCGTCTTCTCCCATGCGTCCTGCCTCGATTGCTGCGCCGAGTGCCAGAACTCCCATATTCTGTGAAATATCTGCCAGTTTCTGTAACGCCTCTTCAACAGACTCTCTCTCCTGACAATATGCCTCATAGAACGATTCTATCTCCTTCATGGGTGTGGTGACGTACTTGTTCTTCTCTACAACTTTTGCAATTTTCTCGTGCTCACCCTCCATTTGCTGGCAGAGTGCTTCTTTTTCCTGCTGCAATCTGATATTCTGTTCATTCTTTTTTGCAAGCTGCTGTTTCAACAGTACGGTCTGTCCTGAATTCGCCTCTGAACACTCCTTTAACAGTTCCAATTCCTCTGAAACTGCCGCAATGGTCTCATCCAGTTCCGTTTTTGAGATCGTCATCTGCACCACTGTCTCTTCTGCGCTGTCTTTTGCTTTTGCAATATTAGAAATCCGCTCCTGCAGACGGTTCTGTTTTTCCTGTAATGCCAGAAGTTCCTCTTCCAGTTCTTTTGCTTTTTTTCCACCAAACATATGCCATCCTCCAGTTTTACTGATAATTTCGAATGATAACCTGTACGCTTTCCACTCCATTATACTCGTTAATCTCCGGATAGTACACAATCATTATCCTCAATTTGTTTATCTGTCCGCGAAAAGCTTTTTCCACTTCCGCACTTCCATACTTTTCCGCATAATATGCTTTAAACGCCTCAATATCGCCAAAATAGACTGCCGTCACTGCCTCACCGGCGGCTGTCAGCAGGTTCAGTCTCAACACATTCTGATTTTTTCCGACCACAAAAGCCCTTGTGATACTCAGATTTTTATCGGCAAACTGCGGCTTGATATTAGCTTTACCAAAAGGCTCCAACACTGCAAATTCCCGGATAAGACCGGCATCTGCATACGCTGCGGGCATCGGAATATCAATTTTGATCTTCGGGATCAGGTCATCCTCCGTGAGTTCTGCACAGGCATTGATTTTTTTTCGGAACTTATCCACATTTTCTTCCGGAAGAGATAATCCTGCCGCCATCGGGTGTCCTCCGAATTTGTCTAAAAGTTCCCTGCACTTACATAGTTCCTCATACATGGAATACTCCTCGATGGAACGCCCGGAACCTTTCACGCCCTCCTCTGCCTTCGTCAGCACAAATACCGGTTTATGGTAAGTCTCCCGGATGCGCCCTGCAATGATTCCTGCAAGACTTTCGTGTACCTTTGGCAGATAAATGACAAGCACTTTGTCCGGCCTGTAATGTTCTTCCACCACACGTTTTGCCTCCTCGACGCCGTCTGCCGTCATGTCTTTGCGCTGCTGGTTTAACTCCACAAGCTCCCTTGCCGTTTTTGCTGCCTCTTCCTCTCCCTGTAAAAAAAGAGACAATGACAGCTTTGCCGTATCAAGTCTGCCGCTCGCATTGATGCACGGTCCCAACACAAAACCAAAATGATATGCATTGACCTGTTCCGGTTCTAAATGATTCTGAAAGATCAGAGCCCGCATACCCGGATTTTTTGTATGGTGAATACATTTTAACCCTTCTTTCACCAAAATGCGGTTTTCGTCTGTCAGATCCATGACATCGCCAACGGTTGCAAATGCGACATTTTCCAGAAATTCATAGGTTTCTTCCAGGGCAAAACCCATTTTTTCATACAATACCTGCAGCACTTTCCATGCGACTGCTGCTCCACATAACTCTTTAAAAGGATACGCACATTCCTGCTGCTTTGGATTCACGATTGCATCTGCGTTGCTGCGAAGGAACTGCTTTTCCCCATTCTCCTCTGTATAGGGAATCTCGTGGTGATCGGTCACTAACACGGTCATCCCAAGTTCTTTGGCATGCGCAATCTCTGAGATTGCAGCAATTCCGTTATCGCACGTAAGAATGGTATCCATTCCATCTCTTTTTGCCTGATCGATCAGATTCTCATTGATTCCATAGCCATCCTTCATGCGGTCCGGAATCTGCGTGGAAACATTTCCACCACAGTGTTTAATTCCCCGGTATAAAATATAGGTTGACATAACTCCATCTATATCATAGTCGCCGATAATACGGATCGGCTTTTGCTCTTCTATTTTAACTTTTAAAATATCTGTCAAACGATCTGCATCTTTCAATAAATGTGGATCGTATAAATCCTTTAAACTTCCATTCAGATATCTTTCAAATGCCGCCTCCCCGATCACCTCACGGTTTCGGATAAGACGCGCTGTGACAGGGCTGATTCCGAACTCTTTTCCAAGCTTTTCAAAATCAGCCCCCTTGTTGATTACAAACCATTTTTCCATGTAACACCTGCTGCCTGTTTTTTCTTATGAATTTATCTTTTAATAATGCACTTCCATGAGCATCAGTCCGCATGCCGGTGCTGTATAACCTGCGTTCTCCCGGTTTTTGCTCTCCAATATCTGTGGCAGTTCCTCCGGCGCTCTTCTGCCATCCCCAACCTCGATCAGCGTACCTGTCAGGATGCGCACCATGTTTTGCAAAAATCCATTGCCCCGGTAATCAATCCAGAGATCATTCTCTTTCTTCGTAAAATTGATCTCATAAATCGTGCGGACCGCCGACTTTTTCATTTTCTTGTTTCCGCAAAAAGAAGTAAAATCATGTGTTCCGATCAGATAGGAAGCGGCTTCTTTCATGCGTTCCACATCGAGTGTTTTCTCATACTGGTACTCATATTTCCGCTCGAAAACATCCGAGATCTCTCCCATATGGATGTGATAGCGGTAGGTCTTTTTCTTTGCGGCGTAACGGCTGTGAAAACGCTCGTCCACCTGCTCAACCGCAATAACGGCAATGTCATCCGGCAAATAATGATTCAGATAGGACAGGATCTTTCCCTCCGTAAAATGCTCCTCAATATAAAAATTTGCCACCTGGCCTTTAGCATGCACGCCCGCATCCGTTCTCCCCGAACCGATGACTTCCACCGCGTGTCCTGCCATCTGTCCCAGCACTGCTTCTATTTTTCCCTGAATGGTCAGACCTGTGCTGTTCTGCCCCTGCCAGCCCTTGTATCTTGTTCCGTCATACTGGATTGTGATTCTATAGTTGTTCATACTTTTTATCCCTGCTTTACTGCAATTTAAACTGTCTTTTAGTTTAACACATTTTCCACTCAAATCCTAGTCTGCGATCTGTCCTGAAACGTTTTTGTGCCGGGGAACTGAAAAATACCAATCCCCCGGCACATTTACTCTGCATTTTATACCAGTTCTGCAATCCTTGTCACCGCAACATAGATCTCCGATATTTTATACCAGGTACGGTAATCTACCACTCCCGTCACAGGCAATCCAAAAATAGACTGGAATTTTTCTACTGCTGCCTTCGTTGCTTCTCCGTAAATCCCATCCGGTGTGATCGTTGGGATTGCCGGATAGGCCTGCGAGATTCTCGCTAACTGTTCCTGGATCTGCCGGACCTTATCTCCGGCAGACCCTACTTCCAGATTATACCGCGGCCAGGATGCCGGGATACCGGAAATCTCCTCCGCTGTATTGATAAACATATTATCACCATAATAATAACGGAGAATTTCTATCGTTTCGTAGTTCTGATCCCCAAGATATTTGCTTCCCCACTGACTCAGCCAGTTGCTGCACGTCACGCGCTGTCCGTCACAATACTGTGTCAGGATTGGCTGTCTCACATTTGGTCTGGAAAGATAATTCTGGAACATTTCCTCTACCACATCCGAGATACTCTGGAAAATATTTCTTCCATATACAAATTTCTGGTCATAAGCAGTGGATGTTGTGATGGTGAAGTTATAGCCTTTGTTCCGGTACCATTCCGTGTAAACCCTGTTTAATGTAAAGGACATGATCGCAAGGATATTGGCACGCAGCGTGCTGTCCGGCCACGTGCTGTATATCTCGCTGGATGCCACATTTTTGATGTAATCACGGTAACGCACATAATAATTTGCCGCGTTGTTATCCGAAGGAGGTCCGTCGTGAACGACGACAAACTCCGGGATCACCACTTTGCTCAACACGATCTCCCCGGATTCTGAGACAGGCTTGATCTCGGACTCTGCTATTTTCGGCGGGAAATCTCCAAACAGCGTATTCACTGGAATCACAATGGAATCTATCTGGGTTTCCTCTTCATTTTCTTCCGCCATTCGCACCTGTTGCAATGCGAGCTGCTCTGAAAAAATCTGAACGCCCGAAATACTGACGGGACGATATCCCGGTGCGGTAACTTTAACCGTATATTGGGCAAACGGCTGATTTTCGGAGGGTTCCATCGAGTATTCAAGTGGAGGCGCATCAAGCGTAAGTTTCTCCGACATTCCCGAATCATCTGCGCTTACCTCCTCCACTGTGGAATCCGGCTCGCCCGAATAGGAAATGGTGATTCTTGCTCCCTCGATCGGCCGTCTGGTCCGGTTGGTAAGTACTTCTACTTTGAGGCTTCCTTTATCTACAGCCTCTGTCTGGGCATATTTGATATCTGGCATGAACAACCTCTTCATACATTTCCTTATATTATATGCTCAGACATGCAATCCTGTTCTGCTTCCTGTGCAAAACATTCGATTTCCCAACTTCTCAATTTTTATTTCCGTTCTTTATCCAAATCCCCCAAAACTTAATTCTTACTCTACCGTAACTACCTTCGCCAGATTTCTTGGCTTATCAACATCAAATCCCTTATCGGATGACACGTAATATGCCAAAAGCTGTAATGCAACCGATGCAGGTAAAACCATAAATTCATCCTGCATATCCGGAAGCCTGATCACCTGATATTCGGTATCAAGATCACCGGAAAGTGCCTCTTTGATAAATAATACAATATCTGCACCTCTGGATTTTACTTCCTTAATATTGGAAAGCTCTTTCGACATGAGTTTTTCCTGTGTTACCGTTGCAACAACCGGTGTGTTAGTCGTGATCAGTGCAATTGGTCCGTGTTTTAATTCGCCAGAGGCATAAGCCTCAGAGTGAATATAAGAAACCTCTTTCAGTTTCAATGATCCTTCCAGTAAAATAGAGTAATCCAGTCCACGTCCGATCATAAACAGATCCTTTGCTTCCAGAATTTTCTTTGCGATCACATGGATGTCACGTCTTTTCTCCAATACTTTCTGCATCACTTCCGGAACACGCTCTAATTCTGCGATAAAGCTCTTTGTCTGCTCCTCTGTGTAGACACCTCGCAATAATGCCATTTTTGCAACCACAAGATAAAATACGGAAAGCTGTGTTGTGTAAGCTTTTGTACTTGCCACTGCAATTTCAGGTCCTGCTGCGGTGTATAACACATAATCACTTTCTCTTGCAATGGAAGAACCTTTTACGTTGATAACGGATAAACATTTTGCGCCCTGTCTCTTCGCATATTTTAATGCTTCCAAGGTATCAATTGTCTCACCGGACTGTGATACTGCGATCACCAATGTTTTCTCATCAATGACCGGATCGGAATACATAAACTCTGATGCAAGTTCTACGTCCATCTGCACATGAACGATAGATTTTACCAGAGCCTGTGCCACAAGTCCCGCATGCATGGCTGTTCCGCATGCTACCACACAAATTCTGTCACAGTCTGTAAAAAGAGAATCCGGCACACCATCCGCGGTAAAATCAGGCAGACCGTTCACGATACGGTCTTTGATCGTATTCTTGATTGCTTCCGGCTGCTCCATAATCTCTTTTTCCATATAAAATGGATAACCATTCTTTCCCGCGCTGTTCAACTCCCAGTCAACGGACAAAAATTCCGGTTCTACCACATTGTCATTTAAATCCGTAAGTACCACATGATCTTTGTGCAACTCTAAAATGTGATATTCCGGTACAACAAAGTATTCATTTGTAAAACGGCAGAGTGCAGTCAGATCTGATGCAAGCATTGCTCCCTCTTTGCATATGGTTGCAACGATCGGGCTGACATTCCGGATCGAGTAGATCACATCCGGCTGATCTTCAAACAGGATCACAAGCGCAAAGGTACCCTTTAATTTGCTCACTGTTTTTTTGATCGCTTCCTTTGGATCTCCCTTGTAATAATGATTTAATAATGCAGCCGCAACTTCACTATCTGTTTCAGAATGAAGGATTTCCTGCAAATCGTAATCGGCAATCAGCTCACGATAGTTTTCGATGATCCCGTTATGAACCAGAGTCACTTTTCCCTGCTGATGCGGATGTGCATTCTGGTCTGTAACTCCACCGTGAGTTGCCCATCTTGTATGTCCGATACCGCAGGCAGACAAAATCTTCTTCGAATCACAAATTGCTCTTAAATCACTTACTCTTCCGGCACATTTATAAACATTTGTCACATGGGAAGTTTCGTCTTTCACTGCAATACCCGCACTGTCATATCCACGATACTCTAATAATTCCAACGCATCTAACAAAACATCTTTTACGTTTTCACTGCCTGTATAACCTATAATTCCACACATATTAAATTTCCTCTTCTTTTCTATTTAAAATTTAAATCATATTCAAATCTAATTGTCCCATTATACCGTATTTGTTTTGCAGTCACCTGCATATTTGCCGGCATATCTCGCACTGGGAGGTACGAAAGGGCGTCCGCCGAATTTTCGATAACCCTTTTCCTCGTTAACCTGTGTATGGTCGTCCTCACAGGTACATGGCGCTAGAAGAGAAACCTAAATGTCTGCAATCAGTCACAGACAGGATTGCATATCTGAAAATATATACCTTATTCGATTATCAATGTGCTATATATATTGTAAATGCCTTCATAAATGCTGCTACATCTATGAAGGCATCTATAACATGATTACTATACTATGATATGCGAAAAATGTCCAGAAGTTATTTTACTTCTACTGTCCAGCCATATTTATCCGGGATTCTTCCCCACTGGATGCCGGTTAAGGTATCATATAATTTCTGTGTCAGTTCTCCAATCTCAAAGTTGTTGACTGTCACAACATCATCTTTGTAACGGAGTTCTCCAACTGGTGAGATAACGGCTGCTGTACCTGTACCAAATACCTCTTCCAATGTACCGTCATGTCCGGCTTTCATCAGATCATCTACGGAAAGTCTTGTCTCATTTACTTTGTAGCCCCAGTCACGAAGCAGATGGATCATGGAATCTCTTGTAACACCCGGAAGAACGGTTCCTTCGATTGGTGCTGTGTAGATTTCACCGGCAATCTTGAACATGATGTTCATGGTTCCAACTTCCTCTACATATTTACGATGCTCACCATCTAACCAGAGAACCTGTGCATAACCAAGTTTTTCTGCCTTCACCTGTCCTAAAATAGAACCTGCGTAGTTACCACCACATTTTGTAAAGCCTGTACCACCTTTTACAGCACGGACAAGTTCATCCTCAACCAGAATCTTAACCGGATTAAGACCTGCTGCATAGTAAGCACCTACCGGACAACAGATAATCATAAACTTGTATGCGTTTGCCATATGTACGCCGAGTGCTGCTTCTGTTGCAAACATAAATGGTCTGATATAAAGGGAAGTGTTTGGTTCAGATGGAACCCAGTCAGCTTCTACTTTTACAAGTGCTTCCACTGCTTCGACAAACATATCAACCGGGAATTCCGGCATGCAAAGTCTTGCGTTGGAATTGATCATTCTCTTTGCGTTCATCTCTGGACGGAACAGCTGGATTTTTCCTTCTGCTGTACGGTATGCTTTCATACCTTCAAATGTTTCCTGTGCATAGTGAAGTGTCACACATGCCGGATCCATTGTGATAGGTCCTTCCGGAACGATTCTTGCATCTTTCCATCCGTCTTCTTTTGTCCAATCCATGACAAACATGTAATCTGTCATATACTTGCCAAAACCAAGATTCTTCTGGTCTGGTTTCTCCTTTAATACCGGTCTTTTTTCAAATCTGATATCCATAATATCCTCCTTGTTTGCGAAGCAAATGCGACTGTCCTTACAGGAGCAGAGGATTTGGCCTCCTTTTCCCATTGCACTTTTAGGAAATTAACTTTGACAACCATTATGATACTTTCTTTTTTTCATGTCAAGATTATTCCGAAGCCTTATGTTATGTATAACTATTAGTTATTGTCTGTTTTGCTTTCTATAACCTGATTTTATTTTCTTTTTCAAGTGACTTTTCCACTCTCCTGTAATATAATAAAACTACCTAAAAAATTTTGAGAGGTGATCCCTATGCATACATTTCAGCCAATTCCAGTTGACATGCTGGACATGAATCCATTTACAAAAATCGGCAAAGAATGGGCGCTGCTCACAGCCGGAAATAAACAGGAATCCAATACAATGACCATTAGCTGGGGCGGTGTTGGTGTTTTATGGGGCAAAAATGTTGTCTATGTTTTTGTCCGCGATTCCAGATATACCAAAGAATTGATCGATGAAGGAGACTTTTTCTCCCTTACATTTGTAAGCGACCAGTACCGTGATGCCTTGAATTACTGTGGCTCCCATTCCGGTCGGAACGAAGATAAGATTGCAAATGCAGGTCTTTCCGTGGACTACCGCCATGGAATCCCATACATTGACGAGGGAAATCTCGTCTTGGTATGTGAAAAAATGTCTGCTACCAGAATCACGGATGATTCCTTCCTTGATTCCGAGATTGCTGACAAATGGTACAAAGACGGTGACATGCACACCATGTACGTTGGTCAGATCATTGATGTGCTCGCAAGATGATCATTTCTGATAAACTCTGATTTTTTTTGTAAAACGCTGCATTCCTAAACCACAAAAGCCTCCCGACAAAAATGATCCGGATTGCCATTCATCGCAATTCTCACATTTTCATCGGGAGGCTTTTTTCAACTCTATGAAGCAAATAACCGCTTCTTGTTTAATAAAAAAATTTATTTTATTTCAATGGATACTTTTCTGTCAAAGATTTCACGATTGCCTTTGCCTTGTCGGCTGCCGGCTCACCCTCTTTGATCATCACTGTGATTGCCTCTGCGATCTGATCCATATCATCCGTGTTTAATCCGCGGGAAGTTACCGCCGGAGTTCCAAGACGTACACCACTTGTCACAAATGGAGATTTCGGGTCGTTTGGAATGGTATTCTTATTGCAGGTAATGTTGACGGAATCCAGAAGTTTCTCAACTGCTTTTCCGGTAAGATCATAATTGGTCAGATCTACGAGCATGAGGTGATTGTCTGTTCCACCGGATACAATCTTAATTCCACGATCCATCAATCCCTTGCAGAGAGCCTGCGCGTTGTCAATAATATTCTGCTGATAAACCTTAAATTCCGGCTGCAATGCCTCCTTGAAGCAGACTGCCTTGGCTGCGATCACATGCATCAGTGGTCCGCCCTGAGTGCCTGGGAAGATTGCCTTGTTAAAGTTATACTTATCCGCAATCTCCTGACTGCTCAAAATCATTCCGCCTCTCGGTCCGCGCAGTGTCTTGTGTGTTGTGGTCGTCACAACGTGTGCATATGGAATTGGGCTTGGATGAAGTCCTGCTGCCACAAGTCCTGCAATGTGCGCCATATCGACCATGAGCACTGCACCACATGCGTCTGCGATTTCACGGAATCTCTTGAAATCAATGGTTCTCGCATAAGCAGATGCTCCTGCAATGATCATTTTTGGTTTACATTCCATTGCAAGTTCTTCCACTTTATCATAATCAATGAATCCCTCGTCATTGACACCATATGGCACTACATGAAAATAACTTCCGGAAAAATTGACCGGAGAACCATGTGTCAGATGTCCACCATGGTCTAAGTTCATTCCCATGATCGTATCACCCGGTTTTAAAATTGCAAACTGTACCGCCATATTTGCCTGCGCACCGGAATGTGGCTGCACATTGACATACTCACACCCAAATAATTCTTTTGCGCGCTCTCTTGCCAGTTCTTCCACAACGTCCACGCACTCGCAGCCACCATAATATCTCTTTCCCGGATAACCTTCCGCATATTTATTCGTCAGGACACTTCCCATTGCAGACATAACCGCCGGGCTTACCCAGTTTTCGGATGCGATCAGCTCAATATGACTGTTCTGTCTGTCAAGTTCATCGGTAATTGCCTGTGCGACTTCCATATCCACTGCCTGAATATCTTCTAATGTGTACATAAAATCCTCCTTGTCTTCCGCCAGATTTTAAACTTCATTATAAAGGACTTTCTGAAAATATTCAATTGCTAATTTATTTTTCTATTTCTTATAAAACATCGCAAACCATGCATTTATCACATCCCAAACCCATGCATATTCCCGATCAATGCCGTAATACATATCTGTAAGATCAGAATAAGTGGCATTCCCACCACAAAATACCAGTGCTTTGTCTTATGATGAAACAGATACATGCCGGCCCACGTTCCGACACTGCCACCTAAAATACTCACAAGGAAAAGTGTTTTCTCCGGTATCCGCCATGCATGATGTCTCGCCTTGCTTTTGTCCATTGCCATCACTGCAAGTCCAATGAGATTCATAACGATCAGATAGATCAAAAGTCCTTTTTGCATTCTCCTGTCTCCCTTCGTTTTTTCTGTAAATGTGAAATGCAAAAACGGCCGCCAGAAAAGGCAGCCGTTTTCTTATTTCACAACTATTTTGTTGCTTTATTTTTTCCTAAATGTACTTTCATGACATACCATAACTCTGTTGCGATGCAGATAGAAGAATAAGCACCACATACAAGACCTGCCATAAGTGGAAGTGAGAAGTCACGGATACTTGCCACACCTAAAATGTAGAGCATCACAACCATGATAAAGGTTGTGATAGAAGTATTAATACTTCTGGACAATGTCTGTGTCAGACTCTTATTTGCAACTTCACGCAATTCCTCCGCAGTCTGTTTTCCGGTCTTTAATGCAAGATTCTCACGGATACGGTCAAAGATAACGATCGTATCATTGATAGAGTAACCTACGATGGTAAGAACACATGCAATAAAAGTACTTCCTACAGAAATACGCACAAGTGCATATACTGTGATCACAACAAGAACGTCATGAACCAATGCAAGGATCGCACTTGCTGCAAATCTGATATCTTTAAAACGGAACCAGATGTAAAGTAACATAAAGATACAGGACACGATAACCGCTTTCAATGCATCGGAACGCATCTCACCACTGATGGTAGAACTGATACTCTGGGAAGTGATGGTGGATGCATCCACATCACAATTTTCTGCCAGTGTATCTTCCAATTCCTGACGCTCATCAAGACTTAAGGTACGTGTCTTAATTGTAACCTGTGTTGTTCCTTCTACTTTTGTTGCCTGCACATCGGAATCCCCGGTTACTTTTTCCACATAAGGAACGATGTCATTCTCGATATCTTCGATGGTCATATCTTTGCCAAAATCAGCCGTTGTAGAAGTTCCACCCATAAAGTCAAGACCATAGTTCAATGCCTTGCCCTCTGTTGCGGAATGTACTCCCATACTGATCAGTCCGGCAGCGATAATGATACCGGAAATTGTAAAGAATACTGCTTTTTTTCCAATAAAATCAATGCTCTTTCTCTCTTTTGCACGACCGTAAAGTTTTTCACTCTTAAGTCCTAATGCATACAGGGAATAAAGGATATATCTGGTCACAACCATCGCTGTGAAAAGGGAAAGGATGATACCGATCATTAAAGTATATGCAAATCCTTTTACAGTACCGGAACCTAATGCCATAAGCACAACTGCTGCGATCAAAGTTGTAATGTTACCATCTAAGATAGCTGACATCGCTTTCTGGAAACCGATCTTCATGGATGTCTGGACCGATTTTCCGGTTGCGATCTCCTCGCGGATACGTGCAAATACGATAA
>ERZ773168.2311-NODE-2311-length-14712-cov-10.200382_pt1 | contig 14712 bp, 8 predicted proteins | sample MGYA00511261_ERZ773168 | MGnify/ENA primary metagenome ERZ773168 (study PRJEB29015, sample SAMEA2737855) | human gut metagenome | biome: human gut; feature: human-associated habitat; material: faeces | place: China | collected 2012 ... | reverse complement strand
GCAAGCAACGCTAAACACCCATTTTCAAAAATTATATAGGTTTATCGACAGTCTGAGCAGGCGGAAAACCGCCTGCCTTAATAATCACAGAACATCACAGTTCATAATGCCGAAAACGGATATTTTGGCAAAATCGTTATCCGTGCTGTCGCAGGCGGTTTCTTCTGAGCTTTCGCTACCGGTATCATCGCCGCCGAAAAGCCCCTGCAACGCTTCAAATATCGCAAACTTTATTTCATAATCACGGCTTTCTTCAACCCGTTTGCTTTGTTCTTCGGTAAAAAATTCACCCGATGCGGCAGGCAGGCACAGCGGCGGGAACATTACGCACCACCAGTTCCTACCCTCTGCATTTCCGATAAGCAGGCGGACGGCTGTGTATTCTCCTGCAGGTAAGGTTACATTCTCGTACTTTCTGGTGGTGAAATATGTTTTTGCGACCTCGCATTTTACATTGTAGCTGTAGCCTTTGGAATGTACAAATTCGTTAGCCTTTTCTTCGATTTCGGCTCTGCGTTCGTTTGCAACGGCTACCGATTGACTGAAGCTGTCACAGTTTCCGAATACATCCGAAAACGTTGAAAGCATATAGTCACGCAGATCGTATTTCAGCGTCTGGTCATCCTTACTGTCCGAGTTTGCCAGTATATGAAGCCTCAGCACTTCCTGCGGCTTTTCCTCACAATCCTCCGCAAATGCGGTAAAGGCTGTTATTACAATACATATTACCGCACCCAGTATCATAGCCTTGTCAAGAATATTACGTTTAAAAAAACCTGTCATAAGTACCTCCGTAGCGTTTAGCTTTGTGAGGTAATTATTGACAGGTTTATTTTGGTTATTCACTAATGCTTTTATTTGAGATTTTCTATCTGACTTAACCACAGCGTTGCACAGGCATCGCTCGGCATTCTCCAGTCGCCTCTGGGTGACAGCGTTACCGATCCGACCTTAGGACCGTCGGGCAGGCATGAACGCTTGAACTGCTGTGAGAAGAAACGGCGGTAGAAGGTTTTCAGCCATTTCAGTATTGTTTCACGGTCATACGCACCGTCAAAAGCGTACAGCGCAAGCCTGAATACTTTTTCGGGGGTAAATCCCCATCTTATGCCGTTATACAGGAAGAAATCGTGAAGCTCGTAAGGACCTACAAGGTCTTCGGTTTTCTGCGATATTTCTCCGTTATGTGCAGGCAGAAGCTCGGGGCTTACAGGCGTATCAAGTATATCCTCAAGCGATTCTTTGAGCAGCTTGTTATCTGTCGTCTTGCTGTAGTAGCTGACAAGATGCTTGATAAGCGTCTTGGGTATTGAGCAGTTCACACCGTACATAGACATATGATCGCCGTTGTAGGTCGCCCAGCCGAGAGCAAGCTCGGACAGATCGCCCGTGCCTATTACAAGTCCGCCCGTCTGATTGGCGATGTTCATAAGCACCTTTGTACGTTCTCTTGCCTGACCGTTTTCAAATACTACCGATAGATCGTTTATATCGTGTCCGATGTCCAGAAAATGCTGTTTTACGCTGTCGGTTATGTCGATCTCACGCAGTGTAACGCCTATCGCCTCGCATATCTTCACAGCGTTTGATTTTGTGCGTTTTGTTGTGCCGAAGCACGGCATTGTCACCGCTACAATATCCGTCATAGGTCTGCCGAGCAGCTTCATGGCATTGGCGCATACAAGAAGTGCAAGCGTGCTGTCAAGTCCTCCCGAAATTCCTATAACGGCGGTTTTTGCGTAAGTATGGGCAAGGCGCTTTTTGAGTCCGTGTGCCTGCATCGAAAGAATAAGCTCGCATCTCTTGTCGGTCTCATCGGCAGAGTAGGGGATAAACGGTGTGCGTGATACAAAACGTGTTATCTTTGTATCAGTGAGCGGTATATCAAACCATATAGTTTCCGTATCGCATTTGTCATTTCTGAATGATGTGTTTTTTCTGCGTTCAAATGCCAGCTTGTTTACGTCTATCTCGCTGATAATATAATCGTTTGAGAAAAGCTCGCTTTCGGCAAGCGTTGCACCGTTTTCGGCAATTATGTTATGCCCTGAGAATACAAGGTCCTGCGTGCTTTCGCCTTCTCCTGCGGAGCAGTAGATATAACCCGAAATAAGCCTTGCAGATTGATTTAAAACAAGCGAACGGCGGTATTCCGACTTTCCTATCATCTCGTTGCTTGCGGAAAGATTAAGAATGATATTTGCGCCTTCCTGTGCAAGATATGTCGAGGGAGGGCAGGGCGACCACAAATCTTCGCACAGCTCGATTCCGAAAGAAAAATCATGCATAGTGTTACAACAGAATATAAGTCCCGCACCGAAATACGCACTCAGCGAATCGTCGCATTCGCCGTCGGCATCCGTGTCAAAGCGGTTTAAAAAATATTCGCATTTACTGCCGTCCCAGGCGGTAAAGTGGCGCATCTCGTAAAATTCGTTGTAGTTCGGCAGGTACTGCTTAGGCACATAGCCCAGCACTTTTCCGTGATATGTCACAGCCGCACAGTTATACAGCTTGCTGTCAAACTGCATCGGCAGGCCGACTACAGTTATCATATCAAGCTCAGACAGCTCTTCCAGAATCGTTACGAGCGCATTCTTAGCACCGTCAAGGAGCGTTGTCTGGTAGAACAGATCCTGACAGGTGTAACCCGTGATGCACAGTTCCGGGAAAACTGCGAGCTTTACATCTTTTTTAGCAAGCTCCTTTGCCAGAGAGATTATCTGCTTTGCGTTGTGCTTACAGTCGGCAACCTTAATTTCAGGTGTTGCCGCCGCTACTTTTATAAATCCGTCTTTCATATTGTTCTTTTCGGCTTAAGGCTTAAAATTCGTAATTGCCTGTCATTCCGCCGACCTTTCTTTCTATCCAGGTTAAAATATCGTCAAAAACTATTTCCTTCATAGTTTCGTTTACAAGTTCGTGACGTGCGCCGGGGTACAGCTTGATATCAACGTTGCAACCCTCGTCAATCAGCTTTGCGTATACGTTTCTTACGCCCTTGCCGTATCCGCCGACAGGGTCTGCCGTTCCTGCCATGAATATAACAGGCAGCTTTTTCGGCACCTTTTCAGCCCACTGCTGACTTGATACTCTGCGAAGAAGGGTAGTAAGGTCAACAAATCCGCTTGCCGTAAACACAAAATTGCTCTTTTCGTCATCGATATACTTCTTTACAACATCTCTGTCATGAGTGAGCCAGTCATAGATAGTCTGACGATCTTTGATTTTGTCGTTATACACTCCGAAAATGAGAGTGTTCAGCTTATCACTGCGGAAACGTTCGCCCTTCAAGGAAACAACGGAGCGTGTAGCCCTTACTCCTATTTCGGAAAGTGCCTTGTCATCGCCCGTACCCATAATTACGGCGCAGGTAAGCTCGTTAGGAAAGCGTGTGAGATACAGCCTTGCAACAAAACTGCCCATACTGTGACCTATAAGAATATACGGCAGTGCAGGGTACTTCTTTTTCATTATCATCGTCATTCGGTGCAGATCGTTTACAAGGTGGCTCCAGCCGTCCTTTTCGGCGAAAAAGCCGAGATCGTCGTTTGATCTGACGCTGTTTCCGTGACCGAGATGGTCATTACCGCAGACGATATATCCGTGTGAGGTAAGAAAATCCGCGAAGTGTTCATAACGCTCAATATATTCACACATACCGTGCGAAATCTGAATGATGCCTTTATATCCCACGTTCATAGGAAGAACCGGAACATAGATGTAATATGCACAGTTATCAGTGCCGTTCGAGGATTCAAAAGTGCCTGTGAGCTTTTCGTATGCCATAGCGTACCTTCTCCTTTCGCAAGACGCATCAAATATTTCTTTATACTTATTATAACAAACACAGCCATAAAATACAAGTAAAACGGGGAAAAAGGGGTGTGGTGCGGATAGATAAAACTATAATCGTACTTTTTCCGGTAAAACTCCGAAAGGATTTTTTATTTCGGCTGATATTAACAAACATATTTATATCGCAGTGCAATGCAAAAAAACTGACTTTATTGCCTAAAATATTTGACATTTCGCCAAAATATGTTATAATATATACAAAGTAATTTCAACTTACCATAAGAAAAGAGGTATCCTGTTATGGGTAAGAAAATACACGCACGAGATCTCAGAGAACAAAGAAAGACCGATAGAACGGAAAAATTTGCAGATCAGAACAAAAAACGTGAAGCAGAGAGGGCAGTTCAGAAAAAAGACGCAGCCGTTTCTGTAAAATCAGTTTCTTCTGTTTCATCAAAAAAAGACAATGTAACAAAATCTATGGCTAAAGCCGCAGGCGTGAAGTCGGTTTTTGCTGTAGGAAATACTGTTTATATGACTTCATTCGGCAGAGGAAACGATGCTGTACTTGAGCAGAAAATAGTCGATACATCGCACGAACCGCTGAATATTGACGATCCTGCATATCAGTTGAACGTTGTCACAATGAACGGCTATTCGGTTACCGGTCACAGAGGTGAAACGGTATCTGCCGTAACGGATAATCCGCTGCGCCGTTTTAACGGAGGAAAGAAAGATGAACCGGAACAGTCTGTGCCTACGGATATGCTGTGCCTGAAACCGACTCTTGAAAAGAAATTCTTCGGCAAAGAATTCGATGATAATATACATATCCAGCTTATTTACAATATTCTTGACATTGAAAAAATACTGGCGGTTTATTCGACCAACGCTATTTACGCATTGAATAATATGAGTGCTGACGAAAATATCGAAAACAGCGATTTCTTCATGAAACGTACCACCGATGAAACCTTTGACGATTTTGAAAAGAAAAAGGAGAGTACAAACAGTCGAGAGAAAGCCGATTTTGACGCATTTGAAAAATTCATCGGCAATTACAGGCTGGCTTATTTTGCCGATGCATTTTATGTAAATAAAAAGAATCCCAAAGGTAAAGCAAGAAATGTTCTGCGTGAGGATAAAGAACTTTACTCCGTGCTCACTCTGATCGGTAAACTGCGTCATTGGTGTGTTCACAGTGAGGAGGGCAGAGCAGAATTCTGGCTGTATAAGCTCGATGAACTTAAAGATGATTTCAAAAATGTACTCGACGTTGTTTATAACCGTCCTGTTGAAGAAATAAACAACCGCTTTATAGAAAACAATAAGGTAAACATACAGATACTGGGCTCGGTATACAAGAACACCGATATTGCCGAACTTGTAAGGTCATATTACGAATTTCTTATCACAAAGAAGTATAAAAATATGGGCTTTTCAATAAAGAAGCTCCGTGAGAGTATGCTCGAAGGTAAAGGTTACGCCGATAAAGAATATGATTCTGTAAGGAATAAGCTGTATCAGATGACGGATTTCATCTTATACACAGGATATATCAACGAAGACAGCGATAGAGCCGACGATCTTGTGAACACTTTGAGAAGTTCGCTCAAAGAGGATGATAAGACAACCGTATATTGCAAGGAAGCGGATTATCTGTGGAAAAAATACCGTGAATCCATAAGAGAGGTTGCCGATGCGCTTGATGGCGATAACATTAAAAGGCTGAGCAAATCGAATATTGAAATTCAGGAAGACAAGCTGAGAAAATGCTTTATCAGCTATGCCGACAGCGTATCGGAATTTACGAAGCTTATTTATCTGCTGACAAGATTTTTAAGCGGTAAGGAGATTAACGATCTTGTAACAACGCTGATAAACAAGTTTGACAATATCAGAAGCTTCCTTGAAATAATGGACGAGCTTGGGCTTGACAGGACATTCACCGCCGAGTACAGCTTCTTTGAAGGCAGTACAAAGTATCTTGCCGAGCTTGTCGAGCTTAACAGCTTTGTGAAATCGTGTTCGTTTGATATAAACGCAAAAAGAACAATGTATCGCGATGCGCTGGATATTCTCGGTATCAAATCGGGTAAGACCGAAGAAGATATTGAGAAGATGATCGATAATATCCTTCAGATCGATGCAAACGGTGATAAAAAGCTCAAGAAAAACAACGGTCTGAGAAATTTCATTGCAAGTAACGTTATAGATTCAAACCGATTCAAGTATCTGGTACGGTACGGAAATCCCAAGAAGATCCGCGAAACGGCAAAATGCAAGCCCGCTGTAAGGTTTGTGCTGAATGAGATCCCGGACGCACAGATCGAAAGATATTATGAGGCTTGTTGCCCCAAAAATACAGCTTTATGTTCTGCAAATAAGAGACGTGAGAAACTGGCTGATATGATAGCTGAAATAAAGTTTGAGAATTTTTCGGACGCCGGCAATTATCAGAAGGCAAATGTCACATCAAAAACGCATGAAGCGGAAATCAAGCGCAAGAATCAGGCAATAATCCGTCTTTATCTTACCGTTATGTACATTATGCTGAAGAACCTTGTAAATGTGAACGCCAGATACGTTATCGCTTTCCATTGCGTTGAAAGGGATACGAAACTGTATGCGGAAAGCGGTCTGGAAGTCGGTAATATAGAAAAAAACAAGACAAATCTTACAATGGCTGTAATGGGAGTCAAGCTTGAAAACGGAATCATAAAAACGGAATTTGACAAGAGCCTTGCAGAAAATGCCGCAAACAGATATCTCAGGAATGCACGCTGGTACAAGCTGATACTGGATAATTTAAAGAAGTCGGAAAGAGCGGTTGTCAATGAGTTCAGAAATACCGTCTGCCATCTGAATGCGATAAGAAACATCAATATCAATATTGACGGTATAAAAGAGGTAGAGAACTACTTTGCTCTGTACCACTATCTCATTCAGAAACATCTCGAAAATCGTTTTGCCGATAATGGAGGAAGCACCGGCGATTATATAGGCAAGCTCGAAGAACACAAGACTTACTGCAAGGACTTTGTAAAAGCATATTGCACGCCTTTCGGATATAACCTTGTGAGATATAAAAACCTTACGATAGACGGGCTGTTTGATAAGAATTACCCGGGAAAAGACGATTCTGATGAACAGAAATAATATTAATATGTAAATCGGTGCGCAAGGGTGATTTTATGAATAAATCTATTGACATTTGTACAAAAGTGATATATAATATAGATAATTCAAAATCACCTTTGTGTATTTTGAGGGAACTACACCCGTGCAAAAATGCAGGGGTCTAAAACGAGATGATATACTCTCAAACTCTGAAGAGTGAACTACACCCGTGCAAAATTGCAGGGGTCTAAAACAGCCAATCTGAACGTATAATGCTGCGTTTTGAACTACACCCGTGCAAGATTGCAGGGGTCTAAAACTTAGAATTTCAACGTCAGATGTGTTATAAGGAACTACACCCGTGCAAAATCGCAGGGGTCTAAAACGCTTCAAGCAGTTTAGTAAGCTCTTCAGACGAACTACACCCGTGCAAAAATGCAGGGGTCTAAAACCCGTTTCGTAATACGATTCATCTTCAGCAAGAACTACACCCGTGCAAAATTGCAGGGGTCTAAAACTATTCTCTTATAGGTGTGATTGATATAGTAGAACTACACCCGTGCAAAAATGCAGGGGTCTAAAACGTAAGCTCCTTGACATAGTATGTTGTGCCTGAACTACACCCGTGCAAAATTGCAGGGGTCTAAAACTAATTTTGTCTGCTAATTTTGTAACACCGTGAACTACACCCGTGCAAAATTGCAGGGGTCTAAAACATTTCTTAGGAGTTATTTCCTCTTCTTCTTCATCTTGAACTACACCCGTGCAAAATTGCAGGGGTCTAAAACTTCATTTCACCGATTATCATATCGGGATGAGAACTACACCCGTGCAAAAATGCAGGGGTGTAGTTTTTTTGCATAAAACAGCCCGACCTTAGTTTCAAAGGTCGGGCTGTTCTTTTGTCATAAATAGATTTTTGGGTACAGTATTTCGATTTACCGAGGGGGTTCGATATGGTAAAATGTGATTGTAAGGAAAAACAAAGAGGAAAAATGTTGTTTTGGGTACAGTTTTTCGCTCGAAAAAAATGAAAAATGTGAGATAATATAATCAGAGGGTAAAACCTCACGGTTATATTATTGAAAAAAGAGCGAATTCAACAAAGAGGTATCGGCAACATATCCGGTCCGCTGTTACAGTCCAAGGAGGTACATATTATGTTCGGAGATTTCTACAGTCTTGTCCGCCTTTTCTTTTATCACGGTAATTCGGTTTCCGATGAACGTGACGCATACTGCTACAACTTCACAGACATCAGTTATTGGTATTGATAAGACGATAAACGCTTAAACCGAAAGGGGAGGTTAAAATGTCAGCTTTAAACCGTATCCGTATCCATATTCCTGAATTTCCGTGCTGAGCATAATGGCAGGAAGTTTTATCCGAAAGGGGATGTTTATATGACAAAGCAGGTATTGACTTCAGTAATTACCGCAGTTCTTACGGGAGCTATCGGTGTAATCACAGCACTCGGCAAGGACGATTGACAACAGCCGTGACGTATAACGAAAGGGGAGGTTCATATGACAAAGCAGGTATTGACTTCGGTAATTGCCGCAGCTCTTACGGGAGCTATCGGTGTAATCACAGCACTCGGTAAGGGCGATTGACAACAGACGTGACATATAACGAAAGGAAGGTTCATATGACAAAGCAGGTATTGACTTCAGTAATTGCCGCAGCTCTTACGGGAGCTATCGGTGTAATCACGGCGCTCGGTAAGGGCGATTGATAATCTTGATATAAATTCAGCACATTTGCCGTCAATATTAATTTTTTGGTGACAAATGTGCTGAAATAGTGTATAATAGTATTTATAACAAGCAAACAGATAATAGTTACAGAGGTGATTGTTTTGAAAATAATCGGAGAAAGAAATACCGCTGTTGTATACGGCGAAATTATTGACGAATGCGCTGTCAGCCAGATTGAAGAAATCTGCAACCATCCTGCATTCGAAAATTCCCGTATCAGGATTATGCCCGACTGCCACGCCGGTAAGGGTTGTGTTATAGGCTTTACCTGTGTAACTTCAAATAGGATGATTGTGCCGAATATCGTCGGTGTAGATATAGGGTGCGGAATACTCACGACCGTTTTCACAGCGGACAGAGAGATTGATTACAGGGCACTTGATACTTTTATCCGCAGTAATATCCCTTCCGGTATGGAGATACACGACAGCGTGAGTGATACGGTAGCAGAGAATACGGCTCTTATCGCAAAGGTGAACGGTATCTGTGACGCTATCGGAGAATCAGCCGATGTTGATTATCATCTTCGCAGTATCGGAACGCTCGGCGGAGGAAACCACTTCATTGAAATTGACCGTTTAAACAACGGGAACTATGCTTTGACGGTTCATACGGGGAGCAGAAATCTCGGAAAGAGAATCTGCGGTTATTTCCAGAGCAATGCTTCTGTAATTGACACGGAGTTAAGACGCAGTATTCTGTTAAGGCACAGGAGCGCAACGACAAGCGAAGAACACGAAGAAATCGACCGCCGTGCCGCACAGATTGCACCCGTGAGCAAGGAACTGGCATTTATCACGGGCGAAAGATACGATTCTTACATCGGCTGTATGCTTGACGCAAAGGCGTTAGCCGCATTCAACAGAACGGTAATATCAGACAGAATAATGTCTTTTCTTGCGGACGAATACGGCGTTGAGATAAAGGACAGATTTGACACAGTTCATAACTATATTGATTGGTACGACGATACGCATACCTCTGTTGTAATCAGAAAGGGTGCAATTTCCGCAAGGAAGGGCGAACGTATTGTAATCCCGCTCAATATGCGTGACGGTATCATCATTGCACACGGCAGGGGCAACGAAGAATGGAACTGTTCCGCTCCGCACGGCTCAGGGCGTGCATACAGCCGCAGTGACGCAAGAAGAACATTCACGCTTGAGGAGTATGCCGAAGAAATGGACGGAATCAACACATGGTCTGTCAGCGAAAGCACCATTGATGAATGCCCTATGGCATACAAGCCGTCTGAAATGATTATCGGAAGTATCGGGGATACGGTCGAAATCGAAAGTATCGCTCACACTGTATACAATTTCAAGGCATGAATAAAGATTATGAAAAGGAGATTTTAAAATGGAAAATGAAAATAAAAAAAACAATAATAATAAATTTTTCATTGAAAGCATAGATAAATACAGGGCCATAATCCAGAACATCTGCACTTACGGTTGCGTTGACAGTGAGCAACTTGAAAAGCTGTGCCAGTGTTCCGGAGGGACAATAAAGAAAGGACTTGATTTTTGTAATCTTTGCCTGTCAAACTATAGTGAACAAAAGAAAAACAAACCTACAGAAAAAGCTAAAGGCTGCCCGACCAAAGCAAAATACTTGGAATATGACAGATTTGCATTAAATGAGAATTATCTGTATAACATTTACCTCTGGGCAAGGATAACAAAGAAACAGATGTGGGCGTTCTCCTACTTCAGAAGGCATACATCTCTGCTGATAAATGCGTCCAGCACGGAGATCAAAAATCAGCTGAGCGACTTTTTCTTATATTTCAGCGAGTATATGGATAGAAGCAGGAGCGCCGGGAAATCTCAGGATCTTGGGTATATTATCGATATGACGGCGCCGACCGAGAAAAATATGCTGATAAGTTCAATGTGCGACGCTCTGGCGGTATTCGGAAGAAAAGCGCCGTACAGCGTTCCTGCATACAGCATAAGCCATAAGCTGAAAAAGCTGTGCGGAAATGACAGCAAAAGCCTTTGGTCGTTTATGTACGACAATTACGACAGAATACTCTATGACGAGGCGGTCTACACTATCCGTCAGGCTATAAGGGACAGAAAGCTCATCGGCTATAAGACGGTCGGAACCGAAAAGCATAAACCTGTATATTATGTTGTTCCTCTGAAAATAATGTATGAATATAATCTGGGCAGATGCTACCTGCTGTACAGCCCGCTGAATTCAGACAGCATTATAAAGAGCATTCGTCTTGATAAGATTTATAATGTTAAGGCATACGAGCCTGACAGTATTATCAATTATGAAAAGCTCTATGACGTACTTGCTGTTGCCGAAAATGAGATCTGGCTTTCCGGTGATTATACCAAAAAAGATTGTCTTAGCAGGATTGTATTGAAGAATGTAAAACCGCAGGCATTTTCTCTTATCGAAAAGTACGGCGTTTGCTATACGGAAGACAGAGAAGCAAAAACAGTAACATTCAATATAAGAAAAGCCGATGATATAAAGCCGTTTATTCGTACATTGGGCGGTGATGCGATAATATCGGAGGAGGATGACCCCAGACTTTTCAGAGAGTTTGCTTATGATGCCCGTATAGGAAGGCAGATGTATTATGATGACAGCTTTGCCGACCGTCCGGCTGAGAAAGACAGTCAGCCTGCAAAAGACAGCAAGACCGCAAGCGGCAATGACAATATAAAGAAGTACGCTTCTTACCCAACGTTGCGCTTGTTTAATAAATACGGCAGCTTTGTGAACGTTCTTTCCGAGGAACTCTCCGCACAGATATCATCAGAAATCAGAAGAACGCATAAGGAAAATGAATATTCATCCGATGAAATTAAGGTCATGCTTCAGCGTTCATTTAAAAAACACGGTTTTGATAAATGTGGCAGTGATTTAAAATTGATTAAAAACTGGTATGTCAGGTCCATAAAAGAACTCAGCGACAGCGATTACAGTTCGTGGTTCAGCGTGAACGGCGGCAAGTTTGAAGCTGTGGCGGATTTAAACGAATATGAGCATAAACAGCTTCTGACAAACATTGAGTACGAATACCTGCGTCTTATGCTTGGCGATCCGGACGCAAGGGCAATAATAGGAAACGAATACTGCGAGAAGCTTTCGGAATATGTCGGCAGTGCCGACACGACCCTTGATGAGTTTTTCACGGTGCGGTATGCAAACCGCAATGAAAAAACGATAGAAAACAAGCATAGTGTTCTGCGTACGATAATGCGTGCGATGAACAACGAGAAAAAAGCGGATATTGAGTATAAGGGCAAGCACTATATCTGCTCGGCATATCGTTTTACATATTCCCTCAGAGAGCGTAAGCATCGTCTTATGGTGTTTGACGGCAGCTATATAATGCAGCTTAATCTTTGCGACATCAAAGACGCACAAATGACCAAAGAGCCGTCCCTTTCCGATGAAGAAATGAACAAACTGCTTACAGAAAGAAAAAAGTATATAGAAATTGCAATCCCTCAGAACGCCGATGCACAGCAGAGAAACGTATTCGAGAGAGCTTTACGCTTGTTCGGCGGCTTTGAAAGATATTCGTGGAACGATGCCAAAAACGGCGAGTATGTAATAGCCGTTGCTTACTATGAGCCGGATATCAGCGTTTCGTCTTCTGCCGACAGGAGAATATACAGGCGTGATACCGTTGCGGCGGATATTATGTCGCTGGGCAGATATGCAAGAGTTATGAAACAGCCGGGATTTGAGCTTGACGGCGTGAGGTATGACAGCAGCTTATATGACTATATTTCAAAAAATTATTCCGGCACGGCAGCAAGGTATGAAAAATAGTAAGGGCAATATTTAAAGGTGATTTTATGAATAAATCTATTGACATTTGTACAAAAGTGATATATAATATAGATAATTCAAAATCACCTTTGTGTATTTTGAGGAACTACACCCGTGCAAAATTGCAGGGGTCTAAAACGTAATTTCAAACATAAATGTCACTTCCTTTGAACTACACCCGTGCAAAATTGCAGGGGTCTAAAACCTTTGATTTTGAACATATTTTTGTTCTCCTTGAACTACACCCGTGCAAAATTGCAGGGGTCTAAAACTTCATCATCATCCTCAATGATTTTTTTAGGAACTACACCCGTGCAAAATTGCAGGGGTCTAAAACCGATGTCAAGATAATCTGATAAAGAAAAATGAACTACACCCGTGCAAAATTGCAGGGGTCTAAAACTATATTTGTTTTCAAAAGGAGTATTATATTGAACTACACCCGTGCAAAAATGCAGGGGTCTAAAACAAGCCTTAATAAGTTTCATCCCAAGCATTTGAACTACACCCGTGCAAAATTGCAGGGGTGTAGTTTTTTATGTAAAAAAAGCCGTACCCTTTGCACTTTTGCATCGGGTACGGCTTGTTACTCTTATATTAAATTGTATCAAAATGAAAAAACTCCCGGAGAAAATTTCCCGGGAGTTGCTATATATATCAGAACATTGTGTTATTTACTTCTGCGACAAGGTTAAGACCGCCTCTTGAGTCACTGCAGGTTGCCGCCGCTTCACAGCTGTAACGGTGATCGCCCTTAAGAGCGATCTTATAGTGACCGGTATGCTCTATGATTTCGATACCGACATCTCTGAGTGCCTTTGTTATCTTAGCTGTTGAGAAGTTCTTGTAACCGTCAAGAGTATTTCTGATGATTGTTCTGTATTTTTCCGGCGTGCCGTCGGCGTGATTAGCCTCTAAGACCGAGAGGATAATATCAGCTCTGCGGCTGTCAGGAACGGTGGACTTTGCAAGGTACTCCTTAAGAATGTCGATGATGATTTCATACTGCTCGTTATTGTATAAATCTGTTTCGTTTCCACGCATAAGGAGCGGAACTCCTTGTACAAAAAAACGTTCGTTTTCCTGCCTGAGCCTTGCGTTCTCGGCAATAAGCATATTGTTTTCATAGCTGAGCTTGTCCCTTAACTCTGCCGCTTCAGCCATCTTTGATTCAAGCTCTGAGTACATTTCGCCCAGTATCTCATTATCGGAAGAAACACTGCTGTACTTACGAAGGAGGTTTCTGTTATTTATATCGGTTCTTTCGTTCTGAATACCGTCCCACGTTTCCAGCTTTCTGTATTCTCTGCTGTTAAGATAGTTTTCAACGCAGCACTGAATATCTCTGTGGAAGGGATAATTGTCAAATGCTGTCGGAGCCATGTTTCTGTGAGGGTAGAATACATAGATAGGTTCAGGGTACTTGTCGGCAATGCAATCATTATGATCGCTTACGACCAACGCAAGCCCGGACAGCTTTGCGGCGAGCCTGTCGGCGTTAAGCTCTGAGCGTGAAGAAAGATATACCATAGGTAAAGAGAATCTGTCAGACGAGGATATTGCACTGAGAACAGTTTCTCTGTCGTCAATGCAAATAGCCTTGTTGCTGATAGGGATACCCATGCTCTTGTCGGCATAGCCGTTGTCGATGATCTGTGTTACGATGAGCGGAGCAAAGGCATAAGCCGAAGGGTTGTGTGTATCCTCGCTGACGGTTCTGTTCACATATACGGAAATGACGCTTTCGGCATAGTTGAACACAACATCTGTGTTCCACATACCGCCGTTGTTATCAATATGTATTCTTGCGGCAATTACACTTTCTTCTTCGAGATCTGTCACTTCAAGAAAGTTATTGTCATCGCCGGCAATAAACGAAAACGAATCCGTTTCAATATCTTCGATAGGATTTGACCCTTTTTTGTTCCACTCGATAATTCTGTCAACGAAACACTTCTTATCGAATGCGGGAATAACTCTGAATCTGGTTGAATAGATAAGCATATTTGTTTTTGTATGATACAGTCCGACTGCACCATACGCTCCTTCCTCATTTTTTAACGTTGCCTTTTCTGAAATAGGTCTGACTCTCAGCAAAACAATACCTGCTGTGAATGATAATTGCCGATACCGGCGGATATGCCTTATTCGTTAGCGAAAAGCAGGCTGTTAAAGCTTGAAAATAATATCAAGGATCTCTCCGATTTCCTTAAAGAAGCATTCTGTCATTGTT